>Ga0081520_100244_pt1 | contig 31960 bp, 21 predicted proteins | sample HotLakmasection1_FD_70988 | JGI IMG/M metagenome (GOLD analysis project Ga0081520, IMG submission 70988) | Hypersaline microbial mat communities from Hot Lake, Washington, USA - Section #1 (SPADES assembly) (version 2) | ecosystem: Environmental > Aquatic > Non-marine Saline and Alkaline >... | reverse complement strand
ACTTCGGCCTGCTCTCCCCGAAAGGGAATTAGCGCGACCTCATCACGGTTTTGGTAAGCGTCGTTCAGCAGTTGTAAGACCGCCCCTTTGGCTGACTGCATCCGGTTTAACGCCATCGAGCCAGAAGCATCGACGACAAACACAATCAGCGATCCCGCCCGCCGGGCCAGCTTTTTCGCCCGAATGTCGCCTTGCTCCACAATCACTTTCCGGTGGGGTTCACGAGCCCGTCGCGCCTTCTGATAAGGGGCCGAGGCTCGCAGCGTGGCATCGACGGCAATCCGGCGGACGGGGCCTTGGGGCAACATCGGTTTGATATAGCGTCCGCGATCGTCGGAAATCACAAGACTCTGGCTGCCCGATTTGCCCTGTTGCGTCAGCGACTGAGCAAACATGAGCAACGAAGGATCAATCATCACCCCTTCGGGATCAAAGACAAATTCCTCCGGCAAACTGGGCGGTGGCTCCTCTGTTTGCTCGTCGTCATCGCTGTCGTCGTCATCCTCATCGGACTCGTCGTTGTCGTCTTGAGAATCTTCGGGTTGGTCGTCTTCATTTTGGTTTTGGGGCGGCGGCGGCGGCGGCGGTGATTGCTCGTCTTCCGGGGGCGGCATTTGGATCGCCCGAGGCAAAATTACCAGCTCTACCGCAACTCGCAAGTCTTCAGCGGTAACGGTGGCGCGGCCATCCAAGGCAGCATGGGCCTTGGCCACACGGACGGCAAACAGCTCAGCCCGGTGGCCTTGCACGCCGCCCCGCAGGGCTTCCGTGACCAAATATTGAACTTGCTCACGGGTGATGCGGACATCCTTGAGCCATTCTCGCGCCAGGATGATCTGGGTTTTGAGGGCGTCAATTTCGTCGGCATATTCCGCTAAAAACGCCTCGGGATCGTTGGTAAACCGGGTGAATTGATCCACTACGCCAACGCGACTTTCCAGTGAGAGGGCTTGGTCGGCTGAGAGGGCGATCGCAATTCGATCTAACAAGTGATCTCGCAGGGGGCCTTCTTCGGGGTTATAGGTCGCAATTAACAGCGTTGTACAGGGATGCTGAAAGCTAATCCCCTCCCGTTCGATCTGATTGCGCTGCTCTGTCAGGGCCGCCAGGAGCAAATTGCTGATTTGCTCTTCCAACAAGTTAATTTCGTCAACGTAAAGCACGCCCCGGTTGGCTTCCGCCAGGAGTCCGGGTTGAAAAACGGTTTCCCCCGCCTGAATCGATTTCGCCACATCGACCGAACCCAATAGTCGATCTTCAGTCACCCCTAGGGGAATCTGGATAAAGGGAGCCGGAATGACTTTGGTTGGCAGCTCCTCCAAGAGTCTGCCTTCACTCCCAAATCGCTGCAGGGTTTCGTCATCCCACTGCAAAGGATCAATGGGATTAGCATTGCAGCAAGCCCCCTCAATGACCTCAATGGGGGGCAGCAACTGGTGTAGCGCCCGCGCCATGACTGACTTTGCGGTGCCCCTACGCCCCGCAATGACGACGCCTCCTAAACCAGGATCGACCGCCGCCAGTAGGAGCGCCAACTTAATCGCTGCTTGGTCAACCACCGCCGTCAAGGGAAAGACAGTAGGCATTTCAGAGCGTTCCGCCGTCAGCATTCGATCTTCCTTATATAACCAGTGTTCACAGATGGGTCGTAGCTGCTAAACCCGTCAACGAGGGAGTGGTTAGCCAGGTATCGACTCAACCTATGCTAAATCACCAGCGCTTAGCATAGACCTTCAGCGTATCAGGAATCTTTGTCCAGCCCCATGACTGGCAATAGCTTGGCGAAGAACCGGGTGCCTCAGCAAGTTGGGCAATTTCAGAAAGCGGGAATTCCCGCTTATCGGCACACCAGTTGGGTAGGCAGTTCACGTAATATTTCGTCTTGATTCGAGCTTGTGATTCTCCGTAGGCTGTTATACCTGTAAGCAAATACGCCCTTTCTCCGCCCTAGAGACCCCAATGACGCCTGCAATTCAGTGGTATCCCGGTCATATTGCGAAAGCCGAAAAAGCCCTTCAAGAGCAACTGAAGCGGGTGGATGTGGTGTTGGAGGTCAGGGATGCCCGGATTCCCCTCGCGACGCAGCATCCCCACATTGAGCGCTGGATTGCAGCTAAAGCCCATGTGTTGGTGGTCAATCGAGTTGACATGATCGCAACATCTGCCAAGACGGCCTGGGAAGGCTGGTTCCGCGAGCAAGGCGCGACACCGTATTTTGCTAACGCGCAACAGGGCCAAGGGGTGGCGGAGATTGCGAAAGCCGCTCAAGCAGCAGGACGTAATATGAATCAACGACGGCGCGATCGCGGCATGCGCCCGCGAGCAGTACGTGCCGTGGTCATCGGGTTTCCCAATGTCGGTAAGTCCGCCCTGATCAACCGCCTGGTGAACAAAAAGGTGGTGGAAAGTGCCCGCAAACCCGGTGTCACGCGCCAACTCCGCTGGATTCGCATCTCCGACGACCTGGAATTACTCGATGCCCCCGGAATTTTGCCCGCCCACTTGAAGGATCAAGAAGCCGCTCTCCGGTTGGCAATCTGTGACGATATTGGCCAAGCTGCTTACGATAATCAACGTATCGCTAGTGGCCTGGTGGAGTTATTCAAATCCCTAGATGGGAATACTGAAGGAGCCTCTTATCTGTCAGCTTTAGCCCAGCGTTATGACTTACCCGTTCAATCAGCCACCGGAGAATCCTATCTGCAACATCTGGCGGAGAGCCGCTATCAGGGCGATCGCGAACGCGCCGCCCGCACCCTCCTCCGCGATTACCGAGTCGGTCACCTTGGCACCCTCCCGCTGGAATGGCCTAAGTTCGCCAACGCAAATTAACAACTTATTGTGAATTGGAATGCTGAATATACCTTTCAAATTCAAGTAAGAGTCTGGGTATTCTAAACGGGAGGCAAATTGCCAGCTAAAAAAGTCTTCGACAAGTCTCAATTTTCAAATTTTGTTTTGTCAAGATCTCCAGGGCTCTTTAGCCTTGAGAGGCTAAGTATCATATTGTATTGAACTCAAAAATCAATTCCTTGAGTGATTTAGCATGACTTATAGGCGTGAAAAATTAATAAATGTATCACGCTAACGCATGAATTTCTATAGATTAGGATTGTGCTTCTTAGAGAAATTCAAAACTATCATCCGAAATTAGTCTTTGAGTATTTGCTCAACACAATCTTTTTTTTTGAGTTTCGATTTTTTGTAAAATTGGTAGCTAATGAGTTTCGATAATTGTTTGGATTCATTAAAGATTTCGGTAGTAGCTCCAGACCTTTCAGGTGGAGGGGTTACCCGCGTTTATATTCTTAGTCAGGCTTTGAGAAAGTTGGGATGCACTGTGGAGGTGGTAGGATTTCGCTATGGCAATGCTATTTACCCTCCTCCTCCTGCCGGTCTACCTGTGTATTCTATTCCGGGAAATTCTTTGCCTTTATTATTCAAAGATACTAGAAATCTACTTCAGCATATAAAAGGAGACTTGGTTTATGCTGTTAAACCTCGTCTAACTAGTTTTGGCGTAGCGCTGCTTCAGAAAGTTATCTCATCTCGAAATGTTCTATTAGATATTGATGATTGGGAGCTTAGCTGGATGGGCGGAGACGATAATACTTATCAGCCGACTGTTAAACAACTGGCAAGAGATATTTTTCATTCTAATGGAGCACTTAGAAGTCCGGAGCATAGGTTCTACATAGAGCAGATGGAAAAACTTGTTTCCAAAGCTGATGCCATCACAGTCAATAATCGATTTTTGCAGAAACGTTATGGCGGAACGTATTTGCCTAGCGGCAAGGACACGGATTTGTTCAATCCGTCCTATTACAACCCGAGTGTTTGCCGATCAAAATACGGACTCTCAAACTATAAAGTTTTAATGTTCCCAGGTACAGTTCGGCCACATAAGGGGGTTGAAGATGTTTTACGTGCGTTGGACTTACTCGAAAAACCTGAGCTTAGATTGGTGATCGTGGGAGGCAGAAAGCCAGATGATTATGAAGAGTATCTGATGAAAAAATGGAACAAGTGGCTGATTAAACTTCCTCAACTGCCGAGCGAGAAGATGCCAGAGATTATTGCAGCAGCTCATATCATTGTTGTACCGCAACGGGATACACCAATATCGCAAGCTCAAGTACCCATCAAATTAACTGATGGCATGGCCATGGCAAAGCCAATTCTTTCTACCAGTGTCGGTGACATTCCCACCACTATTGGCGATACCGGTTATCTCGTTGCGCCCGGCGATAGTCCGGCAATGGCCTACCAGATTACCGAGATCCTGGCAAATCCGGAGGAGGCTCATAGGCGGGGCGCTCTCGCCCGTGATCGCTGCATCCAGCACTACAGCATTGAGGCGATGGCCCAAGCCTTGAAGGGGGTTGTGTTCCCGTTGATTGCTTCTCATACATCATGCGAGTAAATCAGCTCTAGCTCGTTTTTAGCGGTAAGACATTTGTGAACTTTACTATGGTTAACCAGCTACAGGCACCAATGACCTCTCAATCCTCGACTGTCGCAGCATCACCAGAAGTAACCTTCACTCCTCGTCAAATGCTGTGGAGGGTTGCGAAGAAATATCCCTTTAAAATTGTGGCAAGCATCGTCACGGGGTTCTCAGGAGCTCTCTTCAATGGTGTGGGCACGGCACTGGTTATCCCCATCATGCTGAGTCTGCTAGGGCAAGATGCCATTCTTCGCGAGGGGCCGCCGATCTTCCAAACGCTATTGGCTCCGTTTGAAGATCTGCCCGAAACCTATCGCTACGTGGCGATGGCGTTAGCAGCCCTGCTACTCATGATTTTGAAAAATGCCAGCAACTATCTGAGCGCGCTGGCTTCTGGAACGCTCTCTCGGGCCATGACCTCTGACTTGCAGCGGCAGGGGTTAAACATGATTTTGAGCGTCGATTTGGAATATTTTTCGAAGGCCCAAGTGGGTGAATTGATGAACCGACTAGGCGGTGAGATGAACCGAGCCGCCAGCGCCATCACCGCCACCATCCGACTCTTTATTACTATCGCTACTATCTTTGTCTTTCTGGGCCTGCTGCTCTCGATTTCTTGGCAACTCACCCTTGTGGCCACCGTTTTATTGCCTGTATCGAGCTTAGCTAGTCAATTTTTAGTCAAACGGTCGAAATCCTATAGTCAGGCCTTAACTCGCCTAAATAGTTTGTATTCTGGGGGATTAGTCGAGCTGATTAGCGGCATTCGATTGGTGAAGTCTACCGTCAGCGAAGCTAGAGAGTATGAGCGCTTTGCTAGAAATATCGACGAAAGAGAAGACCTCAATCTGAAAATCCAGATGAATTCTGGAATTATTAGCCCATTGGGCGAGGTACTCAATATTTCGGTGTTGTTCATTTTGGTCTTGTTAGCACGGTGGTTGTTTCAAGATCAAATCGCTTCATTAGCGGCAGTCATGGTGACCTATCTGGTGCTCCTCAATCGTCTGTTACCCTACATTTCGCAAGTCAATGGCGGTCGCAATCAACTGGCTCAGGTGTCGGCATCGGTGGATATTGTGCATAATTTGCTGCGTACTGATAACAAGTCATTTATGCAGAATGGTGCCCTGCCATATTACGGACTGAATGAAGGCATTGAATTTAGAGATGTCAGTTTTCAGTATCTAGGTGTCCAAAGTCCAGTACTCAAAGGCATTAACCTAAAGCTGCCAAAGGGCACGACTTTAGCCCTAGTAGGATCATCTGGGGCGGGAAAATCGACTCTAGCGGATTTAGTTCCCCGGTTTTTTGACCCGACGGCAGGCCAAATTTTGATCGATGGTCAAAACCTCAAAAGTTTTGATATTGCTCAAATCCGAAAAGCGATGGGTGTTGTAGGGCAGGAGACTTTTTTGTTTAACAACACCGTGCGTTACAACATTGCCTATGGCAATCTGGAAGCGTCTGATGAAGAAATTTTAGACGCGGCGAAACGGGCCAATGCTTATGATTTCATCATGAATTTGCCGGAAGGCTTAAACACGATGATTGGCGATCGCGGCGTCATGCTGTCAGGTGGCCAGCGGCAAAGATTAGCGATCGCTCGGGCTTTGGTACAAAATCCTGAAATCCTCATTCTCGACGAGGCAACTAGCGCCCTGGATACGGTTTCCGAACGGCTGGTTCAAGAAGCGATTGATGAGTTGAGCCGCGATCGCACGACGCTAGTTATTGCACACCGGCTCTCGACAGTTCGCAAAGCTGACCAAATCGCTGTCATGGAGCAAGGGCGAGTCGTAGAATTGGGAACCCACGAGGATCTGCTGCAACAGGAAGGCACTTATAGTAAATTGTGTCGTCTTCAGTTTGAGGACAAAACGCAACAGTCCGAAAAGCCTGCCGGACAGATGAAGGAAATTTCCTATGAGTTTCGGTCAAATCTCAATACGATGACGGGGTTGCTGTCGATTTTGGAATATGAAGATGATGAAGCTGAGAAAAATGCTATCACAGATCAAATGTTGAAGTCTTTACAAACAATGCTGAAGAGTCTGGAACGACTGGAAAATAAGACTTCGTAACGCTCCAGTTTTATAGAGTCGATAAGACATCAATGTAATTTTGGGCCACCCGTCGCCAGGTCCAGTGGTCAAAGCGCTGGGAAGTCTCGGCCTCACTCAATCGAAGCAGCGGCTCAGTGAGGAATTCTTGTAAGCGATCGCTCAACGCCTCCGGATTTCCTGATTCAAAAAACCGCACGCGATCAGGACACTGATAGAGCGCTACCTGCTCGTGAAAAACGTCAATATCGGCAGCAATGACTGGAATCCCCCGAACGATTGCCTCAGAGATAGCGAGCCCAAAGCCCTCATAGCGCGAAGGCATGACGACACAACTGCAAGTCTGATACACCGCTTCGACCACGGATAGATCACAATAACCAGCCCCCCAAAAGATTGAAGACCAACTCTGCGCATGATCTGCATATAACTGTTGCAACTGTTCAACGTAAGTTTGATACTCAAGGGTCTTTTTTTGCTTACTGAGATCGAGATCACCCTTGGCTAAGCGATCAGTATCTTTTCCGGTCATGAGGATCTTGAAATGAGCCTGCTGTTCAAAAGCATGAATGCTGGCTCGCATCAAGGTGAGATGATCCTTGTAAAGGCTAAAAGAGGATGGGAAGAAAAAGGTTGTTGTTTGAGCAGTTTCTAAACCGTGTTTTTGCAAGAGAGCTGATGCTTGACCTATCGTCTCAAAGAAATGCTGAGGGCGATCGCTGGCTAACGGAACAGCTTCAACCTTCTCTTCAAAACCCGGAAAAACAGTGAGTAAATCTTGGCGAGTTTTATTAGATACCGTAATTACTTTATCCGCCGACTCTAACCACTGTTTTAAGCTATTGTCATATTGCTGAATTAAATCATGAGGGTAAGTCATCGGGGCAAAACGCCAGAATAAATCATGACTAAGAGTGGCGAGGGGAAGGGCCAACCCTTTTGGAACCGGGACTCGGTTTGCAAGAAAGTATAGGCAGTGAGTACATTGATGCTTCTTGGCAAGAAAGCGGAGCCGACTGGAAGTGCTAATCTCTTTAGTTGTGTTCAGAGCCCATGTATCCAGAGAAGATATTTGAAAGGCTAGAGAAAACTTGCGAACCCACCTGAGAATGCTGATCTGTCTTTGGCTAATAGTTTTTCTAGGCCATCCAGAGGTTTCATAAATTATTCTTGCAGTATTGGGCAACATCTGTTGAAATGCATCAATTGATTTCTGAGGCAATATAATTACAATGTCTATATCAAGCTCAGCAAGCTCTTTTATAATACAGAACATGACTCTCTCGACACCACCTGCTACATAAAAGTTGGCTGGAACCATAATTTTCATTTGTATGTCTAGTCTTACTTTACTCCAACATTATTATACTCACTCCAAGACCTCCAAACCAGCCAAGTCTGAGTGATGTTGTCTGATCAAAGGACAGGAAGAGACAACAAAACTAGATATTAGAATCAAAGCTCTTCTGTGGAGAAATGACTGAAAATTTGTTAAAATCCTAACGCATCTGGGTACTCTATTGGTAACGTTCTGTTGTAGATACTTCAGGGCCAAAATAACTGAGTACTGCAAGCTCTAAAGGTCAGATAAGGCTAAACACATTAAGCGTCTAAGTCGGTACGGATAATCAATCCGAGGTAGGGATGAATATCATGAAATAAGCTGAAATCACCCCCGCAAATCGCCGAAAGCCTTAATATGCCGTAGGGTGGGCACTGCCACCAGCCTTAATTCAGTGACATTCGAGGTAGGGATGTTGACAGAGCAAGAGTTCCAGTTGTTTGCACCTCAGTTCATTTACCTCAAGCTACTTAGTCAATCAGGTTGTGCAGGCGCTTTTAGGGAAGCGATTGCTAGTTTTACGAGCGTTTCATCAATATGCTGAATAACTAAACGGAGAGCATATTAGTGATGATTATTTATTGTACTGAAGGATCGATCACATGATGAAAAACTCATTCAGAAGAGGTATTGCGGTTTGGCAACCTTATTTCAGAGGCGGTGGCGCTGAGGCAGTCGCTTTATGGATATTGGAAGCCTTGAGCAATGAGTTCGACGTGACTCTTTATACATTACTGCCAGTTGACTTTTCCTACCTAAATAGCATGTATGGAACTCAATTGGAATTGGAACAAGTCAAGGTGGTTCATTCTCTACCCGATTGGTGCAGTCAAGCAGTTTATGCTTGGATGAACAGGCATCCAGCAATCCGCACAGTTTGTACATACTTAACTATTAAAAGACTAAAGCAAGACGCCTTGAAGTACGATTTACTGTTTTCAGCATTTAATGCGGTCGATATGGGCAATCCAGGAATCCAGTATGTTCACTGGATTAACGTGGTAGAAAATCGCTCTGCAACCGCAGAGTATTGGATTAAAGGCTTAATGAAGTGGGTCAATTTTTCCTACGAAAATTTAGAACATAATCTAACATTAGCTAATTCTAAATGCACTGCAAGCTTTGTCAAAAAATGTTATGGGATAGACTCTCAAGTTGTGTATCCTCCTGTAGTCACGCAAATTGACGCTTGCCCGTGGATGGAAAAGGAGCAGGCATTCCTTTGTAGCGGCCGTATTATTAAAGCTAAACAGCCCCACAGAATAATCGAAATTCTAAAAGAGGTCAGGGAGAGAGGTTTCGATGTCAAGCTGCACATCACAGGAGGCGGAGGAGGCAAATATGAGGCTGAATACTTAAGCAAAGTGGTAGAGCTTGCCCAACAGAACGCCGACTGGATTCATCTTCATCAAGACTTACCTTACAGCGACTACATAAAAATATTAGAGCGTTGCCGGTATGGAATTCATTACAAGTCAGAACCATTTGGGATTTCTGTCGCTGAAATGTTGAAGGCTGGCATGATACCTTTCGTAAGGTCTCGTGGTGGGCAAGTAGAAATTGTCGGTGAAGAGAATGTAGAGCTGTTGTTTAAAGATGATGCTGATGCTGTCGAAAAAATAGTGCAGGTTTTGAAAAATATCCCCTTACAAGAGCAACTAAGAAAAGTTCTTGGTGTACGCCAAGAACTTTTCTCAACTGATAAATTTACTCACGACATTCAGTCAGTTGTGAGTAATTATCTTATCAATAGGCACTAGTTAGATACTGTTCTATTGGAATCAAAGTTGACTTTATCAAGTAAAAAAGTTGCCTGCCTAACACGGATGAAACTCTTATGAATATGAAAACAGTCGGCATGATCTCTAGCTATAAAAACTTGACCCAAGCTGACTGGCTTTGGAAACAGGCACCCTTAGCATTTGGACAGTGGAAAAGTACTCAAGTGCTTGCTCAGCATGAAAAACCCGATTATTTATTACTTTACCAATTTAATTTCCCTGACTATTTGAATACCCCAAAGCGGTCATGGAAAACAAGTCTTAAACGTGGTGACTGGCGATCTCTGCTAAGCCAGAAATCTCAGGTAGACGAAGCCGCTAAAGAAAGTGTATTAAAGCTATTTCGCGAAGTCCCGAAAGAAAGAATTTTCTTTTTGGTGAGAGAGCCGCCCTTGCCAGAAGTAGCTTCTAAGCAGCTAGCTAATTATCAATACGCTCAAGACTACTGCTCTTATGTCTCTGGGCCTAGTGAATCAGCACCTGTACCAGATTACATGCCTGCTATTTGGTACGTGAATATTGACTTTCAGACATTAAATCACGCCCCAGCACCAGAGAAGGTACGCTCTTGCAGTTGGATCACGTCTGGGATCAATCGTACTCAAAACCATCAGAGACGGTTACAGTTTTTGCAGAGTATAATAGAGGCTGAAATCCCAGTTGATGTGTATGGTCGTGGTTTATCTTCTTGGTCAAATAGCTTAGGTTCGCTAGAAAACAAATGGCATGGTATGGCACCGTATTATTACAATTTAGCCATTGAAAACTACGCGGAAAATGACCTTTATGTTAGTGAAAAGCTTTGGGATGCCTTATTGTCGTGGTGTCTACCTATTTATTATGGTGGTTCCGCTGCAGATAAGCTTCTTCCACCAGGAAGCTTTCTGAGGTTGCCTAGTCTTGATAAAAAGGGAATTGAATATATCAAAGACGTGACGTCAAATACTGACGCTTGGTATGATGCCCAACAGTCAATTGCGGAAGCCAGACAAATCATAATACACAAGCTCAATTTACTGAACTGGCTCCATGAACGTATAGAGAAACTGGAAAATAGTCTGTAGTCGAATGGAACTGACCCTTGGTGGTGCAGAAATCTTAGCCGAGTCTCACATGATGCTGAGATGCCTTCAAAATCGTTCTCTGAAACCTCGAAAATAGGTGGTTATGACGCTTGATAAGTGACAGAGGGCTGAGATCGCTCTTTTCGTGAGATTTCTTTAGTAGCAATACTTTCAGGACTTTTCTGCACCACTAAAGGAACTGACCTAACCTACATTCCGCAGGTTGTTTTTAGTTTGAAGTTATGCATAGAATTCTAGGACATTGGAGCTATTGAAATCTCATTCTTCAAAATCCGAGACTAGTTTAGGTTACAAAATATTAAGGCTGTGGTGTGGCAAGGAATTGGGCTCGGATCTAGAAAGCCCACTGCGTATAGGTTGTAGGGCATAATAATTGTTGTCCACATCAAAAATATTGCTGTCAACCTACATAATTCTGCATATAGCGGTTCTTTCTTAGGTGAGGTACAGTAAACTTTGGTAAAACCCTTGCTGAATAAGGCATTCAAAAATCATTCTGTACCTCGTCTGGCCAGGAACTGCTATAAACGCTTATCTAAATCGCTTATCTAAAGCAATTCTTTTGTTGCTGTTAAAGCAATTCGCAACAACTTTGCAAGAGTAGGTTTCCCCAGCTCAACAGTGATAAGCTTTACCACTGTTGAGCTGGAGATAAGCTTTATTTTCGACCAAAACTTAGGAGTATTCTTCTAAGTTTATTTACTAATCTCAGTAACGGTCTTGGATACCTTCTGTATCTTCGAATGAAATCTTCGTTCACCTTATTAGCTTGCTTTTGAGTAGGCATGTTGAATTCAGAAGAATCAATCTCCAGTTCCAAAAAAGAAACCAATTCTCTCATTGTTGCTTGGAATTCGCTAACCATTTTCTCAGTGACAACTTCATAAAAATAAATTCTATTTTCCTCTAAAAATTGTCTCCATCGCTTGTTCTGATATTTAAAGTCTTCTTCCCAGCCATAAATTTCTAAAGGTTTGAATGGAATCTCTTTTTGGATTTTCTGAGTATTCGAATTCAGACTTGGATCTAAATTATTACTTTTAGGAGCCACCCAAACTCCTGTATTCGTTGCAATAATATTTGATATGGCTTGAGCAGTAGTATCTTGTCTCCATATATAGATGAATTTTGGATTGCAAAAGAAGAGATTCAGAATTTCCAAATCACTTTTACTACTTATCACAGGAAACTTTCTTGCCTGCCTCAAAAAATCATGCATTTGCCACCAATGCATTTTAATTCCAAAAACTCCATTGTCCGTTCTTCCTTTTTGAAATACTTCATTGCAGTATTCAAGAAAAACTTCAGGGTTATCTTTTGCGCCTCGCTTGAAGACTTTATTATGGTGAAAGTACTCTTTTGGTATCCCACATGCATCTATAGCTTCAAGTGTTTTACAGAGTAGCGTACTTCCTGATCGCCGAAAAGAGCAGACAATGTAACTATGCCGAATATCTTTATTATTCAAACGATCTTTCAGTTGCTCTATTGTTTCCATTTACTTAATCTCCAAAGATACTTTTAGATTTTCACTAAAGAACTGACGACAAAAAATCCTTCTTTTAAAGAATTACTATATTTACAAAAACTTTATTTTTTCTCACTTATGTGCTTGTCTTGCCTCTCTAAGTAGGTACAATATAAAAAGCCGAGGTGGGGACAACGGCAGAATAAGGGTTCCAGTCATTCTTACCTCGGTTTATTTACCCCAAGCTACTTAGAATATCCAACTTAGGACTAGTCAAAACTATAAAAACACCTACATGGTACATGCTCGAGCCTGCATCAAATATGAAAGCCAATCTCTTTAAAGTGATCCAGCAACAGCTCTCTGCTCAAGTAAATATTTTCATTGTCGGGTTTAGGGGGGGCATTACTAGGAGCATCAACCAGTTCCTTGTCAATAAACTTGTTAAGCTCTTTGATAAGCGCCCGATTTCCCTTAGCATTTTTAGTTGCATAAAAAGTTCGAATTACTGATTTCCTAGACTCGCCAATATAAGGAGGCATTAAGTTAACCAATTTCACGTCATAAGCTGTATTCACTTTTTCGTAGGCTTTCCATAGAGTCAACTGATCAATGTACTTGCTCGTTTGCGGTTCTCGCAAAATTTCCCATAATTGATTTACCCATTCCTTGGCAAGAGCTTTAGCAGGAACTGAATTGGATAATCCTAAAACATTCATGGTTAATCGCAGCTCTTCATGCTTCATTTTGGGCCTGGCAAAAATCAAAAAATCCCCTTGCGTAAAAAGTTGAGAAAAGTGATTAAGGTTTTTCATGATAATTGAATCGGCATCGAGATGTAGTAGATTTTCTACTGAATCATCGGACAGTATTTCATTGATCAGAAAAATTCGCCTAGTTGTAGTGTAGAGACGCTGTTCATAAGGATGAGCAAACTTTTTGTCTTCATGTAAAATTTTAATATTGTTATATTGAGAAAACTTTGATAACTTATCCCGTGAAATATTGATTGCCAACACAATAATCTTTGAGTGAGGTGAGTTCTTTGAAATTGAATTTAATAGAATAGTTCCATAACTGGACAGTGGGAAGTTCTCTGTCTGGTGGCAGGTCACCAAGAAAAACGGACATGGGTTGAGTCAATGACCCATCATGTCCGAAACTGGCTGATATAAAGCGTTTCAGCCAGTACTATTATGGAGCTATCCCAGCGTCTTGAGCAAATTTTAGGGGCATTCCGTCCGGTCTTTAGCCGAGAAGCCACGTTCGGATGGTTTGTCCTTTTGGTGTGGGGCATCCTGCTCAATACCCAACCGGCAGCGGTCACCAGTTATATCAATGCGTTGGGGTTGAGCGAACAGGTTTATCAGCAGGCGTTGCATTGGTTTGACTCCAGTGCATTTAGTGTCAAAGGCTTAACTCAGCACTGGGGGCAGTGGCTGAGTCAGCATGCCGCCGTATACCGGATCAACGGTGAACGGGTGTATGTGGGAGACGGCATCAAGGTGGCCAAGGAGGGACGAAAGATGCCCGGTGTGAAGCGTCTGCATCAGGAATCCGAGGATGTGAGTAAACCAGAATGGATACGAGGCCACTACTTCAATGCCCTCAGTATTCTGCTCAGTGCCGGAGGGGCCTGTTTTGCCGTGCCTCTCATCCTGCGACTCCAGGATGGTCTGACGCCGCAGGCCCCTGCCAAGGCCAAGGCAAAAAAGACGACGCTGGTCACCCAGATGGCCGACCTCTGTCGGACCTACGCCCAGCCAGGCAGCTATGTGGTGTTGGATGCTTATTTTGCTTGCGCCCCCGTCTTAACCCGATTTCGTCGTCATTCGTTGCATTTAATTAGCCGGGTGCGTTGCTCCACGGTGGCCCATGCGCCCTTTTCGACGGTGCCGACAATCCAGGGACCGGGGCGTCCTCGCCAATGGGGCAGCAAAGTGAAATTGCAAACTCTGTTTGCCCCCATTGACCAGTGTCAGCACGCTCAGGTGTGGCTCTACGGGCAACTGACCACCGTGTATTATCAATGCTTTGAATTGTATTGGGACAGTCCCTAGACACCGTGCTTGTTTGTGCTGACCCAACTGCCCAATGGCAAACAACTGATTCTGCTCTCCAGTGATCTGTCCTTGAGGGGGCCTGAGGTGATTGCAGCCTATGGTCTGCGGTTCAAAATTGAGGTCACCTTTCGGACGCTGGTCCATCTGTTGGGAGGCTTTAGCTATCGGTTCTGGGTGAAGGCGATGACACCACTGCCCACCTGGCCTACCAATCTCAACTTGGCCGACTACCCAGACACCATTCAACACCGCATCTTAGCCAAAGTCGAGGCTTTTGAGAGGTTTATCAATCTCAATGCGATTGCTTTAGGGCTTCTGCAGGTCTTGGCACTCGAGTTCCCCACTCATGTGTGGTCTCAGTTTCCCCGTTGGTTTCGCACTCTCCCAAAACATGGCTATCCCAGTGAGCGAATTGCTCAACTCGCTTTGCAACATCATATCGAAGGGCTTTTTCCCAAAAGTCCACCCACTCTACTTTTGTCTAAATTCATCGCGGCTAAACTGCCCCCTTCGCCTACCCTTGATTCTCCCGACTTAGCGGCTTAGAACTCAATCCAGAACTTAGGACTGTCCAGTTTTAAAATAAGCAGCATTTTTGGGCCAGGGTTGCTAAATTGGTGCCAGAGTATTGAATCATCTCTCCAATGGCAGATATTCAGCTTGAGATTGAAGGCCCAGAAGCGGTAATAGCAACAGAAGAATTACTCAGCATTTCAGGGATATCTGGAACCTGGGCACCCGCCGTTGAAGGCCACCAGCGGGAAGGAGTGCTGATCACCATCGCCACCATTGTGGCCATTACCACTGGCACCATCACCATCGCTGAAAAGATTTACCAGTGGTATCAAAAATCCCGTCAGACCAGCCCATCTCCCACCATTGAAAAAGCCATGCTGATTGGCCGCAACGGCAACCGTATTCTGTTGAAGAATGCCACGGTTGAGCAAATTCGCCAGATATTGGATGAGTAATGCAGAGCCTGAACGTAGAGCTAAAACCCATCGATGCCACCTGGGTGCAACTGCGCTACTGGCTAGGGTCGGCCCCGCCGGAAACCCGCCAGCTCAAGCTCAGCGACATTCAACCCCTGATCGACCGGGGAGAGATGTACTATTACACCACCCGCCCCAACCTGGTGCCGGTGGGGCAGCAGCTCTTTGCCTGGCTGGATGGCGATGGCCGCTGGCTGAGCCGGGCGGTACAAAACTGCACCCCGCCGGGGCTGGTGCTGGCCATTGATACCGATGCCCGCCTGGCCCACCTGCCCTGGGAAGTGCTGCACGATGGCCAGGGCTTTTTAGTCGAGCGCATGGGCACCCCCGTCGTGCCCGTGCGCTGGCATGCCGGGTTGCCCGCCGCCGAACTGGCCCCCCAGCCCCGCGCCCTGCAGGTGCTGTTTATGGCCACCTCCCCCGAGGGGGTAGAGCCACCCCTCGACTTTGAGGGGGAAGAAGCCGAGATTTTGCGCTTTACCGCTGACCTGCCCCTCACCCTGCGGGTGGAAGAAAGCGGCTGCATCACCGAAATGGGCAACCTCTGGCGCAAGCACCCCGGCCACAGCTTCGATGTGTTTCACCTGACCGGCCATGCCACCCTGGAGCAGGGCCAGCCCGTCTTTATTACCGAAACCGAAACCGGTACCCTGCACAAAGCCACCGCCGCAGAGCTATTTCGGGCCTTTGCCGGTCGTCTGCCCCGGTTGGTGTTTTTATCGGGCTGTCGCACTGCCCAGGCCGGTAACGAAGGCACCGTGGCCTCCATGGCCGAAACCCTGGTGCAGCAGGGCCTTTCTGCGGTGCTGGGCTGGGGCCAGCCCGTGTTTGACGACAGCGCCACCACCGCCGCCGCCCAACTGTATCAACGGCTGGCGGAGGGGTTTTCTATCCCCGAAGCCCTGGGGGAAACCTACCGCTATCTGCGAGAAAAGAACGTGCCAGACTGGCACCTGCTGCGGCTTTACCTGCGGGGCAATGCCCACACCCCCCTGGTGGACCCACCCGCCGACTATGTGCCCCCTCTAGAAACGGTGCAGGACCAGTTTTTAGACCCTGAGTACAGGGTGCGGGTGGCGACCCCGGCCCAGTTTGTGGGGCGGCGGCGGTTGCTGCAGCGGTGTTTGCGCCACCTGCGCCAGCGGGACTGCATAGGGCTGTTGCTGCACGGGCTGGGGGGCAACGGCAAAAGTACCGTGGCGGCAAGGTTACTGGAGCGACTACCCGGCTACCAGCCCCTGGTGGTGTATCGCCAGGTGGATGACGTTACCCTGACAAGCTTGCTGGCCCAGCAGTGCCAGTCGCCCACCGGCCACGACATTTTGAACGGCCCTCTGCCCCCCATGCAGAAGCTGGCCCGCTTTTTGAAGGATGGCCTGAACCACCCCGACCAGAAGTTTTGCGTTGTGCTGGATGACTTTGAAGCCAACCTGGAAGCCGATACCACCGGTAAGCAGGTGCTGAGGGCTGAGGTCGTATCTGTCATGAATGACCTGCTCAACGCCATTGTGCAGAGCGGCAGGCCCCACCGGGTAATTTTCCCCAGCCGCTACGACATCACCTTTCCCCAGCAGAATCAGCGCATTGCGCGGGAGTCGGTACCGGCCCTGGGGGGCGCAGACCTGACCAAAAAATACAACCGCCTGCCTGCTTTTCAGCCCCAGGCTGCCGTTGACCCGGCCCTGCAGGCCCAGGCCAAAACCGTGGCCAACGGCAACCCCCGCCTGCTGGAATGGCTGGACTTAATTTTGCAAGACCCCGCCACCAACCCCGCCGCCATTCTCGACCGCATGGCCGCTGAGGAACTGAAGTTTCGAGAAGATATTCTGGCGGAAGCCCTGCTGGCCCAGCAGACCGATGCCCTGCGGCAAATGCTGGGGCGCACCCTGGTGTACCACCTGCCCGTACCCTGGCCAGCGGTTGAAGCCGTCTGCGCAGGCCTGGCCGACCTGCAGCACCACCGCCAGCGGGCAGTAGCCCTGGGCCTGCTGGAGCAGAGCCTGACTGGCGACGCCCCCCACTACCGGGTACCCCGCGTGCTGCAACCCCTGCTGCCGGTGGCCATTACCCCCGAGCTAGAGCACACCGCCGCCACCCTGCTCTACCGGCTGTGGTGGGAAGAGACCGAAACCTCTACCGAAGAGCAGTGGCTGGAGATGCATCGCCTGGGGGTCGCAGCGGGGGCCACGGAAATTGTCACCAAGATGAATGCTGTACTGACTAACGGTTGGTACAACCAGAGCCGCTATCGAGAAGTGGTAGCCCTGTGCCAGTCAACCCTGGAGATTACAGAAGATGGCCTGGCTCTGTTTAACCTGGCAAAGGCAGAGCAAATTCTGGGCCAACCCGACGCAGCGCTGAAACACTATGAGCAGTCCCTGGCGCTCTACGAGACGATCGGCGATGTGAAAGGCAAGTCGGCCACCCTGCATGAGATGGCCTATATCTATCGGCAACAGGGCCAGGTGGAGCAGGCCATGGCCCTCTATGAGCAGTCCCTGGCGCTTGACGAGACGATTGGCGATGTGCAAGGCAAGTCGGCCACCCTGCATGAGATGGCCACTATCTATCGGCAACAGGGCCAGGTGGAGCAGGCCATGGCCCTCTATGAGCAGTCCCTGGCGCTCAAAGAGACGATCGGCGATGTGCAAGGCAAGTCGGCCACCCTGCATGAGATGGCCTATATCTATCGGCAACAGGGCCAGGTGGAGCAGGCCATGGCCCTCTATGAGCAGTCCCTGGCGCTCAAAGAGACGATCGGCGATGTGAAAGGCAAGGCGGCCACCCTGCATGAGATGGCCTATATCTATTGGCAACAGGGCCAGGTGGAGCAGGCCATGGCCCTCTATGAGCAGTCCCTGGCGCTCTACGAGACGATTGGCGATGTGCAAGGCAAGGCGGCCACCCTGCATGAGATGGCCTATATCTATCGGCAACGGGGCCAGGTGGAGCAGGCCATGGCCCTCTATGAGCAGTCCCTGGCGCTCAACGAGACGATTGGCGATGTGCAAGGCAAGTCGGCCACCCTGGCGATGATGGCATCTCTGGTGGGTCAGCAGGGGGATGTTGAACGAGAAGTTCAGCTTAACCTGCAGGCGGCGACCGGCCTGGCGGCGATTGAAGCCTATGGTGATTTGGCTACGGTGTTAAACAACCTGGGGGTGACTGACTTTTCAGCACGAAATGCTTACCTGGCCCAGTCGGTGTGGCTGTCGCTGCGGGTAGATAACCCGCTGGATAATATAATTTCTCGCCTATCTAATCTATTCAACCAGGTACCCGAGGGCGATGCCCTGGAACCGCTGCTGGCCACCGCTGCCTACTTCTACTGCGCCACCCGGGGCAAGGGGCACCCCCAGCTTGAGCCACTGCAAGAGCAAAGCGGGAAGCTGCTATCTGCTGCCGCCAGCCAGCGCGGCATTACCGATATGGAAGGGCTACAGGCCTGGATGGCCCAGGAACAACTCAACGACCACGACCCCGAGGTATTTATGCCTCGCCTGCTCACCCAGCTTGAGGCCCTGGTGGGCGACCACTGGGTGTTTGACCGTTCAAAACTCAGCCCCTCGTAAGTTGGGTGGCGCGGCAGCAGCACCGAATAGGTCAAAGATGCTGGCTAGTGTTGGGTTCCATGGATGGTTGAGGCTCTGGACAAAGAAGCTAGTAAACTTGGCATTCAGAGGGAAGCCATCATTAAGCTTTGGCTGGCAGAGCGTCTGGAAGAGAAAGCTGCCGCTGCTGCAGCCTGACCCTCCTCAAGTCCGTATTGCTTACAAACTTTCTACCATGGCAACCCTCAGCGACATCCTGGACGAAGACCTGCTGTGCGACCTGGCGGGAGAGGTCTACTTCGACCGGGGAGTCCACTACTTTGAGCAGGGGCGGGTGCGCGACCTGGCGCAATATGATGAGCACATCACCGCCGAGGTCATCGGCACCGAAACCTACCAGGTGCACCTCTGGCTGCAGGACCACGAACTGCTGTCCCGCTGCAGTTGCCCCCTGGGGGTGGATGGCCTGTTCTGCAAACACTGTGTTGCCGTTGGTCTGGCCTGGATAGACGAGCCGCCCCCCTACCGCCCAGCCGGGGACGCCCCCGCCAAAATGGGCACCACCATGGACGACGTGCGGCAATACCTGGCCCGGCAGGAGCACGACACCCTGGTGCAAATGATTCTTAACCAGGCCATGGAAGATTCCACCTGGCGGGAAAAGTTGCTGATGAGAGCGGCCTCCAGCCATCCCGGTGGAGCAGACATTAACACCTTTCGACGGGCATTGCAGAATGCCATTACCACTGGGGACTTTGTCGATTACTACGAAGCCGCCAGCTATGCCGAAGCGGTACAAAACGCCGTTGACGGCCTGGAAGATCTGCTGGACCAGGGCTATGCCAGCGAGGTGGTAGAACTCAGCGAAGAGGCCATTCGGCTTTTAGAAGACGCGCTTAACCATGTGGATGACTCGGACGGCAATCTGAATCTGATTATGGACCAGTTGCCGGAGCTGCATCATCAGGCCTGCGAAGTTGCCCATCCTGACCCCCGTGCCCTGGCAACACGACTGTTTCACCTGGAGCTGGAATCAGGATTCGGCTTTTTTACCAACGCCCTGGCAACCTACGCCGACATTCTTGGCGACGAAGGCCGAGCGGCCTACCGGCAGCTGGTGGATGCCGAATGGCAGAAACTGCCTGCGATCTCGCGGCAAAACAACCCCCACTTTGATTATCGTCACCACAAACTCCGACGCATGAAAGAGTCTCTGGTGGCTGCTATGGGAGATTTAGATGAACTGGTTGCCGTCATGGCCCAGGACCTGTCCCAACCCTCTCGTTACCTGCAAATTGCTCAACTCTACGACAATGCCGGACAGATCGAGGAGGCCATCCACTGGGCCGAAGACGGGCTGGAAGCCTTTCAAGATAGCTACACCGGACAACTGGGGGATTTTTTAGTTGCCGCCTATGAACAGCAGGGGCGATACGAAGAGGCCATTGACATCGTCTGGCAGGACTTTTCCCGCAGTCCGTCTCTGCACCTGTACCAGAAACTGCAGCAGCAGGCCGAAAAAGCAGATGCATGGGACGACTGGCGAGAAGAGGCTCTGGCTTTAATTCGAGACAAGCTGCAGGACCCCGACAATCAGCGCACCTACAGCTACCGCTATGGCCAGACCGGCTACTCGCTACTGGTGGAAATTCTTCTCTGGGAAGGCGATGTAGACCAGGCCTGGCGAGAAGCCCAGCAGGGAGGGTGCAATCCTACCCTCTGGCAGCGGCTGGCGGAACTGCGGGCGGCAGAACACCCTGAAGATGCCCTGGCGGTTTACTCAGACCAGATTGAACCCCTAATCAACCAGACCAACAATGACGCTTATCGTCATGCCATCGAGCTACTGCTCAAGGTGAAAACCCTGATGGTTCGCCTCGACCGGAAAGCCGAATTTGAGGAATCCATGGCCCGGCTCAAGGCGAAATACAGGCGCAAGCGCAATTTCATCAAGTTTTTGAACCTGGCAAGGCTGGGGTAGGCATAGCCATCTAGGCCTGTCGAACCAGCCACCCGTTTGAATCAACCTGGTTCTGATTTGATGCTAATGCCTCAGCAAACTGGCCAAACCACTCTCTAAAGCTGTTTGCTAATACTTCTCGTTCTGGATTGGTATGCCAGTAGCGTAACTCCTTAGGCTGCGGTAAGGGTGATTGCGGATGCCCCGCAAACACAGTGAGGAGAGCATCCAAGACATTGAGACCTTGCTTGCGTAGGGACGCAAGATAGCCCCGAATGCGGCAGAACTGTCTGGCCCCCTCTTCCGAGCGGAAGCTGCCGGAGATTTTCTGCTTGAGTTTCATCATGCGCAGATCCCGTTCGGCTTGATTGTTATCAAAGGGGAGGGTGAAATCATGCATAAAGCCGAGCACCGACGCTTGATGGGTCTGTAGACGCTCGAGCAGGTTACGCGGAGGTGAGCGTTTGGGTCGTCCTCGTTTTTTGGGTTTGCTTGGGGTGGGTGGTGGCAGCGGATTGTCGGCGAATCCCTGGTCTAAGATGGCCTGATACCGGGTCTCAAAGGCGGCTAATTCCAGAGTGGGCAACGTCGTTTCTCCCTGGGCTTTGATGGCCTTGACACAGTGGTGAATGCTGACCAACAGCAGGCTCAGGTGAAAGGCCCAGGCTTGTCCGTACTGCTCCCAGATGTACTGCAACTCTCGTAAATGATGGGCATTACACAGGACATGCTGACAGTCATAGTGCTGGTCGCTTTTCCAGCCATCATGCACGGCATGACCGCTAAACTCTGGCAAAACCCCCATCTCATCCATCGCCACCTGCCCCCGTTTGGGATGCACATAGTAGTAGGTCAACCCAGGGGTTGACGCCACGTGCAACCACCACAGGCGCTGATTGACCCGCAGACCCGTTTCATCAAAGTGAACGACTGCCGTATCTTCAATGGCGTTTTGAATCCCTTGCTCTATCGACGCTAACGCCTCAAAACACTGTCCCCGAGTCGTGTTTAACTCTGGAGTAGATGTCGAGTACTGGAAACAGCATGGCCAGGCCAACTGCGATCGCAAGCAGCACTCGACCAGGCCGAACAGTTCTTGGGGTAATAGGCTTAGCATCAGTGACCATAGTTGCTCTCAGCGCTGCCCCTAGGATGCCGCCCCGCTGATCCAGGTCATTACTACGGCAATTGGCCGAACCAGGGACGAGAGCAATCATTAACCGAAAGATAAACTTTAGTATCAGATGTCAATATCCCCTCACAGAAGGAGTAACCTAATAACAAGAGGCAAGAGAAATCTTCCTCATTCCGAATGGTTCAGTCCTTTCAAATAGGAGGTTTGTTATCTCGCAAACGTCTGAATCTATTCCGCCGAAATCAGCAGCACTCGACTCAGTTGTTGATATTTCCTATCCTGAAGCTTAAGAGAGCAATGCGAGCGATACCCAGAGACGTAACACCCCAAACGACGGTATTGAAGCATCTCCAGACAGCATCAACCACTTAGAGGAAGTCCCTTGACCTGTCCGTCTGAGGGCTGCAAACGGTTAATCTCATTTCGTATTTCCGTTTCCATAGTATTCAAAAACACCCTGGTATCTGCCTTCAGAAATTAGGGTGTTTTGCATATCAAATTTACTAATAAAAATTCAACAGAAGCAATACTGAATTTAAATGAAGTATTCCTGTACTCCCACAGTCTACTCCCAACCACTATTTCCACCAAGAGAGCCAGCCGCCCTCGGCAGGTTGCTCATCCCGTTCGGTAAGACTGTCGTCGTCCTGTTCGGCCTCCAGATCTTCGTCTTCGTCTACTACCCGGATTGCTGATCAAGTCAGCCATCAGCGAAGCGTAGGAGGTCCTGTCCATGCCTGAATTTCGTGCCGGTCAGATCATCCCCCCGCGATATAAGAACCGGGAAATCAAAGCCATCATCTGGTTTGGATGCCAAAGCGGCGAAAAAAAGTGCTGGTGGGCAATGTCAAACTGACCCACACCATTCCTGATGGCGGCTGCAGCCGCCGAGTCGCTTTTCTACCCCGTCCTAAAGCTGCGGGGCTACCATGCTCCCGTACTCTTTACGTATCTGCACGTTACCCTTCTCACAGGGGTTCAATGCACTCTGGGCTATCGTTTTGGGGCTTATTCACTACCGTTGACACCGGGTAATACTCCATCGATGCTGATTCATAGGGGCGCAGCACACCTTGCAACGATTGGGGCTGCTCGTAACTGGGATCAAGCCATAGCCCATAGTCTTCCTCTGGCAAAATTACCGGCATTCGGTCATGAATAGGAGCCATGAGTTCATTGGCTGTGGTGGTAAGGATTACACAGGTTTGGAGCTCACTGCCGCTGGTGGGGTCTGTCCAATGTTCCCAAAGCCCAGCAAAAGCAAAGGGTTGATGGTCTTTGAGAAAAATGTAATAGGGTTGCTTCGTCTGACTATCAGCCTGGGCCTGCCATTCATAGAAGCCATCCGCCAGCACCAGGCATCGCCGCCGCTTAAAGGCTGCTCGAAAAGAAGGCTTTTCAGCCACCGTTTCAGCTCGGGCATTGATCAGGCGATTCCCAATGGCCGGATCTTTAGCCCAACTGGGAATTAACCCCCAGCGTAGCCCATGAAAATGAGGGTCTGGCTCTTCTGGAGTGGCCACTACCGCAGCAATGGACTGAGTAGGGGCAATATTGTACCGGGGAACCACCTGGGGAACTGTCTGTAGGTGAAAGGCTTCGGCTAATGCCTCTCCAGTTTGATTAAGGCTAAATCGTCCACACATGCACTTTTGCTCTATCAGTAACCTTTGGTAGTAGGGTAATCCCTCAATCCCCAGACTGGCATCGCACCCGACAGCCATCACCAATTGCATTCACCGGGTAACTCTGAAATACCCGCTGCACTCCCTGAGCATAGCCCTCTCGTGTGTAGGCCGAGGCTGTCCTCAGCAGGGCCTCGATCAGCTTCTCGGTAAAGAACGGCGACACCGTAAAGAACCGCAGGGCTTTGACGGTTAGCTCTGGCCAGTCTGTTAACACCACCACAATGCCCAGGTGGGCCTCGGGCAGGGCTCGAAACTCATCAAACCGGGGTAGTGCTTCCGGATCAAAGCGCGACAGGTGAAAGGGGCACTCCTGCCAGGGCAACACCACCTTTGCCGCCTGGGGGCCAATCATGTCAAACACGCGAAAGCAGACGAAGGGCATGGACTCAACGACATTTAGCCCAAACTCAAAGACCCCATGCTGGATGCCCTCTATTTCGGCAGGGCGCAGGTTACTGTAGCTGATCACCAGCTCGCAGGAATCCTCTGCCCACTGGAACCGGGCACCTTCGGCCTCGTGGGGGCGGTTCAGGCGGTCGCCGATGCTGATGCGTTCCAGGGGGCCTGACATAAGGCATGGCTACAGGTGGGCAGTAGCAGCATAGCAAAGGGCTACTTGCGCCAGGGCTAGCGGGTGACCATCTCGGTAGCGGCGGACCAGCACAGGTGCAGGACTAGCAGAGAGGCACCGGCAAGGAAGGGGTAGAACTTAGCCAATCAAGTGCTTCCCTATCGTCAGGACAAAATCGACATTTGCTTATATAAGCTTCAAACAATATTTTCTAAGTCTGATGAATAATGCAAAAAGTTTTTTACTCTTTCGCAACCCGGAAGCTTTTTTGCAGGGTTGGCTGATTAGGATGGTCGCCATGCAATCTAAGAAATGTGATGTCCCGCCTGCAGCTAGAGCGCTTGCTCAAAATTGATGACCTCCTGCGGAAGCCTGAACGGCAGACGGCTCAAACCCTGGCTGATGAACTGGAAGTGAGCGAGCGGACCATCCGAGACGACCTGGCCTTCTTGAAAAATCGGCTGAATGCGCCGCTGGAGTTTCAACGAACAAGGGGGCACTACTATACCGATCCTGAGTGGCGGCTCCCCACTATTTCATTGACCCGAGGGGAACTCTATGCCCTTACTCTGGGGGCCAGAATGCTGGAAGCCTGCGCAGGGTCGGCCTATGCGGTTGAACTCCGCTCTGCCGTATCCCGTTTGGCGGAACGATTGCCGGATGAAACCTGGGTAGACCTCCAGCAGGTGGCCGATGAGCGGATCATTTTTCGCACGGGGGCAGAAACCAACCTCGATCCCGATATCTGGCATCGACTGGAGGATGCCTGCCGGGAGTCAAAACAGGTATGGATGCGCTACTACACCGCCAGCCGGGATGCTGACTCTGAAAGGGTTCTGGACCCCTATTTGCTGCACATTTACCGGGGCACTAACCCCTATGTGATTGGCTGGTGCCACAGGCGGGATGAGGTGCGGTGGTTTCGGGTAGATCGGATTCGGGAATTGAAGCTGCTGGACAGCGTCTTTGAGCGTAAGCCTGACTTTAACGCCAAGGAACACCTGGAGATGATTTTTCAGCATGAGGTGGGGGGTGTTCCGGTGAAAGTGCGGATTTGGTTTGATGCGAAGACGGCTCCTTACATCAGAGAGCGGCGCTGGCATCCGACGCAGGAGCTGCATGAGCATGAGGATGGATCGGTGACGCTGCAGATGGTTGTGCGGGGGCTGAATGACTTGAAGCGCTGGGTGTTGGGGTATGGAAGAGGGGCGGTGGTGAAGGAGCCACCGGAGTTGAGGAAGATGGTGGCAGAAGAGGTAGAACGCATGAACTATAATTACGCAAATTCTTTGACTGATATCGATAGCTGACGGCCATTGAGAAACATAGATAGGGGATTGAAAATATGGATTTTCTCGAAATTCAATTTGCGATCAGGGGGAAGACGTTACCTGCCGATCATGGCTATGCGCTGTATTCGGCAGTGAAGAAATCGTTGCAGGATTCCAGTAATGACACCTTGCCGCCTGATCTGCCACAGACAGTTCACCTTTGCACGATTCCTGGTATTCCTGATCGGGCAGGGATGATTTATCTCAATCGTGGATCACGGTTCAGGCTGCGCTGCCCTTCTGATCAGATGCAGCTCTGGTATCGGTTCTTTCAAAATCAGGTGTTCGATATCCAAGGCCATTTGATTCGATTGACTCAGCCTCGAATCACGCTGCCGGAAGCAAGCCAGATTCTGGCCTCTAGGCTAGTGACATTCAAGCTCAAAGAGATTGACCATGCAGATGTGCCGCGATACTTTTTGCAGTCTTGTCAATCAAGTCTAGAACGTCTGGAGATTAAGGGGCAGGCGTTTATTCCCAGTGATCCAGATGGGGATTTAGCCCGACGCACGTTGCAAATCAGAGATAAGAAGGTGCTTGGCTTCAGTGTCGTGGTTGAGGGGCTGAGCGATGAGGATTCACTGAAGTTGCAGTGGCATGGCTTAGGGGGACGGCAGCACTTTGGTTGCGGGTGGTTCTATCCGCCGAAGGAGGATGCTTATGCCGCCTAAATTGATTCCAGATCGCCTGCTGGCAAAGTCTGTAGATGGAAGGTGGAAAGGCTCTTACAGCCTGGTAGGACATACCGCCGATGTCGTAGCAAGAGTCTCGACGCTCGTAGACGTTCTCAGCACAAGGTTGATTGAGCAGTTCAATCTGAGCTGCGACCTTGACCATTTGAGAGCGACCGTGAGGTTAGCCGCGTACATCCACGACTGGGGTAAGGCGAATGACCACTTCCAAGGCGTTGTCCGCAAGGATATGCCAGGAGCCAGCCCTAAAAGATATCCACTGCAAACTCCACAGCTTGTGCGTCATGAAATTTTGTCTTTGCTGATCGCTTGGGAATTTCGGAAATGGTTAAGCGAGGCAGATGGACACTTTGAAACAGCCTTGATTGCTGGGGGTGGGCACCACCTCAAGTTGGGTGGGAAAGCTGGTAAGCAGCTTGACTATATTGATGACACAGTTGTGCGTCCTTGTGGAGACAGTTCTCTTGCTCTCTACTTATTCCATCCTGACTTCAAGCGAGTTTTCAGATTTGGCATTAAACAACTCGGTTGTCCAGAAAAAATCAAACTGACGCACAAACCCGCTACTGAGTTGTCAGTTAGGCAAATCAAGGAATCACTCAGTAATTTGCTGTTTGGTGAGCTGCCAAAATTTGAACTTGACCCAGTTCTAGCTGCGGTTTGCAAAGCCTTAATGATCTGCGGTGACTCGATCGCTTCAGCCGCACCTTCATTGAATATTTCCATTGACCAATGGATTGAAGAAGAAGTTGGTCGCACTCTGAATGGGGAAAAGACTCAAAAAATCATCGATGCCCGTTTACAAGGTCATCAGCTGCGAGATTTCCAAACCCAGCTTGCTGACAGCAGAAAGCGTGTCACTTTGGCGAGAGCAGGGTGTGGAACAGGAAAAACCCTCGGAGCCTATGCCTGGGCAAAATTCCATGCCAATGGGCGCAAGTTATTCTTCTGTTACCCCACCACTGGAACCAGCACAGAAGGGTTTGTTGACTATGTTCATGGGCAGGCGGATGCGGCTTTGCTGCATTCACGGGCTGGAGTCGATTTGGCCCGATGGGAAGAAGCACAGAAAAAGCGAACTCTGAAAGATCTCTACACTACTGGTGAAGAAGAGGATGCCGGGGACGGTAGCGATAATGAAATTGCTAAAAAACTGGAATCCTTCAAAGCCTGGGGTCGTGAAGTCAGCGTCTGCACGGTAGACACGGTATTGGGATTGCTTCAATGCAATCGGAGGCCAATTTATTGCTTTCCCGCGATCGCCAACGCGGCATTCGTTTTTGACGAAGTGCATTGCTATGACGACAAGCTGTTTGGTGCCTTGCTGAGATTTCTGGAAACGGTTAAAGCTCCGGTACTTTTGATGTCGGCCTCCTTTCTGCCCTGGCAGCGAGAGGCGATCCAGCAAGCGGTTGGCGAAGACATTGCCGAAATTGAAGGGCCGAAAGACATTGAAATCAAGCCCCGCTATCGGTTTGACTACCGTGATTTCCCCGACTGGGAAAGAGTCGAGCAGGAACTAAACAATGGCGGAAAAGTGCTATGGGTCTGCAATCAGGTCAATACAGTTATTGATGTCTATCGAGAGGCTAAACGACGGAAACTCAATGCTGTGGTGTACCACAGTCGTTTTCGTTATGAGGATCGGGTAGAGCATCATCGGGCGGTTGTAAACGCCTTTAAACCTGAACAAAAGGAGCCCATTTTAGCGATCGCTACCCAAGTCGCCGAGATGTCCCTGGATCTGTCCGCAACCTTGCTAGTGACCCAAATAGCTGACCCCGCAGGCTTAATTCAGCGCTTAGGTAGACTCAACCGTCGCTATTGCGGCCATGCTCTAGAGGCAATCTTTTACCCTGATGAAAAGGAAGGCTATCCCTATAGCAGCGAGAACTTGAAAGCTGGACTGGACTTAATTCAATCGTTTACTGGCGAGGTCAATCAGGCTGAACTAGCTGCTTGGCTCGAAAATGCAGAATCTCGGGCCAGCCCGACCTGCAAAACAGTCTTGCTAGACGGCGGCTGGCGCACATACCCGGCCTCACTTAGAGATGAAGGGCACAACGTCACTGCCATTCTGGAAGTGGACTTGGAAACCGTCAAACACCTGCCTAATAGAGACTTGCCACGCTATACCATCCCGCTCCCTAACCAAAAGCAGCAAACGTGGGCAAAAGATAAGTACAAGTTCTACCCCATAGCATCTAGCGAGTTCTGGCGATATTCCAAAGAAGAGGGAGCCTACGAAATTAAATAAGCACTTCTACAATCTCTTCACCGACTAGACTCATGTCACAGTACACACTTTCAATTTTTGATCCAAACACATTACTCCCCCATAGAGCGGGTATCGCAGGTTTGGCTTTATCTTTATCTGTACTAGAGCGCGAGGAATCGCCTTTAGATTGGAGCGATCCTCAAGAAATGGATGATTCCGTACACCTTTCGTGGGAGTGCAGCGATCGTGAGGCTGTTCAATGGCTGTTAGAGCAAACTTACCAAGTCAAAGACGGCTATCTTGATGTTCCAGCGTTGAACCTTGCCGATACCCAGAGTAAGTACACATTCACCTCTGGGGTGGCGACGACGTTCTTGCAGCACAGTAAACAACGCAAGCAGGGGGCCGCCGTCACGAAGTCTTTTTTGATTGAGGAAGGGCAACCAGAAATCAACATCAGCTTTCGTCCGATGCTGGACTGCTATTACACAGGTGACTTTAAGGAAGCCTTCAGCAGCAAAGGAGCATTCAAGAAGACAATCCCGCTGAAAGGGCATCATCTGCCAGGTCTAGTCGAATGCTTTGCAAATGGTGCTTATCAGGAATCGCCGACGGGGTATCTAGCACTGCTGTTTCTGCCGCTGGCCTGTGGCTATTACCAGCTACCGGGCTATCGCTCCGCTGTCGTCATCCCAGAAGTGACTAATTTGCAACATTGGGTAGAGCAACGGCAACGCCTCTCTGGCCGCGTTTCTCAATCTCTAACATCCCAACAATCCAAATTGCTCGAACGTTCCTATGGCAACTACCGGGCGACTGGGGCTGCCGAAGCAGCATTGTACTTTTTGCTTCAGGAAAGAGTACTGGAAGACTCTCTAATCTTCCGGGTAAATTACTGCGAGGTTTACCAACTCGGCAAACAGCCCTGGGATGGAAACCAGTCATATCTCAAACAGGCCGTCCATAGAGTCAGTGTTGATGACCAGATTTTGGACATTTATCAGTCTGCTTACTATTTATTTCCCTCACAAGTCAGGACAACAGATAAGGGGGAAACGTGGTTGGCAACCTCTAAAGTCCTGCCGTGGATCGCTAGTAACTTGGTTTCTGGCAAACCCTGGTATGCCAACTTTTTCGAGTTTCGTAAAGCGAATGAACTGTATGAAAGAAAAGGATTAGTGAAAATGACCGAACATTTGACCCCAGATGAAAAGGTCTTGTTTGATGCTGTACAAGGTGCCTTTCGTATTTATTTGCGTGGACAAGGGAAACAGGCTCAAAAACAGGGAAGACCCTTAGATTATGGCCAGGTTACCGATAAAGTCATTTATCGATTTCAGCGGCCCAGTACTCAACAAGAATTTGCGACCGCTTTAGTCGATTTTCTCAGCCAGTATCGTTCCAAAGCCGCTAAGGGAGCTGGCCCTCAAATTTTTAACTGGATTCACCGCGAGGCGAATTGGAAGCCTGCTAGAGATCTGACTTTATTAGCGATCTCCACCTATCAAAGTCAGGTTCCGCAAAACGATTCTGATGGTCCTAACTCAGAACCAATTCCTGCTGATTCAGCAGATGTTGAAGAAGCTTTTGAACTTACACCTTAATTTCAGGAGAATTTTGAATAATGTCTCAGCATTTATTTGCAACTATCGTTACGCCCACTGCTGTTGCCGCTAATAACCGAGGTGAAGGGGATGGCAGCACCCTATCCACCTTGCAAAAGGTCACTCGCGGCAACGACCAATACACGACCGTCAGTGCCGAAGCAATTCGCTGGGCCTATCGGGAGTATTTCCAATCTCTTAAACCAGAAGAAACGAATCGGACTTTTGATCCCGACAAAGATCAATACAACTTCAAAGATGAAGCCTTTAATCCAAACAAGTACATTGATGATGATTTGTTTGGTTACATGGATGCCAAGAAGGGTTCAGACAACAAAGACGCGACAACAAAACGGCGGGGTGTTCTAGAAGTTAGCCGTGCCATCAGCCTTGATCCTTACTGGGGAGATGTCGTCTTTGGCTCAAAAGGGGGCACCAAGAGCAATACGTCAATTCACAATACCGAAGTCCATCTCACGGCTTATCAATATACCTTGGCGCTCACACCCGAGAACTTGAAAGATACTGGCCGAGCTGGCATGGTGATTGACGCTATTTCCGGGATTCGTCACGTCGGCGGTAACCACTCGCGTTTTCTCTATGAGTTTCGTCCTGAATCTGTTGTGCTGAGAGTGACCGAAGATCCAAGCCCATGGATTATGGACTGTTTCAAGCGAGTTGGTGACACTGTAGGATGCCCGCGATTAGTTCGTCTGGTTGAAGTGGGCGATGTTGACCCCGAAGAATTAGTCGTAGGTGGCGAAATTGCGGATACACCTTATGGCGATCAACTCAAAGAACTAAAAGTTTCAGTTCATCGTGGCGTCAAGGAGTCGATCGCTGCCGCCAAATCACTGCTCAAAACGGAGGTGTCTGCCTGATGCAGTTGTATCTCGATTGTCCCTGCACCAGCTTTCCTCGCAGCTTTGCCAGGGACTACAAGGAAACCTACCGCTATCCACCCCCTTCGACCATTTATGGCCTGCTGCTATCGCTAGTAGGCGAGGTCGATATGGAGGTTCACCGTGGAGTCAGGATTGCGATCGGCATCATTGGTGAAGATCCGCCTATCTCACGTATTGTGCGGAAACAGCGCCACCATAAGTTCAGCAAAACCCATATGGGTACTTATCCCACCAGTAAGTTTTCCAAGCCCAATTACCATGAGCTTTTAACGGATTTGCAAGTGGCTATCCAGATTAACTCTAGCGAAGAGACAGCAACCGTAAAGCTAGCTGATCGGGTGGCGATTGCCCTTTCTACCCCCTCCCAAATCACCCGTTTTGGTGGTCTCAGCCTGGGCGAATCTTGGGCAATGGTAAACGGAGTCCGTGCCTATCGAGACTCTGATGGGCCGGTTCGTTGGCTGATTAAAGACAACCGGGGACTGATTAGCCTTCCCGTCTGGATTGACCGTAAAACAACCCAGGGAACCTTTCAGCGATTTGCTTGGAGTGATGAATTCAAGCAAGACTGTCTGGTGGAGGTTCCTAAGCCACTCGTTGCGGAAAAGAAAAGCAAAAAGACACAGCGATCAACCAAAAATAGTTAACAGCTAATATTCGAGTTTTGAACCTTGAAAACTGAATACTCAAAATTGATAATTCCAAAAGCCTTAGATGCCGTTAGGCGATTCTATTTCCTCTAATACATACGCATTAAAGATCAAACGATCTTTAGCAGCATTACCCAAGTACAAACATTCTGTCTTTAAGAAATAGCGATAAACACTGAACTTTTTAGTCGGTAATATTTCTTCAGGGTTCTGTATTCATAGTTGGATCATTCCTCACACATTCAGGAGTTCTAACTGTGACGACAACATTTGCCAAACCTATTTCAGATGCAGGGTAAGCGCAAGAAAAATGTTGCTATGAGATGCTAAAGGAGATCTGTAGGTGAACTGGTGAAAGTACGATGGTTCAAGGATTTGGAGCACCTTCCTCCCTCAAGACTTCAGGCTCTCGGT
>Ga0081520_100240_pt1 | contig 33252 bp, 36 predicted proteins | sample HotLakmasection1_FD_70988 | JGI IMG/M metagenome (GOLD analysis project Ga0081520, IMG submission 70988) | Hypersaline microbial mat communities from Hot Lake, Washington, USA - Section #1 (SPADES assembly) (version 2) | ecosystem: Environmental > Aquatic > Non-marine Saline and Alkaline >... | reverse complement strand
CGGAGGGCTTTAAGCCCCCAATTCTGGGGGACTTCAAACTCCGGTCTCCCCCCAGAATTGGGGGGACTAAGGGGGGCGAGTGCGCCTGTTGAGGTGGCAATCAAGATGTGTATAAGCGGCAGCCCTTAGCGAGGGGAAATTCAAGCAGTTTGGTCAGCCGTCGTAGCGGTTGAGCGTTGCATAGGCTCCCCTGCGGTCGGCGACAGCGGGGGAGCTTGCTTGTATCCCTGATTTCCGAGATGGGTATCAGCGACAGCCTGGCGGCTAGAGTCCTGGAATCCCGCTGAGGGTGCCATCGCCATCCATGACCTCGCCGATCACATAGGCCGGGATAGCCTGCGCCTGAAAATGAGCGATCGCTGCATCTGCCTGTTCAGGCGGCACAATCACCACAAATCCGATACCCATATTAAAGGTATTAAACATGGCTCCAGGCGCAACGTCTCCCGCCTCGGCAAGCCAGTCAAAAATGGGTAGCCCCGGCCAGCGATCGGGGTCTAACACAATAGAGTGGCGATCGCTGAGACAGCGGGGGACATTTTCCGGCAAGCCGCCCCCGGTGATGTGGGCCATCGCGTGAATCGGAAGTCCGATCTGGCGAGCCGAGAGCACCGGCTTGACGTAAAGCTGCGTCGGCGTCAGCAAGCTGTCCGCCAGGGATTGACCCTCCAGCCCAGCCGGACACTCCGCCCAGTCATAGCCAGGGGTGGGGCGATCGCGGCGGGGCGCTTCGGCGATAATTTTGCGCACCAAACTGTACCCATTGCTATGGATGCCGCGGCTGGCTAACCCGATGACAGCATCCCCCGTTACCACTTGCGAGCCATCGAGAATCTCGGCCTTTTCGACAATGCCGACACAAAACCCCGCCAGGTCATATTCACCGGCATCGTAGAAACCCGGCATTTCTGCCGTTTCACCGCCGATGAGCGCACAGCCCGCTTCGCGACAGCCCGCCGCAATCCCTTCAACCACGGCGGCTAATTGCTCCGCGTCGAGCTTCCCCGTGGCGAGATAGTCCAGAAAAAAGAGTGGCTCGGCCCCACAGGTCAGCACGTCATTGACGCACATGGCAACCAGGTCAATGCCGACGGTGTGGTGACGGTTGAGGGCATGGGCAATTTTGAGTTTTGTGCCTACCCCATCGGTACCAGAAACCAAAACCGGCGTCTGATATCCCGACGGGAGCTGAAACAAGCCCCCAAAGCCGCCCAGACCGCCCAGCACTTCGGGCCGATGGGTGCTGCCCACCAGTTGCTGAATGCGATCGACAAACGCTCTGCCGGCGGCAACATCGACCCCAGCGTCTTGATAATCCATGCTGATTCCTCAGAACAAACTTGCCTATGGCCTGTGACTAAAAAGGCTCATTGTCATTGTCTGGGTTAATGGCAAATCCGCGACTGCCGATAAGTAAAAAGAAGCGTCACAATAACGTTTGCTTATTAAAAAACGCCTATCGTCCTCACAAGTGACACTGCAATTTGTTGCATTGTTTTTGGAGGAAGGGGGAAATCCGGCGATCGCGATCCCCTCCTCAAGCATTGTATTTTCGAAACTCTTTTGTTGCGAGCGATAAGTTCTATTAACCAAAACCACTGGCGTTGATATCCCTAAACGGACCACTTCACGGGGATCAGATGGACTTTCGCAAAAATCCAAGAAAACTTGACAATCGCCTTGGTCAAAATCGTTTGCGATTTCTGCGGATTGCCAATTAGATTCTTCGTGCTAACGTACGGGTCGTTCAAAAGAACCGAAGGGTTATGTCGAGGTGGCTGTGATGGTTAACGGTCTGCACAAGTATCAATTGTGAGCTTGTAAAGCCCTGAGTCTTGGCTCAATGAGTCCAAGCCTGTCACATCGCCGCTATGTTGAGCTCTTGTGAGATATATGATTCAGAACTTGTGTCGTAGCTTTACGGCGGCTTTGCTATTGGGTGCCGTAGGCATGCCTCTAGCAGCAAGTGCTGAGCAACCCGAAGGGAATGCTCGCGCAAATTTACAGGAAACGCTCCAAATTGCAGCTGATCAAGTTGATCAAACTGACGTCGGCACTGCCGAAACAGTTCCCGCAGATCTCGAATCTGCTCGCTTAGAACCGACCGCTGCTGAACTTTCCGATCGCTTTCGCATTACTGCACACACGCTCGAAGGGCAAGACATTGCTGTTTTGCACGTTAACAATCTCCCAGTTCTAACTTTCGTTGACCAGTCCGAAGCAGCCGCATCTAAAGAGAATGGCGCGGCGATCGCCATGGATGAAGACGCTACCCGCCGCGCTGAGACTGTCGCTCGGCAAATTGATGCCTTCCAACAAGCGGGGGGAACGCCCGAAGCGATCGACGTCCTTTGGGACGAAGATCTTGAAGAATATGTCATCACCCTGGATGGTGAACAGTTGGTGATGATCAACGACACGACTCGCTACCCCAACAGCACGGGGCAGCTTCATGCTGACGCCTTGCAGGCGACCAATCGCCTCCGCAACTTGTTGGGCGCAACCGAAAACTTGACCGAAATTGAAGGCGCTCCTGAGCCCGCCGCCTCTCCGGGGGGCGGGCAAGGCAACTGGGGGGTGTCTTCTTCCTTTACGGGGCGCGCCTCTTGGTATGGTCCTGGTTTTCACGGCAGACACACCGCTAGCGGCGAAGTCTTCAATCAAAATGGCCTGACTGCGGCCCACCGAACCTTGCCATTTGGCACTCGGGTGCGCGTCACCAATGTCAACAACAATCGCCAGGTCATTGTGCGCATTAATGACCGAGGACCGTTTTCCCACGGTCGGGTCATCGATTTGTCGGCAGGGGCCGCTCGCGAAATCGGCCTCCACATTGCTGGCGTGGGTACTGTCCGCGTTGAGGTGCTTGCAGACTAGTTGCTGACGATCTGCCACCCCATGGCATCAGCCTAAATCAGGTGAAGCTTCAGCAATCCTTGGTGACTGCTGGAGCTTTGCCGTTAGTGAAAGCGTGGACGCAAAGGAGTGAGGCTGATTTAACCGCCAATTTTTGCCGGACACGATCGCTTGTCTGTGAGAAGGGGCGTTACACCAATCGTCCATGACGCCGCCGCGTCACCGCCAAGGATAAAAATTAACCAGGTAAGGGCTGCCGGGGCAACCGATCATTCAGGTCGAACCCAAGGGACCGGAGGCCGGAGAAAAAGGTTATTTTCAGGGCACTTCTCTGTCCCTAGACTAAAGGCTCCAAGGCTCCAGGTGGATGTAGCCCTTTCACAAGGGGGCGGCGATCGCGGCGGCTCCTCGATTTGTCGCGCTACCTTGCAGAATTGGTATGAGGCGATCGCGATGGCTGCCATCCCCCCATCTGCTAGCGGCGGCTTTGGTGGGTCTCAACGCTGCCGTTAAGTAGCTGGGCTGATTCAACTGTAGGATGGGTTAGCGATAGCGTAACCCATGCGGGTGTTGGGTTTCGTTCCTCAACCGCAACCTACGGCGTCTTACGTTTAATGACAACTGCCTAACTTACTCTGGCTCGGCTTGCTGGCGGATGAGCTTTTGCACACTGGTCAGAGCGCGATTGAGTTCTGGGCCTTTGTAAGCGGGATTTTTGAGATAGGCGGCTTGTTCTTGCTCGAGCATCAGCACGTCTTGAGCGACCAGCCCCTCAAGCAGCCCTTTAGCCGCATTGAACAGGCGGTTCTTCACAAAGCGACGAAAGGGCATGGGCAACTTGTGGAGACGGTGAAAGGCTTGCAGAGATGTGAAGTGAATCAGGTAGGCGCGGGTATGAGTCGGACTGACAGGGCAGAAGAGGCAGCAGATTTTGAAGTCTTGGCCCAGGGTGGAAATCCAATGGGGATAGACGTAGCTGACGCGCAGCTCTTCGGGATGGAGTTGCCGCAGAGCGGGAAAGAAGAGTTGGGAGACGGACCAGATTTTGTTGATGCGGTAGTAGCTCTGGGCGTTGTAGAGCACATCTACCCGCTGCTCGGTGGCTTCTAAGGTCGCCAATACGGGGTCGGCCCAGGCTTGCAGGTCGTCGTGCAAGCGCCCATGGTACATGTCCATTAAGTTTTCGATCAGGAACGAGTAGTGGGCTTCGACATCGATGAGGGCCACGCTGGCGATGTAGTTGATGTGATTCCACTCGGGCAGGCCCAGGGGTTGAATGTTGTCGGCAGTGAGCCGATCGCGATCGCCGGGAAACAACCACACAAAGCCATCGCGATCTTGAACGGGATAGGTTTTGAGCTGGCAGCTCGGTAGTTGTTGGTTGTCGGCGAGATAGGGGACGTGGGTGCAGTGTCCCGCAGCGTTGAAGCGCCAGCCGTGATAGATACATTCCACCTCGCCGTGGGTGATTGCGCCCTCGCTGAGTTTGACCTGCCGATGGGGGCACCGATCTTCCAACGCCTGGATCTGGCCCTCGTCATCGCGCAACAGGACGATCGCCTCCCCCCACAAGGTCACCCCCAGGGGTTGGTCAATGACCTCGTCAGAGCGAGCCACCGCATACCAATGGTTAGGGTTAATGCCCAGCGATCGCACATCCTGACGGCCAGCGGTGGGGGACGCAGTCTCGCTAGTGGATTGAGAGGGCAGAGCAACCATAGCGTGTGTAACTCCTCAGAACGAAGGGCGATCGGGCCGGTCGATGTGTGTGGCTAATCCTAGCAGCTAAATTTTGAAGACTCCCTCAGGGTTTACTGACAAGAGAGGACGGCGTTGCGCCCCTTCTTGCTGCAAGATGGCGTTGGCGGCCAGTAAGCCGCTGCTGACAGCCCGCTCCATCAGGCCACAGGGAAAGGGCATCTTGACCCAGTCTCCGGCAAACATCAGATTAGGGACAACGGTGGTGGTTTCGGGGCGATCGGCAAAGCTACCGGGAGGAAACCCTGCAAAGTTTTTCTGATTAACGAGTTGCTTGTGCAGCAGGTTGGCGTCTTGCAACGAGGGCACGATTTCAAACAGTTCTGCCTGAAAGGTGTCCAAAAGCGCTTGCTGAGTGGGAAACTCCTTTTCCTTATAACAGTAGGCGTGGAGCTCGACGACGCTGCCCCCGGTGCGTTGGGCCCAGTCGATGTAGTCGTCTTGAATGCGGTGGTAGAGGGTGATGCTGTCGGTTAGACGATAGCCCGACAGCGAGGTGAACCAGCTATGCTCCCAAGCAAAGTCGCGATCGAACCAAAACCGCCCGACCGCAAAGGGATCGGCCACCTGCAGTTGCTCCACCTGAGTCCCCAGGGTGGGTGCCACCTCCCCCTGGGAGAGAGAGAAGAGATGTTTGATGCCGGGAATGTCGGCAGCGAGCACGTAGTAGTCGGCTTCCAGGCTGGTTGCGGGGGGGGCAGTCTGGGTGGTGGCGATCGCCAATAGCTGAATCTGGTCGTCCTGGCGATCGACCACCCGATAGCGGGTGAGGTTTTCGCGCGCGGGACCGCCTAATACTTGGCCGTCGTCGGCATACACCGCCCCATGGCAGGGACAGGCATAGCCCCCCGCCGCACTGGTTTGCCCGGTCTTTTGGACAGTGCAGCCCTGGTGAGTGCAGGTGAGGGAGAGCGCCTCTTGGGTCCCCGGTTGATGACAAAAGACGCGATCGCCCGCCCCAAAATATTCCAGGTCAGGGGTGCTCAGCAGGGGATTGCGCTCGACCCAAAAGGGTACCGGATTAGCGGCGACAGCTCCCTGGTGATAAGTCACCTGGCGAATTTTGCCCGCCTGCCAATCGAGCTGGCTCACCGTTGCGCCGGTAATCACCTGCCCCCCATTAGCCTCAATGGCGGCTACAATCGGATCCACCAGACTGCGGCCCATATCCTGACAGGTGCCATTAAAGGCCAACCCCTCAGGATTACCAAAGAAATAAAAGTGGAAAAACTGCATCAACTCCCCAGCGCTCATTCGATCGGGCGCGTTGAGGCTGGATTTAGCAAACGGCAGGAAGTACAGGTCATATAGCCCCTGGGGAAAGTCTTCCTTGACCCAATCGGCGACCGAGAGTTGGTCGAGGCGATCGAAGGTCTGGGGCGTGCGGAAGCCAGTGATTTCGCGAAAGACTTGCAGGTGCTTGAGTTTCACCAGGTTGATGCCCCATTTCAGCCGATTGGGGGAATTAATCGCCAAATCAATCACATTCCACGGAAAAGCAGAATGGCTAGGCCGAAACACCTCCGGCTGGTAGCCCTCTTTATAGACCACTGAGTAGTAGTTGAGGGGCTTGAAATTTTGGCGAATTTGCAGCTCTTCAACCAGGCCAAACAGGTTGTAATACTGCGGAAAAAAGCCGTGAAAGCCATGCTCCATCATGAACTGTTGGTCACCCACCTGAATGGGCCAGCTCGCAATTTTGCCGCCCAGTTGGGGCGATCGCTCCAGTAAGGTGACCTGCACACCCCGCTGGCTCAACTCATAAGCCGCAGCCAGGCCTGCTAACCCGCCACCGATGACCACTGACTTGAGGGGGCGACCGGGCTGACGGGGCAGGGTGAGCGCATCCTGATGGTGGACGGTGGGCTGGGGTTTGCTAAAGCGGGAGTAGCCGACACCAGCGGCTAAGGTACTGAATCCAAATAGTTTGAGAACACTACGACGAGAGAGGGCCTGTAGAGACGAAAGTTCCGGGAGTGAGGACATGTATTCCGCGATCAGTAGACAGTGAATTGCGGCTCCGCCACAAGCGCTAACCTGCGCCTGCGGCAATAGCTGGGTTCGACAATGTCGTAAGTAGGAAGGCGCAATCCAATAGAAGACGATGGAGGTTGCGGTTGAGGCACGAACCCCAATGCCCGCATGAGGTTTGCGATTGCTAACCCATCCTACATTTCAATTAGCCCACCCACTTAAAACCCGCTCAAACGGATTGCTTCTAAGGAATTCTTAGAAGGCATGGCGTAAATCTTAACAATACTCTTCCACCTTTTGGAACCAACATGAACGGTTTCGCCCATTTTGGCTGATTACCCTTACTTATCAATGGCTGTCATTGTCTGCCCGATAGCTGGCGACGGTAGCGGTGCGAACAGGACAGTGGCGATCGCGGCATCGGTGTAGGGGGGCGTTGGTGAGGCAGTGGGGAAAGCGAGCGGGGCGATCGCCCCTCAGCCGCCTTATTCCGCCAAACTCTCATCCATCATCGTGGGCACTGGGTCCGCCGTGATGGATTCGCGATCGCCCTCATCGGCTACAGGGAGGCCAGCTGATTCTCCAGTGGGGGAAGCAGCAGCTTCGGCAGGCCCGAGGGGGGCGGTGGCGTCGTCGGGGGCTGCAGCCGGAGCCGTATCCCCAATGGCGGGGGCAGCATTGCGAGCATTGGCATTGCCCAGTGTCGACAGGGTCAACACCTGAGGCGGCGTTGCATCCGGGGGATACACCAGTTCCACAATGACTTCTTGCCGTGAGTTGGGCGGCAACGCGAGGCGCAAAATGGGCTCCCCTTCTTCGCCCTGGCGCTGCACAACGTGAACATAGCGCGTACTTTGTTGCCCATCGGCGGTTTCAAACCGGACCCGCACCGTGCCCCGGAAAAAGACGCGATCGACTGGGTTCTTTAAGAACCGGAGCCCCTGCTTCAAGGTTTCATCCTGCAAAGGGGTTTGCAGCTTTAAGGCCACGCGCTGCTCACGATTGGAGTTGTTGTAAAGGGGCAACCGCAGCTTGTAATGCACCCCGTAGTTGCCGTGGGCGCGAAACGCCGTATCGGAATAACGGGCCAACATCGGCGCACTTTGAATTTGCCCCGTCCCAAAGGTGTTGTAATCGACGGTGCTAATCACATAGGAAATCGCTTCGCCCGGTGCGGGAATAGTGAGCTGCTCAGCGTCGGGAGCATCCAGGGCGCTCGCCTCCCAGCGAGAACCCTGAGCCACGCCGGCCACCCGTCCATAAAAGAAGCGACCTTCGCGATTGCTTTTGGCGTATTCTTCCGGATTCGTGGGGGGAATGTCGCGAGGGCCGGCGAGATCGCCATTTACCAACAGGCGTAGCCACTCTTGCAGGGTCGGAGCCCGCTCTTGACCGTCTAAGGTGCGCGGAGCATACATGGCGAGGGTAGCCGCATACACCGGCCCGTCGCTAGACAGTTGCAGCAACAGCGATCGCCCGTTGCTAGGTAGTGGAAGACTGCCCCCCTGGGGCACTACCGAGGCCACGGGCGGACTGAAGGTACTGGGGGCACCGGGCAAAATCGAACCGGGGGGCAGCGTGGCATCAGCCGCAAAGGGCAAGCGCCGCAGGGGAATGGGCGCATTCATCAACAAATAGGCCTGCTCCGGGGGAATGACGATCTGCCGGGGCCATTGCGATTGGCGACGTTCTTGCAAAATATCGGTGACCGTCCGACTGCCAGGTCCGGCAAACACGGAGCCGTCGGGGTTGAACCGGAGGGCGGGCAAACTGTTGAAGGGAGCCTCTTGACTGAGGTAGCTGACGCCCTGATCAATGGTGAGGGTGACGGGTTCAGAACTGGGGTTATAAATGATGCCCCCGACAAAGATCGTCCGGCGATCGTCCATTGCGACACCACGGGCAACGTGATGCGCAAAAAAATCAAACCGCCCTTCGAAGGGGAAATTGAGATGGGCTTCAGCATTCGCCATTTTGTCACCCGGAAAGGTGGACAACAAAATCCCGTCTCCTTGAATGAGTTCCGGACTGTTGCTGTTAAAAACCGGTATCTCGTTGAGCTGACCGGGCAAAGGGCGGACGTCTTGGTAGCGTGTAAATTCATCTGGAATGCGCGGGAGGGCCTCACCTTCGATCGCTGGCACTGCCGCCACCACCGGAGGCATCTGAGGAGGGGGCGCGATCGCAACTGTTTGAAGCAGCGGAAGCCATGCAAGAGCAGTAATCATAAGCGAGTCGTAACAGGATTAAATATCACTAAACTGATGGATCTCAAGAGCAGTACCCACGATGAAATCACCACCCATAGCGGGTTGGCGGGGCGGGGGTAGGAGCTTGAGCAAGACAGCTAAATTGCGGTGCTTTAGTCATCGGCGATCGCGATTTAATGTGTTGTTCTCAATATGCCCTCAGCACGTATCTAGACAGCGCCGAATAACAAAATATCATTCTGTCAACCCGAAATTGCAGAATCACGCGGATCTTCTACGTCGGGGAGAGCGAGTGATTTTCACCGGAAAGCCGGGAGTCAGTCAACACCAAGCCATTGAGGAAACATTCACCCCGCATTGATGGAGCAATTGACATTCGGGCCAAAAGATATTGAAAAGGGTTATACTACTATTCAGTCATATACTCATCTGGGGAGGGCTCGTCGTGGGAAATTCACTGATTTTTCGGCAATTATTTGATCAATCGTCTTCGACTTATACCTATTTATTGGCAGATCCGGAGAGTCGAGCCGCCGTCTTGATTGATCCGGTATTTGAACAATACAATCGCGATCGCGCCCTCATTGAAGAACTGGGGCTCACGCTGCTCTACACGCTAGACACTCACTGCCATGCCGACCACGTCACTGGAGCCTGGCTACTACAGCAGACCTTAGGGGCCAAAATTGCCATCTCGGCGCGCTATGGCGACATGGTGAGTGGCGCAGATCGGTTGCTCGACCATGGAGATACGATTCAATTTGGCGATCGCGCCCTATCCGTGCGCGCAACGCCTGGTCACACCGACGGTTGCATCACCTATGTGCTGGATGACCAGTCGATGGCCTTTACCGGCGACTGCCTGCTCATTCGCGGGGCGGGGCGTTGCGACTTTCAGCAGGGCAACGCGGCCGTCATGTATCGCTCCCTCAAAGACCAAATTTTATCTCTACCGGATGACTGTTTGCTGTATCCCGGCCATGACTATAGCGGTCGCACCGTTTCCACCGTAGCGGAAGAAAATCACTACAACTCCCGCATTGGCGGTGCCGCGACCGAAAAAGATTTTGTCGGGTATATGGATAATTTGGGCTTGCCCCATCCCAAAAAAATTGATATTGCCATTCCCGCCAATTGTCGCTGTGGTCGTCCCGAAGATGGCAAGCTGCCCGGAGAAATCACCTGGGCTCCCGTGCGCCAAACCTACGGTGGTTTGCGCGAGATCGACCCACAATGGGTCGCCGAGCACCTCACCGCGATCAATATTATCGATGTGCGCGATGCAGATGAATTCAATGACCGTCTGGGACACATCGCTGGGGCTCAGTTGGTGCCCCTGAGTGAACTGCGGGAGCGGCTTGCCGCCGTGCCTCAGGACAAGCCGGTGGTAACGGTGTGCCAGTCCGGCAGCCGCTCAGGGCAAGCCACAGTGATTTTGCGCCAAGCCGGTATTGAGCAAGCGGCCAACCTGCGCGGCGGTATGCTGGCCTGGAATGAGGCGGGATTACCCGTGGCCCAATCTCTCCCCGCTGGCGCAAGTAGTTAGGATTGTCGCTGCACTCATGGGCAATTGGGTGGGTCGGTTGGGAGCATGACCTGCCGACGATGGGCCAAAGGCATCTGTCCGGATCGGGGCAGATGCTTCTTTTGTGGAGCTATGGGTGGAGCTATGGTGAAGATGAGCAAATTCGCCGCAGAGGGAGACGGGAGCGGGTGCACCAGCTAATGGATTTGACGGTTCCCCAGCCACTGGCATTACCGATGCCCGGCGTTGTGCCGGTCTGGCAACTCCCCTGCGCGGCGGCGCAATTGGCACGATCGCACTGGCAGGCCTGGCTCTCACCAGAGGAGCGCGATCGCGCGCAACAATATCGCCATCCCCGCGATCGCGATCGTTTCATCCTGGGCCGAGGCGGACTGCGTTATTTGCTAGCGAGTTATTTGGGCATTGCCCCCACAGCCATCCAACTGGGCTATGGGCCGCACGGCAAGCCCTATTTGCGGGCTCCCCACACCGCGAACATGCACTTTAATGTGGCCCATAGCGGTGACTGGGTCATCTGGGGTTTTAGCCACAGCCCTCATATTGGCGTCGATGTCGAAACTTTGCAGCCCCGGCGTTCCCTATCAGGGCTCATGCAGCGTTGCTTGACGGTGGCAGAACGTGACCAACTACCGCCGGACCCCCTCGCGCAGTTAGAAATCTTTCTCCGCTACTGGACGATTAAAGAGGCCCATTTAAAGGCGATCGGGCTGGGGTTAAGCTATTCTCTGCAAGCCGTGCAAGTCGCCTTACAGCCCACGCCTCAAATTATGAGAGCGGCCCACATCCCTGGTCAGCCCGTCTTACCCTGGGGCGTCCAACTGTGGCAGCCTGGCCCTGGGGCGATCGCTGCCGTGTGTGTCGACCAAACGCAATATTCCCTTCAACTCTTGACCTTAGGGAACTGCTAGCAAGGCCAAGACTCGCCCGTAAGTAGATGGGCTTAATTATTTGTAGGATGTGTTAGCGCCAGCGTAACGCATCAAATCCATATGGAATGATGCGTTACGGCTTCGCCTAACCGCACCCTACTAATCGCCAGTGTCATCAATTTAAGTTCCATTAAGCTCCCTCACCTAGCATTGCAGGTAAATCAATCTCTTTAATACAAGTAGCTCGTGACAAAGAGAGAATACAGTCAACGATGGAAAGAAGATCGCTGAGAGGAATGGCTTCACCACCCGTCAGATTGGCTGCCGCGAGATCTGCCAAAACTTCGGGTGTGCCAACATTGCCAGGGTTAATCACGGTGACACCAATTTTCTGCGAGCGCAATTCTTCCCGTAAGGAATGCACCACTCCCCGCAGTCCAAACTTCGATGCACTATTGGCAACTTCCCGTGCTGGGAAATTATCTCGACCAGAAAGTGCCCCTATAAAAATGATTTTGGGATTATCCGATCGCCGTAGGGCAGGCAGTAACGCTTTCACCAATCGAATGGGAGCAACCAGGTTGACGGCAATCACGCGAATGATGTCCTCATCAGCACAGGCTTCAAAGCGATACTGAGGGGTAAATGCGTGGGTTTCCCAGGTTCCACCCATATACAGCAACGCATCTAAGGAATCATCCCTGATCACGTTGACTACCGTTTCTATTCCTGCCAGGTCAGACAAATCTGCCTGTACCCATGCGCCCACCGGAGCCACTGTCCGAGACACTGCCAATAGGCGATCGCATTGGTCGATCAAATGTTCTGCAACTGCAAGTCCAATGCCGCGACTTGCTCCTGCTACCAGAATGGTCTTAAAGGACATTGCCTTTCTCCCGTTCATTGAGGCGCAGACCAAACTTGGTCACTCCCGGAAACTCAATATCGAATTGTTCTGAGAAGTAATCCGCATAAAAGGTTTGATAGGGCTTAAACCCAATGGACTCGTAGGTATGGCGGGCTATGTCATTGCCATTGATAACCATGATTCCGGCAAAGTCGTGCTGCTGTGATCTCCCCTGCTCCAGCAAAGCTCTGAGTAATGCTTTACCAAAGCCTCGTCCCCGCGCCTCTGGCAACACGGCCACATTTTCAATGATCCAGGTTGCCTGGGGGGTGAGGAAAAACGGTCGCAAATCCCCTCCCCAAAGCACCAGATAGCGATCGCGAAAAGTGGTTAAGGTTTCCTCCGGCCAGTTCAATTCCTGGGCGATCGCCTCCAGCCGAGACAGACATAATGGGCAGTAATCTTCTGTCCCCGGTACATATCCTGCTGCAGCGGCAACGGGTTTACCCTCAGCCTCCAAAATCAGGAAATCCGCCACATTGCCCCAATTCGAAGCATCGGCCTTCAGTTCTGCCTCAATAAACTGCAAGGCAGTGGTGCCAGTGCCATCCAACAGGTCTTCCCAAAAGCAGTGGTTTAAGGGCGGCAAAGAAGCCTCGTACTCAATCTGGGCCAGAAATGGAATGTCGGCAGTTGTCGCTTGGCGGGTGTTTAGCGGGGTTGACATCACAGCTCCTTTGAGGAAACCACTCATTAAAGATACAATCTGCATGTATCTTAAAAATAAAGAAAGCGCTCTCCCCTGTCAAGATACATGCTGTCTGAATGTTAAGTCTGAGCAATTCACGATGCCTGCCAAGTTGACTAAAGCGGAACAAACTCGTCGGACTCGTCGCGCCATTCTGGATCGAGCGCGTCACTTATTTGCCACAAAGGGGTATGCCGCTACGGGAACCGAAGAGATCATCAGCGAATTAGGCATTACACGGGGAGCCTTATATCACCAATTTAACGACAAGTTGGGCGTGTTTAAGGCTGTCATCGTTGAAGCCTATAGTGAGATCACCGACTACATCCAAACGAAAATTCAGCCCCTAGACACCAATTGGCAACAGCTCATCGTGGGCTGTCAGGCCTTTCTAGAAGTCACTCATCAAGACGAACTCCGGCGTTTGGTTTTCGTTGAAGCTCCAGCCGTTTTGGCCGCAGATGATCTGACTGAAATAGATCAGTATGGCTTTGCATTGCTCCATGAGTCCATTCAAATCGCGGTCAATGAGGGTGAGCTCAAGACGATCGATGCAGAGGGGTTTGCTCACTTAGTCAATGGTTCGCTGAATGATTTAGCGGCCTGGGTTGCCCAGTCGGATGATCCTAACCGCTTGAAAACAGCACAGTCTTTAGTTGAGACATTGCTGATGCGGCACCACAGTTAATTTTATTAATCGAAGTTCAGATACCTGCTTGGCGATCGCAGTCATTTCATGTAAAAGCTGCTTCTTGACAGAGATTAGGTGGAAGTTGGCTCAGAACCCGCTCAATCGCTCAAGTTACCTAACGTTGAAGTTGTGCGGCGATTAGCATCCTTCGCATCCTCGCCAATATCTTTCGACCGCCCGCTCCAACGTGTTTTTAAACCACGCTTCCCCGATAAGTTCACAACTTTTTGGCTACCCTCAGCTTGTTGCTTTTGCAGATCAGCGAAAAGCGCTTTCAGGTCATGGTTAAACTGCCGTGAATACTCTTCACGAATTCTGTGAATTTCTTCTACAATTTCATCTTGATACATAATTAATCTCCGAGTAGTTCATAGGGTGTACAAAGGATTGGTAGTTCGTACCCAGAATCAAGGCTGATCTCTGCCAATTTTCTTTGAATTTGGGCATTAGCTATGTGCTTGCAGTTCCAGGTGAGCAAATAATCCATTCCATGAATTGTTGCGGCTGCGATATGAACAGCGTCAACATCAGCTTTTGAAGGAAGACTACTACGCTCCAGGAATTGCTCTGCCAGGTCAAGGACAGACTGATTCAGTTCGAGCAATTCAAAATCACGAATAATTTCAAGCCTCTGGGTGGCGATTTGAGCATCACCTTGGGAAGTTTCCTTTATGACTGCTTGAGACGTGTAAAATTAAAACTTACTGCGACGTACATCCCACCAATCCCTGGTTATCTCAATATTAGCAGCCACAACCAGAGCTCTGCTGGGTCGAGCAGTGAGGTAGCCTAATATGCTCGTTTCGATATAGACGGCTTCACTCATGTAAACACTAAGGAATGAGAATTGAATAAATTGGGATAGCCGTCTCGGCTGTCCCAAGGCAGGCAAGATGCCTGCCCTAACAATTTGGATGTTATTTGATCCTCATTCCTAACGGAGCTTTTGCTTGATAAACGCCAAAATCTTCGCGGTTTGAGATTTGAGTTGAGCCACTTCGGCTTCCAATTTGGCGACCTTAGCTTTGAGAGCCTGAACCTCAGCAGCATCGCTACCCCCACCCGGTGCCGGGGCCGCTGCTGCTGCCTTGGGTCGAGGCTTGCGAGCTTTGGCCATCGCTTTTTTGATGGCTTCAATCAGCTCTTTTTGTTCAAACGGTTTTTGAATGAATTCAAAGAATTCGAACGGCTCGGTGATCTTTTCGGTCACCTCTTCCTTCCGGCCTGACATCAGCACCAGTGGAATATGCTGCAACTCAGGCTGGGCCTGAACTTCTTGAAATACTTCCCAACCGCTCATCCGGGGCAGCAAAAAGTCCAGCATGATGAGATTCGGACGCTGTTCGCGAATGGCATCCAGACCCTCAACACCATCCTTCGCTTCCAAGACTTCGAAATTGCCCTGGGGCAACATATCTCGGACGCGCATGCGAATCACGCGACTGTCATCAATCACCAAAATTTTGTGCGTTGCCACGGCTGACTCCTATGCGGTAAAGATGCTAAATGACTAGCCAATAACTCCAAACTAGCGCTGGCTGGTACGACTACTCAATGCTGCCAATCAATAGCGTAGCAATTGCGCTCCCCTATCAAAAGGATTTTTAACAGCTATCTTCGTCGACTTCGTAAAGCAAATGGTAACGAAGTTTTCAAACGGCAGAATGAGAAATCGTGAAAGTTTTTGTAGATGCGGTTTTCAGAATAGCGGCGGACCGGAGTGAAAAAACTCACCCCCAGAGTCGGGGCGGTTTTCTGACCATTGAGTCAAGCGCCCGGTCACAAAACATGCCAACTCCTGATGTCAGCGCCAAGGTTCTAGGGTTTAGAGTGCCCAAACCAGCCCGGCACTATCTTTTAAGATAGAGGCGTATGCACTGATTAATGGCGGCTATGGGGGTGGACCGATCGCTAATGCCCTCTCAACGTTGGCCCCACCGAGTCGCTTGGTGCCGGGGCGATCGCGGGCTGACCTTGCCAACCCATCTGTAATGCCGACCCTGGCCGCTGTGCCGCTTTTGTCGTTTAGTCAAAAATATGCCTGCAAACACCCGCGAACTGACTAACCTGCCCCCCTGGTTGCGCCCTTCGATTGGCCGGGCCAGTGACCTTTCCACCGTGCAACGCATTATCAAACAGCGGGGCATTCATACGATTTGCGAAGAAGGCCGCTGCCCCAATCGCGGCGAATGTTATCGCAATCAAACTGCGACATTTTTGCTCATGGGGCCGACCTGCACCCGTGCCTGCGCCTTTTGTCAGGTCGATAAAGGCCATGCCCCCCTGCCTCTCGACCCGGAGGAGCCCGCCAAAGTGGCTGAATCGGTTGCCCTACTCGGCCTGAAGTACGTGGTTCTGACCTCAGTCGCACGGGACGATTTACCCGATAAGGGCGCTGGTTGGTTTGTAAAAACGATGGCGGCGATTCGCGATCGCACACCAGGCACCCAAGTAGAAGTGCTGACCCCCGACTTTTGGGGCGGCGACCACGCGGCGGAGCAACAGCGTCAGCGCGTCGCCACCGTGGCCCAGGCGAGCCCCGCTTGTTACAACCACAATGTGGAAACCGTCCGCCGCTTGCAAAATCCGGTGCGGCGGGGCGGACGGTATGATCGCTCCCTGGCGGTCTTGCGTTATGTCAAAGCTGTGAACCCGGAGATTCCCACGAAGTCGGGGCTGATGTTGGGTCATGGCGAAACCGAGGCGGAAATTATCGCCACCCTCCAAGACCTGCGGGCGGTAGACTGCGATCGCGTCACCTTAGGCCAATACATGCGGCCTTCGCTAGCGCATCTGCCGGTGCAAAAATATTGGACTCCAGAGGAATTCGAGCGGTTGGGCGACATCGCGCGATCGCTGGGCTTTGCCCACGTGCGATCGGGTCCCCTGGTGCGGAGTTCTTACCATGCGGGCGAAGCCCCCTGACCTCTCTCGGCTAGCCATCGTTCCTCTACTACAATCAAAACGTAGCCTCACAGTTGGAGTGAAGTCGTGCCTACGCTGGGTGTCAACATCGATCACATCGCCACCATTCGCCAAGCGCGTCGCACAGTGGAGCCCGACCCCGTCGCCGCAGCGGTATTGGCTGAACTCGCGGGGGCCGATGGCATCACCGTGCACCTGCGGGAAGATCGTCGCCACATTCAAGAGCGGGATGTGCGCCTGCTGCGGCAGACCGTGCGCACCCACTTGAACCTGGAGATGGCGGCCACCGCTGAAATGGTCGACATTGCGCTAGGCATCAAACCGGATTACGTCACCCTCGTGCCCGAAAAGCGCGAGGAAGTAACGACCGAAGGGGGACTCGATGTTGCCGGTCAGTGCGATCGCATCACTCAGGTTGTGTCCACGTTGCAAGGGGCGGGCATTCCCGTGAGCTTGTTTATCGACGCTGAGCCGGAGCAAATCGCCGCTTCTAAGCAGACGACGGCAAAGTTCGTCGAACTGCACACAGGCCGCTATGCCGAGGCCCAGGGCGAAGCTGAACGGGCCGAAGAACTGAGCTATCTGACCGTGGGGACACAGGAGGCGATCGCCGCCGGCCTGCGGGTCAACGCCGGTCACGGTTTGACCTATCAAAACACCTATCCCGTCGCCTGTATCGAAGGCATGGAAGAACTCAACATTGGTCACACCATCATCAGCCGCGCCGCCCTCGTGGGGATGGAACGCGCCGTCCGGGAAATGAAGCAAGTGATGCGCGGAGAGTATTAAGGGGGTGGGATATTGGGTGTTGGGGCGAAATGGGTTCGCGACGTTATTGAGTTCGTTCCGTCGCCAAGGGGAAGCCGAGAAAGCTTTGCCTGTACACCTGAGATTGGCAGATCTGCATCCCGATCGCAGCCCCCTGAATGCCCATCACGACTTCACATCACTTTACGCACTGCCCGACACGAGCTTCAACCTTCTGTGGGAGAATTCTAATCCCAGATGGCTTTTTCACGAGCGTTTCACGACAAAATCCATGCAAACCTACTACTACCTTGTTGCCAGCCAAAAATTCTTGACTGAAGATGAACCCCTTGACGAAGTGCTGCGGGAGCGGCGGCGGCACTACCAGGAGCAAGAACGAGAACTGGACTTCTGGCTAGTCAAGCAGCCCGCGTTTCTGGAGAGCGATGGGTTTGGGGATGTCAAAAGTCGTTGTCCGCAGCCCGCTGCCGCTGTCATTTCCACAGACAAAACCCTGATCACCTGGCTTAAACTCCGTTTGGAGTATGTCATTACCGGCGAGTTTAAGGCTCCTACGGAAATGCTGCCGGACCCCATCGCCTCTCTGGAACCGGTTTACTAGGGCGACGGATAGCGGCGTCTGAGCGATCGGCTGTTCAGGCGCTACCGCCTCCCAGTTTCGGCTACTCTTTGAGCCATCGGCGTGAGTTTTGTTGGCAAACGCAACCTCGCAATCCTTTCCCGGAGCACCTAGCCGTGTCAGAGACTCCCAAAAAACTTCTGGTAGCCGCGAGTGGCACCGGGGGGCACCTCTTCCCCGCGATCGCCACTGCCGAGCATCTACCCGACTACGCCATTGAATGGTTGGGGGTGCCCGATCGCTTGGAAACCGAACTCGTCCCTGAGCAATATCCCCTGCACACCGTGCAGTTGGGCGGGTTTCAGGGACGCTTGGGCCTGGGCTCATTACGATTGCTCAGTCAGGTCGTCAAGGCGACCCTGGAAGTGCGCCGATTGCTCAAACAGGGACATTTTCAAGGCGTCTTTACCACGGGGGGCTATATTGCGGCTCCGGCCATTTTGGCAGCGCGATCGCTGGGGCTCCCCACGATCCTGCACGAGTCCAATGCGTTGCCGGGGAAAGTGACGCGCTGGTTGAGTCCCTGGTGTTCGCTGGTGGCCTTGGGGTTCGAGGCGGCAACCAGTCATTTACCCAAAGCCAAAAGTGTGGTGGTGGGTACGCCCGTGCGATCGCAATTTTTTGCCAACCTCTCTCTCCCCGACGATCTCGCAATTCCCGCCGACGTGCCGGTCATTTTGGTCGTGGGAGGTAGCCAAGGGGCCGTTGCCGTCAACCAACTGGTGCGGGCCGCTGCGCCTGCCTGGTTTAGTGCCGGAGCCTGGGTGGTGCATCAAACAGGGACTCAAGACTCAGCTGCCGATAGTCTGCACCACGACCATTACATCCATCGCCCCTTCTTTGAGGCAATGGCGGCCTTGTTCCAGCGGGCGGATGTGGTGATTGGGCGGGCAGGGGCGGGGACGCTCACCGAGCTGGCCTTTACCCATACCCCTTCACTGCTGATTCCTTATCCGTTTGCGGCAGAAGATCATCAGGCCTACAATGCCGCTGCTTTTGCCGCCGCGAATGCGGCCCTGGTCTGTCGACAAGCCGATCTCACGGCGGCGTCTCTGCAAGAGATGGTTTTAAAGCTCATTAATGATCCAAAGCGCCGCGAGCAAATGGCTCAGGCTGCCGCTGGGCTAGCGATTCCAGATAGTGCTGATCAACTCGCTAATCTGATTCGGCAAACGCTTCATTAATCTAGAGAAAAGTTTAAAGTCACACTGTCTTAACAGGAACCTGGCCCCTCTCGACTCGATCACCAAAGGTATTGTTGGGCACGCCTGGATCAGCAGATCAGCCTCTTGTCCGGAGAAGATAACAGTTGACGGATTTCGACGATCGCGAACGGGGCACAGGTGGTTGGCCTCAACGGGCTGCTAACCAGCCGATAGGGCCTGAAACCTGTACTCAAGCGCACCCACAACGAAGGCAGAGCCTCCACAAACCCACCCAAATAAAACTGTTAGGGGCCGCGAAAAGATTTTTTAGCTGCGGCGCGATCGCCCTTGATAAGGGATTGACTCTATGGTGTAGACTGGATTAGGTTTCGGTGGCTGAGTATTCGCTAGTTTTGGGATTTTGTTCTCTGGCTTCTGGTTCGATAGCTTACCTCCGTATTCCGCCTTTGTTTTCTATTTTGCTTGAGAGGTAAGCCATGACCGTTTATGTAGGGAACCTTTCCTACACCGCCACCGAAGAAGATCTCAATGAGGTCTTTAAAGAGTACGGTAGCGTCAAGAGAATTCAATTGCCGACTGACCGTGAAACCGGTCGGATGCGCGGCTTTGCGTTCGTAGAAATGTCTGACGACGCGGAAGAAGATGCCGCGATCGAAGATCTCGATGGCGCTGAGTGGATGGGACGCACCCTGAAGGTGAACAAGGCCCGTCCCCGGACTGAGCGCAAACCATCCGGTGGCGGTGGTAGTCGGGGTGGCTGGAATGGCGGTGGCGGCGGCGGTGGCGGCGGTCGCAGCTACTAAGTTGCGCCCATCTCGCTGACCCAACAACTAAGATTCCCAAACCTGGAGAGGACAAAGGGGTCTTTACCCCTCTGTCCTCCTTAATTTTGTTTTAAAATGTAGTTTTTAGGAGGCAACTGCATGGCCCAAGTGGTGCTCGGAGAACACGAACATTTAGAATCTGCCCTACGGCGGTTTAAGCGCAAGGTGTCGAGCGCTGGCATCTTTGCTGACATGAAAAAAAAGCGGCATTTTGAAACCCCTGCGGAAAAGCGCAAGCGGAAAGAAGTTGCGAGACGTCGGCAGAGAAGACGTTTTCGTCGGCAGAGCTAGCCCGATCTGGCCTATGAGCGCATCAACCCCAGTCATCGCAGAAGCCCCAACGAGTCAGGCAAACAGTGAGAGTTGCCGTTGGGGCTTCTGCGTTTGAGTTTTAAAACCGGGTTGGTGCGATCGCGAAATTTTGAGCGCATCAGGCAAAATTGCGCCCCTTCATAAAGCCCCTGATTTCGTGGGTAGTGGAGCGTTAGGCAGGGGAGATGTCTGAACCCAGCGGCATTTGCGGTATTCCCCCTGGCCCTCACCCCAATTCATCACAGAGGCGCTGAAACGCCGCCCCCGGATCGTCCGCTTGCGTAATCGGTCGCCCAATTACCAGAAAGTCGGCTCCTGCGGCGATCGCTTCACCGGGAGTCATCACCCGCCGCTGATCGCCTGTTTGCGACCAATGGGGCCTCACCCCAGGACAGACCAGCAGCCAGTTGTCACCACAGCAGCGTCGTAACAACTCGGCTTCCTGGGGAGAGCACACGCTGCCCGCGAGTCCCGCCTGTTGCGACAGCAGCGCCATTTGCAGGGCGTAGTCCGACAGCTCTAGCGGAATTTTAAGGTCAAAGGCTAGCGATCGCCCATCAATGCTGGTCAACACCGTCACGGCGATTAGCTTGGGCGCATCCACCTGGGCCGCTGCTGCGCCTTCCTCGGCGGCGGCTTGAGCAGCTTTGAGGGCGGCCAGTCCGGCGGTCGCGTGGACCGTCACCAAATCCACGCCATAGCGTCCGGCAGCCCGCCCCGCCCCCGCCATCGTATTGGGAATGTCGTGAAATTTCAGATCCAGAAAAATGCGCTTGCCCTGGCTTTTCAGGTACTCCAGAATTTCCGGGCCACTGCTGACAAACAGTTCCAGCCCCACCTTCCAAAAGGTGACCTGGGGAATGCGATCGACCAGGCGACGCGCGGCGGCGATATCGGGAACGTCTAGCGGCACGATGAGGCGATCGCTGGGTGAATTGAAACGTTGAGCCATGAGAACCCTTGCGCTAAAAAAAATCAATGCTGCCACCGTATCGTTGGTGCATGGCTGCGCGACTGCACCCGACGGTGTTTACAGGATGAGTGGACAGGGGAGGCGGTCAAGGAATTGCAAAATTTATAGGAAAAGAACGCCACCCATCCACCCATCCACTCCCTCTACTCCACTAGGCGGATGAATTTTTTCTTGCCGATTTGTAATACCTTGCCGTACAAGTCGTCGGGCGATGCGAAGACCTGATTAGGGTCAGCGAGGCGATCGCCCTCTAACTTCACTGCGCCCCCCTGGATTTGGCGACGGGCCTCGCTGCTGCTGGCACAGAGCGGCGTGGTGCCCACCAGGTAAAACGCCTTGGCGGGAAAGTTGACTGTCGCCAGGGAAAATTCCGGCACGCTCTCGGCAGCGCCGCCGCCCTGCACCAGGTTCACTGCATCCTGTTGGGCCTGTTGGGCCGCCGCGTCGCTGTGGAACTGCCGCGTCACTTCAAGGGCCAAGAGCTTTTGGCGATCGCGGGGATTTGTCGGCAGGTCGGTCAGCGGGAGCCGGGTCAGCAGTTCAAAATATTGCTCAATCAGGGCGTCGGGGGTTTTTTCCAGCTTGGAATACATGGTCAGCGGGTCTTCTTGCAGACCCACGTAGTTGCCCAGGGACTTCGACATTTTTTGCACCCCGTCGGTGCCCAGCAGCAGCGGCAATAACATGCCAAACTGTGGCTCCATGCCAAAATGACGCTGTAAATCTCGACCGACGGCAATGTTGAACTTTTGGTCGGTGCCGCCCAGTTCCACATCGGCCTTGACTGCAACGGAATCGTACCCCTGCATCAGCGGATAGAAAAATTCATGGAGGAAGACTGGAGTCCCTTTTTCGTAGCGCTCCGCGAACCCTTCTTTGGCTAGCATTTGGCCGACGGTCATGGTGGCAAATAGTTCCAAAATCTGGCTCAAATCCAGCTTTGAGAGCCATTCCGAGTTGTAGCGAATTTCTAGCCGCCCCGGCGTATCAAAGTCCAGAATGGGGCGCATCTGATCGAGATAGGTTTTGGCATTGGTCTGCACCTCCGCTTCGGTCAGTTGCTTGCGCACTTCAGACTTGCCGGTAGGGTCGCCAATGCGGGCGGTAAAGTCGCCCACGATCAGCACGGCAGTGTGCCCCGCATCTTGAAAGGCCCGCAACTTGCGCACCGGAATGCTGTGGCCCAGGTGAATCTCAGCCCCCGTGGGATCGATGCCGAGTTTGACGCGCAAGGGGCGATCGCTCTGGTGCAGGCGCACCTGTAAATTTTCGTGAGGATCATCCGCCTCGGGCTGATCCGGAAAGACTTCCGTCACGCCCCGATAGATCCATTGCAAGTCGTCTGAAAGTTGCCCCATAACCGCCTAAAATTTCAACGCTTTCCGCTCGTTCGGCTGATTGCCGCCGCTCAACGGCCCTGGCTCTACAGCCACCGCCATCCCCACTCTTAAGGATCTCGCAATAAAGTGGCAGAGTCGAGTGAAAGGCTTTATTCTGTTGCCGAACGGCGTTTTTCTGACCGTTTTTGAGCCAGACTTCTATAATTACAAAACTCCGAGCTATTTAGAACCCTTTACCCCAAACCTGTGGTCTATCGTGTCGACTAACACCTTTCCCAAACGCACTGCGGCTTCCCGCTCTAACTCCGCGACTGGCGGCGTCATCAAGTTTGTGCAAGATGTCGGCCAGATCACGGTGGCGACGCTTTTGGGCACTACTATGCTGGTGAGTTCCGTAGCGGCAGGCGGATTGGTGGGGCTCGCCATCAGCTTTCGCAACCTGCCCGATGTGCGGGTGTTGCGCAACTACCTGCCCAGCGAAACCAGCTATGTTTACGACATTAAGGGGACGCTGCTCTACAGCTTGCACGATGAAGCCAACCGCGAAGTCGTCGATCTCACGGAAGTGTCGCCCCACTTAAAACGGGCGGTGCTGGCGATCGAAGACAGCTACTTTTTCTCGCACCGAGGCATCAACCCCAGTAGTATCGGACGAGCGCTGCTGGCCAACGTACAGGCTGGCTCAACGGTGGAGGGCGGCTCCACCATCACCATGCAGTTGGTGAAAAATCTCTTTTTGACCCCCGAACGGGCCATCAGCCGGAAAGTGGCCGAAGCTGTGCTCTCCATGCGGCTAGAGCAAATTTTTGCCAAAGACCAGATCCTCGAAATGTATTTGAATCAGGTCTATTGGGGACACAACACCTATGGGGTCGAAACAGCCTCTCAAAGTTACTTCAATAAGCCTGCTAAGGATCTGACCCTGGCCGAAGCCTCGTTGATGGCGGGGCTAATTCAGGGGCCAGAAGAATACAGTCCCTTTGTCAATTATCCTCTGGCCAAGCAACGCCAAGCCACGGTGCTGGGGCGCATGCGGCAGCTGGGCTGGATCACTCCCGAAGAAGAAGCCCAGGCCAAAGCAGAACCGCTGCTGGTGGGAGAAATCACCTCATTCCGCACTAGTGAAGCGCCCTATGTCACCGAAGCCGTAGTGCAGGAGATCAAAGAAACCTTTGGCAATGATGCGGTCGTCAAGGGCGGGATGCGGATCCAAACTACCGTGGAGCTGGGCATGCAGCGCATGGCGGAGGAAACGGTGCGGCGCAACCATGAGGCGATGCGGGCACAGGGCGTCCGGGCAGATCAGATGGCGTTAGTGGCGATCGATCCCCGCACCCATTTCGTCAAAGCGATGGTGGGCGGCGTCAACTACGACGACAGCCAGTTTAACCGAGCCGTGCAGGCCCAGCGACAGCCCGGCTCCTCATTCAAGCCGTTTGTTTACTATGCGGCCTTCGCGTCGGGCCGCTACACCCCTGACACCGTCATCCAAGATACGCCCGTCAGCTATCCTGACGGCTACGAATACTACAGCCCGCGCAACTACGACGGCAGCTTTATGGGCAGCATTCCCATTCGCAAGGCGCTGGAGCTATCGCGCAACGTACCGGCGGTGAAGCTGGGGCAATCGGTCGGGGTCGATCGCCTCATCGAAATCTGTCGTCTCTTGGGCATCGAAAGCCCCATGGAGCCGGTGATTTCCCTCCCCCTCGGAGCCGTCGACCTGACTCCGATGGAAATGGCGGGGGCTTACGCCACCTTTGCCAGCAACGGCTGGCACTCAGACCCCACGTTTATCGTGCAGGTCACGGACAGCAACGGCAACGTCTTGCTGGACAACACACCGAAACCCCAGCTCATCCTTGACCCGTGGGCGACGGCGGCGCTGACCGACGTGCTGCAGGGGGTGATCGCACGCGGGACGGGAACGGCAGCCCAGATTGGGCGGCCAGCAGCAGGCAAAACGGGCACCACGGACTCCCAGCGCGATGTGTGGTTTGTTGGCTATGTGCCCCAGCTTTCCACTGCGGTTTGGGTCGGTAACGATGATTATTCGCCGATGGGCTCAGGGGCGACGGGCGGCACCTATGTGGCTCCGGTGTGGCGCGACTTTATGCAGCGGGCGCTAACGGACGTGCCGGTGGAAGGTTTCCGCAGTCCCTCGGAGTTTGCAAAACCGTAGGATTCAGGGGGACGGTTCCCTCAATCAGGGGACGGTTCCCTGGATTATGGAGATCGCCGATACTCATCACCAATCTCAGAGGGAACCGTCCCCTTGCTGGATTGGGCCGCCCCCTGTGCCAAGGCAGCTTTGGCCTGCTGCCACATGGCTTCTAGTTCTTCCAGGGTGTAGTCGGTGAGGGGGCGTCCGGCGAGGGTTTCGACTTGCTCAAAGCGCTGGATAAAGCGGCGGTTGGTGCTTTGCAGGGCTTCGGAGGCGTCTAAGCCATGCCAGCGGGCGATATTGACCAGGGTGAACAGGATGTCGCCGAGTTCCGCCAGTTGATGGGCGTGGGGTTCGTGGGCGATCGCCTCCCGAAACTCCTCCAGCTCCTCGTGAAACTTCTCCCACACCCCATCGACGGAATCCCACTCAAAGCCTGCTTTTGCCGCTTTTTGCGAAATTTTGGTGGCGGCCATCAGGGGCGGTAGGGTGCGGCTATATTTGCGGAACTTGGGCGACAGTCGATGAGGATCGCCCGTCTCGCCCTTTTCTGCGGCCTTGATTTGATCCCAGGTGCGGTGGATCTGCTCCAGGTCATCGGTCTGCGCGTCGCCGAAAACGTGGGGGTGGCGGCGAATTAGCTTGTCGGCGATGCCGTTAGCGACCACCTGTAAATCAAAGGTGCCTTCGTCCTGCGCGACCTGAGAGTGCAGCACTATTTGCAGCAACAAATCCCCCAGTTCTTCGGCCATGTGGTCGGTGTCGCCACTTTGAATGGCGTCAATCACTTCGTAGGCTTCTTCGATCACGTAGGGCACAAGGGTTTTGTGGGTTTGTTGCAGATCCCAGGGGCAGCCGGTTTCGGGATGGCGGAGGTCGGCCACGACACTGACCAAGCGGTCCAGGGCATTGAGGATTGCGGTGCGATGGGGTGAGGGTGTCGCCATGGGCATGAGGGGTAGGAAATCTTTTCTACTATGCCAGGGAATTGGTGTGAGGGTGGATGGGTCGATGGGTGCGGTTAGAGGAAAGTCCAATCGCGAAAGGTGGCGGCTTGGCCGAGGCGATCGCCGTTGTCGTTAATCACGTTCCAAATCACGGCTTGCTGGATGTAGAAGCGCTGACCCTGGCTGGAGATGCGGATGCCCTGGTAGTGATCGACGTAGCCCTGGGTGTTGAGTTGGGCGAGCATGTGGGCGCGTTCGTCGCGGTGCATGGGTTCGGCGCTGAGGCGGGAGGGCAGTTGGGTAAAGGTGTCCCAGTCGAGTTCCCAGAGGTGCAGGGCGCGGCGGTTGGCGTAGTTGAAGATGGGGTCGGGTTGGGTGCCGTGGGAGACGATCGCACCGGGAGCCTCGAACATTGCTTGGGCTAAATCGGGATCGTTTGCGGTCACTAAATCTTGATGTCGCCAGTGGCGATAGCTCTGGGCAAGATGGCGGCTCCAGGTTTGGATGCTGGGTTGTTGGTAGGGAGGGCTGGTCATGGGAGGGGATTGGCGATTGGATGCCGGGTATCAGGTGTCGGGTGTTGGGTGCGGGGGATTGGGTGTCGGGTATCGGGGATTGGGTGCAAGGTTTGAGGTTCAAGGTTGCTGGGCTTTTAAGGATTGACTTTCAGTATCAAGAACGGGGGCGTGCAGCGAACTGGGCCTGGGACTGTAAATTAGTTTGTGTCAGAGGTCAAAACAAGATCTAATGAACTCACTATCCAAGGTATACCCAATGACCCATTGGTAAGAACTTCAGGAAAAAAGCCTCGTGTTAAGAGACTTGCAGGATTTTCTGGAACCTAATAATAGAAGCCCTTTGAAAGCGTCAAGCAAGAATACTCAGTTATCGACAGGTTCCATCCAGTTTCCACATCTAGGGACTGACAACTGCAAAAACACTATTGGCAGCGGTTGACAAGTTCCGATTCTTCTTAAGTTCTCACCCTGATTGACTGACAAAAGTTCGCTTGGTAGGTTGGGTTGAGGTGACGAAACCCAGCACCAGCAACGGTTTCGTTGGGTTACGCTGTCGCTTTAGCGGAGCCATGCCCAGAGGGCTTTACCTAACTAACCTACGGCAGAATGAAGGTTCTGAGAGTTTTGTCAGTCAACCAGCTACAATGCTTGGAGCATGACCCTGCCACCTTCAACAGCATCAATCTCGACTTTGAAGCCATAAAGCAGGCGCATGCCTGTAAGTGGATCGGCTTCTGAAGCCACTACATCTCCAACTTGAAGATTGCCATCCCAGATAAGGATGGCTCGATATATATCGAAAACAACTGCGCTGTCATCTCTTAGAGTGCTAATATCCCGAAATATCCAGGGCAAACCGAGGGAAGAGATTGTCGGAGTCGGTAGGGCAAGATAACCTGTCAAGCCTGTGTCGATGACTGCTTTAACCATTTGTTTGGGGCCATCGGCAGGACCAACAGCTAGCCGGATGAGGCTGCACAGTTTGCATTGACGATGCCTTGCATCATGACGATCGCTTCAAACTTCGAGAACCAAAGCGATAAACGGCGTTATGCCCAATGCGGACAACCCAGGGTTGAGCATCTGGATACCGTTCATAAAGGCGATCGCAGGCCGCGATCGCTGTATCGGCAGCTTCAAAGGCTCCAGTTTCAATATTGATCGCGACGAGTTTGCCACGATTCCCGGCTTCAACTTGTGAACGGATTGGGGTTTCGTAGAGTTCGTTGCCGCATCGCGCAAATTCGGCTTTACTATGTCGGGGCTGCCGTGCTGTCGTAATGGTTGACCTCGCAATAGCTCAAGTGTATCGAGGGACGGGAACATGAGCGATCGCCCCCATCCCAGCAACCTCCTCGATTACCGCGTTGGCGCTAACCTGGCCAGAGGGCGATCGCCACTCACTCTTCACCAACGGCTCTCTTTACAGATCCTCGCAAATCGTGGGCAGATCACGATAGCCACTGATGACTCTCACGATTTCGATGCTGCCGTTAACGGGGCGATAGAAGATGATGTAACGCTTGAGCAGAATTCCGCGCATACCAAGCAACAAGTCATCGTAGCTACGACCGATATTGGGAAATTGGACCAAGTTTCGACACTTTGGTCAAATTCAGCCAAAAATTGTTCTCCGGCATCGAGGCTTTGTTCTGAAAGGTAATCAATGATGTCTTCTAAGTCGCGACTAGCGCTGGGAGAGATGATGTAGCGGCTCATTGCGATCGCTCACGGGCCTGTCGCAATTTCTCTTGTAGCCGCCCAATCACGACTTCACTATCGAGACCTTCGCCGCGATCTAGCTCCGCGATGCCGACTTGGAGTTTCTCACGGGTTTTAGTGACCCACTGCTCGTATTGCCGATCGCGCTCTTCTAACAGCTCCAAGGCGGCAGTCAGGGCCGCATCGACGCTCTCGTAATGGCCTTTGTCTACAAGCTGTTGGAGCCGACGTTCTTGATGGGGCGTGAGTGCGATCGCCATAACCAGTTCACTCTTGAAGCATTGGGAAAGATTGTTGCGACAAGCTTAGCACTGCCGCGTTGGCGCTAGCCTGTCCGAAGGACAATCGCCCTTCACCTTCCCCGCGATCGCTCCTAACCGCGCACCGCGATCGCCATATCTTGGAAGACTTGAGCTAGTGCCGAATCCATTTTGTGAGGACGCGCATGGACTTGCCGCTGCGGGGATCGATTTGCAGCTTGCTCCAAGCTCTAGCTTCTGCGAATCCTAAACGGTGCAGAACTTTAATGATGAGTTCAACGCCGAGGGCTGAGCCGACTACGGTGATGATCACGGGCTCACGGACGGGGGCAGGGTCTTTATCTGTGGCTGGCGGGGGAGCGTAAATTTCGGTGTGGGGAATGAATTCTTGAAACATGCGGAAGCAACCAATGTAGTCACAAGTGTGACATTAACATGGGTGCGATGTATCCACAAGTGTGACATTTACCTTCTTTAAAACCTCTGACACGATCAGAGTATGGGAAGGGCAAGTCAAGCACTGAAGCAAGTTTTAGACGCTTACGGCATTAGCCAAAATCGGCTGGCCGTGGAAATGGGAATTAGCCGTGCCAATGTGGGGCGCTGGTATCATGGTTTGGATCCCAGTGCTGAAAATATTGCTCAGATCACTCAATCACTGAAAGTGCTCAATCCGATGGCGGCGAAGGAATTTGTTCGCTTGTATTTAGGGGTGATTATTGATGAATGATTTCTGGTTGTACTTAATTTAAGCGATTGCCCCTCACTCTCTCCAAAATCGTCTCTCAACTTTCCTACAACAAACCTCATCTACACTGTGAACATTCCTCACGTTTATCCTGGTTTATGCATTTTCTGAAGTAGCTGTTTATATTGGAAGGTCAAAGGATCTTGTAAGACATAAAGGCAAAGAAAACCATGAAAATAGAACCCGATTTTCTTTTAAGAGATGCAAAAACTGGCACGCCCATATCACTCAACTTACTACTAAGCAAATTTGACGGTAAACAAGCTGACTTAAGTGATGCTGCCACCTTATGGTGCCATGTAGCTTACAATCTTCTTGGTATAGATTTTGATAAAGACGGTGATCAGATAGCTGAGTTACTAAATTGGCTAATAGGTCATCAAACTATCTTTGCCTACACTGGTTCTGTCAAAGTTTATAATGCCTTCAAGGGAATTGTGAAAGAAATAGAAAATCAATTTCCAGAGCATCATAGAAAACTACAAATCATACATGAATCGGGACCGCAAAATTTGGATGAGGATACTTTCAGACATTTTGAACTATTGAGAAGTTATCTTATAAAAGCTTGCCAAATAGCCTATGAGGAGAATTAAAGTTTTCTAAACTTTGGGATAAGGCTGAATTCTAAGATATGCTTCCTTTTGTTGAGCTTGAAATTTTTGCAGTGCTAGACATAAGGGGTGCCCTTGATATTTTACTCATGATATTTGGCTGATTGACTGACAAAAGATCTGAATTGGGCGCGAAAACGACCCCCCTACAAGATTTTGTATGACGTAGGAGTCAGGTTTCCTGACCCTTTGACGGATCTGGTTTCTGACAAGTTTTGTCAGTCAACCAGAATATTTGGTAACGACTAGCCTCGCTAGCATAGATTAAAATTCCGTCTCCACCTACACGCTTTCAACTTGTGAAAACAATACAGAAATAACTTTTTTGGTCTTTGAAGCACTAAAAACTTTAGCCAAACACTGTTCAAGTTCCTTCTCTGAATTCACTACTAATTTACCTGACTCAGCTTGTAGTTCTTCTCTTAAGTCTCCATCAATGAAAATGGTTGCTGGATAAACATCAAATCCATAAGATATCCTAAAAAGGAGGTAGCGATAGTTACCTAGTGCAGGAGCAGTTATGTAGAAATCAAATGAAAGCGATCGAGAATTGGTAATCTCAGCTTGTGATACATTGCCTTGAAGAGAGTTAACTTTAAGATCCGCCCCAAACATGGGGGAAGTAAAAGGGTTTTCTGTTGATGAATTTTCAGCTTGTTTGACTGAGGCTGAGACAATATTGTCAGTACTTCTTTCCAAAAAAGCCGCTTGTTCTCGCAAGATGGAAACTGGTGAGCGAACTTGAGAACTGACTAAGTCTTCAGGCCATAGGTTTTTGGACATTTATCCCCCTCTATAAATTCAGTGAAAATACAATAGGTAAATGGTCGGAAAAAACTTTTTTAGGGATTTCTTTATTTGAAAGGAGACTTGTAGTGCCAATCTCTGATATCACATTTAAAGCTCCCATGTTGAATCTTTCAACTAAGTCAGGTCGAATTAAGACTTGATCAAAGGTATTCCAAAAGAACGATACATGGCTTGATGAAGAGTAATAATAGGTGCCTGGAGGATTTTTCTGAGCATCTCCTAGAAGGTTCCACATTGGATTGTAAAAGAAAGGATAATCAATACTTTGAACCTTTCGAGTAATTCGGGATGCTATTTTCCTTGATGAAACTGCATGCAATGCAGCAGAACTCACAATACCACCTTCAAACGGATTCATATTTAAGTCGCCCACTAGCAAAGTTCGACAATGCCCAACTTTCTTCTCAGCATCTTTGATCTGCTGAGAAAGTCGTATGGCTTCTGTATACTGATCGATAGAGTCTGAGTAATTCTTGCTGATATGATGTGCGGCTACCAATATGATATCTGTTAGTCCAGGAAGTTGTAAGTGGCGAATTGTAAATCTCGGCTCTTCATGAATTGCTTCAATAAGCTTTGATTCATTGAATCGAGTTAATACAGTTATTTTCTCGCAAAGATTCAAGGAAGGATGAAAATATTTGTTTTCTCTATCGTGGTTGATTTTGTAGAGCAAAGTTCCTGGCTCAGTAATGCATTCGGCCAATAAAACGATGTCGATGTTATGCAGCTCGCAAATATCGGCAATGAGAGGTAAGGTGGCTTCATGCTTATTGATGTTCCAGAAGAGAAAGGAAACCATCCGATAAATTCCACCAGACCTTAAAGCTTGATTGTAATTGAAGTTTATGGGTTAATCTCGCCAAAGTTTCTAATTCCTGAGCATAGTTTACGAAAAGAGATTGCCCCATCCCTGAGACGATCGCCCCTCCAAATCAAAACCCGATTAGCGATTAAGCGTTGCCTGCTGCTGCGATCGACTCTGCCGTCTCGAAGAGAATCGCCCCAGTCGCTAAAATAGAGCAATCGGTCTAACTCGCGGCAACTATGGTTTCACAGTTCGACCCCAGGCAATGCTTACCCTCCTCTGCTGAGTTGCCCGACTCGGACGATACCCCCGTGGATAACGAGTTGCAGAATTTGATTCCCAACTTGCTCGAAGCCATTTTGGCCATGATTTGGAGCGATCGCGAAGACTGGTTCTTTGGCGTCGATATGGGAATCTACTTTGACCCCAGCGTCCCTGCGGTCGTACCCGACGGTTTTTTGAGCCTCGGTGTAGAACGCTTTGTCGGCGAACGAGGACGGCTAAGCTACGTGCTGTGGGAAGAAGACAACATCCCTCCGGTCTTGGCCCTGGAAGTCGTTTCTAAAACCTATGGTGGCGAGTACGAGCGCAAGAAGAAACTGTATGAAGATCTGAGGATTGAGTATTACGTCGTGTACTTGCCCGACGGCATCCCCCGCCGCAAGCGTCAGCCCTTCGAGGTTTACCAATTAGTCGAGGGTGAATATCAGCAGCTAGCGGGAAATCCGGTTTGGTTGCCTAAAATCGGCCTGGGCTTGGGGAGAGCACGCGGCACATATTTAGGACGCGATCGCGAATGGCTCTACTGGTATGACGAGACGGGGCAACGATTCAGCACCCCCGAGGAACGGATCGTCGAGGAATCTGCACGGGCAGAACAAGCAGTGACACGGGCAGATCGCTTGGCAGCTAAGCTGCGAGAAATGGGAATCGACCCTGAGTCGGTTTAGCGCGATTCTTTCGTAGAGAAGACAAAGCGATCGCCCCATCACTGAGACGATCGCTCCTTCAAACTCAAATCCAATTAGCGATTAAGCATTGACTGCTTCTTCGATCGCCTCTGAGTCATTCTGGTTGTACATCGCCGCATCAATGCGACAACCCTGGTGCGCCAGCAGGTAGAGTTCCTTCAGCGCCTTCGACCTCACCTAACCTCTCCTTATCCAAGGAGAGGGACCGGAGTCCTGCCCAGCGATCGCTGAAACGCGAAGCCGATATGTGACTAAACCTCTCCTTCGGAAGGAGAGGTGCCGCAGGCGGTGAGGTTCTTTCCCGCACCGTTACTCGACCTCACCTAACCTCTCCTTATCCAAGGAGAGGGATCGGAGTCCTGCCCAGCGATCGGTGAAGCACAAAGCCAGTATGTCCATAAACCTCTCCTTGCGAAGGAGAGGTGCCGCAGGCGGTGAGGTTCTACCGCCGCAATTCACGCACCGTTTCCGCAATGCGCTCAATCACTGCATCCAAATGAGCGTAAATCTCCTGATTGGTAAACCGCAGGAACCGAATACCTAGAGCCGCGATCGCGGCTTGCCTTGCCTGGTCAGCAGCGATCGCCTCATCAGAAGCATGACTTTCACCATCCAGTTCAATGGCAAGTCGCAGTTCAGGGCAGTAGAAGTCCAGCACATAGTAGTCAACGCTGTATTGCCTGCGAAACTTACAGTTCTCGACTTGGCGACTACGCAAGCGTTGCCAGACGAACTGTTCTGCTTTGGTCGTATTTTGCCGCAGGGTTCGACGCTTCTCTTTTTCAGCACTGCGGTTAAAGAGTTGACTCATGGCTCTCCCTTAACCATCCGTCGGTAGGCAATCGGAGGCTACGGGTTTTAGTATTCACGCTGATCGACCTCTCCTAACCTCTCCTTGGCAAGGAGAGGTTAGGAGTGCTGAACAGCGATCGCTGAACCCCACAGCCCGCATGTCCATAAACCTCTCCTTCACAAGGAGAGGTGCCGCAGGCGGTGAGGTTCTTTCCCGCAACGCTACTCGACCTCACCTAACCTCTCCTTATCCAAGGAGAGGGATCGGAGTCCTGAACAGTGATCGGTGAAGCACAAAGCCAGTATGTCCATAAACCTCTCCTTCACAAGGAGAGGTGCCGCAGGCGGTGAGGTTCTTTCCCGCACCGTTACTCGACCTCACCTAACCTCTCCTTATCCAAGGAGAGGGACCGGAGTGCTGAACCGCGATCGCTGAAACGCGAAGCCGATATGTGACTAAACCTCTCCTTCG
>Ga0081520_100238_pt1 | contig 33410 bp, 24 predicted proteins | sample HotLakmasection1_FD_70988 | JGI IMG/M metagenome (GOLD analysis project Ga0081520, IMG submission 70988) | Hypersaline microbial mat communities from Hot Lake, Washington, USA - Section #1 (SPADES assembly) (version 2) | ecosystem: Environmental > Aquatic > Non-marine Saline and Alkaline >... | reverse complement strand
CTTTGACTCCGGCTCCCCTTCTCCCATTTTGGGAGTAGGCCGTTGCTTGCTGTCCGAAGGACATAGGACGCGCGAAGCAGGGGTTGGGGGATGAGGGCAGACTTGCAAAACTGGGATGCACCCGCCATAAGTTTGGCAGAACAGACGGTACATCCCCCTTATTGACTGACAAAAGTTCCCCCAACCCCTCTCCTAGAGGGCGAGGGGTTGGGGGTGAGGGCGTACAACTTTTATCAGTCAATGAGGGGAACTGCACGGGGGGTTTGAAAGGTTGTGACAATAAATGAAGCTGTTTGATTAAGAAATAATGAATCTGAGATTCGCTGATTTTTGAAGGCTGGGCCAACGATTTTGTTCAGAGGACGAACAGTTTATCTCGCTCTATGGTTTCGTTATATTCCATAGAGAATATAAGCTAATCGGGGCTGAACACAAGATAACTCTCTATGGGATAAACCTATTGCATTGAGAACAGAAGCTAATGCGATGGGAGATGAATGATCTTCAGCGGGAATTAAAGCTGTTGGTCTATGAACAGAAGCTATTTCATTGAGAGATGAATGATCTTTGGGCTGAGATGAATGATCTTTGGTGCTGGTAGAACCTGTTCGAGGGTGAATAGCTTCTGTTCGGGCTTGAGATCAAGCTATTTAGGAGTAAATAGAACCTGTTCGGGGTTGAATAGCTTCTGTTCGGGCTTGAGATCAAGCTATTCAGGAGTAAATAGAACCTGTTCGGGGGTGAATAGCTTCTGTTCGGGCTTGAGATCAAGCTATTCAGGAGTGAATAGAACCTGTTACGCGGCTGGTAGAACCTATTGAGACTCTGGATGAAGGATCTACCGGGGTAACAGAACCTGATGGGCAAGGATGAGGACAAACTTTGGAGCCAGCTAAGCCTAAAGGGGACAATAAAGCTGATGGGATGCCGTAATGGCATAGGACAACATCGACGCCAGAGCCTAGAATATAGTCATTTACGGCGGCATCGCTGGCTATGAGCAAGGTATAGCTATGGTTCAGGCTAATCCTAAATTACTCAGCTTTGAGGAATTTATCGCCGATTATGGCGACGAGGATCGCTACGAATTGATTGATGGAGAATTGATTGACATGGAACCTACTGGGTTACATGAGCAAGTTATTGGGTTCGTGGCCCGGAAACTCAATGTTGAAATTGATCGGCTGGATCTGCCTTACACCATTCCCCACCGGTGCTTAATTCGCATCTCGGACGACACGGCCTTTCGGCCCGATGTCATTGTGCTGGACACGACTCAACTCGTCCATGAGCCCCTTTGGCGCACTCAGCCGGTGATCACCTCTAATGCTGCCATCAAACTCATTGCAGAGGTGGTCAGTACTAATTGGCAAAATGATTATGCCCGCAAGGTCGAAGATTATGCCTTGCTTGGGGTGCCCGAATATTGGATTACTGATTATTTGGGCCTTGGGGGACGCGAGTATATCGGCCAACCTAAGCAGCCTACCGTGACGGTTTGCAGCCTGGCGGGGGAGTTTTACAACAAACACCTGTTCAGACAAGACGACGTGTTGGTGTCCTCAACGTTTCCAGAACTGCGGCTTCAAGCTGGGACTATTTTTGCGGCTGGTCAATTGTAGCTTTGTTTCACCAGGGACAGACCCATAAGCCTGCCCCTCTAGCTTTTACTGGCTCCCTTGCTCCCTTGCTCTCTACTCCGTAGGCGTAATCCTACGGGTCATGACGCTGATGTATTCGCCGTTGCGCCCCGTGGGGATGGGTTCTACCCAGGCAATGCGTTCGCAGTACCTGAGCACTTCCATGCGGTTGATGGCTTCGATGACGGCGGCATAGTCGCCCAGCAGGATGTGGCAGAGCCGGTCGGGGTGGTAGGTGGACAGCTTGAACTGTGTGGAGACGGTTCGGTCTCCGGGGTTGTCGTAGGTCATACGGGTTTCTCCGTTTTCGGTTAAGGAAAACGGGGAACTTATCTAGCGGTCCCAATGAAGGTAAAACAAGACGCCAGATCTTAGAATGGCTTCTAGATCATCGCCAGCTTACCCGGTCTAAGTTGGGATGGTACAGGTGCGATTCGTTCTCTCGAAATGGGTCCTAGATCCAGGGAAGAGAGGCAAACTTACTGGCGTAAGTTTGATAACTCAATGGTTGTGAAGATGAAATTCCCTCCCTTCAGGTGGAGAAGTGACAGCATAGGCCCTTCGGTAGCGACTGGTCCACCCTTCGGGAAGTCTGACGCCTACAATCCGAAAAGCGGGCCTAAACGCGGGTAACTGCCAGCCGCAACGGTGGAATCCCTGCAAGCACAGTTGTCTAAGGGTACGCATAGGAAGAGACGAAAGGGCCGTTACCGACACCAGCTAAAGCGGCTGACAAGCTGTAGCCAAAAAGGCAAGGATAGATGGGCTGGGCAACTCTGATCGTGACCCAGAACCACCCCCGATAAACCCGGTCTACAGTCTCGCCCTACGGACAACGCCAAACGACCATTGGGAACGAAGTAACCCGCTATCCCCTCTGCCGGTCAGGTCGATAGGTCGGCAGCAGGAGCCCATCCGCAAGGGGGTAGTGGGCAGGATGATGTCAAAAGCAAATGCCTGGGGTAATACCCAGGATAAGCCAACGGACATCCGGCAAGCGAGAAGGTAAAGCTACTGAGTGCAGAACCGCGGAAATAGACCATCAGCTTAGGTCGTGCGTGGTTGGCCGTTGTAAGTCCACTTGAAGGGGTCGCCCATAGTTTGGTTGAAGTAGTCGATGAACTCCAGAATCCGCTGTTGCAGGTGTTCTACCGAGGTAAAGCTGCCTCGCTTGAGCAGACGGCGCACCAAGATGCTAAACCAGCATTCAATTTGATTTAGCCATGACGTGTGTTTGGGAATATAGAGGAAGGAAATCCGATGGCAGGTTTTGGCTAAAAACGCCTGTCGAGTGGGCATCGACTGGAGAATGCCAGATTTTCCTTTAACCCCCAGGTCGAGGTTGAGGCCGCAGCAGGCATCGACCAGACGCACGAGAGAGGCGGACTGGTGGGTATTGAGTTGGTCCACGATAAAGTCCCACCCGGCATCCGAGTCGGTTTCAATCGTCTGCGCGATATGGTTGGCAAAGTCATACTCGGTGCGAGTAGGGAGCAATGAGGGAGCGACCACCTGCCCCTGCGCTACGTCTCAGTTAGCAATCAAGCAGCAGGCTCCATGACGGATATATTCAAACTCCTGGAGTGTTACTTTGCCCGGTTGCATGGGATGGTCGGGAGCGGCCCGTTCCCAAGCGGGGATGCCGGTCATCTCGTCGGTACTGACGACATGAATCCCCTCCTGGTGCAGGTCGCAAGCATAGTGGTAAAACTCACACACCGTTTTGACTTGCTCGGCGAAGGTCTCGGGGTCGTCCGGTTCGGCATTCAGCCAATAGCGGTTGCGGTGGGGTTGAAGTTTAGCCTCCTTTTAAAAATCGCTCGACACTGCGAGCGGAAATCTGCTCGACGATTCCCCGACGCATGGCCTCCTCGGCTAACTCCCGCGGGGTCCACTCAGTGACGGGGACCCCTGCCGTTTGTGGATCTTCACAGGCCAAGGCCACAATCCGCACAACCTGCTCGGCACTAAAGGTGGCAGGGGTCCCGGGACGGGGACGGTCCATCAGAAGCGCATGGATGGGGTCGTCATGACTCCCCTGATCCTCAGCTTCATCGGCCTCATCCGGCAAGGTAGTTGCCGCCTCGGACCACCGATGCCGCCAGCGCTGAACCGTTTCCCGATTCACGTCAAGAGCCCGGGCAATCGCCGCATTGCTGTCCCCGGCATGAGCCTTCAACAGGATTTGCGCCCGGCGCACCAAGCGTTGCTCACTCGTGTGACTCCGCACGATTTTCTCCAGTACGGCTTGCTCTGAGAACGTCAACTGGATTGGCAGGGCAGTCGGACTTGGCATCATTCCTATCTCCGGAGGGGGCAGAACATGACCATGATTAATACTTATTCTGCCAGTTTTGTCACTGTTGGGTTACTTATGCGGGGCTGCACTCAGTCAAAGCATTTCAAAGTTTCGCCAAAGGGCTTAAGGAGGATTATGATGCCGTTAAAGCTGGGATGACGTTAGACGTGAGCAATGGACCAGTTGAAGGACAAAACAATCGGCTCAAGATGCTGAAACGGCAGATGTTTGGGCGAGCCAATTTGGAGTTGTTGGAAAAGCGGTTCATTTTGACCAGCTAAACGATTGCCATCTGGATGTGCACGAGTGATTTCTAAGCATCACCAAAAGTGGCCAAGAGCCCGAAGTTGATGCGATTTTGCATTTCGAGCATGTCCCCTGCAATGCGCATCGTAACCTTACCGCCAGCGGGAATGAGAAAAACACCCCAGGCCCCCCCGGACGTCCGCTGATTTCTCGCACGGGTTGGTGTGACATTTGTTGAGTAGCGCTTGCAGCCATGATTTGGCCTCAATATCTCTTAAGGGATATGAATCCCTTTAGACTTAGAGTGCCTCTTTGCAGGAGGTTTATAACGGATGATCATCACTCCCTGTAAGAAATTAATCGCCAAAACTCGATAGAGCGATTTTATCGGTAGAGAGTTGCTTGGCCCTGTCAAAAATATTACTCTTCTTCGTCGATAAATTCGGAAGAACCAGATTCCTCAGCAAAGACGATGGGCTTATCCATCACTTCCTCAATTTTCTTCAGTAGGGTCTTTTGCCTTGCAGCGAGGAATCCTTTAGGGTCGCCGTTCCATAGGTAGGTAGGTTCAATGGCGTGGGTTTTCAGGATGTAGTTGATGCCTTCGTAGGGGCTTTGGCTAATTGAGGGGCCTACAGCATGATCAGTATCAGTCGAGGGCCAGTGTGAGTAATAAAGTCTTCCTAAAACATTATATTTAAGCTCAATTCATACCTCAAACTGCTGTGCTAAAAGCTTCTGGTTCAATGTCACTGTTGAGGATGCCTTCTCCAGAGTCAGCACAGCATAACCATCAATATTGAGAATCCGCTGCAGGGACTGAATCACCTGCTGTAGATGAGCTGAAGATAGGTTAAGGCTCTTAGCCAGTGCTGTGAGACTCATTTGGTACCCATGGCGATCCAACCTCGCCAGAACATCTGTTAACAAAGCCTCTTCTGGCGCGAGACGGCCTGCCAGCTTTTTCTGGGCCTGGTAACCCGCTGATCCTAGCAACTCAGCTATCCACTGAGGTGGACCAGGAGCTGGCTCAGCTTCATTGGGACCGGCCTCAGGCTCAATCAGGCTAAATAATGGACCCAAATGAGCCTGGCTCGCTTCAGGCTGGGTTTGAGGTGCTTCTAATCGGTCCTCAAGCTCTGGCATGGACGTATTCCACCACAAAGGCTCATCAACAGGTGCCTCTACCCAACCATCAGGATAGTTCCCAGGGGTGCTGAGGACGGCGATGGGCACTACCATTTCCTGTGGGTTCAAGCCGCCGTGATACCCGGTTTTCTTGGGCTTGTAGCGTAGTTTCTCCGACCAAGGCGCAATCAACGCTTTTGACTCCGGGATAACAACCCGTTGTCCCTTAACTTTCAGTTCCTTGGCGTTTGGGGATTTGCCATTACTTCGCCAGCGTTCGCTGTCGCCTGCGGCCAGATGCTCCATGCCGCAATCTAAAACATGGCCATGATCGCTGACCAGGATAACTAACCGACCGGCGATTTTGGCCTCATAAAGTAAGACCGATAAGACTTTTAGCTCCTGTGGAGCCCACCGAACATCAATCTGCTCTCCTTTGGACAGGTAGTCATCCACGGCATTAAAGACGACCCCGACGACCTTGGTTTGAGGCTCCTTAATGGCTTCACGAACTTGGCTGGTCAGCCCAGAATCATCATTATCCTGTAAGGCTCCCTTATGGAACAGGAGTGGCGGATGTTTACTCTTTGAGGCTCTAACAAGGGCGCTATGAGAGGAAAAGCCCTTCTGCTCAGTCTTCTGATCGCCTGCCGTTAGCTTGCCGCAGAGTAAGCTGGTGCGCGATGTTTCGGTCACCGAGGGAATGGCTGCCAGCCCGCCCATGAGGGCAGAGGGTTGACCTACCTGAGTGATGGCTACCCAATCCGAGTCCTGTAAGTTCGCCATCAGTTCTCGGCACACGGCCACACTCATTCCATCGACCACGACCAGCAAGACAGGAACTTGCTCGGCCAAAGGAGCTACGACACCAGCCAGGATATTTTCGATGGGTAGGAATCCTTTCCCATCTGAGCCCACTTCTACCCAATTCTGGAGCAGCTTAGCAAACTGATGGCTCTGGCCTTCCTGAATATCAGTTATGCGGTCAAACAGCTTTCTGTACGCCTCTGACAGCTCACTAATAGAATCTCCATGTCGTAGAGAAAGCCTGGCCCAATCCACAAAGCCTCCCTCTTGCACATAGGACTGGATGGCCTGTCCTAGATCCTTAAAGAGTTCGGTTTGACTCTGGAGCGCCTGGATCAGCCAGCCAGCCAACCGGAAAGCCATGTCGCATCGCTCCACCCGTCGTTGGTACTGGGGATGGCTGACAAGCTCATGCTGCTTAATGGCCGAATAGGCTTCGGTTAGATGATCCAGGGTGCTCGCTTCAGGGGATGCCAGTAGCTTTTTCAGGCAAGCCCCAAACCGGCCTAGTCTTTGGGCAAAGCCCAGTTCAGACGTTAAGCTCAGGTAGGCAAATGCCTCGGCACCCAATTCTTTCAAGAGTTGGTCAAAACGCTGAACCAATTCCATCCGTCGGGCATGAGGTATTGAAGACGACTGAGTGGCTTCGGAAGCAGCATCGCTCCACTGCTTCATAATGGCTGGCTTAGGAGAGCTTCCCTGGAGGAACCTCTCTTCCAACTTGCCAATGGCTTTATCGAGCTGGCTCCCCACATCCGGATGGAAGATGACTTCTCCCACCAATCCGACCGGAACAGCATCAGGCAGTTCACTGGCTGCAACGCAGTCCAGAACAGATTGAGCTGCGGGGCCAGCCATTTCACAGAGCCATTGCACGGCTGCCTCGCGAAACTCTGGCGATGTGTTCTGGTATCGAGCGACATTATCGGAGTCTACAGACCATTCCAAGAGGGCCACCAGGTCTGGCCGAGGAGCTTCCAAGCCGATTCCCTGCTTCAGCAGAATCGGCCAGACGGTTTCGGCATCGAGGAACCCGCCGCTGACAGCCGGATATTCTCTGGCTGGCATCCAATCCAGCAGAGTGTCGGCTATCCAGTGGTGTTTGAGCAGGCGGGGATCAACCGACGAGGCTCCGAACAGGGACTTCGCGATCTGCCAGCTATTGATAGGGAAGAAGGTGTGTTTCGCCAGACGCAAGAGGATATCCTGGTCAATGCTTTGCTCATCCAAACCCGTAATGAGCACTTTCACTGCTCCCTCAGCAGCAGGTTCCCGGAGCGCCAAGCGCAGTGCCAGGGGGGAGTCGCACTGGTAGACCAGGTACAAGTCACCGCCATCCTCCCGTTGTTGTTCCCCGGTCCAGCGTCCCTGGGTACGAATCCCAATCGCTTCGTAGGAGGATGAGGATTTCTGCCGAATAGCAGCAACCTGGGCTTTGATTTGGCTGAACGTTGGTGCGGCTGCGGTCACTAGTCAGTTTCACCTTCTTCGATAATCCAGCTCAGACTCAAGCTGATGGTCTGAGCAGCAGTGATGCTTTCCTTCAACTCTACGATAAGATCTTCAGCTTCTTCGATAGATAAATTGACCGCCGTATCTTCTTTCACGACCCGCTTGCCATGAGGTTTATCGGTAGATGCAGGTTGCGTAGGCGTAGGAGTGACAGGTGGTTTAGATGGAGGTGGATTATCAACGGGTGGCGAAGTTGGGGTGGCAACCAACTTATCAATTAATTGCACTGCCCTTGCCTGCGCCTGCTTTAAGGCGCTTCCCAGAGCAATGACGTGTTCATCACTATTGATAGCTTGGTTGACCGCTTCAGAAATGCTTTGAGCTTTAGCCTGCTTGTCATCGCTAAGTTTTTGGATCGTGGCAAAAATATCCCAGCTTGTACCATCTAAAGTGCCAGTCAAACCTTGGGCGTTACTAAGGCATTCACCCATCGCGGTCGCTGTTGTCGCAATTTCAGCACTGGTGAGAACTGAAATGACCTCATCCTCTGGTTTTGCCTTCATCCGTTCCACCAGAGCGGCGGTGGCTCTGGCTGTCGTTAGCCTATCGCCATTGGTTGAGAGCCCCAACCGGCTGATCACCTCCTGCAGTTTAGAGACGTAGTTCTGGCAAGACTCAACCGTATTGACTGACTTTTCTCTGACCCTACGCTCTAATTCCGCAACGGTGCTGGCTTTACACAGCGGGGAAACGGAGACCTTGAAAATATCATTCGCGAGTCGAACGGCAGTCTCCCACTGGTCTTTATCCGGTAACTTTTGTTCCCGCAGCTCGCAATCAGTGGGCAGATTCTTGAGGGTAGGCTCAAACGGTTGATTGTGGCGGTAGAACGACCGGCTCGTCTGGTCAGCGTAAGCCAGGATGACTAAGTTTTGGACCTCGGCAGGCAGTCCCATTGCCTTAGGTTCATCAATCCAGCGTCTGAGCTGACCCACCTGGATGGCTCCACCGGCTTCTGCGCTTTTGCGGTTGAAGTGGTTTTTCCAATGCTGTCCCAAAACGAAGTGAGTCGCATCCTGGCCCATTTCCCCAAGCAGGAGCGGGTTGGCAATTTGTCGGACTAATCCCCGTAGCCCTTTATCGACTTCTGCACGTCCTTGAGGATCTTGAACCGCCTGGCCCACAACGCTGTAAACCTTGTCCAGATTGCTGACTCGATTGACATCAGCTTCAAATTGAGGGGCTGCGGGGAACTCATGCTCTAGTGCTTGATTCAGCAATCCCGCCATTGCCGCTGCCAAATTAGCCGCCGCCGGAGGTCTGAGTTCCAGGCCAATCCGTAAGGAGACAAACTGCTCGTTAGCTTCTAGGGGATGGGTCTGGTCAATGGAGTCTGGAAAGCTGTTACTGATGCCATAGACCGCATCCATGTGATTCTGGAACTGTTGCCGCAGGATGCTGCGCTGGTTCTCTAAGAGAGATTTAGCGGTTTGCTTGTCTTGCGGAGAAAGATGAGTCGCGTATTCCGAAAGCCGGTCGCCAGACAGAACGTGGTTGAGGGTGACGAGCTTACCGAGATCGGTCTGAACGTCTTCACTGAAGAATCTGGGAATCCAGCAAATGGTTTTAGTGCCATCAGCTCGGTCTTCTAGAAATTCTTGAATACGAGCGAGGTCATCTTTGGGGTTACGCCCTGTCTCGTCAAAGGGAAAGTCAATAATCAGCTTCCAATTTTCCTCAAAATTTTCAAAGGAAAAGTCAGACAGCTCGCGAATATTCATGAATAGTATCGTGCAGGTGCGCTTGGTGTTTTTCCAGGTAAAGCTGTAAGTACATTCAGTTTCATCACTTGCAAGGCCAAGCTGAGCAAAGACCATCTCCCGCATTAACCTGATGCGGTTGCCGCGATTATCAATCCCCTCGGCCTGCCGCAGAATAGTATCGGTATCAACCCCGGAAAGCTGCACTGAAATAGAGGGATTCGTAGTATTTTCTTCGCCAATGCGAATTTCACCCACGCTACCAGCCCAGTCTCGGCAGCGTCGCAGCACTTCCCCTGCTTCTCGACCAGGGATAGGAGAGCGAATGGTGCCATGGTTCAGCGCAGCCAATCGCTCAGCATTTAGCCCACGTAGGGACTCAACTTCAGGGACTAGAGCCGACAGCAGGAGCGTCTTCACTAACCGATCATCGTTGCGGAAGGCAACCCGTTTGGGGTCATCAATCGGCAGTTTATCCAGGTCTTCTCGCTTGCCGTGCTGTTTTTCGAGAATCGGTAGCAGCTTGAGGTGGTATAAACGTTTGGCGTTATCGAAGTGGATGGCCATGTCGGGGCTAAAGGCTTCATCTCCATGGGCAACCACATCAAACAGATCCCCAACTGGGACAATATCGCCGACGGTTAGATAGTCCCGCTGATCCACCAGGAGCTGCATCATCACCTTGAGAGCGGTACGTTCCCGCTGGAGCACGCTGGATACCGCAATCAGGGTTTGGACAAGGGCCGGGCTGAAGGGATAGACCTTGCGGAACATCTCCCGGTCTCCCTCGCTGGTCAGGAGAATGTTCATCACCGCTTCCCGGACTTTGGTCGCCTGCTCAAAGGAGGCATCTAATTCTTCACGGGCGGCATCGCTCTTACACTTGAGTACCCGCTTTTCTGCAATAGCGGGCAGGTTGCGGTCTTCCAGGGTAATGCGGTGGAAGCGGCCTTCCCAGTGCTTGAGGGCATCGCTGAAGTTAAGTTTTTCGGCTCCTGGTACGGCATCCCCAATCAACTCGCTCAGGTCGCGCTGACGGGCCACAAAGCTGATGATGGGAATGGGCCGATCTGCCATCTGGGCTTCGACCAGTTTGGAGAGTTTCTGGCCTTCCCGGTGGATGAAGCTCAAGTCGGTGGCCCGACTTGCTAGCCAGAGGATGAGTTCGTCCAAAAACAGGATGAGAGCGTCATAACCCAGGTTGTGGGCATGGCGGCTGATGACGGATAACCCAGTGTCTAGAGACACGAAGGCTTCTTCCTGACCCTCGGTCTGAATGTTGTAGGACTGGAAAAACTGTTTAACCAGGTCGCTAATGAGCTGAGACCGATCTTCTGATCCAGGCGGCTCTTGAATAGCGCTATCAAATTGTTCGGCAGTCCATTCTCCTTCCAGTTCTCCCCAACCGCTATCGGAGGTTGTGGCTTCGCTGAGGGCGGCAAAGAATTCGTCATCACCCAGGCGCTCCCTGAGGGCCTGAGCGTCCTTAAACAGCCCTTCGGCTAAATACACACCGGGAATAGGTGCCTTAGGGTGCTTACGACGGATGTAGTCAACGTAGCCTCCCAGGATGCCAGATTCCATACTGATGGCCCCAATCATGTGGTAAGGCACCAGGAGGAACTTCTTCCCGTCGATCCATTCGTTGTGCTTGGTGATGACCGGAGCCAGTTCTTTGATGCCTTTGGCCTCTGGGATGCCTTGCAGGATCAGGTTGAGGACGGCCATGAAGTGACTTTTACCGCTACCAAAGCTGCCGTGGAGGTAGCTCGCCTTACTGCTGTTGCTCTGAAGTGAGCTACGGATGAAGGTCAGCGCATTGTCGAAACAGTCTTTGAGTTCGGGGGTGACGACGTATTGCTTTAAGGTCTGCTCAACCTGGTTGACGCCCTCAGTCAGGCGCAGGACGAAATCGCCCTTTTGGACTTGTTCCGGAATCTCGATTAAGTCTTTGATAAGGGTCATGCTCTACAACCGCCGTTCTTCAAACCTGCTGAACTCAAAAGCTAGCGCCTTTGAACCGCTAACTTATCTTTTTTGTCTGCAGTAAATGTACCCATTACCAGACATCTCTATGCAGTTCGCAGCAAGATGCCAGAGCCTAGCTTCTAAGCTAGCTCTGATCACTATGTATAGCGAGTATTTCTCTGGGCGGTGGGGAAGTTTACATCAGCAAACAACCAATTTTGTGTAAAGAATGCGTGAGAAGACGCAGCTACTAATGGATCTAGTGGATATAGGACTGCTTGCTGAGCCATCTATGTGTTCTTGATCACACTGTACTGAATCTCGAACGTGTACCTGAGCAATCAAAACCATAGAAAAATGTCAGTACTCATTGACCAGGTACTGTGGCCAATAACACATTGGTTGGTTTATCATATCTTCAAATTTCCGTTGACAAACGCGAAATTTGTATTAAAAGGCACATCTAACTGAGGAGATGGCTCATGGAAACTGGTGAGTTTGGTCAGCAGCAGAATTTCGATGAGCTTGTGTCAAATAGCACTCCAATCGTTGGAGGGGATTCTGCCAACGTACAACGCGATGCCTTTGGCAATCCTTTAAGTGCCGGGCCAGAGGCAATGATGAGCTACGACGCTCTTCTGGGTGGAGATATTGCCGCTGATACCCAGGAAGGTTCCACATCTGCAGGTGGTGCGGGAGACACAACTGTACCTTCGAATCGTCATATACAGCCGGTGTATGGCGATGAGTTGATTACGAATATTCCGCCTATAGACGCAGCGATTGATAAAATTGCCTGGGCACATGACACTCTTGCTCAAAAAGGGGGAGAACTGGCTGAAGATGCGGTTCCCATGCTGCAGCAACTCCGCACAGATGTTACCGACAAGGTTCAAGATTTGAAGGGCAAGGCGGCAGACAGTTGGAACTCACCTACTAATCAGTATCGAATTAACTTCGAAGAAGATATCAACGAACTTAAAGGCATCGTTGATGAAGTGGTTCAAAGTGACCTGGTTCAGAGAGGGCTTAAAAGTGCGGATCAGGCTGTCAAGTCAGCGTTTGAAAAGATCAAAGATGTTCAGTTTGGTTCTGAAATCCTGCAGAGGCTTTTCACTCCTGTTGCCGAAGGCGCTATAGATTTACTTTCTGGTGCAGCATTAGAAGCCAAGAGCGGCGGTGGCCCTACTATTCCTGCTGATGCGAAAGAGTTTCAGGGCCAGTGGTATACCTGGCGGTCATATCAGCTTCAACCAGGGGATACGCTCAGTAATCTTGCTTTGGAAATGCTGGGAGATGGCTCTAGACCTGCCTATGAATTTATTGCCGAACACAACGGCATCCAAAACCCCGATAAAATCTATGCCGGATTAACCATTGAACTGCCATTTGCTGTTAGCTACGGGAAGAGCCAGCCTAATGGCAGTAGCAATGGCCAAACTACGCAAAGCCAGGCTTCAGAGTGGCAGACTTACACAGTAAAGAGCGGAGATACCCTAAGCGGCATTGCAGCCCAATTTATGGGTGATAGCTCGGCAGCGGCTTATAACTCAATTGCCGAGCACAACGGTATTACTGATCCCAACAGAATCTATGCAGGCCAGGTCATTGAGATCCCCAGATCAGGAAAAGGCACCAGCTCTAATGCTGCAACTCCTGTCAGTAATGTCGCTAATGAGTCTCAGTCTAATGCGTCTGCATGGCAGACCTATGTAGTCCAGAGTGGGGATACCCTAAGCGAAATTGCAGGCCGATTTATGGGTGATAGCTCGGCGGCTGCCTATAACCTGATTGCAGAACACAATGATATTACTGACCCCAGTAAAATTTTTGTTGGTCAGGTACTTGAAGTGCCTGGTTCAAGAGGTTCCAATTCGAGCGCTGGGTCTAGCATCAGTAGCGTTCGCAACAGTGAGTTAGCTGGCTTATCGAGCGATGACTGGGACCGTCTCAGCGGAGACAATACTCGTTTTGACGGTGCCATTTGGGGGGGTGAGAAGGATGAGCGAAATCTCACCCCCGATGCCGTTAAGCAGGTTTATGACGACCTATCAACGGCTCTGTTTGGTCAACGATACAAAATGACGGCAGGCTACCTGTACGACCAGAGCTACTTCAACGGCAGAGGCACGTGGCACGCGGGTATTGATATTGATGCTCCTGACGGTACTGCCGTAAAGTCGCTCACTTCAGGCACCGTTGCCTGGGTCTGGGAGGGGGGTTCTCGGGGCGACTTTATCGCCATTAAAGGCGACGACGGACGCGAATGGGTTTACGGGCATTTGCAGGATAAGGGTGGATTTTCCACAGGCCAGAAGGTGAATGCAGGTCAGGTAATTGGGCAGATCGGCAATCAGCAGGATGCTAGCCACTTGCATTTAGAGGTAAGAACCGGTGGCGGCTCTACCGGTGGAGCCCATATCGACCAGGATTTCGTGAGAGATGTAACGATGAGCCCGCTACAGGCGTTTTATGAGCTACAGCCTGAGCCTAAGGGTAGCTACGAAGAAAACTTTGATGCGCGTATTTATCAGGATGGAGCGGATACTCTGAAATCAGAACCCAAAATGCAGGGTAGCTATGAACAGGACTTCGATGCCAGAATCTATGAAGAGGGCTCAGATTTCCAAGCGTCGGCTAGTGAGCAATTAGATTCTAATCAATCAGGATTAGAATCTAATTCTGAGAAAAAGCGAATCAGTGAGAACAGTTATATACAAAATTCCAATGAAACTTTGTACAGTTATGTTGTCCCAGATAATAAATTAGAGGGTGTAGGTAATTTCTTCAAAGGGCTGGTTGGGGTAGATACTGGAGAAAGAGACACCATCTTAGTTACTTCAAGCGCAATATTTATAGACCAAATTGAAAATAACGTCAGTGGTAATTCTTTGGAGGTTGCCATTCGTGCATATAATCCGCATCCAATTGATGCACTTGTCGAAATTTACAACGAGCAAGGAGAGCTGGTCGATATTGCTTCAACAATCAATGCCAATAAATTTCATGAGAGTCTTCTAGATGCTTCTTGGGATGCATTTTCCGGATATTTCGATGGTACTCTTGCACGAGGTTTTACTGATATCAGGAATTCGACTCAAGCAACAGAGCTAGATGTCACATTACAATCAGGGCAAAGACTTGATATTGCAGTCAATAGCGAAGCTGCACAACTTTATAATGCAATCGCTTTAGTCGTGGATGCAATCAAGTATGCGCCGGACCTTTTTGAAAAAGTCAGCCCATCTTTAACCTCCGAGTTAATGAATCAATTCAACCCACTTCGATTGGCGAGGACTACAAAAACCTTAATGGCAAAGGAAGGTCTAGAGATTGTTAGAGACACCACAATCAACTCGATCAAAGAAAGTTCCGACTGGCGGGATTTCCTCTCCTCCGAGGGCTTTATTAATTTAGTCTCCTACATCATGAATGATGTTTCGTGGGATATGTCTAAGGAGATGGGGAAACATGTTGCTGAGAAGTTGATTGATATAGGAGTAAATAAATTGAATCCTGTTTTAGGAAAGGTTCAAGAAAACTTATACTTTACCACAAAAGGTCTGAACATTGTCAGGCGGTTTGACGTTATGCAAAAGATAGCTGCCGGTGATATTCAGTCTGCAAGCTTTGAAATAGTTGAATGATGTGAAAGAGACAAAACCCTGCTATAACTCTCAGCCTGGGCAGCATAATTTAGTCTTTTCTGAGGACTCAATTTTGAGTGGTTGCTCATTTACAGATCTCAACTGTTGAACATAGCAACTGCTCTGAGCTGGCTGTCGCCCTCATAGAGGCAGCGTCATAATTTGATTAATCCACTCTTCGGCGGTGGAGGCTTCCCAGATCAAAATTAGCGCCTCAATGGCTTCACCCATCGGCAGGCTCTGGGAGACCACCAGGACACCGGCACTCTGTTGAGCCAGCACAAACTGCCCAAACTCAGCGGGCATAGTCTTTCGGTCGTGGGTAACGCGAACTCGGCCCTGACGGGCAGCCAGAGCCAGAACCTCGGCGTCTTTGAGGCCCTCTAACCCGGCCTGGTTAGCTGACCAGAACTCTATACCTGGCTGCTTGCGGATGACGCCAGTTATGGCCTGCTTGAGATCAGCATCGGCCTGAAAGCGCACCTGGGTCATGGCGCTTCCGTTTGCCTGGTTTGAGCGGCCTTGAGGCTCTGATATAGCAGCGGGCTTTGCTGGCGACAGGTTTGCTGTAGCTGGTCAAATTCGGTTTCTCCGGCAGCCAGGTAGTCGTCAATGAGGTCACGATTGGCCAGGTAAAAGGTAATGCCTCCGTAGACCTGCTCTAGAGACAGCAGCGGAAAGTTCTGGGCAATGCTTTCTGGAGATTCGCCATTGAGGAAGGCATGTACCACGGAATCCAGAGATACACGAGTCTCAGCGATCCAGTAGCCGTTGTCGCGTTGCTCAACGTAGGGTTTGGTGGAAAGTGGGGTGGTGGTCATAGGGAGACGGATTCAGAGAAAATAGAAGGTCACGAAGAACCATGATGAACAAGACTCAGCCTACAAATTATCTGCGCTTTCTCCCTTTTTTGGCGGGTGGCTCCCAGCTCTGAATTTCCTCGATGGTGAGGTTAAGCTGCCGGGCTTCGTCTTCTACAAAGCCTGCGATGTAGTCGCCCATTTTCAGGCCATAGGCGGGGTCTAGCTCGTTGTGCCACTGTTTGAGCCAGGGCAGTAGCTCAATGAGCCCGGCCAGCAGGGGAACTAATCGCGGGTCGTCGCTGCCGCCGACTTCTTCTTTGATGTAGACGAAGTAGGTGCTGATGGCCAGAGCCAGTTGCAGGTGGTCGTAGCCAGCCCAGGCGATGACAGGCTGCCCGTCGGGGCCTTCGCAGTGGGGAAAGCTGACCCAGCGCTCTTTGGGCACGTCGAGTTTGCCGCGTAGTTTCCAGTAGTGGGTTTTCTGGAAGTCGCTGGTTTTGTATTTGGGTGGCACCGGGATGTCGCCCACTTCTTTAGCTTTGAGGTTCTTGGCGGCGGTGGCGTCGAGGTGGTCGGGATGGTCTTTGGGGAGTTGGGTGCGGGCGTCTATGGCGTCTTCCTGGCGCTGGAGTTGCCAGGTGTGTTCCCAATCCTGGCGTTTGCGAAGGCCGGAGGGCTTGTAGCGCAGAATGGGAAGGAGGGGAACCGATTCGTCATCGACAAGGGTGTTGACGAGGCTCAGCACGTCGAAGGCGGGGTCTTTGGTATAGAGTTCGCCGACTTGCAGGAAGTCAGGATCTTTGCGGGCGATGTCGGCGAGTTTGACGGTGGAGATGAGGGCCGGGTCGGTGATTTGGGCGGTGATTTCTCCGGCATCGTTCATGCGGCCATCGAGGTCAAAGTAGCTTTCTAATCGATTCAGCAGCCAGGTTTGCAAGGCGCGCTCTAGCTGCGATTCCCAGGGTTCGGTGTTCCAGCGGCGTTTGTATTCGGGCTGCTCGATGAGGCGAATGTTTTTGTCGGTTTCGATGAGTTGAATGCGGCGCTCAACGAGTTGTTTGTAGTCGTCGGGCCAGTGGTCGGGCAGTTCAGTAATGGGGGTAGACCGATGCCGCTCGAACCAGGTGGTTTCTAATTCACCTGCTGCCATTTTGCGAGCCATGATGATTTCAAAGGCTCTTTGTCCGAGCTGAATAGGAAATGGATCTTTTGTATAAACAAGCTCATCATCTAACAAGTTATATAGCGTGTAGCACTGCCAATCCAACTCTTCTTGAAGGAAAATCATCTTCTCTAAAAGAGAAAACCAATCTTCTTTGCTAGATTCAAGTTTTATATTTGGCGATTCCCTATAAAGTTCTCGTGATAAATCGTCTAGATCAGCCGATAATTTGTGTGGTTTTCCAGAGGGCAGGGGGAAACCTTTTAATTTTGTCCCATTGTATTGAAAAAAATCTTCGAAGGGATTGGTTCTTTGTCTTGCACCTCTTTGATCTACCGTGCTGCCTTTGTTATGACAAATTTGCTTTAACCAAAAACAAGAAGTTGAACTATTGAGAAGCCCTAGAATCCCAACATGAGAATCTTCTGAATCTGTTTTTAGTTTAATGACTTGCACTGTGTTTTTGAATATCTTTCCACCACGATCAAGATAAAAATGATTATGGGTAGCCACCTCGCCAAAAGCCAAACTAAGAGGTGTCCTAAGTTTTTCTGCTGTTAATCGTCCAAATTCGTACCATTTTAGCCCTGTTTCAACTTTTGTTTTCCCAGCAAACATTAAACTGTTAGAAAGTACACTTCGAGCGTGCCAAAGATATTGAATGACAGGCTCTGATAGCTCTTCTTTAATAGGCTGAAAATCTTCGGAGTATGGAAAAGCACAAGCATCGCATTCAAATAGAATCCAGTCTCTGATAGCATCTCCGACAACCATAATTCTAATGCTTCTGTCAGGTATTCTTGCTCTTCTAGCAGCCTTGTAAGGAAGTAGAAAAATACCATCCTCCATCGGGAATGAAGTAATTCCTATGGAATCAGCTTGATTATCTAGGCAATCTACTCCTGATTTATCTAAAAAGACTTTAAGTTCAGCAGCACCGCCGCCGCCAATTGACCAAGGATGTACAGAAAAAATCTCCCTTTTTGAATCTATGACACTTATGAATTCACTCTCTGATCCTTCTACATCTACTTGATCCAAAATCGCTGACCACACTACCCCCTGGGTCGGTTCTTCTGGTGTACTAGGTTCTCCCCGAATGCCCATCACCGTGCGAATCGTACTGGCAACCGATTCACGGTTTCGCCCAAACAAAATCACCGTCGGCGTCCCATGTCCCGGGATATAGGCCCCGCTGGTATCAATCACATGGGTCAAATCCACCTTGGGGAAAAATTCCTCAATCAGCTTCTTGCCAAACTCCCGCTTCATAAAGCTGTTGGCTGTAATCTGCCCTGTAAAGCCCCCCAGCACCGCAAGCTGAAAAATTCGCTCCATAAACGGCACCGCCAGCGAATATTTCATGTAACAAGATTCATATCGCTCTTTGTAAGCCACTTTCAGCGCCTTATCCTTCGGCACAATATACGGCGGGTTCGCCACCACCGCGTGATAATGACCGGGTATCAAAATCCCCATCAATACCCGCATATCTTCAATGGAGTAGGTGTGCGCTTCAGGATCAACTCCTTCAATAGCAATCTGATGCCAGTCTCCATGAATGAGCGAATCCCCACAGGCCAAGTTCAACGGGAAATCCCGCGCATCCTTTAACTCTTTTTGGTTCGTCGCCTTCATTGCCGCCAACAGCAGCCGAAACCTGGCAATGGCCACGGCAAAGGGGTTTACATCCACCCCATGTACCGACTCCAGCGCCCGCCGCGCCAGCTCCTCCACATTCGTCCCTGGCTCTTTTCGCTGCCACCGATCCAACAATCGGTGAAACGAACCCAGCAAAAAGTGACCACTCCCACAGGCCGGGTCAATCATGCGAAAGTCGCTGAGGCCAAACTCCTCCACCGCTGGCTCCAGGGTGCGGTCGAGAATGAACTCCTCCACGAAAATCGGCGTTTGCAGCAGGGCGTACTTCTTCCGTGCCGCCTCAGATAAGTCCTGGTACAGGTCGCCCAAAAAGCGGGTATCCCACTCTGGGTCTGTAAAGTCATGCACCAGGGCTCCCGTATTGGGATCAATCGCCTGAAACTGCTTCAGGATATCCCCAGCCGCATCTCCACTCAGCCAGTTGGGCAGATCCCAGATCAGGTTGCCTTCGCCCAAAATCTCCTGCGCTCCCGGTAGCCTGGCGAGTTGCCGAAACATCCACAACAGGTATTCCCGATCCGTCTCTGTCGGGTGCTCCCGGAAATACAATTCGTGCTCATCCCGTGCCCGTTGCAAGTTATCTCCCGGTCCTGAGAGCCTGGGAGGGCTCACCAGGCCGTTGTCTTCCAGAAACCTGGCAAAGGTGGCGCTGAGCACCCAGGCTACTGCTACCTGAGTCTTGTAGTCGCTGACCCACTGGTTAAAGTTTTGAGCCGTGCGTTCGGCCTTCTTAGCCTTCTGGAATTCCGCCTTTAGCTTCTCTCCCACTTCTGGCACCTCTGGGGAGTCGATGCGCTCCTGGAGGTCGTTCTCTAGCTGGCGTACCAGGGTTTGCAGGTCAGAGAGAAGTTGCGTGCGGTCAATCATGCTGGCTGAAGCTGTGTTTACTGTGGCTCCATCCTAAGCACGATATTTGGGGAATGGCGGGACTGTAAGATTTCGCCAATGTTTGAAGCTTTTAACCAACAGTTCTGGCCATGGCAAAGTCTCACAGCACATCGCTTTGCGTTACGACTGCGGCCCGATGCCCATTCCGCAGCCACTTCTCCGGTATCCGAGCCCGCTGTCCCGGACTCAACAACGGCACCGCCTGCCCTTCAACCACCGCCTGCTGGTCATTTGGCACCAACACCCACAGCCCAGGAATCCCGTTCTCTCGGCCAATTTGCTCCCGCAGTCGCTCCAGTAGCGTCATCTGCTGGTAGCGGGCCAACAACCCCGGATATATCAGCAGAATAGTCTGCTCCGCCTTCAATAGCTCAGCTTCCACCAATGGCATCGCCCGACCCACCAGGCGCATCAGCTTATCCCAGTTGCCTTCATGGGGCGTAGCATCCGCTTCCAGAACATTCTTCCAAACCACTCCAGCATCGTCAGCCACTCGGCGCAGGCAGTCTAGAAACAGCCCCTCATAGTCCACCAACTGCACCGGAAAACGCCGCGTCAGTTCCTTTCTGGCCCGTTGATACTGCTGAGGATTCACCAGCAAAGCCAGGAAAGAACCATCCTTAATGCCACGCTCTAGGCGCTCCTCAAACTGCCGGGCATCGGCAATCTCAGGGGTCATCTCTTCAGGCGCAAGCTGTCCCGCTGTTGTAGGCAACCGGCTCATCGACGTGCTGCTGGTAATTGTGGCCCATTCGCGGACCCGACTTTCATAACCTCCCTGGCCTCCACAGGCTTTGGGGTTCCAAACCAGCGTAGAAGCCACAGACTGTATAAGATCATCTAAACTAGGACGCTCGGGCAGCGGTTCCGCTTCGGGATACCGGCTCTTAACCCGCTCCCGAATCTGCCGCTCAGAAAGTACAGAGACGCCATAAAGGGCTCCCTGGGCCAGGCGCAGGGCTCGTTCAGCGTCCATCCCCTTCGGATAAAACTCCAGCCGACTGGAGAGCGCCGCTTGATGGGACGCTGCCGCCGCCAGCCGCAGCAGTCGATTCTCAGCCAGAGGCAGGGTTCCCGGCATGGGTACCTCTTGCAGTTGCTGTAAGGCTCGCTCTGGCGACACTAGCGGGTCTGCCTCAGCCAGTTGATCGGCCAAATCACCAACCTGACGCCCGTAGTTCAGCAGCTCTGGCTTAAGCCCGAATAGCACTTGGTCCCGGTCCCGCCGAATCAAAAACCGAGGATTGGCGAGGGACCGTTCTACCTCCACCGCCGCCCTCAGTACCGCAAAAGCCCGTCGAGTACGGATAGGCTCATCCTGCACAGACCCTCGGGCTGCCAGTACAGCGGTAGCTAACTCCTCCAGGGACATGACCCCGCCCGCTCGCTTGAGCAGGTCGATCAAGTCTCGCCGGAATTGGGTAATTGCGGAATCCTTAGCCCACCGCTTTTGGAACTTGCTCACGAGCTGGCCAATCCGCGCTCGGGATAAGTCCAGGTGGCGAGCAATCTCCGACTGGCTCGGCCAGGGATCAGCTAAATCAGCATCGAGACAGAGCATGGCATCCAGCATTCGATGCACAGACTCGCCTTCTTTATTGCTGGTTTTCGTGATCCGCTGCACCAGAATGTCGACGCTGAGCTGCCGGGCTGCATCATCATGCTCCAGGGACTCCTCATCGGTACCCGCATCGCTGGGAAGCCCCAATCGGTCCTTTAGAATGCCAACCGCTGCTCGAATTTCGCGGCGGGTGAGGTTACCCACTCCCCGCAGCCGCGCTAGCCGTCTGGGAGGAGCCAGCAGCAAGTCTTTAACCGTCAGAATATTAACCAGATCGAGAGCATTGGTGGCCCTTAGTCCTAAGCCCAGCTCCTGGATGGGGGTTTCAAAGTCTGCATCCGCCAGCAGTTCCTCCAGAGCCGATGCATCATCCGTATCTAACAGCGCACCGGGTTCATCAATGCCTTCAAAGCAGAGCCTCCAACTCCGTAGCATTTCCTCGGCATTATCAAACCGCTCTTCAGGATTACGGCGAAAGGCTTGCTGAAAGAACCCCACCAGCCGGTCTCGGAGGTTCACATCAAAGAGTTCGGGCTCAAGGGTGATCTCACAGTCCAGATAGGACGGATCGGAGGCATCATCCCCCCAGGTGGGTATGGTGCCAGTGGCCATTTCGTAGATGGTAACGGCGGCGGCATAGCGTTCGGCGTGCAGATCCCAGCGAGGAGGCTTACGCAGGGACAAGAGGGGGTCTAAGTAACCAGTTGTACCCGCACGAATATTGTCTAAGGGAGCGCGGGATAGCGAAAAGTCGAATAAGACCAGATGGAGCTTGTCGGCTCGGCCAAGGTGACCGATGGCAATGTTATCGGGCTTGATGTCGCGGTGGTTGTACCCTTTTTCTTCCAGGTAGTTGATGGCTCCCAGGAGGTCTTCGCCAAACCGCTGGAGCAAGTCAATGTGGAGACGCCCTTCTCGCCTCAGGCGCTGGCCCAAGGTTTCGATTTGGTTCTCGCCGCTCTTTCTGACCATGACCGGCTTCATCAGCAGAGCCGAGCGGTTGCCAATCTCGATATGCCCCTCCAACTCAACAATGTTGGAATGCCGGAGTTCCTTAAGAATCTCGGCTTCCGTATCAATTTTGGTGTTGTGGTCCGGATCATTCGCGACTTTGAGGACTAAGTCCTGTCCCTGCTGATTCACCAACAGGCCAATGGAGGAAGCGCCTTGACCCAACCGCTTGAGGACGGTGTAGTTACCTGGCAGTACATCGCCCTTTTGGGCATCATTGGGGTTCTCGACTAGAAGGTTTTCGGGGGCGGTCAGGTCTTCCTCAACCAAATCCAGCCCGGCCAGGAAGTCGGTCACCACCTCCATCCGGTCGTTCACGATTGGGTTGGTGCTTTCTTTGATCAGGTTTTGCAAGCTCTCTGGAGCACCGTTGAGGACCGCACTGATTTGAAGTCCTTTGTTCTCCCGCAGCTTCTCAGCCAGTTCAATGCCATTCGCGGCTGGCGGCACCCCTGAAAAGAGCAGGAAGGCAATGGCTCCCAGCGAGAAAATATCTAAATGCTCCCCAATAAAGCTGACATCGGTGCGGAACTCAGGAGCCAGGTAAGCGGTACTGCTATCGTCCAAAAGCTGATCTACATGGGAAGTGGCGGTCACCTCCTTGGTTGCTCCCGCAGACACAGACCCCGCCCGATAGCCCAATTGCCAGTTGTAAACCTTGATCTTGGGATGACCAGGACGAGGTTCAGTCACCAGGATGCTGCGTGGGCTCAGGTTGCAGTGAATGGTGCGCTTTTCATGGGTAAAGCTGATGACCTCGGCAATTTGCCGCATCAGGTCGAGACGGGCATCGACGCTCAAGGATTCCTGACGTTGAGCCAGGTAGTGGTCTAGCCGAATCTCGGTCGGATCATGCTCTAGGCTTAGGGCTGGACCCAACTCATGCTCCACCAAGTCGTAGGACCGAATGATACCTGGATGTTGTAGGGTATCGAGAATTTGAAACTCTCGGTTGGCGGCACGTTCAACAATTTCCCGATCTGCCTTAGACGCTTCCCGCCGCACTAGATAAAGCCGAATGCGCCGTACTTTGTTGGGCAATTTGGAGTGGGTCGCTTTCCAGTCCTGGTAGCCTGGTCCTTCTTCACCTTCCATCGGACCATCCAGAACATAGTCGTTCACCTTACGAGAACGCTGGGAAGGCCGAATCCCGGCCTGGTCCATGGCCTGGGCAATCAGACGACTGATGGGACGACTGTGAATATCCCTGGGATGCGGTTCCAACCCGTCACACTCCCGCCTCATGATGGCCGCCATAATGCCAGGACGAGCAGAAGAATTGCCGTCTTGGGGCCGGTCTCTGAGACAAACCCGCTGTCGGGCACCCAGAGACAACGCGAGCTGTTGGTTAGGAGCCGAGCAAAAGACTAGAGACTCGACAAACGGGACTTTCCCTTTATTCCTAAACGCTGGCTGCCGTTCCAGGAGAGACCGCAGCTTCTTAGCTTTGCGATTGGTAGCAATGAGCGGATTGTCGTAGGTAGACCGCTTGCCGTCATGTTCCCAGGTCCAGGTTCCCTGATCCCCAACAATCCGGCCAGGTCGGCTTTTGATCTCAATCAGGAAGAAACCTTGAGGAGTGAAAACGAGCAGATCGACCTCATTGAGGCTGCCATCTCCTGCCAGAAATTCAAAGTTGGACCAGGCCCGGTAGGGTTCTTGCTTAGGGAACTGGCTACGAATGAACTCTAATGCCTCTCTTTCCCAAGGAAACTGAGATTCAGCAACGGTTATCCAGTTGGATTGGTTGGTCATCAGAGTCCGCATAGGGTGGGCCGGTGATAGAGCGGTGACTGGGAGATGGGCTTGGGGGGTTGGTAGAGCTTGTCTAGACTGACATAATTCCCCTATCCTATTGCAGGCGAAGGGTAGAATAAGACACTTTGAAGGCCAAAGCTTCCTATTCGCTGAGAGTGCAGAAGTTCGCAAGTGTCCAAACCAGGTCTTCGAGCGCTATACCTGCCCGGAGGCCACGATAGGGCCGATTTCAACGGTAAATGAAGACAATGCTGGTAGCGACCTGGAATGTGGAATGGGCCTCAGCTATCAGCCCGCGAGGCAAGCTCATGCATGAGGCCCTGCTCACCCTTCAGCCTGAGGTGATCTCCCTGACTGAGACCCACCTGGATTGGTTTGATAGCGCTGGTGGCTATACGGTCACTGGTGGCCACGATTGGGGATATTCGGGGACGACTAACCGCCGTAAGGTGCTGCTGTGGAGTCGGCAACCCTGGACATTAGTCAGGAGTGAAGGACCGCCACAAATGCCGCCTGGCCGCTTTGTAGCTGGCGTCACTAAGACATCTATCGGTGAAGTTCAGGTCTGCGGGGTTTGTATTCCCTGGCGGAATGCTCATGTTCGGACGGGACGCCGGGACATGTCCCCTTGGGAAGACCATGAAGCCTATCTCCAAGCTTCAACCATGGCTTATGTGCAACAGACTTCATAGGTTGATCTGATACCTTACTAAAATCGTTGTTGACCATGCTGAACAGTGTTTGACCAGTTGTTGACCAAGGCTTTGTAGCATGAAGTAGTTGTCTTGTAAGGCTTTTCGTCACTTTAATCAGCTTGTAGACCATGTTGACCAATTTCGCTAGTTCTAAACTATGGTTGTTGAGTAATCCTTAAATATATCTTTCAGCGGATAATAGTCAATGCCTAGATCAAACCTAAATCAGGCATTTTGTATAAGCCATATAACTACTGCTGTGAGTGGGTTTCAGAGAGCACTAAATCCGACTTGAAATCGAGTGTCCCAAAAGGACCGTGGGTTCGAATCCCACCCTCTCCGTTCAAGCATTCCAGGTTTTTTGAGGGGCTTTAGTTAGTTCGAGAGATCCGTCCGAGATCCTCAAGCTCTGCCGAAATTGGTGGTAATACTGGTGGTAATGGTTGAGATTACCACCAACCTCAGGTAACGCTGGCTCGACCTGATGCGTCCCATCTGGTACGACTGCCTCAAGCAGCGGCAGCGGCGGCATGGCCCTCTTAGATTGAAGGATATCCGTCAAGAACTGCTGAATACACCTTTGTTTTTTGAGTTTCATGGAGGGGCGGTAGCCAACCTGCGCAAGCTGGTGGATCTGGTGATTGTGGATGTGGGAGGTCTGTGTCAGCAGGAGAAGCAGCCGGTGCAGGAGCAATGTGCCCACTACATCGTGGTCAGCCGTGGGCCAGACCGTATCTCCGAGTAGCGGCAAGTTTGCGAACCGGTGCAGGAGCCGTTGAGCCTGAGCCACAGCGTGCGAGACTCAACCTGTGAAGAGCTGAGAACTGAGCCGGTGTTAGAGGTCAGCCAAACCCTATCTAATGTGGTCGAGTCAATGATTTAACGCTACTGCTAGACTAAAGCATTAATAGTTCGTCCTTGATAACAGGATTCAACCTCAAGCCCCCTCGGTTGCATAAGCTATGCCAAAGTGGACAGTCAAAACGGAATACACCTTTGATGCGGCTCACTACATCCGCGACTACGACGGTCCCTGTGGGCGGATGCATGGCCATACCTATCGAGTCAGGGTCGAAGCTAAGGCATCGAAACTCCATGCATCTGAGTATTGTCCCCATCCAGTGATGGTAGCTGACTTTCGCACTCTCCGCTGGGCTAAGAAGGATGTGCTCAAAGGTGGGCTTGACCACTGTGTGCTGAACGAAGTGTTGCCTGAAGGGTACGAGACCACCGCAGAAATGATTGCCCAATACATCTATGACAAGACCAAAAAGTCCTTGCCAGAAGGGGTGCAGCTCAAAGTAGCCGTCTCGGAAACGCCGAATTCCTGGGTAGAGTATGAAGACGATTGAGCGCTCAAGGAGCCACTTTGCCGGTCATCATTACAGATGACATGGATGCCTGGTGGCATAACTATCGCGAGTCTGGTGCCGTTAACGCTATCGCTGAAGATGACCTCCCCGATCACGACCTCCCCGATGGCTGAACGGCCATCCCAATCTGTATCCAGCTTGCCGGTGGTGGAGACCTTTCACTCGATTCAGGGGGAAGGCTCATGGACCGGCACAAATGCCTTTTTTATTCGGCTGGCCGGATGTGATGTGGGCTGCCCCTGGTGTGATACCAAGCAGTCGTGGAATCCAAAGCGTCATCCCCAGCGCAGCGTGGAGGAATTGGTCACCCAGGCTCAAGCTGCCAATCCCCAAATTGTGGTCATCACCGGAGGAGAACCGCTGATGCACGACCTCACCGCGTTGACGGAGCAGTTGAGGAATGCCGGTCTTCAGGTTCACCTGGAGACTTCGGGGGCGCATCCCTTCAGCGGCACCTTTGATTGGGTGACATTTTCCCCTAAGCGGTTTAAGCCTCCCCACCCCAGCATTTATGACCATGCCGACGAACTCAAGGTGGTGATTGCGAATGAAACCGACCTGGCCTGGGCCGAGCAGCAAGCCAGACAGGTTTCCCCCCATGCCGCCAAGCTGCTTCAACCCGAGTGGGAAACGTCAGGAAGTCAGGAGATTGTGTTCAGCTACGTCTTGAAACATCCGGGGTGGCGCGTTAGCCTGCAAACTCATAAATTCTTGGGAGTGCAATGATGATGACGAAACCCAGAGCAATTGTTCTGCTATCGGGCGGTTTAGATTCTGCTACCTCTGCTGCGCAGGCGATCGCAGATGGCTACCAACCCATCGCCCTCTCTTTCCGCTATGGCCAGCGGCATGACCGAGAACTGGAGGCAGCTCGGAAAATTGCGATTTACTTGGGCATTCAGGATCATCAGGTGATGGAAGTTAACCTGGCCCAATGGGGTGGGTCCTCCCTAACGGACCTGAATGAGACCCTGCCCCAGGAGGGGGTAAAACCGGATGTAATTCCCTCAACCTATGTGCCTGGGCGAAATACCGTTTTCATTTCCATCGCCCTGTCGCTGGCTGAGGCCAAGGGAGCAGAAGCTATTTATCTAGGAATCAATGCGGTGGATTACTCGGGTTACCCCGACTGCCGACCTGAATACTTGGAGGCGTTTCAGCAGCTTGCCCGGTTGTCCTCAAAAGCTGGGTTAGAAGGGAAAGCTCCCAAGCTGGTGGCTCCCCTGGTGATGGATTCCAAAGAGGACATTGTCCACCGGGCGCTGAGGTTGGGCGTACCGATTGAGGAAACCTGGTCCTGCTATCAGGGCGGTAAAGAGCCCTGCGGACTGTGCGACTCCTGTCGAATTCGCGACAAAGCGCTAATTGAAGCCGGACGTCCTGATCTGGCAACGTTAGTAGGCCGAGAATTACATGCCCAGGAGACCGAATACCCGACCTCCGTGTTTTAGTCATCACATCCGGTCATGGGCAGCATGGCTAAAACATTGCGGGTGCCTGGGGTGGAGTTAATCAGCGGTTTGCCTTCAATAAACTCAAACTTGAATGTCACTGACATAGGGCTGGTGGGCAGTGCCCACCCTGAGGTAGATCAAGGCTTTCAGCAATTTGCAGGGGTTGATTTCAGCTGAATTTAGTGACATTCCATCCTACGCTGGTCTACGCTTTTATGCTTTTATTGGCAGTCCCCAACTCATCTAGCTCTTGAAGATAAGCTTCCAGATCGGTCGCTGCTTTTTCCAGGGTTTGCAGCACGGCTCTGTCAAACTGCTGCTTTTGGAACTTTTTCTGGGCTTTGGTGAGTTGGCTACTCTCCCGCAAGGAGTTGGCTTTGCCAATGGCATAGTAAATGCGGGTAGAAAGATCAGTTAAGTCCATGGGTGCCCTTTTCTGGTAGTGGTCAGTGTGGCCATAACCTGTCATCAACGACGTACTGGCAATCATACTGACAAGACTTCCAGCCAATGACCGTAGAATTCCGGAAGTCTTAAAGCCAACTTCATGGGAGCATCAAAAGTTCACCCCCAAGGGCCAGAAATTTCATCAACAAATTTGAAGAATACCCGCGAGTATTAAACCTTGTCCAAGTCCAGCAGTGGAATTCTGCCTTAGGGAAAACTACAGATTTCGAGCTGGACTTGGTTTAGTGTAGAACTTTCGGTTCAGCCTTCGAGAAGACCCGATCACAATCGCAATACAGTCATCAGTCTTGTTGTTACTGGCTTCTGCCTACGATGCTTAACAAGCAGGTCATTGGGAAGCAAAGCGATCCAGGAACTTCAATACCTCCTCGTACTGGAAGTGGATTTGAGGTACTCCATGGCTCGTTAAAATCCAACGTCCCTGAAGGCACTCGAGATACCAGGTCTCAGGTCCAGTGACCGGTTCAATCCGATGATTGCCTACTTCTGAAGGAATGCACCTCAACCCGTAGGCTGAGGCTTTTTCAAAAAGTTTTGTTGGAATTCCAGTCATATAAACATCTAGACATCTAGCCATTTTTTCACCACTGAAGATATCGAAATTAGCGGAAAGAATGGATGAACAACTATTTATAAAATACTGTGAAGGAGACAATTCCTGAAGTCGGTTTTAATCTAAACTTAATCAGTGCTTCGAGTTTCCGGGGTTGATAACTTTTTTACTGGATAGATGCTTTTAGATTATGAAGCCTTTATGATTCTGGGGGTTTTTACGGCGGCACGGGGGAGGTAACCGCTGCAGAAAGTGTTTCTGTGTAGAGAATGCAGGTTGGTTAACCTTCTCTTAAAGGCTGAGTTTTATCCTTTAATCGTGAAAGAACTGATTACTCTAATGAGGCTTTTTGCCACCGGAGACATTCACGGTTGCGTTGCCTCAATACCGCCGCCTGTGAAGGACATTGGTTAACCTGTCTGGAAGTCAACAGCGGACAGGTTTGGCAGGCGAATCAGCAGGGGCAACTACAGATTGCTAATAAAGATTATTACGGTCCCCAAAAAGATGCCCCCGTTGGGAAATCTACTACTCAGAACCTGATTCTGGTTTAGCTCACTCTTCCTGTTTGTGATCCATATTCGGAGACCCATGTCTGATTTCCATTCATCTGATTCGTGGCAAGACCCTAACGATTGGCCAGTCTATGCCAAATACCATGGAGAATTTTCGCCCCAGCGTTTAGTGTTCAATGCCAACCTGCAGGAATTTGCTCACCGGGTTAACCAAATCGTTACCGCCCAGGGGCAGGGGCTTATGACAGATGCCGATGCCCTACAACAGATTGAGCAGCTCTGGCAAGCATTGAAGCGTAGTAGGGCCGGTTTAGGGCTGGGCTCGTTGGATTAGATAGCAGATGCAAACCAGCCCTACCAGGAATGGAGCGCCCTTAACTGGGGCGTCTTTTTCAACTGGTGGGCTTCCATGCGGGTGAGTACATCATCCAGAATGGTGATGGCTTCGGCAATAAACGGCCCTTTGTTGAGCATGACGCATTCCGCCCGTTCGGCCATAGCCGCATCGGTCATTTCGCCTCGGGAAGGGGCACCGGTCTTCACCAGATTTTCCAGCACCTGGGTAGCCCAAATGACAGGTACATGGGCGGCTTCGCAGAGCCAGAGAATCTCTTCCTGCATTTCGGCCAGGCGCTGATAGCCAATTTCCACCGCCAGGTCCCCTCGGGCAATCATCACCCCAAAGGAACGCTTGCCAGCCGCGTGGATGATCAGCTCGGGCAGGTTGCTGATGGCGACCGGGGTTTCGATCTTGGCGATAATGGCCGGGTTCCTGCCTGTTGGGGCACATCGCTGATCCAGCTCTGTTTGCAGTAGGTCGATATCCGACGCCTGTTGCACAAAGGAATAACCAATCAGGTCGGCATGGGCAGCGACGAAGTCGAGATCCTGCAGATCCTTTTCCGTCAGGGGATTCAGCGGCAGGACCGTACCGGGGAAGTTGAGCCCCTTTTCAGGTTTCAGTTTTTCGCCCTTGGGCCGGGCATGGGTGATCCGCAGTAGCAGGCCCGTTTCCCCATTGGGCAGGGGATAGTGCATATCCTCTACCCGAGTGCGAATCTTGCCGTCGTCGATGTAGACCGGCGCATCCGCCGAAAGCCGATCCAGAATTTCGGGGATGGTGCAGGAGGTTTGGGCGTGGACGGGGGGATGCTCGGCCTCTTCGGCGTTGGCTAAGTCCGGCGCAGAGCGGGACAACAGGATATGGTCTCCCCGATACAGGCGCTTCTGGTCCGGCGGCATCAAAACGGGACCAGTGCGAATTTTGGGACCGCCCAGATCCATCATCACCTTGCAGGATCTGCCGGTGTCCTGTTCGGCCCGACGGGTATGGTCAATCATGGCGGCCCAGGCTTCGGCATCATCATGGGCGCAGTTGATGCGCACGCAGCCGGCCCCCCGGGCCACAATGGCTCTGACAAAATCATAGTTGTGGGCTGCTTCCGTGGGCAGCGTCACCATAATTCTGACCTGCCGATGGCCGGGAGCCTGGCCCAATAGCGCTGTGGTGTTGCGCTCCAGCAGGCGGTTGCCTTCGAAAAACTCCTCCAAAGGCGGATGGACGACATCCCCGGTGTCTCCGCAAATGACCTTCAGGGTGGCAATGACGGCATCCAGATTGGGCATCACCCGCGCTTCAATGCGGCCCAGGGAAGAAAGCCCCCAGGGCATGAGGTCGGTTTGTAGCGATCGCAAATCATGCCGCCGCAAAGCCAGGTACTGAGCCAGGTTAAGGGCACTGGGAAGAAACTCAGGGCGCTGAATCTGCCCTTTCCACTGGTCAAAGATGGCGAGACCTTCGGCTTCCACCGCCTGACGCAGGGTCAGCAGGGTTGACAGTAGCCTGTGGGGGTGGGGTGAGGTTGACGGTTCAACCCCATCGAGGAGTTGATTGGCCATGGAATTTACCTTAAAACGCCTCTATCTTTAGTCTGAGACGAAAGGTATTCATCCCCAAGAAAATTCAGGATTTGGTAACAATCAGGGCGCAAGGTTCAAGGTATAAGGGGGCAGGTGCTGGGTTTCGGGTCTCAGGTTCCAGGTGCTGGGTTTCGGGTCTCAGGCTTACCTTGCAAGTACTCCTACCCGACCCCCGACTCCCGACCCCCGACTCCCGACTCCCGACTCCTGACTCCTGACTCCTGACTCCCGACCCCCAACAAGCAATGACCACCACCGCATCCCCTGAGTCTGGTTCTAATCACCATGATGGCTTTCTGATCTGTGGCCTGGGAAGTCTGGGGCAGCATTGTGCCCTCAACCTCAAAACTTTTGGAGTACCGGTTTTCGCCATTGATATCGTCGCCCCCGACCAGTGGGAAAGTCCTCAACTGCCGGGATTAATCGACCGGTTGATTCTGGGGGACTGCCGCAGTGCGGAGGTAATGCAGCAGGCCGGGATCGACCAATGTCGGGCCGTTCTCCTGGCCACCCAGGAGGAGCGAGTTAACCTGGAGGCCGCCCTGACAGCGCGCGTGTTGAATCCTCGGGTACGCTTGGTAATGCGGTCGGGTAAGCAGAACTTAAATGACCTGATGGAGCAGCAGCTGCAGAATTTTGTTGCCTTTGAACCCACCCAGCTGGCCGCTCCGGCCTTTGCCCTGGAAGCCTTTGGGGAAAAGCTGCTGGGCTACTTTCAAATTGGGGAGTTGCGCTTTCAGGTACTGCGGCAGCGCATTGAGGCCAACCATCCCTGGTGCGATCGCCGTCGTTTGTTTGAATTGGAAACGGGTCATCGTCGCATTCTCCGTCACCTTTCTTGGGAAGCCAGCGGCACTGCAGATACTCCCCAAAACGCAGGTTTCAGTCCCTCGGCCCAGCTCTATACCTGGCTTCCAGATACCCAGCTTGGGCAAGGGGATGAACTGGTCACGGTGGACTATGACCCCCAGTTGCAGACCGTGGCTCGGCGAGTTGCGCGACGGTCTCGCCAGAGCTGGTTGTCTCGGTGGAACGAAGGCTGGGCGAAATGGAAGCACTGGCCCTCTCTCAAGCAGAGCCTCGTAAACCTCTGGCAGGCCAACTACGAGCAGCAGATTCGTCGGGTGGCGCTGCTGTGTGGGGTGACGGTGGTGGTGCTGTTTTTGATGGGGACCCTACTGCTCAAGGCCACCGCGCTGACCGCCATTAGCTTTCGGGAGTCGTTCTTCTATACCTTTATTCTGCTGTTCGGTGGCTATGGAGATGTGTTTGAAGAACTGCAGAATTACCGTTACCCCGCCCTGATTCAAACCTTCAGCGCCCTGATCACCATCGCCGGGACGGCATTTATTGGGGTGCTCTACGCCCTGCTGACGGAAAAACTCCTGACCCTGAAGTTTGAATTCAACCAGCGTCGCCCCCCGGTGCCGGAGAAAGACCATGTCATTGTGGTCTGGCTGGGGCGGGTCGGACGCCGGGTGTTGAAGCTGTTGCAGGACCTGGACCAGCCGGTGTTGGGGATTGCTGAAAAATCCCTGGATGCCGATGTGCTCCCCCATGTACCCCTGTTAACGGGGGATATTCTGGCCTCGCTGGAAAAAGCGAACCTATCCACGGCCAAGAGCCTGGTAGCGGTCAGCGACGACGAAATTCAAAACCTGGAAATCGGGCTGATGGCCCACCGGGTTAACCCCCACTGCCGCACCATCATTCGCACCTATGACCAGCAGTTCACCGACCGGGTAGCTAAAATCTTTCCCTTCGCCCAGGTGCTGTGTGCGTCGGCCATTTCTGCCGAAGCCTTTGCCGGAGCCGCATTTGGGGAGCACGTGATTGGCCTGTTTCGGCTCTACCATCAGATGGCTCTGGTGACCCAATACGAGATTGAAGCGGGCGATACGTTGAGTGGGCTGCTGCTGTCGGAGGTAGCCTACGGGTATGGGGTCGTCCCCATCTGGCATCAACGGCCTGGCACACCCGGTACCGCCATGCCCTCGGAGGATCAGCAACTGCATCCGGGGGATCGGCTGGTGGTAATTGCCACCATTCGTGGGCTGCGACGGGTTGAACAGGGGCAACGGGCCAAACCCACCTGGCGCGTGCAGGTAGATCGGGCGCTAACCCCAGATTCCCTGTTTGAAGGAGCTTCCGAAATCGCTCGGATCGTCGGGTGTAAGTTGGGCGATGCCCGCGAGTTTATGGCGTTTTTACCGGGAGTACTTCCCTTTCCTCTGTACCGGCATCAGGCTGAGCGGTTGGTGCGATTGCTCAATCGAGTGCAGGTGAGGGCGATTATTCTTGATTAAATTGGGCTCTTGAAAAACTGGGGGAGCAGGGGGGCCAGCTGCAAAGTCCCTCTCCCGCTCTGGGAAAAGGATTTAGAGTGAGGGCTGAGGGGATAATTTTTTTCATGGATGACTCTTTTTTCATGGATGACTCTAATAGCGCCTCAATCCAATCCGTTTGTTCTGAATTTTTACCAGGTTCAGCTCGAAATCTGGAGTTTTCCCTAAGAGTAGTCCAACTAATAAAACATCCAAGCTAGGCCCTCATCCCCCAACCCCTTCTCCCCAGGGGAGAAGGGGAGCCGGATTCAGAACCCCTCTCCTTCAGGGAGAGGGGCAGGGGTGAGGGCGGAGG
>Ga0081520_100235_pt1 | contig 33594 bp, 27 predicted proteins | sample HotLakmasection1_FD_70988 | JGI IMG/M metagenome (GOLD analysis project Ga0081520, IMG submission 70988) | Hypersaline microbial mat communities from Hot Lake, Washington, USA - Section #1 (SPADES assembly) (version 2) | ecosystem: Environmental > Aquatic > Non-marine Saline and Alkaline >... | reverse complement strand
AGGGCTTCGGTGGCGCGGGCGATCGACCGTTCTGCATCTTTCATTTGGAGATAAAAAAAACTGGAATTCACTAGTGTTTCTGCCAAATCGGGAGAATAACTCCTTGGACTTTCTCTAGCCAGTCGGCGTCTAATTTTTAGAGATTCTTCAAGGTTCCTTTCAGCCACCTTAAAATCGTATTTTTCTAATCGCAAACCGGCTAAATTATTCAAAACTTTTGCCACATAAAATGAATAAGGCCTTGAGTTTTCCACAGCCAAATCTTGGTAAATTTGTAAGGCTTCCATGAAATTCTCTTCAGCATCATTTAGGTCATCTTTAGCCTTTTGCAAAGCTGCCAAGTTATTGAGCGTTCCCGCTACATCAGCGCGATAAGTGCAAGGATCTTTTCGGGCTAATGAGCGCCGAATTTCCAAAGCCTCTTTATAGTTATTCTCTGCGACACTTTGCTGTTGGTCATGCTCTGCTTGTAAATTAGCCAGCGCATTGAGTGTCATCGCAACTTCAGAGAGATACATGTGTGGATTATTTTCTGCAAGATTGCGTCTGATTTTCAAGGCTTCTTCATACTTGCTTTGAGCAAGGGCAAACTTTGTCTGATCTGAATATAAATTTGCCAAGTTGTGCAATATCACGGCAATTTCAGACAAGTGTTCCTTGTGTCTTTTTTCAGTATTCAAAGTGCGATAATTTTGCAAGGCTTTTAAGGCTTCTGAAAAATTATTTTCGGCACTACTAAAATTATATTCTGCACATTGTAAATTCGCTAAATTGTTTAGCGTCTCTGCTACATGTGGCAAATATAAATGCGGTTCTTTATTAGCCAAGCTACGTCTAATACGTAGGGCTTCCTTATAGTTCTTCTGAGCATTTGAGAAATTATCATATTCTACTTCTAAAAGTGCCCAATTATTCAGCGTTATTGCCAAGTCAAACCAATAAGCTTGCGAGTTGTCATGAACTAAGGCTTGATAGATTTCCAAAGCTCTTTTATAGTTCTCCTGGGATTTGGTGAACTCCTTTTGAGTGAATTGCAAAAACGCTAGATTATTCAATATCTTCGCGATATCTGGCAAATAGGTATGGGGGTTCTCCACCGCTAACGCGCGATTGATCTCTAGACATTCTTGATAGAGCGGTTTGGCTTGATTAAAGCAGTTGTGGTTTTGCAAAAACAGCGCATACTCAAACAGCGTAGTCAGGTTGCGCGCGGCCTTTAGAGCGCTTTCAAAATATTCGCAGGCCCGCTCAAACCAATCAGGTTGGTCATAGGTGAGCGCTTGCAGTCGCGCTTTAATCAAAAATTCGTCCGCAAGCTGGGTGCGATGCTGGGCAATGTCCGCTTTCTGCTGGGCATAGTCTTGATCAAGCTGCTGGTCGCGCGCCATGACGCGATCCAGGTCTTGGGTCATGTCCTCAGCATTGAGAATGGCGTCCGCTTCGCGAAATTGCCCCTGCTCAAAGTAGGCTTTGGCTTTGACCAGGCGATCAGTGTTGATCGCGATTTTGGTGAAAATCTCGTACAGCCGAAACACGTTCTCTTTCAGGTCGTCCAGCCGTTTTTCCAGCGTCTCTAGCTCAGCGGCCTCCGCGATCGCCCCCTCGGGGTCTCCCGCCTTTTGCAACCGCGCAATGCGCTGCCGCTGCTTGGCCATCTGGCTCATCAAGCTCTGATAATCATCCGACTGCGTAAAGAACTGGGCGTTCTCAATGGTGTTGATGTTGTAAGTTTTGGTGTCGCCCATGTCTACTCAAATCGTGCGCTGTCGATTTTCTCAATGTGGTAGGTCTTAGAGCTATCCGTCACCGTGTTGCGATCGCCGACCACATTGCGATCGCCTGTCACCGTCACCGGGTTTGCCCCAGGCTGAGCGATGGGTTGAGTCGTGGGTTCCGCCACCGCCGCCAGTTCCCTAAAGCCACTCGCCGCCAATTTATCCAGTTGGTCGCCAAAGTGGCGTAGCAGGGCATCAATATTGGCATATTCTGTTTTGTAGTGTTTCAGCTCACTCAGCTTGTCTTCAAAGGCCCATAGGCTTTTCAGGTCGTTGCGGTCTTGAGAGGTCGGCGGTTTGAAGTAGGTAAAGATAAAAGGCTTCTGCTGAGCCGAAAACTGCCCAAAGGCTGCGCCAAATTCTGCCGCCGTGTATTTGCCCACCTTGTTATGGGCCAGCAGCACAAAGATGTCGCAGCCCTTAATGGCCTGGTTATATCGACTCTGCAAGCCCCCCGGCGCGATCGCATCCAAAAAATCTTCCCAAATCTCCAGATGCAAAAAGATGCCCCGGTCAAACCAGGCTTTGCACTTGCGATAGATAAAAATCTCAAACTGTTCGCGGTCTGTTTTGAGTTCTGAAGACGACGCTAAAAAGAGCGTGACTTTGCGCATGGAGCTTTCGCCAAAGGCTTCGTCCCTGTTATAGCCCACCCATCAACAAAAGCCCACTCCGCAGCAGACCTCCGAGGTTTTGAAAACCTCGGAGGTCTGCTGCGGCTACTCATCCAACATGAGAGCTTGCAGGTTCGTGGCCAAATCTCTGCCCATAGCCAGTGGCTCATCATCAGGCTTCAAAAACGTTTGATATGCAGCTTCAGACACCAATAGCTGCCGCATAACCTCCAGCTTCGGTAAGGTCCCCGATCGCAGCCCCGCATATTCACGATAGCTAGAAAACTCCCAATCCTTTGGCTGAGCCACCAGCCCAGCTTTCACCGGGTTCAGGTGAATGTATCGCGTCAGATGGTACAAATACTCATCACTATCCACCGCGATCGCCTGAAACTGTCCCTGAAACAAAGCTCCCACTCGCTTGTAGCGCCGATTCATGGCTTTGGTGTAGGCCACTGATAGCCGCATCATCGCGCCAGACACTTCATGGGTTTTACACTGCACCAACAAATGATAGTGATTCGGCATCAAGCAATAGGCCAACACATCTAGCGTTTGCTCAATCAGATGGCGGCGTACCAATCGCAAAAAGTACAGATAGTTTTCCTGTTCAAAGAAGATGAGATGGCGATTGTTGCCGCGATTGTAAAGATGGTAATAATGTCCCGGTTGGAACGTGAGATCTCGGCGTGGCATGGAAAATGACTGGCTGCACGATTCCCTTAAAGTTCCCCTAAAGACCTCTTTCAGACCTCCGAGGTTTTCAAAACCTCGGAGGTCTGAACGGAGGTCGCCTACTGATTAGCGGCGATGCTGAAATCAAACTCGACCAACGCTTCATCGATATCAAGTTCGAGAAACTGGTCAAGGGGCATATGAATCCAGCGGAGCGAAGAATTGGGGTCCGCCTTCATCGGCTTAAAGCCCAACGCAAACGCCAGCGTTTCTAAATTGGGATGAATGGCAATGGTATACAAGTCGCACAGATTGGGAAACGTCGACTGCATCTGCCGCAGCGTCACCTGCGCATCCTGCAAAAACTGACACACCGTCCCATAGCTCCAGTACGTTGGTTGGATTTGCCAGCTCCGCACAAACACCGCATAGCAATCCGGATCCCCCGGCAAAGCTATCTGGATCGGGTCATTCCCCTCTAGGGTACTGAGGTGCAAACTAGAGCTAGGGGGTAGATGAAAATTTTCCTCCGAGTCGGGATGCGTCGGATAAAACGCAGCAAACCCCACCGGCTCGTCCGCCGCCACCGTTCTCAGCACCCGCAACCCCTCCGGATATTCCTGAGCCCACCGGCGCAGCACCTTAATGATTTTGAAGGAGGTCGTCTCCGATCGCTGACTCACCCAGCCATACACCGCTTCCAAAAAACTAGCCACCTGGGCGGCATCCCGCCGAGCGTTGAACAGATCAGTGTAAAGGGGCGTCTCAGCAGCAGCGATCGCTTGGGGCAAAAAGCTGTCGGGCACATGCAAACTCAACTGCGTCGGCCCCCCGTCAAACGGTTCGCGCCGCACCAGCCGCCGCGCCACCAGTTGATCGATCATCATGCCCGCCGAGCGCTCACTGCCCCGCGCCTGATCGCAATAAAACAGATCCGCTGCCGCCCGATGGGAGCAAGTAAACATCCCGACCGCCGGGTGCAAAGTCTGGAGGGGAATCGGTTGAGCCGCCGTTTGTAACGTCGCGTAGCCCCACAGCCGCACAAAACAGACCGCCTGGCGACGAGTCAAGCCAAACTGCCCCGCGATCGCATTGACATAATGCTGCTGTCGCGACAGCGGCAACCAGATATTCACATCCATGGGTTGAGGGAGCGCGTTCATCACAGGGGGCGGGGCGGGGGCGAGAGGGTGGGCAGATACAGACACGAGGGAGCCAAAGCCATCAACTGCCCCTAAAACTTCACCCTACTTCAGGCAAATTCCAGATTTTTCCCTTCCCTGATGGCGGCCTCAGACCCCTCGTCGCCGCTTCTGACGACTCATGGGCAGTGACGTTGACCGATGCGATTTTGGTAGTGACAAGACCGAGCTGGCAAGCCCAGTTATGCCCATATCTGGATTGCTGTCAGTCATTGTCTGCCCCCTAGCAGAGAGGATAAGACGGGTGTTTGATACCAAACCTCAAACTCGACAACCGCTCCCCCAGGGGATGCCCTCGCCGTCCCCCCCGACAGCGCTCCCGGTGCCCTCGGCGCAAACCCTCACCACCGACTACTTGGCGATGGTGTTTGAGACCTTTTTAGACACCGTGTTTCCGTTTCAGGGATTTTTGCTCATTGATTCGCAAGGCCACTTGATTCAGAGCAGTCCCTACGCTCGGCAATTGGGCCTTGGCCGCGAGAGCGATGGCGGGTCTGGGCGATCGCCCGCCGCTGCTCCCGCTGCGCCCGCCGCCGTTACGCCCTTAGCAACAGCCGTCAACCACCTGGTGCAATGTTTGATTGAGAGCCGTCAGCTCTTTCCGGGAGAGCACATTCAGCTCCGGGATGAAGTCATTTTTCCGGATCAAATGCGCGTGAGTCTCGAAGCCGAATGGGTCGATCTCCATTGCCACTCCTGCATCGTGGTGACGTTGGAAAACCGCACCGCGGGCGCTCAACAGCAAGCCGCGATCGACGGGCGTCGCTATCACCTGACCGAGCGCGAAACCGAAGTCTGGCAATACGCTTTGCTCGGGCTTTCCTACAGCGAAATCGCTCAAGCGCTGTTCATCAGCATCAACACCGTCAAGCAACACATGAAGCGGATTTATCAAAAGCAGGAAGGCTAATCCGCCCACTAGACATGCCGCTGTCGCCGGGCAGCGGCATCGCGGCCACCCCGGTTAGTGACGGCCTGCGCCCTGGGAGGGAGACTGGCTGTCACCGCAGACTATCGCCGTATGCCGGGGCCAATTCATGGGGCTCGACAGGTTGGCTAGCGGATCGCGCTGGCTTCCGACTCGACAAACAGTCGACGGGTATCGATCACGATGCCGTCTTCGCGGACGACCACTGCCGAGATCCACCGCTGATCAGGTTTTGCCGGAGCCGTACCAATTTTGAATAGCCCCCCTGCGGACAGAGCCTCCAAATCGACGGGACGGGGGGTCAAAAAGTCTTCAGGAGTCACCCCTTCATCAAACGCTAAGCCCAGGAGTAAACGATCGCCCAGGGGAGCTTCCACGATCGCATCAAAGTTAAACTCCCTGCCAGGGGCGATCGTTTCTGGCAATTGCACCGTCACTTCGGGAGGCATATCGCCGGAGGTCAAGCGGTTTTGCTCCGACAGGATTTCCTGAGAGATGAGTTGGCCGTTTTCGTAACGCTGGCGCGATCGCACCGCCGCCGTCAACTGCATCTCCCGCCCGGCCATCTGCCGAGCGCCATTGATGGTGGTCAAGGTTTCCGCTACCAGAGCCGTCCCCTCATCTTCCCAAGAGAGCAGCTCCACATCGTAAGTCAAGGTCGCGTACTGCTCCCAAAATTGCCCCAGGGTCGACTGGTACTGATCGCGGGTAAACCCATCTGGCCCAGCAAAATCACTGCCATAGAGCGCCATGAGCTGCTCCAGATCTTGAGCGTTGGCCGCTGCTTCAATCGCTTCGAGCGTGCTGACCAATTCCGCTGGGGCGGTGCTGGGCGACGCTGACTGCGCCGGTCGACCGACAACCGAGACCAAAACGGCACTGGCACACGCCACCGATACCCACGTTTTTGTGAAGCTAACCATTGATAGTTCTCAGGGATTGATCTTTCTTGCTACTTACCATAACTCGGAACGCGGCGCTGAATGGTCGTGCCCGAGCCAGTTGCCGAACCGCTTTGCCACTGTCACGCCAAACCGCCCTGGCGACTCGGTCGAGGGCTAAGCTTGCCGCTGAGCCAACCGCTTTAAGACGGGAATCTGGTGGAGCTGATCCGGTTGTAGGGCGTCCCAATCTAACCCGCTCGGGCGAGGATAAGGGGTTTGTGTGGCGATCGCCCCCTCGGGGGTGACAATCCAGTCGAGGGGCCAGTCATGGGGCTGCATCGGCAGGCGATCGCTTGCCACCACCTGCAAGGGATGCACCGTCGTCGCGATCGGGGTGGCCGACTGCACCAAACCGCCCTCGCGCAGCATCGCCAACTCCAAATCGGCAAACCCGGCTCCTTTGCCCGTCCTGCCTCCGCTCGGGCTCACGGCGACACAACCCACCACGACCAGGTCAATCGGCTGCATCTCGTCAAAGGCCACCAGTTGTCCGTGAATTAGCGCCTCCCGCCTATTGGCAGCGGTGGCCAGGGGAATGCCCTTTTGTTCCAAGGTCTCCCGCTCCAATGCTACAAAGCACTGCTGTTTGGCGAGCCGCGGCACCGCCATGTAGAGCAGTTTGCCAGCTGCCAGCGCTTGCAGACGCACGGGCTTTTGGGGGGCATCGGGGTTGCACTTGACCACCCGAGCCTGTTGCCAAACGTCCAGTGCCGCGAGCTGCGTCGCCGCCGTTGCCGCCTCCACAAAATTGGGAATGTGACCAACCGGATCTCGCTTGACCGCCTGATGTGCCTGGAGGGCCGCCCAGATTTCCTGACGTAAGCGGTCTTTGGCCCCATGACGGCCCTGCCATTCTGCTGTGGATATCGTAGTCATATTGAAATGTGCGAGTCCCTGACTCATGACTTGCTCCATGCTGCCGCAAGTGGGCCGCTATTGTGAATCACACACTAAAAATACAAATCAAGAACGGCTGTAAAGTTCTCTGTGGCAGTACTCAACATTTGGAGGCGAAATAAGACAAGATAGGAATACTAAACAGCCCAGTTTAGTCGTCTTCAAGGGTCAGTTGTGGTTGTCCTCGACTGCCCTCTTCAGCAGTGCACTACCCCCCCTGGTTGCATCTCTCTGCATTGGCAGCTATTTCTTTTCCATGGCTTACGATTAACCTGTGAAATCTTCTATTCGCACTGTTGACCAACTCCTCGCCGCCTATGAAGCTGGGCAAGATACCTTTCCTAATCTGGTGCTCAAAGCGGCGAACCTGCGCGATCGCTATCTGCCCTTCATCGCGTTAGAAGGAGCCAATTTAGAACGGGCGGATTTGCGGCGAGCCATTTTGACGGGCGCTTCCCTCATGCGCAGTCGGCTACAGGCCGCTCAATTGGATCAGGTCAACCTCATTGCCGCCGATCTCATCAGCACAAATTTGCACCAGGCCAGTCTGAAAAATGGGCTGTTAGCCTCGGCCAACCTGTGTGGCGCGGATCTCAGCGAGGCCAGCCTCCAGCAAGCCAGTTTAGCTGGGGCTAATCTCAACGGGGCCAATCTCCAACGAGCCGACCTGCGGGGCGTCAATTTGGCGGGAGCATCCCTCTTGGGCACCAACCTCACGGGCGCTAATCTGACGGGGGTGGCCCTCAATGATGCCAAACTCAGCCATACCATCATGCCCGACGGCATTTGCCTGGTCGGCGAAAACACCATTGACGACGACCCCAACAAAGCCAGCGTCTCGATCGCTAATATTGCCGCCTATTCGCGCCTCGCGAAGCATCTGCGCAGTTCTTGAGTCGCTCCCCATCCAAGCCCGCGTCGCGTGATCGACAGCGATCGCAAACGCGGGTGGACTTGAGCATTTGTTAAGATTCTCATCTGCCCGTTGTCAGGTTAGCTCACCAGTTATGACTTCCCATCCGTTGCAGCGTTTGCTGCGCTATAGTCGCCGCTATCGTCGTCAGGTATGGCTGGCCAGCATCTGCTCTGTACTCAACAAATTTTTTGATCTGGCTCCGCCGGTGCTGATTGGTCTGGCGGTGGATGTGGTCGTTCAGCAGCAAGATTCGTGGATTGCGGGGCTGGGGATTCCCAGCATTCGGGGGCAGTTTTTGGTGCTGACACTGCTGACCATCGTGACCTGGGGCCTCGAATCAGCCTTTCAATATGCGTATTCGGTGCTGTGGCGCAATTTGGCCCAAACCATGCAACGAGATCTGCGCGTTGAGGCCTACGCTCACCTACAGGATTTAGATCTGGCTTACTTCGAAGATCACAGTACGGGTGGTCTGATGTCGGTGCTCAACGATGACATCAACCAACTGGAACGGTTTTTAGATGTTGGGGCCAATGAAGTTTTACAAGTAATCACGACCATCATGCTGGTGGGGGGGGCGTTTGTGTTCCTGGCTCCGGCGGTGGCGTGGATGGCGATTGTGCCGATGCCGTTGATCATCTGGGGGGCGATCGCGTTCCAAAAGTTGCTCGCCCCTCGCTATGGCGAGGTCCGGCAGCGGGTGAGCATCCTCAACAGTCGTCTGTCCAACAATTTATCGGGCATCCTCACGATTAAAAGCTTCACCGCCGAGGGGTACGAAATCGCTCGCGTGCGGGAAGAAAGTGATGCCTATCGCCTCAGCAATCGGCGGGCGATCGCCTTGAGTGCTGCCTACATTCCCCTCATTCGCATTCTGATCCTGCTGGGATTTACGGCAACGCTGATTTATGGCGGCCTGATGGCGGTGGCAGGCCAACTGGCTGTCGGTACCTACAGTGTGCTGGTGTTTTTGACCCAACGCTTGCTGTGGCCCCTGACCCGCTTGGGCGACACCCTCGATCAGTATCAGCGGGCCATGGCCTCCACCCATCGCGTGATGCACCTGCTAGATACTCCCATCACGCTGCATCCCGGTCAGCGACGGTTACCCGTGAGCCAGGTGCAGGGCGACGTCTGCTTCGAGGATGTGACGTTTGCCTATGGCACTCACACCCCCGCCATTCAACATTTGACCCTCAAAATTCCCGCTGGGCACACCGTCGCGATCGTCGGAGCCACTGGGTCGGGTAAAAGCACACTGGTCAAGCTGCTGCTGCGGCTCTATGAGGTCAAGGCGGGGCGCATCACCCTTGATGGGGTCGATGTGCGGGAACTCGCCCCGCAGGATTTACGCCAAGCCATTGGCCTGGTAAGCCAAGATGTGTTTCTCTTCCACGGCTCGGTGGCGGAAAATATTGCCTATGGGACGTTTGCGGCTGATCGGGAAGCGATTACTCAAGCCGCCCGCATTGCCGAGGCCCACGAGTTTATCGAACAGTTACCCCAAGGCTATGACACCGTGGTGGGTGAGCGGGGGCAAAAGCTCTCCGGAGGACAGCGGCAGCGCTTGGCGATCGCTCGGGCCATTCTCAAAAATCCGCCAATTTTGGTGCTGGATGAAGCCACCTCAGCCGTCGATAACGAGACCGAAGCGGCCATTCAGCGATCGCTGGACAAAATTACGCAAAATCGCACCACCATCGCGATCGCCCACCGGCTCTCCACCATTCGCAACGCCGATCGCATTTACGTGATGGAACAAGGGCAACTGGTGGAATGGGGCACCCATGAAGAATTGCTGGAACGCGGTGATCTCTACGCCGGGCTCTGGCGCGTGCAAATGGGCCTCAAATAAATCATGAGGTCAGCCCAATCAGCCAAACAAATAACGGGGTCAGCTAAAAAGTCGATATTTTTTACAAAGGGGTAGACTTTTTTGATTTTCGCTGGTACAGTTGTTCTTGATAAACAGCGGCTGAGCCTAGGACGGCGGCAATGGAACCTTTAACCGAAGCGCAACAAGAATTGTACGACTGGCTGGTTGTCTATATTCGAGAAAACCAGCATTCTCCCTCGATTCGTCAGATGATGCGAGCAATGAACCTCAAGTCTCCTGCGCCGATTCAGAGTCGCCTTGAGCATCTGCGCAAAAAAGGCTATATCGACTGGGAAGAAGGGCGCGCTCGCACCATTCGGATTCTTCAAGATATTCAAGGCATTCCCATCTACGGCAGCATTGCCGCAGGTTATGTTAATGAAGCTCAAGCCGAGGCCGAAACCCCTCGCTTTAACCCAAGCAGCTTTGAAACTAAGCCCGGCGACTATGCACTATATGTCAATGGCGACAGCATGATTGACGCGATGATTTGCGATGGCGACGTGGTGATCATGCGTCCCATCAAAGATCCTAAGCGGGTTCGGGCAAACACGATCGTGGCCGCCCAAGTTCCCGATGGCACCACTTTGAAGTACTTCAACCTCAAAGGCGACACCGTTGAGCTAGTGCCCGCCAATCCCAACTACCCGGTGCAAAAGTTCCCGGCAGATCAAGTGCAACTACAGGGCAAGTTGATTGGCGTCTGGCGCGAATTTCCTAGCGATGATTTTTAGGGGCTGTCTTGACTCCCGCTGGTGCTGACTGCTTGCCAAGCTGCTGAGATTGCTCCCCCCACCCTGATCAAGACTTGCGGTGAAAGGGTCGATGGAGTAATACACTAGTCACGAGCTAAATTCTGGCTCAGTCAGCTAAATCTTTCCAGCGCCGGGCAAAAGGGAATCTATGAAATCGCGCACCTTCTATTCAGCGATCGCGCTCTTGGCAGGTCTTCTCGTCCTGATTGGGGTCGTTGGATTTTGGGGTCTGACTGCGCAAAATCCTAAAGCGCTCATTGCCCATGGTGGTCAAGAGCAGCCCAGGGCTGCTCAATTCGTGCCGCGTCAGTCCCCGGTGATGGTGTCGTTGTTGGCCCGACCTGATCGGCTGTGGCAACTCCGACAACTGTTTACCTCCGCCAATCAGCGCTTTGCCGCTCGCCAAGAATGGCAGAGCCTGCAGCAATCCCTAGAAGAGGTTGTGGGGTGGAATTACGACGCTGACGTGCGCCCCTGGCTGGATGAGGAAGCGACGTTTGCCGTGACCACTGCCGACCTTGATCGCGACGCTAGCAATGGTCAACAACCGGGCTATCTAGTGGTCTTAAGTTGTCGAGATGCGGTAGCGGCTCGCGCAGCCCTGCATCGGCTCTGGCAGCAACGGGCCGCCCAGGGCCGTAATCTTGTGTTTGCTACCACTGCCGGGGTTGCTCTCATCTCTGATCGGCCTCTACTGCCGGTCACAGCCTCTCGCCTGTCGTCACCAGCCGCTGATCTGGCGTTAGACACGCTAGCAACCACGATGGTGGGCGATCGCTATGTGTTACTCGCCAATGACGAACAGGTTTTGCGGCAAGCGATCGCCACCTACAGCGCCCCGGACGTGAGTTTGGCCCAAGCCCCTGACCACCGGGCCGCGATCGCCGCCTTGTCACCCAACCGGATTGGCTGGGTCTACTGCAATGTGCCCAATTTCCTCACCTGGTTAGGCGTTGAAACGCCAGAGGGGCGACAACCCATTAAACCCGTCGGTCAGCAAGCCCAAGGCGTGTTTATCTCGCTGCAAGCCTTGACCGATGGTTTATTGGGAAATACCGCGATCGCCCCAGCGCCGGGGGCTTCCTTATCCACTCCGGTCACATCGCCATCGGTCGAAAACTCATTTCCCGCATCGGTCTTCGAATTGCTGCCAGAAAACACCTTGTTGGCCACCACCGGCCGCAATTTGAGCCAGCATCTCGCATCGCTAGATACCGGCATCGGCGGCTATCGTTTCACCCAAAATGCTGTCAACGCTATCTTTGAATCGTGGTCTCTAACTCCCACCGTAGCGGTTCCAGAATTAGCCTCAGCTTGGCAGGGCGACTACGCTATCGGGCTCCTACCCGGTAGCCGTCCCCATTGGTTTGTCATCACCCAGCCATCAAGTTCGGGGGACTTTGCCGCCATTGATGATTTCGCTGCTTCCCAAGGGCTGACCGTCAGCCGTATTCCTTACGGTGAGCAGACGATTACGACCTGGACTCGCCTGGCCCTTACTCGGTCCAGGGCCACCGCCCCTCTGAGCATCACCACCGAAGTCGTAGCCGTTCATGCCCCCCGGCAAGGGTATGAAATCTTATCAACGTCTTTAGAGGGACTGCAACGCATCTTGCAGCCTGCAGGTCCCGCCACGCTATCTGGTCAACCGGTTTTGACCCGTTTGCTCGAGGAGTTAGATCCTTCAGGCGACAATTTAACCTATCTTAACTGGCCAGCCTTAGCGCCCCAGCTGACTCGGCAGTTCCCCTGGCTACAGGCTCTGGAAGTAGCCGGTCGCCCCTTGACCAACCATATCGGCCCGATCGTGATTAACGCTAGTCGCCCCGTTTCTCAGCTACAGATTCAGCTGCAGATGGGGACGATCGCGATCAAGCTGACGGAAAATCCTGAAAAAACGTCCTAGTCGTCACTACCGACCATGTATGTTGAAATAACTGGGGCAACCTAAACGAGGTCAGTCTTAAGGGGGGACAGTAGGGCTGCATTCTTCTTAACACCGACTGACCTGTACGCAGATTAACGAGGAACTTATGGAAGCCAACATTCGGATTCTTGAACCTAGCGGTATTTTAGACGGCACCCAGGCAGAAGCCTTTCGCAAAGAAGTCGACGCCGCTCTCGACGAAGGGGTGGAAACCCTGTTGATCGATCTCAAAAACATTACCTTTGTAGACAGCTCTGGTTTAGGAATCTTGGTTGTGGTTCTCAAGAAAGTCAGAGCCTGCAATAAAAAGATGTACGTTTGCTCGATTAATGATCAGGTCAAGATGCTGTTTGAGCTGACCAGTATGGACCGCGTATTTGAAGTTTTACCGGATCGCGACGCCTTTGCTGAAAAAGTCGCCAATGCCTCTAACGCTGAAGTCTAGGTCCCTTACCACCAGGCGATTGAATTCCGAGTCGGCGATCCCGACCACCTGAGCCAGTCCTGAAAGTTGTGAGGGGCCAAGTCCCACCTCCAGGTCGCGGCTCGTGACAGCAAATCATCGCTGGATGAAGACAGACTACATGGCTGAAATCCTACCCTGACCGGGGTGGCAATTCTCCATCTCGAATTCTGCATAGGGAACTCCGTTATCCCTTGCGCCAACCTGCCGGAAATCTCAGCAGTGAGGCAAAATAGGTAAAGTGCTTGCTGATTTGCCAGAGGATAAACACTGATATGCCACGTCGCCGACAGGAAAACTTGTGGATTCATCGCTGGTCTCGCTGGATTATTGGAGCGATCGCTCTCATGGGTGCCTGCGGGACTGCTTACCTCACCGTCATCAAACTCATGGGAGACGATGCGGCTTGTCCGGCAGGAGGGTGCGATCGCGTCCTTTCTAGCCCCTATGCAGAGGTTTTTGGCCTACCCCTGACCTTGTTTGGCTTTTTAGGATATTTGGGCATGGCGGTGATGGCTCTCGCGCCATTTGCCATTAACCCGGATCGCCAAAAAGATTTGCGCCGCCAACTCGAATCGACCACCTGGCCGCTGCTATTTATGGGGGCGACCGCGATGTTGGTGTTTAGCGGCTACCTCATGTATCTATTAGCCTTCGAAATTCAGGCGGCGTGTTTGTACTGCATTACTTCAGCCATCTTCGCGGCCTCAATGTTTGTGCTGGCGATTTTGGGGCGGCGCTGGGATGATGCTGGTCAACTGGTCTTTACGGGTCTTATCGTCGCGGTGGTTACCCTGGTGGGCACCCTGGCAGTCTACGCTCCGATCAGCAATCCCTCAGCGGTGGAAGCCGACATCCCTGGAGAGGTTGGTCCCCCCGTGTCGACCACGTCTGGTGCTGCTGAAATGCAGCTAGCACAACACCTGGCCGATATTGATGCCAAAATGTATGGCGCTTGGTGGTGTCCTCACTGTCACGATCAAAAGCAGCTCTTTGGCCAAGAAGCCGTTCAGGTGATGCCCTATGTGGAATGCGCTGACGATGGGCGCAATGCTCAGGTTGAGTTGTGTCGTTCGGTGGAAGGGCTGACCGGCTTCCCAACTTGGGACATCAATGGTGAATTACTCGTCGGCGCTCAATCGTTGGAAACCCTGGCAGAGGCTTCTGGCTACACCGGACCGCGAGACTTTCAAAATTAGTCAGGAAAATCACTCACCCACTCTCTACATCAGCCGCTTAAACCGCGACTGATGTAGAGAGTGGGTGAATCATGCGGGCGGACTCAAGCCCTCAACATCGCTGACAGCCGGAGTGATCGCGGCTCTGCCACGCGAAATGGCGATCAATGTGAACGGGCTCATTGCCATGGCCCAGGCTTTTGCCCCCGTCCTCAAAGCCAATGATGGGGGCATTTTTGGGCCGCTCAACTCCATCGTTTCCCTGAAATTCACCCTTCTCTCAGCCCCCCACTCCCGCCTCTCCCCCTGGTCATCCTTTGGAGTGGCGCGATCGCGTCATGACTCTTTCCCTGAAAACCTCAGGGCTCGTAAACGCCCCCTGTATCGGGCAAATTTTCTTACACTAAGCAAAAGTAACCCGACTTCAATGATGGATGAATCCTCGAATCGAAAGTGCGATTTTTGCTAGAAGTCGATATAAGCAGTGCTCATGAATCTCGTTTCTCATTCCCCGGCCAAACCAGTGATTAAATTACGCCGCAGTCGCGATCGCGGCTTCGAAGATTTTGGCTGGACAGACAACTGGATGACCTTTTCCTTTGGCGGCTACCACGACCCCGACTGGATGCATTTTGGGCCGCTCCGGGTCATGGTAGAAAACCACATCCAGCCCGATGCAGGGTTTCCGGCTCATCCTCACAAAGACGTTGAGGTCTTGACCTACGTAGTGTCGGGGACGCTGACCCACAGTGATAGCTTTGGGCATCAAGCTGAGATTACGGCGGGTGAAATGCAACTCATCAGCGCTGGCAGTCGCGGCATGATTCATGCTGAGGAAAATCGCCACGATCGCGTCGAGCACAACTATCAGATGTGGCTAATGCCCGATCGTCCGGGCACCACTTTTAACTACCATCAGCTCAAATTTTCGACCGAGGAACGGCAGGGGTGCTTGCGGCTCTATGTGTCGCCAGACGGGCGCGAGAACTCAATGCCCATAAATACTGATGCGCTGGTCTATGCCGGACTCTTGGCTGAGGGCGATCGCCTGACCTATCCCTTGGCGCACGACCGCGGCCTTTGGCTCCAGGTCGTCAAGGGCGCAGTGACCGGGCTAGGGGTTGATTTGGAAACGGGCGACGGGATGGGTATCACCCAAGTTCAAGCACTGGAGTTGATCATGCGCGATCACAGCGAGTTGCTGCTGTTTGACCTGGGTTTGCACACCCCCCGCAGTTGGTGATTTACCCGGCGTAATCCGTCGCGATCTCGATATCTAGAGTGTCTTCATCAATGGTGATGTAAAGCCGGTTGGGGCGGCAGCAGACCTGACAGTCTTCGATGTAGCTCTGCGTCAATCCGCCCGAAATATCGACAAAGGTGGTGTTGGGTTCGCCGCAAAAAGCACAAAAATAGTCAGCGGTATTTTGCATAGCGTTACCTCAAGAGCCGTAGGGGCGATCGTTCTTAGAATCGTTTGACACCAACCTTACATTCAGAATTCATTTCATCGGGATGCTACATATCAACGGCTCGCACCTAGCAGCTGATACTGGGAGCCCATACCAATTACCACAACTGGATACATGCAGCCAGCTCATTAGCAATTTCCACTATTTTTCCAAATGGCTCAGGCGTGATTTGAACACGCGACCAAGGGCTTATGAGTCCCCTGCTCTACCACTGAGCTACTGAGCCAAAGTGCTTAACGCAACTTTTCCAATCTAGCATAAAGGAGTTCGACTACTGAAGAAAAAATGAGTTGATCAGCAATTTTTTGGAACATTGGCTAGGTTTGAGAATGACGCAATGATAGGGCGATCGCGCCCTGCACCCAACGAAACAAAACCCAGAGCCGCTACGGCAACTCTGGGTGGATGATCTTGAGATTAGGAATAGAGTCTTAGCGACCCGGCAACATGGCGATCGGATTCACAGTGCCCTGATTAGGAATATGAATCTCGAAGTGCAGGTGAGGTCCAGTACTGTAGCCAGTGCTGCCCATTTCAGCAATTTGCTGACCCTGACGTACTTGCTGTCCGGCATTGACCAATAAACGGCTGTTATGGGCATAACGAGTCATACTGCCGTCGGGATGGCGAATGTCGACCATGTTGCCATAGCCACCAGAGTTCCATCCGGAGGAGACGACCACCCCTGGCCCAGCGGCATAAATGGGGGTGCCCACTGGCCCAGCAATATCAACACCGCGATGCATCCGGCCCCAGCGCCAGCCATAGCCAGAAGTCAAAACACCTTGTGCAGGCCACATGTAACCATCAAAGCGATTGGGAGCTTCTGGCAGGTAGGCATCCCGACCAGGCAGGACAGGCATCTCAGGGGTGACAACCCGACCAGTGGGATTTTCAATCACCGGCGCATAGACTTCAGACCCCAGGGGAGCTGCAGCCAATAAGTCATCAACATCGGAGCGGCTTTCAACATCGGTGTTATCAATGTCCGAAACTTCAGAAAATTGAGGATTGACTGCAATTTCTGTCGCTTCTGCCGTTTCTACAACTGACTTTGACGCCTCAGGGGTGAAGTCAGCGGATAACTCGGCTGCTTCACGAGCCGTTTCTCCCACCCGAGACCGAGTCGCCGCCGCAACTTCAGAGAGCAAATCTTCCACAAACGGATCAGCCGCTGCGACTGCCGTCCCTTCCCTGGCAGTGGCTACAGACGCAGGAGGGGTGAGGGCAACCGCCCTTGCCTTATCGGCAATGGTTATTTCGACCGACTCGGTAGCGGGAGTAGAGGTTTCCACTAGCGGAGCGATCGCTGCCATCTGTTGCTCATTGGCTATTGGAAGACGGCTGAGACGCTCAACTGCAGGATCTTGAGAAACTTCAGAAAGCTGCCCAGCGGGAATGGTGAGTTCATCCCCCGGCACAATAAAGCGAGGATCTTCAATCTCGTTCGCCTGCTGCAAATCATCCGGATTGAGGCCATAGCTACGAGCGATCGACCAGATTGTCTCACCGGAGCCCACTCGATGAGTCAGCGACCCTTCCTGAGGCATCCGAGCAACCGACCCGGAACGGGCAGAGGCAACTTTACCTTTTTCGGCGGTTTCCCGAACGGTTTCAAGTTGTTCAGCAAACTGTTGAATTGATTCCGCCTGAGGCTCAGTTTCGGGCAGCAGAGCGAGGTCCGTTCTGCTGCTCAGGGGGTCGGCTTTAGACATCGGCAATGCTCTGGGAGCACGCAATTCAAACTCGGCTCGAACATCTTCCTCTAAGCTAGGCTCTGCAACTACCGAAGCAGGAGTATCAGCACCTGCCGCCGACTCAACTGGAGTCAGTCGCGGTTCGCTTAACTGCAACTCTTCAATCTTGGCTTTTTGTAGTTGAACGGGGACGTCACTCTCGGAGGCGGCAACAACTGCAACCTCGACAGGCTCTTGACCCTGTTCAGCCGATTCAGGAGTGGCTACCTCCGAGTCAACAGTGTCCAACTCCTCAGGCATGTTTAAGAGGGGTGACGCATTGACGGCAACCGTCGGCACCTTCAAAACTTGACCTGATTGGATGACTTGCCCTTCGGCGATGCCATTTGCCAGCTTAATATCTTCAACTGTCAGACCGTGCTGCTTAGCAATATCCCAAATGGTTTCACCATCGGCGACGGTGTGATAGCTAGCCGATGTTCCCTCTGGACGAGAAGAACCAAATGAAGGCAAAGGGTCAGCGCTTCCTGCTACCGAAGGTAAAGCCGCCAACTGCATCGAATCTGCAGCCTCTGCACTAGATACCAGAGAGCCAGTCGCCCCTAGCGACAAAGCCAGGCCTAGGGCTGTAAACGAGGCACGGACTCTCTTACCAGTTTCCGAAGTTCCTGCTTCGTCCTGCACAGGTAGCAGAACACATGGTTGACTCTGCGTGTCAGGCGCAAACTCCTGAGAAAAAACGGGACTCAAAGGATAATCCTCCTCATAACCAGAGCTCGACAGTTTCATAGGTCATCCCGAAGGTGACTCTAATGAATCATCTGAGGTTCAAAGACCCAGAAACCAAGGCAATCCCACTATCCTCGTGGTTAAGCAATGTAGCTTCGAGAGCTAACAATACACTGCCTATCAGATTTAAGCAAGTTTACATAACTTCCTCCCAAGATCAAGAATTTTCAAACTTTTTGCTTAAAAAGTACGGATTCAGGTAGGAGCATTTCCGCGAAATCATTATCAAGACTTCATCTCATCGGTTTCTCGAATGCTGACTCTTTAGTTTGGATTTTTCGAGCGGTTGACGCGGTTTCCCAGTCTAAAAACCGTGATAAATTTTCCAAATCACCCTACTAAAAGCCTTGTAGAGAAAGACTTTCAAGTTTTCATACGCTCACCGGAACAAGGTTTTATGAGTCATCTGCTAACGCTGTAGCGTACCCAGCCCCGGCAAAATAACGATCAGGTACAAGTGATAGAAAATTCTTATTTTCCAATCTGGGTTTTTGTAACTTAGCCAACGAAATTACTGAGTCATTTGGCAATCGGACATTTCAGCCAGTTGGCGCAGAATTTCAGCAAATTGTCCACTCAATTGGGCCGTTTAAGATAACTCTTTGGTGATGAAGGTAGCGGCTTGTCAGCCCACAAGGGAGGTGGTGAGATCCGATCGCCTCCCCCAACAATTGCTGCCCAGTTAAGGATGGGTTTGCCGGAGGGCTTCAAACAGTCCGATCGCGGCACTCGCAGATAAATTCAAACTTCGCACCCCTGGTTCGGCCATGGGGATATAAGCGGTGACGTCACAAGTCGCTAGCATGGCGGCAGTTAGACCGGCGGTTTCTTTACCAAAAAGCAGCCAATCCCCTGTCTGATAAGGAATTTGGGTATAGCGCTCCGTGCCGGAGGTGCTGAAGCCGATCCGTTTGCCTCCCTGTTGTCGGGCCGCTGTCAAAAACGCTTCCCATGAGGGATGGACATGCAGATCAACATAGGGCCAGTAGTCGAGCCCCGCCCGTTTGAGGTAGCGATCGCTGAGTTCGAATCCCAATGGCTCCACCAGGTGTAACTCGGTCTTGGTAGCGGCGCAGGTCCGGGCGATATTGCCGGTATTGGGGGGGATTTCGGGATAAACCAGTACAACCCTGGGCATAAGCAATGGATCAATTTCACTCCGTCAATGTCCAACACAGAGGGCTGGAGTTGAAGTATCTATACATTTTTTTAATGAATGAAAATGTGGTCCGATTTCCCACCGAGATTACGGTTGACAATTTTGCCGCGATGCCAATATCAAGCAAAATTAGGGCGTCAACCGCTGGTGTTGTCGCTCTTCTCGCCGCTCATCTCCTCGTCAGCGGCTGCGGAGCAGGCCAGCCAGCAGCAGCGCTTGCAGAGTGAGTAAACGCCGCGACCCATGCCCCCCGGCTGAGCCTGGGTCAATATCTCGCGTCGTCAGGCCAGGCAAGGCAGGCAAAGTTCCTCAGCGAGACTCTGATCTTGCTCGGCGGCGGCTTGAATGGCGATCGCCAAAATTTCCGGCACGTCATACCCCTGCCCATGGAGGGCGAGCCACCGCTGCGCTTCATTTCCCTGTTCTAAAATGCCGCGAATGGGGGTCAAAAAGCAGCTAAACCCGTGCTGATGGGCGATCGGCCACAGCGTTTCATACAAATCTTGCACCCAATGCTGGGCCGTTAGCGCCCGACCATCCACCCAGTGGTGGACCGGGGCCGCCAAACTGGTTTGCGCTACCGCTTGTTCATTCGAAATCGCCAGCTTCACCAGGTCATCTGCCCCCAGTTGGCTGATGCGTAGCGGATCAAGCGACGGATCGGCCATCATCTGCAGTAGTCGCGCCTCTAACAACGCGGTCACCGCTAACAAATGCAACGGGTTAATTACCAGATCACAAATTCGCAGTTCCAAACGGTTGAGGCAATAGGGGCGGCGATCGCCATTGGGCCGCACCGAACTCCACAGATGGCGGACATTGTGCATGGTGCCCGCTGCCAGTTGGGCCTCCATCCAATCAATGTGGTGCTGGTGACTGGCAAACAGCGGCACGTGGGCAGGCGTTTGGGGAAACAAATGCCAGCGGGTCGAGTGGTAGCCTGTGACGTGGTTATCTAAAAAGGGCGAGGACGCGGTGAGAGCCAGGTATAAGGGCGCTTCCAGCCGAATCAGGCGACACGCCTGCATCAGCAATTCGGCATCGGCAATGCCTATATTGATATGAATACTCGCGGTGACGACATCGGTGTGATAAGTCTGCTCAATGTATTCGTGATAAGGATTGTGCGGATCGGAGCGATAAAACTGGTGTGTGTCACCCGAAGACAGTGCACTGCCGGGAATTAACGTATAGTCGCCCAAGGTTTTGAGATAGTTCCGCAGGGTTTGCCGAGGCCGCACCAACTCACACAACAGTTGCTCGTAGCGATGGAGCGGTGCCGTCGTATATTCCACATTGCGGGCATCAGGTTCACGCACAAAGCCATTTAAGTCGGCCACAATGCGATCGGAAAAGCCAATGATTTTTCCGGTCGGTGTTCCCGTGTAAATTTCGACTTCAAATCCTTTGGATAGCGACACGGCTATTTCTCGCTGAGACAGTTTCTTCAATAGTACCGGGCGAACCTGAGTTATCTCTGAAGAGTCGCTCGGGTTAACTGGCTCGCCACTTTGATTTAAGTTTCTGTTAGGACTGATTACATCTATATATATGAGGGATTTTTTTACCTTGCCCTTAATCGATGATTAACCTTCTGGAGGTGGGCAGGGCAACCCTCGATCACGGGGGCTGACCCTCCCGACGGTGAAGGCGCATCCGCTTTTCCATGACTGGGTAATGATTAGCCAGTGCTGCCGCCGCCGACACAATTGGCGCTCTAACGACGCTATTTTTCGCGGTATGCCCCACGGTAACGGTCGGTAAAGCCGGTTTTCGGTCTAGGCCACGCTGCCGCAACGTCGCTGCCAATTTTTTCCCACAGGTCACTTAGAAACGCTGAAGTAACTGTTATATCTATGTTTGACGGTTTGTAACAGCTCGCGATGCGAGCCGCGATCGCCCCTTCACTTCCTGCTACCGTGATTTCAGTCTATCGATGCAATAGACTTACTCCTTTTCCACGGTTTATCAAGAAAGTTATGGTTAGCACCGTTGCCAATTCCCCCAGTGTGAAAACTGCTGTTGAAGAAAACCTGTTAACACCTCGCTTTTACACCACTGACTTTGACAAAGCGGCAAAGCTGGATTTATCGGTGGGTGAGGAAGACTTGCAGGCGATGCTCGACGAGATGCGGGCCGACTATAATCGCTACCACTTTGTGCGGAATGAAGACTTTGAGCAAGCTTGGGACCATATTCAGGGCGAAGAGCGGCAAGCCTTTATCGACTATTTGGAGCGCTCCTGCGTATCTGAGTTCTCGGGCTTTCTCTTATTTAAAGAACTCTCCCGTCGGCTGAAAGAGCGCAATCCGCTGCTGGCGGAGATGTTTCACCTGATGGCGCGCGATGAAGCTCGTCACGCCGGGTTCTTGAACAAGGCGATGGCTGATTTCAACATTTCCCTGGATCTAGCCAAACTGACCAAAAACCGCACCTACACCTTCTTCCCGGTGGAGTGGATTATCTACGCCGTTTATCTGTCTGAAAAGATTGGCTACTGGCGCTACATCCTGATCTTTCACCATCTGGAAAAGCAGCCCGAGAACAAGTTCTATCCGCTGTTCAACTATTTTGAAAGCTGGTGCCAGGATGAGAACCGCCACGGCGATATCTTTAAGGCGCTGCTGCGATCGCAGCCCTCCATGTGGCAAGGCTGGAAAGCTCGCTTTTGGAGCCGGTTTTTCTTGCTGTCGGTGTTTGCGACTCACTCGTTGACGGTACATGAGCGCAGCAAGTTTTACGAAATGCTGGGACTGGATGCCACCGCCTTTGACGAGGAAGTCGTGCGGCAAACTAACTTGACGGCGGCGCGGGCGTTTCCCATCATGCTGAACGTCGATCATCCTGACTTCTTTAAGCGGCTGGATCGCTGTGTGGCACGCAACGTGAAATTGAAGGCGATCGCCGAGAGTAACCAGCCCCGACTCCTCAAGTTTCTCCGCAAGTTGCCCCACATTATGGGCACGGTGGGCGACTTGCTACGCCTGTTTATGATCCAGCCCATCGACACGGAAGCCTTGCGAGGCCAGGTTTGCTGACATTGACCCTGCCGGTCTTCAGCATTCACAACTCTAGGGAGATTTAACGCTAGGACTCAGGCAGAGCACTGCTTAGGTCCTAGCTTTTGGGGCATTGAAGCTGAACTGAGAAGTGGCGATCGCAGCTCTGAACGGAATGGCTGAACCGCTTGTCCAGCACCTCGCGTCAGTCAACCAGCCCCACTCCGCCTCCGACGGGATGACCGCTAATTTTCATTCACGGGGAAGCGGTTCATCCAATCGCAGGCTTGCCGGGCGGTGGTGCGAAGTTCGTTGGAGATATGGGGCACATGGGGAATCTGTGAGAGGAAATCTAGCGTGCGGCGCAGTACCCGCACGATGTCCCCCTCATCCAGACTGGTATTGCTACACAGCTCCGCCCAATCACTGCGATCACCGCCCTGGTCACTTGTCCCAAAGCCTTCTGGTGTCGCTATCTCGGCTTTTTCTCCCAGCTCGACCCAGCGCTCCACCAGACCAATCAAGTCGTACTCTAGCCAGATGGGAAACATGATTTGATGGCGTCGCTGTTGCTGAAAGAGTTCACGCCGAAATTGACGCAAGCCACTTAAGGCGGCATCGACCGGGGCCGAATGGTCATAATCCACCCAAGTATCAGGGCGTGCGCTTTCGGTCACGAGGGCCGCGCAGGCCGAAGCCAACTGTGCGGGCGTCAGCCGGTTAAAATCGCCGGAGGCGAGGGCCAGGCCCAGCCAAATTTCATTGTCACCCCGAATCGCTGCCGCCGTTTCGCCGAGCGGGGTCGGTTGGCTCTCCTCCAGACAATTAAAGTGCTCTAGCACCGCCATGATGCTGACAAATTCTTGCCAGTAGCGATCGCTGGATTGCGCCAGGGCAGCTTCGCGATCGCGTAATTCTTCTTCTAACCGGTGAATGCGGCGATACTGTTTGAGCAGTTTCTTGGGATTGCCATAGGCGCGAGCCGGATGGTTAGCCATGCGGTCTTCTACTGCCTGGGTGCGCTCCAGTTGCTCTTTGACCTCTGGCGCAATTTCTTCCAGGGGAGGCGGTTGGGGAATCTGACAGGCAACTGCGGCAGTGTGGGCATCCCCCGGACTATGTTCACCGGGCTTGTGGGACAAACTCGCGGGCGGCTCCAACTCATCGACGGCAGCGAGCCGCGTATATTCCGCATGTAGGCCCACGACATCGCTGGTGGCCACGATGTACCACTGGTTGTCTTGCGTCAGGCAAATCAAATAGGGGAACTGTCCGGCCCCTGGCACTTTAGTCACAATCACAGCGGGCAAAGGCGTTGCCACTGGCACGTGTTTGCCCTTGAGAGACAGGGTCGTGCCCGCGATCGCAAAGGCCAAAGCCGGTCCCATATCCCCCTTCAAAACTTCTGCCGCTTGCTGCTGCAAAGTTTTCAGCAGCCGTTTTTCTTCCCGCAGCCGCTCCCGCAGTTTTTCAAAGTCTGCAAAAATCTCCTCATCAAAGGCTTCGACCTGAACACGTACGTGCTCGATTTCATCCTTGAGTCGGGCGATCGCCTGCTGTTGCGGCACGAGTTGCAAATTGGCTAGATATTGACCAAAGCTGCGCTCTACCAGCGTCCGGGCTTCTGCTAACGTGTGGCGCTGCAACAAATTGAGCACCATGCCATAGCTGGGGGTAAATTGGCTCACCAACGGGTCCGGCCCCACCGTCGCCAGATAGGCCGCCTCGCGAGCCCCTTCAAACGGCGACTCCACCGTGACCACATGGCCCAAGTCATCCATGCCTCGACGGCCTGCCCGTCCCGACATTTGCAAAAATTCCGACGCCATCAGTAACCGATGCCCACTGTCGGTCCGTTTCGACAAACTGGAGATGACCGTGGTGCGGGCGGGCATGTTGATCCCCGCCGCCAGGGTTTCGGTGGCAAAGACGACTTTGATCAAGCCTTGCTGAAAGAGTTCTTCGACCAAGCCTTTCCACGCAGGCAAGATGCCCGCATGGTGGGCGGCAATGCCCCGATACAGCGGCTCCACCTGCCCCGCTCGCCCCGCTTCCGGATTCCAGGCGAGAAACTCGTCAATTTTGAGCTTGAGTAGGGCGGCCTCCGCCTCATTCACCAGCGACACATTGCCCATGCTCGTGACGGCGCGATCGCACCCCCGCCGACTAAAGATAAAGTAGATCGCGGGCAGCATATCGCGCTCGTGCAATTGCCCCACCACATAGGGAATCGCCAGCGCATCTTTCTTGCCCCGTCCCTGCGAGCCCGGCTTTCGCCGCTGTTTCAAACGCGGATTAATGCTGGTCTGTGGCTCATTCAGCAGGGGAAACAAGCCCTTGCTGTGGCAGTAGTAAAAGTGCAGCGGCACGGGACGAAAATCGGAATAGATCAATTCCGTCGGGCCGTGGACTTGACTCAACCAATCCGTCAGTTGCCCGCCATTTTCGACGGTCGCCGACAGGGCCGCAATTTGCAATTCAGGTGGACAGTAGATGATCGACTCTTCCCAAACGGTGCCCCGCTGGCGATCGTTCATATAGTGGCACTCGTCCAGCACCACCGCCTCCACATCGACTAAAGAGGTGCCTACTTCACCAATGCGAGTGCCATACAGCATGTTGCGAAAGACCTCAGTGGTCATAACCACCACATCGGCCTCGCGGTTGATGGCGATATCCCCCGTGAGCAGGCCCACCCGATCGACCCCAAACTGTTCGCGAAAATCTCGCAGCTTTTGGTTGGAAAGCGCTTTGAGTGGGGTGGTATAGAATACGCGCTTGCCGCGATCGAGGGCGCGATAGATCGCATACTCCCCGATCAAGGTCTTACCAGAACCTGTCGGCGCGCACACCACGACAGATTTGCCTTCATCCAGCGCTCGAATAGCGTCTTTCTGAAAGGAATCAAGTTGAAAGGGGAAAAGCGTTTCCAGATTAGGCACTGGACTAGGTACACACGACGAAGTTACATGGATTCTATTTTAGTGCCTCTCAAGAAGAACGCTGATCGGTACGCAGGTTTAGGCCTTGCGTCAAGATTTTCAGCCTTTGTCCGGCAAGGAGAGGTGAGCCATGGCGGCGATCCAGCGAGCCCTTTTAGTCCGCCCCAGCCGATGCTAAGTAGAGCTATCGTTGTCGATCGCCGCCCCAGTACCGACTACCAGGTGCCTTGTCTACCCAGGGTAGCGGGCACCGCTGACAGCAAGGCTCCTGGGTCGACAGGATGTTGAAGAGGCCAGCCAGGATCGCGCGATCGCGCATTTATCGCTACCCGCCAACCGGACTCCTGTCAGTATCCCGGCATCCTCCTTACCGCATTATGAGCATTTATCTGAAGAAGAAAGCACCCGATTCTGCTTAAATAATTGTGAGGTTTATGTAAAGCATTTTTGATCTGGACTTCAGCTGTATACTCCTCCGTAAATCCGCGTAAAAGCTGATAGTTCAGTGTTTTTACCCATTAAAACTGGCAAATGATCGTCCGGTTCCTTTAAAAAAATTCAAGAAGAAAGGGTTAATTGCGATCGCAGAGACGGTTGAAACCCCTCCGACAGGTCAAAATTAAACAGGCACCGCCCCAAAAAAATCGTCTTGCTCTTTGAGCCCAATTATCTGCAATATCTTTGACCGAGGTTTTCTAGCCTGTTTTGCAGCGAAACGCATGGGTGCTTTCCCTAGAAACACGGAGCGATCGCGGGTTCTCAGACCTGCCCCCGCTGCCGCAATCCCGATCGATGGCTCTCACCAGACTCCCTTGCTGTTATTTGCATTCTTGAAATGATGACTAGGCCAATGACTGCCGAACCCAACGTCAATTGTGGAAACCTGCGCTCTAATGAGACTCTTGAGCGATGGCTAGCAGAGTGTGAAGCCGCCCTAGCGCAAGGTAACGTCACTGCTGAAGTGTGGCAAAGGCATAGTTACTGCTTAGCCCGACTCAAGCGTTATTACGAAGCGATCCCAAGTTTTCAGCAAGCGCTATCGCTTGAGGCCAATAACCCCAAGGTGTGGTGTAACTATGCCAGCACCCTGGCTGCTACAGGACATTTGTCGGATGCGGTGCAAGCCTATGACCGGGCGCTTGATTTAGCCCCCGACTATGTCAATGGCTGGCGACGACGGGGCAGAGTGCTGTATCACCTGAAAGAATATGTGCGCGCCATTGAAAGTTATGACCATGCCCTGGCCCTAGAGCCGACCGATGCCCGCTTATGGTACGGCAAGGGGCTAGCAGCGTATCAGTTGAAGCAGATTCCTCAAGCTGTCAGTTTCTTTAAAACGGCGATCGCCAATGATCCCAACAATCCTGATGCTTACATCTCTCTCGCCTACACCTTGTTTAACTGTGACAAAAAGAGCCAAGCCCTGGCCTATTTGCAACCGTGGATTGCGAAAGGCTGGCAAGATGCTCGTTTGTTAAAGTGTTATGCCCATCTGCTAGAACAGCGTGGCCGCCCCGAAGAGGCCCTGCAGCATCTTGAGCAAGCCTGTTTGCTACAACCTCAAAACGCGGATCTTTGGTTGAAAAAAGGTATCTTGTTAGCTCGTCTGCAACAGTTTTCGCAGGCCCATCAGGCATTGCGTGAAGCGTTGATGCGACGGGCCGATCGCGCCGATAACTGGCTAGCGCTAGGGATTGTACTCCGGATACTCTCCGAACCCGAAGCCGCGATCGCCGCATTTGATAAAGCACTGGCTCTGTCACCGAGTCATCCGCTGGCGTTTTTCCATCAGGCCGGATGCTATGCCTTACTAGGCCGCGACGATTGGGCGAGCGAGCACTTAAGACGGGCACTCTCCCTCGATTCTAAAACCTATCTCACGAAGGCGCGCCGCGATCCTCTACTCAGATCGCTTGAGCCGCTCTTACTTGCCTCAGCCCAAACTGCATAGGACGAGGATTGTATCAAATTCAATCTCGGCGGCGCATATTTCTGGCCTGCCCTAACAATTTGGATGTTATTTGATCCTCATTCCCTAGGAGATTGCCATTCCTGAGGTAGTCATTGGCTTGCTACATTCTGGTGATTTGCTACTTGCAGTTAGCAACCCAGAGCAATGGCCCATGACGCGATCGCGCCCCTCCAAACCATAAAAAGGGGGAGATGCGAGTGAGGGGAAGGTTCCCGGTCCCTGGGGCTCGATCTTAATGTATTGGTTGTCTCGGCAGGGAGCGGGTGCCTGACAGATTGCTTTGTCATCCGTTGCACATTGCTGGCCACGGCGATGAAGCGGTTTTAGCGACATTGCGATCGCCGCTCCACCCTACACGACGGGTCACTGATACCCTGAGAGCAACTCTATCAAGCTTTGCTGGGGTGATCATGACCACACTTGACGCCGCGACTCGACAATCCCTCCGACACGCCCTTTACGCTTACCTGCATAATTTTGGCGGCGAGTCGCAGGCCGAGATCAGGGCGATCGCTGGGTCGCTACTGTCCGTTCAAGAAAAAGCGGGTGAACTGGCCCCTCAAGGCTTACAAATCGAACAATGGGTGGATGAACTGGTCGCCGACTTTGACCCAACCGAGATGGCCACCCAGGTTTGGGATGAGGCCGGGCAACTCTTAGCCACTCAGGCTAAGCACTGGCGAGAAACCTTAGAGATCAAAACCCGAGCCACCCTCGATGCTTATCTCCAGCAATATATGCCGGAGTTGGACAGGGCCACACTGCAAGCGATCGCTGCCACCGTACTGCCACTGGTGGAAGCTGCCACCATCACGCGCGATGAAGCCCGGCGACTCATTGCGGTCGTCAGCGAGGTGGTGAACGAGCCCACCGCCCTCCATCTCCATCGCGTACTAGATCCCAAATGGGTACTACTCGCGGAAAAAGTGCATCAGGTGCAGCAGTACCGAGAGGTCGAAGCCTCGACGACGGAAGTGGTCAGCGCTTACGTGCACAAATTTCAGCCAGCCGCGATCGAGATTAGCGAAGGCTTAGTCGAACAAGCCATGCAGGCAGTCACCAACAGCAAGGTAAAACTAAAACTGGGGCTCGACGTTGGCCTCGACGCCCCCACCCGCAAACTGCTGGTCAAACAGGTCATGCTGAAATTCAAACTGATGGAAGCATCGTCTCAGCCCGCCAAAACAGCGCTAGAAGTCGCCCAACAGGTACATGACGAGGTCCTGCACTACCGGCAAAAACACGGTTTGGCTGTCGCCCGCTACCTACCGCCAGTGACCACCACTGATCACCCCACTGGCAACTCTATACTCGGGGGTGAAATGAGCGTCGGCATTGAACTGCACCCTCGCACCTCTACAGCTAACGCCAGCGACAGCGACGAAGAACCGGCAGAAACCGACTGAAGCCGCAAAAATTGATTGAACTTAACAAAAAAGTTGCCCCCCGAGCGAGAGTTCCTAATCGGGTCGGCAATTAGCCGTTCATCGCCAAAAATTGGCAGCCTCAGATCGCTCCCTGAACCGCAAAAAGCCTACAGAACCAAGCCTTAGCAGCCCCCTCAAGGACGCGATCGCCCCTGACGGCCCAGTAAACAGACTAAATTTGTCTTTTGTCTCAATATACAATTTAGCAAGGCATAAAAATTGCTAATCAATGATTAAACGACTTCATAAGGCTGGAGTGGGGATTTTTGTCATTTTATTTGAATAAAGATTTAGCTAATGCCCAATTAAACCTCACCTTGAAAGCGAACCCGCTTCCCCTATCGAGTGGCAGCCCCCATAATCAAATTCAAGCCGAAAACCCTCGCTGCTTTAACGCGGCGAGTTTACCTATTTCCCCCGGTTGTCGGCAGGTTTTACGAACTCATCACCCCCTGCCGCAACTCATTTTTGAACAGAACGCTTTGGAGCGATCGCCTGTGAAACTCTCCGTCTATGGCAAAGGTGGCATCGGTAAGTCCACCACTAGTTGCAATATCTCCGTCGCCCTCGCCAAGCGGGGCAAAAAAGTCCTGCAAATTGGGTGTGACCCCAAGCACGACAGCACCTTTACCCTGACCGGATTCCTCATTCCCACCATCATCGACACTCTGAAAGACAAAAACTTTCATTACGAAGACGTGTGGCCCGAAGATGTGATCTACAAAGGTTACGGTGGGGTCGACTGTGTGGAAGCGGGCGGACCGCCCGCCGGGGCCGGGTGCGGCGGTTATGTCGTGGGTGAAACCGTCAAACTTCTGAAAGAACTCAACGCCTTCGACGAATACGACGTGATTCTCTTTGATGTGCTGGGCGACGTCGTGTGTGGGGGCTTTGCCGCCCCGCTCAACTACTCCGACTACTGCATGATCGTCACCGACAATGGTTTCGACGCCCTCTTTGCCGCCAACCGCATTGCCGCCTCCGTCCGCGAAAAAGCCCGCACCCATCCCCTGCGGCTGGCGGGCCTCATCGGCAACCGCACCTCCAAGCGGGATCTGATCGACAAGTACATCGAGTCAGTGCCCATGCCGGTGTTGGAAATCCTGCCGTTGATCGAAGATATTCGGATTTCCCGCGTCAAGGGCAAAACGCTGTTCGAAATGGCCGAAACCGATCCCTCCTTAGAGCCGGTGACGCAGTATTACCTCAACATTGCCGATCAGGTTCTGGCTCAGCCCGAGGGCGTCGTGCCTAGCGAAACCAAAGATCGCGATCTGTTTGCACTGCTGTCAGATTTCTATCTCAATCCGCCCGCTGAGGCCCCCAAGCAGGAATCTGAATTGGATCTCATGATGGTCTGATCAGCCCGCAAATTTTGAGTTTTAAGGGATGAGTTTTGGGTCAAACCCGCCGTTTAACGCTTAAAACCCATCACTCAAAACTCTTTTCCTTCAATGAATCCCCAAGTCCCTGTAACGTTGCGCTCAAATTTTCTCTCTACTTTGGTGAATTTCATCTATCATGAGGCGTTTGCAAGCAACGGATTGAGGCAAAGCGATGGCCTTCTTCGAAAATTTCGTATCGGTTATCCGCCAAAAGTGGTTGGATTATGTGGAATCAAACCGAGAATGGCTGCAGCTACAAATGCGCATGACTTCGGTTAGGACGCCCGATGGCGGTCGTCGTCCTTCTTCGTTACTCATCTTGGGGGTGGTCAATGCCCTGGAACCCAAGCTCGGCAACTTGATGGTGCCCTTTTATCAGCTCAACTCTGACGAAGATGCACTAGTAGAAGTGCTGGGCTTAAACTTTGATCCAGAAATGGCTCTCAGTAATAGCGGGATGCCGACCACCCTGGATGCGGAAAACGAAGAGGCGAAAATGCTACCCGACTCGGCTGACGAACTCTAGCCGACAAGGGCGGCGATCGCCTACCACTGCCACCACCGCATGGACTTTTGGGGGTTCTCCGCAAACTGCATTTCAAGGAGTACCCATGACCCTGGCTAAACCCCAAACTCAAAATCTCGAATTTGACTGCGATACGGGCAATTATCATACTTTTTGCCCGATTAGCTGTGTTGCTTGGCTTTACCAAAAAATCGAGGATAGCTTTTTCCTCGTGATTGGGACCAAAACCTGCGGCTACTTTTTGCAGAACGCCATGGGGGTGATGATTTTTGCGGAACCCCGCTACGCCATGGCGGAGTTGGAGGAGAGCGATATCTCGGCTCAGTTAAGCGACTATGCCGAACTCAAGCGGTTGTGCGAGCAGATCAAGCGCGATCGCAATCCCTCGGTCATCGTCTTTATCGGCACCTGCACCACCGAGATCATCAAAATGGATCTTGAAGGGCTCGCCCCTAAGCTAGAAGCGGAGATTGGCATTCCGATCGTCGTGGCTCGTGCCAATGGGCTCGATTACGCCTTTACCCAGGGCGAAGACACGGTGTTGGCGGCCATGGTGCAGCGCTGTCCCACCAGTGAAGACCTCGAATCCTCCGCCGACAAGGAAGAGCGGAACGGCATTCAAAAACTGCTCAGCTTTGGCCGCAAGCCGGAAACCGAGACCCCGGCTGAAGTTACCCACTATCACGACCATCCCAACTTAGTCATTTTTGGCTCGGTGCCCGATCCCATCGTCACCCAAATGACCCTAGAGCTGAAAAAACAGGGCATCAAAGTCGGTGGTTGGCTCCCCGCGAAGCGCTATACCGAACTGCCCGTGCTCGACGAAGGCGACTATGTCATCGGGATCAATCCGTTCCTCTCGCGGACGGCGACCGGACTCATGCGACGGCGCAAGTGCAAACTGATTGGCGCACCCTTCCCAATTGGCCCCGACGGGACTCGCGCCTGGGTCGAAAAAATCTGCTCCGTCTTTGGCATTGAGCCCCAAGGACTGGAGGAGCGGGAAGCCGCCATTTGGGCAGCGCTGGAGGACTATTTGGCGATCGTGCGCGGCAAGTCCGTCTACTTCATGGGCGACAACCTACTGGAAATCTCCCTGGCCCGGTTCCTGGTGCGCTGCGGCATGACCGTTCCCGAAATCGGCATCCCTTACATGGACAAGCGTTATCAGGCCGCCGAACTCGCCCTCCTGGAGAAAACCTGCCACGACATGGGCGCGCCCCTCCCCAAAATCACCGAAAAACCGGACAACTACAACCAGATCCAGCGGATTCAGCAGTTGCAGCCCGATCTGGTCATCACCGGCATGGCCCATGCCAATCCGTTGGAAGCTCGCGGCATCAATACTAAGTGGTCGGTGGAGTTCACCTTTGCCCAGATCCACGGTTTTGCCAATGCCCGCGACATTCTAGAACTGGTGACCCGCCCCCTCCGCCGCAATAGCAGCCTGCGCGATCTCGGTTGGGACAAGCTCGTCCAAGAAGAAGCCAAGGTTTGATCAAAAAAGGAGGCCGTTTATGGAACTGCCTCCTTCTACCCTAGTTTCGCCTGATGAGTGGTCATGCCTTATGGCTGCTCTAAAGTTTGTTGGACCCGCTTGAGAATGGTGGGATCAGGAATAAACCGTTCTTGGTAGCCCCGTTGCCAGAGCGGATTGCCTGGGGTGTTTCTCAACAGATTGATGCGCTTGGCGGCGACGGCTTTGTAGCTGGCAATAAACGAAGACAGGAGCCGAGGCTTGTTGCCGTAGCTGCCGTAATGGTTGGGACTGACAGATTCTCGCAGGCTCACAATGCCTTCTAAACGGTTAGGGAAGATTAACCACTTGTCAAGATTTAATGAAGTGTATGACTGAGCTGAACGTTGCCACTCATCTGCGGCAATTTGCCCCACTCCGTTTAACTCAAAACCTTGCTCTTCGCTCAAGGTGCCGAAGATGTCCTCATGGTTGTAAGTGTAGAGTTTGACAAGATAGAAGGTCGTCTCAGTGATTATGGGCATAGAAGACGGCACCTTCTCGATAACTTTAGGAGGATGTGGTTTCAATGGACTGCCCAAACGAGGTTTATGTTATCTTCCGCTAGAGTTATATTTCCCGAAAAGTCAATGGGAGTAACCATAGCAGTACACGGAAATCGGTGGTGAGTGGGTTGAACTTAACGCCGGAAAAATGGCGATCGCTGCCCTATCTACCACTCGTTGCATGTAATCCAAGCTTTATATGGTTAGCATTGTCCCGTGATTACAACGGAAGCGCTTGCGTAAATTCCTTGAAAAACTGGCGCAAACACACAATTTATCGATTCTGAGGCTGATAAATTGACTACACTTCGTATTCCACTTGTGGAAAACGCTGATGCCATGCTCAATTTATGCGATCGATTTGACCCAGTGGCGGATCCTCGAAAAAACATTGACAGTAATCACCCCCACTTTTGAATCCTATCCACTATCGAAGCGATCCATATAGTTCGAGTCATCTTGAGACGATGATCAAAAGGTTATCGGCTTCCTAATCTGCCCGTAATCTGAGCTAACTGATAGGACATTTCAGGCTGTTGACTGTCTCACAAAAGATGACACCTTTGGCAAGCAAGGAACTATTCATTTTCTAAGTTCACCAGCAGTTTAAATCTTGAGCTAAAACTTCATAGGGATTGCGAAAAGCAAACTGTAAAAGTACGGACTCTTGAATCACTGGTCTGGTGGGAGTTAGGGGATCGCCGCGCTCTATCGCAATCCATTAAAAAAGAGAGGTCAGTGACCTCTCTTTGCTATCTTGATGCTGATTGCCGTGGTCGGCTGCTTTGAGTTGCTTGCGAAGATTTTGGTGTCGCTTTTGCAGTTGCCGTTGCCGAGCACTACCACCGCGACCCTTATCGTTACGCCCCTTGCGACGGGGCGACTCCCATCGTTTTAGCGTCGTCATGGCGATCCCCTATCGTTGACATGGGCGGAGAGAGACTCGAACTCTCACGACCGAAGCCGCCACATTTTGAGTGTGGTGCGTCTACCAATTCCGCCATCCGCCCGTAGATGACATTTGCTTATTATACTTGGAAACCTTGCGATTTAG
>Ga0081520_100229_pt1 | contig 34480 bp, 26 predicted proteins | sample HotLakmasection1_FD_70988 | JGI IMG/M metagenome (GOLD analysis project Ga0081520, IMG submission 70988) | Hypersaline microbial mat communities from Hot Lake, Washington, USA - Section #1 (SPADES assembly) (version 2) | ecosystem: Environmental > Aquatic > Non-marine Saline and Alkaline >... | reverse complement strand
ATTAAGATCTGTCGCATAGGTTAAGGACGACATCACTGTCACCTGCTACGCTCGTCTACCTTGATCCTATGCTCCTACTCCCCGCCTCGAGGGTCGGAAAACCCTACTTTGTAAATAGCCTCTAAAGTGACAGATGGCTAAAAACATTTCATCGCTCAAAGAGAAGAGATTTGAAGGGATTAAGCAGCATTGCTGATTAAGCCCAATTCCTTTCAGAAATCTCCCCCTAAGAATTGAAAATTAAATAAAACCCGGAATTTTTGATGAGAAGTGCGGCATTGCCGCGCTTCTCATCAAAAATTCCGGGTTTTATTTCGTACGTGCTCCTAAGAAAAAAAAGCGAGTATGTTCTTGAAATTTTTTACCTTCTTGGAGCACGCTCAAATCTGTTGATTTCTGGTCTATTGGGAACACGAATTATTTTTAGACAGAATAGATTTCATTGATCCCTTCATAAAACTTGTCAGTTCTCCGGTAAGATACATGGACGTAGTTCCCCAGGCAGTTGACGATTTTTAGGAGTTGGAGCGATCGCCCCAGATATCCGATTGCAACCTCTCTCCTGATGCATAAACCTCATTCTCTCCCAGTCGAAATTTGCCACGGTAAGCGAGTCGAAGCTTCCGAGCCGGAGAGTATCAAAATATCGCACTGTCCGATGTCTTGCGAAAGATTATGAGCCGTATTCCAAAACGATTTACTATTTTGATTGCCTGGACAGGCAAATCACCCTTCACGCTTTCGATTCATCCCCTCATCCTGGCGACGATTCTTCTTTCCGCCATCTCGTTTCCGGTTGTCTCGGTCGCGCGGCTTTTCCACGACGTCAACGCTGAAAACAGCGTGCTGACGCAGGAAAACACGTCGCTCAATCAGCAAGCCCAGGAAATTTTGGAAGAAGTCCAAGCGCTCGAAGCGGAAATTGATGCCCTACAACAACGAGCAGGCATGTCTGAGGAGGCGAATAGCTCTCAGCAGCCATCTTTCTTGTCCCAGGGTGGGGCGATCGCCCGACGCGACACACAGTTTTTTCTGAATACCGCAGAGCGGCAACTTCCCGAACTGATAGAAAGCTTGAAGCGCCAGGTAGAGCCTGCGCTGGAGCAAACCCTGGAACGGGAAAATGCTCGCCCTCGTGGATTTCCCGTTAAAGCTACTGTTCGCAAAACATCAGAATTTGGCATGCGCCGTAGTCCTTTTGGCGGAGGACGAGAATTTCATGCGGGACTAGATTTCGTAGCGGCTTACGGCAGTCCCATCCATGCCACGGCACCGGGGAGGGTTATTAAAGCAGAAATGTCCGGGGGCTATGGCTACCATGTGGTCATCGATCATGGGTATGGGTACAAAACCCTCTATGCCCACCTGGCGAGTTTGGCTGTGACACCCGGAACCACCATCGATCGCCACGCTATTGTTGGGACTCTAGGCAATACGGGGCGATCGACTGGACCGCACCTGCACTACGAAGTGCATTACGAAAACGATCCAGTCGATCCAGAAACCTATCTGGATTAATGGGCTGTTAAGGATCACCTACGAAATCAAACCCAGAATTTTTATGAAAAGCGCGGCATTGCTGCACTTCTCATCAAAAATTCCAGGTTGGATTTTATTTTCAATCCTTAGGAGATTTCTGAGAAAGAATATCCCGATTTTTTGAAAGAGGGCGCGGCTAAGCCGCGCCCTCTTTCAAAAAATCGGGATATTCTTTTCTGGAAGTCGCCTTGGTGTTTGTTAGTGTTGAATGGAACGACACCCATTTTGAGAAGGGTTGCCCCATTTGTGACCACTATTCGTTTGCTGAGATATTCGTTTGCTGGAATATTCATTTGCTGGAATATTTATTTGCTGGAACAAATAGCTCAAATGGATAGTGATCGAACAGCAAGAAGAGGCGGGAAGCATAAAATCAGAACCAAGGCGTGAAAAGAGCCTCGAAAAAGAGGTTACGGTTCTCTTTGGGACATGGGTTGAACTATAGTGATTCCGTTGAATGATGTGTTGAATGGGTTTCACGTTTAAGCTGAATTGGGCGATCGCCATACACCTAAACGATTAGTCTGGGAGCGACGTTATGTTTGGGCGAAAAAGGACAAGCGCACTCACTTATCTCACGGAGAAGAGTGAATTTCATGGCAATTTGCACGTAGAAGGCAATCTGCGGGTGGATGGTGTGATTCACGGAACGGTGGAAGTGCGCGGAGACATGGAAGTGTCTCATACCGGGTTAGTAGAAGGTCCAGAACTGCACACTTACAATCTGGTCGTTCAGGGCGTTGTAAAAGCGCGAGTCGTTGCCCAGGGTCGCCTGAGCCTGTCTAAAACTGCCCGCCTAGAAGGAGATGTGACGGCACAATCCATTGACATCGAAGCAGGTGCGTTTTATTTGGGGCATATCACCACCGCCGATGCGAGCGATCGCGCCCTCCCTGGTTCTGGCAACTTGCCAGAATTGATTGGACGCGAACCTTAGTTTTTCTCCACAAACCGTTCCCGTCAGGAAAAGGGTAGGATGCTCTCAGGGCATCAGCGATTGTGATGTGGCAGGGCTTGCCTGGATTCTTCCGGCAAAACTGTACTCGTCAAAAAGGTGCGATCGCCCTCTTAGGTTCTACTTTGTTTCTACTTTTTTCCTGTTTCGATTCTGTACGTCATTTTCTGAGTATCATGGGCAGCACCTTTGGGCATCTGTTTCGAATCACCACCTTCGGCGAGTCGCATGGGGGTGGCGTTGGCGTTGTGATTGATGGCTGTCCACCCCAACTGCCCATTACCGCAGAGGAAATTCAGGTGGAGCTGGATCGGCGGCGACCGGGGCAAAGCAAGATCACCACTCCCCGCAAAGAAGCCGACCAATGCGAAATACTGTCCGGTGTGTTTCAGGGAAAAACCCTGGGCACACCCATCGCCATCCTGGTGCGCAACAAAGACACGCGCCCCCAGGACTATAGCGAGATGGCTACTACTTATCGTCCCTCCCATGCGGATGCTACCTACGACGCGAAGTACGGCATCCGCAACTGGCAGGGGGGTGGGCGCTCCTCTGCACGGGAAACCATTGGACGGGTAGCAGCGGGGGCGATCGCCAAAAAAATTCTGCACCAGATTGCCGGGGTCGAAATTGTTGGCTATGTCAAGCGCATCAAGAACCTGGAAGGCAACATTGACCCAGAAACCGTCACCCTGGAGCAAGTGGAAAGCAACATTGTTCGCTGTCCCGATGCAGAAGCTGCCGATCGCATGATCGACCTGATTGAGCAAATGCGCGACCAGGGCGACTCCATTGGCGGTGTGGTGGAATGTGTGGCGCGGCGCGTGCCCAGGGGCTTGGGCGAACCCGTCTTCGACAAACTGGAAGCCGACCTTGCCAAAGCGATGATGTCCCTCCCGGCAACCAAAGGCTTTGAACTGGGATCTGGGTTTGCGGGCACCTTGCTCACTGGGAGTGAGCATAACGACGCTTTTTATACGGATGACGATGGCAACATCCGCACCCGCACCAATCGTTCTGGCGGAACCCAGGGCGGCATTTCCAACGGCGAAAACATCATCATTCGCATTGCCTTCAAACCCACTGCCACCATCCGCAAGGAGCAGGAGACGGTGACCAGCGGTGGCGAATCCACAACCCTGGCAGCGAAAGGCCGCCATGACCCCTGTGTGCTGCCCCGTGCCGTGCCAATGGTGGAAGCAATGATGGCGCTGGTGCTCTGCGACCACCTCATGCGGCATCATGGGCAATGTGATTTGTTGTAAGCAAACCAGCCCAATGGCAGGGAACGAGGAAGCCCCATGACCGAGACAACCCTGGAACAACGGGCAGATTATTCAGAGATCTTGCAGCAGGTTGCCCAGTCCTTTCGGCAACGGCTGGGAAAAGCCGACACGCCTGCCAAACCTCGCCCTGCCCCAGAAACCGTGACCGCTGCGCTGCTGGAGGCAGAAAGCACGGCAAAACGGCAGCGGTTAACGCTGCCGTTTCAGAATCTTCAGGGTGAATGGCGTTTGTGTTTCACCACGGGCGTGCAAAAACGGAAGTCTGGTGGGGTGCAGTTGCGCTCTGGCTTCTATCTTCCTGCAATAATCCCGGCATCCATCAGCTTTTTCCCGGATGCGGATGACAGCAACCTCGGCACAATTCACAACCAGATTGCACTGGCAGGGACGAGTCTGAAGCTGAGCGGACGCTGCCGCTACCAGGGCAAAAGGAACCTTATTGCCTTTGACTTCATGGAAATTGAAGTGCGGACTTTGGGATTAAGGTTTTACCAGGGATGGTTGCCCGGCGGTGCGGCAAAGACCGAGGAATTTGCGGAGAGGGCGATCGCCCAACTCCCCTTCTTTGCCTTTTTCGCCGCCACTCCCGACTATATCGCCGCACGGGGCAGAGGTGGCGGGCTTGCCATTTGGGTCAAGGTCTAGCCGTAACGTAACCCTAGCGGATTAAGCCCGATCGCAAACCATAGACCGCTGCCTGGGTGCGGTCATCGACACACAGCTTGTTCAAAATGCTGCGAACATGGGTTTTGACCGTGCCGACCGTGATGTAGAGCTTCTCGGCGATCGCTGCATTGCTGCATCCTCCGGCAATCAGTCCCAGGATTTCCAGTTCCCGTTCCGTCAGCGGATAAGTTTCGATCAGTTGCCGCGCATCATTCGACAGGGCATCAATCGCCACTGTTTCGGGATCTTGGGGACTTCCCTGGGTCGGTTGCTTCTTCGCCTCCCGCAAGACAATGCTGGCGATCGCCGGGGCAATCCAGCTATTTCCCTCTGCCGTTTCACGAATCGCCAAAACAAGGTTGTGGGTTGCGACTTCCTTGGTGCAATAGACTTCCTTGGTGCAATAGGAAGTTGCCCCCGCTGCAAAGGCAGACAATACGGCATCCTCGTTGTCATGCATCGTCAGGATCAGCACCTGGGTGGGATTGGGAAAATCGCTCTGGCGCTTCCGTAATTCGCGCGTCAGCTCAATACCATCGATATCGGGCAACCCAATATCCACCACGGCAACGTTGGGGCGTTTATTCAAAATCAACTCCAACCCATCGCGCCCTGTAGCCGCTTCTCCTACAAATTCCAGACCTGCTTTTCGGATAGTTGTTCGCAATCCCATCCGCGTCAGGTCATGGTCTTCGATAAGGGCAACATGGATTGTTTTCGTAGCATTCATAAAATTCTCCTGGTATCCAGCTTTCAGCGATTTCGCAATCAGACTCGTAATCAGAAAATTAGTCTGGTGGGCTTAGGAAATCGCATGAACTGAGTTGTAAAAGGTACTGAGTTGCAAGGGATAAGGTTTGGTCAAGGTTTTATCAAAGCCTGATTGGTGTCATAGTTTGGAACTGTATATATTTTGAAGATATATTTTGAAGCTGCATATATTTTGAATTTGCCCATAGCTTGAAGCTGCACATGGCTTGAAGCGAACAGTTCTTTGGGGAGATTACGGGGAGATTGTGAGTGTAATTCTGAAGTTAGGCTGAGCCTGAATACCGGAGTGAATTGCCAAAAAGTTAGTCAAACAATAAGCTCTCAGATACTAGGTCAAATTACACGATCGCTACAGGGAGAGAATTGTCCTTATAAATCCATTCTTAGATCCACTTTTTTGCGTCTTCTAAATTCTCCCTTACCTGGATTTCCATATTGGATTTCCATAAACTTAGCCCAAACCAAAACCATTCACATTGATTTTCGATTCTCAAGCTAGGTAGACTATTTAGAAATATCTGGGGAGTTAGAAATATCTGGGGAGATGGATCCTTGAACCTGCTGTGCGATCGCTTGAATTCACGTTGGGCTAAACTTTTCACTACCAACTTTCACAAAACTCCATATCAAAAACTAGCTGGCGGCTACCCAAACAGATATTCTTCAACTACACACAAGCCAGAGCATAAGTATCTGACACTCGCCAGCAACCACTATCTGCAAATAGCTGTTCGCCTTACTTTTTCGACCCGTTACTTATCCCTATATCTTTCTTCTTCCCATAACCCAAACTTAGGCAGTTAGGTCGTGACGAACCTATGACTTAGAGACTTGCTCATCTGAGAAATTCGCTCATTTTGGTCGTCCAACTAAGATGTTGACGATACAACACAATGAAGCCGCAAGACTGAGCGAATTCCTTCTGAGAATATTCTTCAGCTAAGTCAACAATCGGATATAGGGCAAGGATCTGTCATCTGCCTTTTGAAGGAACAATCTGGATTGTAACTATTGCAACAACTCCGGCAAATAGATACTGCTGCAAATAATTGAAAATAGACGTGGAAGCAGAAGTGCAAGTAGAGAAGTACAAGTAGAAAAGTACAAGCAACCTGCAAGCAAAAGCATTCTGCTTGTTGACGTCTCCTAAAGGATCATTCAGATGATGATCCTTAAATGCCGTCTTTGTAAAGTTATGTACGCTTTTCTAATGTGAACATTTCTGAATATGAGTCACGGTAATGTCAGTCATGGAAATCAATTAGAGAATTTGGGGTAAAAATTTTAAGCAATCAAGGCTTCGATTTGTTGAACGACGGTGCGGGCAGAGTAGCTGACCCCGGCTGTTCCCTCTCCGGGATGGGTGGAGTCGCCCACCAACCAGAGCCCTGGAATAGGGGTGCGGTTGGCAAAACCAAAGGGACCAAAGGTCGAAACCCGTTGTCCGATACCGCCAACCATGCCGCGATCGCGCCCCGTAAACCGCGCAAAGGTGCGGGGAGTTGCTGCTTCCTGGTGCCGAATGGTGTCGGGAGTCAGGTGAAAGTAGGTGGAAAGACGGGCGATCGCCTCTTCGGTGTAACGTTGCTTCAGCGCGGCATAATCCTCGGTGGTTGCCCACATTGCCGCATCCGTGAAGGATGATGCCGTGATGGTGGCGCAGCCCTCTGGCGCACGCCCATCACCGGGATGGCTGACCGATACAAACAGGGAATTGTTTTCGCCAATGGGTCCGGCGTAGTCGTAGAGGAATTGCAAGTGGGGCGGACAATTTGCGGGGATCGCCTCCTGGGTAACGCCCAGATAGATCACGAAAGCGCCGGAGGCAGGGGGCAGCTTCTCGACCCGCTGCGCATAACCCCTGGGAGCGGCATCGCCCAACAGGTGCATCAGGTTTTGCACAGGAATATTGGTGATGATGTGATCAGCGGCTTCTGTCCAGGTTTTGCCCGTCTTTTGGTCGCGGATGGTGAGGGCGGTGGCGCGTCCATTGTGAGTGTGAATGTGCTCAATGGTGTGCCGCATGTGCAGAGTGCCGCCGTGCTTTTCTAGAGCATCGACGAGGCGATCGCTCAACACCTGCATACTGCCCTGCAAGTGAAACAAGCCATAGGGTTCCTGGGAAACCCCCAGAGCTGTCGCCGCATAGAGCAACGCCGTTTCCTCCGCATTCACCTGGGAGTAGAGCTTGAGTTGCAGGTCGAGGAAGGTGCGGAGTCGATGGTCATCTCCCAAGCCATACCAGCGCAACACCTGCCCTACTGTAGAGAAGAGATGGGGCACGGTCAGCAGGGTATCAGGACGAAGCGCCTGGAGCGATCGCCACATATCCCAAACACTACGCGGCGGCACTACCGGATTCCGTGCCTGAAACGCCCAACTGTAGCGAAATAAATCTGCCATCAACTGCCAGAAGGGTTCGCTGCTGGGGAACTGCCGTTGCCGCTCCCTGCGCCACTTTTCTGGGTCGCGCCATACCGAAATCGGCTCCGGTTCTCCCGGCAAATACACAGCACAAGCGGGGTCGCAAGGGGTAGCGTCTGGAAGCGCGATCCCCAGTTCTGTAAAAATTTGGTGGTGAATCCCTCCAGGCTCCAGTCCGGCGACCTGCGTTGCCCCCACATCAAAGGTGAACCCCCGACGGCGAAAGGTTGATGCACAACCGCCGGGAACGATCGCCTGATCAAACACCCGCACGTCATACCCACGCTGAGCCAGTAATGCGGCGGCAGTTAACCCTCCAATACCAGCCCCCACAACCAGCACTGACGTATTTGGAGATGGTTGGACAGTACCCATTTACAACCCACTACTTTTCGCAATAATTCGTAATATCTCTATCATAAAAGAATCGCTGGCAGGAATGCACCTGTTCTGTATTTCTATAAATTGGGCAAGATCTCAAATAGCCACGACTTAGCTCCCATCAAGACATATCGCCCCCCCCTGTCCTATCCAGGACAAGACCGTTAAGATAGATGAAATATTCTCTTCTAAAGCTTCATGACTCCAGCCGTTTTACAATCCTCCTCTTCTCCCTGTCTGAATGCACCCCAAATCCATCAACTGCCGAATGGTTTGACGATTGTGGCGGAGCAACTCCCCGTCGAGGCAGTGAGCTTAAACATTTGGCTGGGCATGGGTTCAGCGGTAGAGCCTGACACGATTAACGGCATGGCGCACTTCCTGGAGCACATGATTTTTAAGGGAACGCAGCGCCTCCAGAGTGGCGAGTTTGAGCGCCAGGTGGAAGAGCGGGGTGCTGTAATGAATGCGGCAACCAGTCAGGATTACACCCACTACTACATCACTACAGCTCCTCAGGAGTTTGCGGCACTGGCTCCCCATCAGATCGAGGTGGTGTCTAATGCGCTGATTCCCGATGATGCTTTTGAGCGGGAACGGTTGGTGGTGCTGGAGGAGATTCGGCGATCGCACGACAATCCGCGTCGTCGCACTTTCTCAGAAGCCATGCAACTGGCGTTCGATCGCCTCCCCTATCGCCGTCCGGTGCTGGGTCCGGCGGAGGTAGTGGCAGGGCTGAGTGCCGAGCAAATGCGGCAGTTTCATGCCCAGTGGTATCAACCCCGTTCCATGACCGCAGCGGTGGTGGGAAATTTGCCCGTAGAAGAACTGGTGCGAATTGTGGCAGAAGGCTTTGAGGAGGCGATCGCCCATCGCCCCTTCGAAATTTCTCCGCTGCCATCTGCCCCCACAACCCAGGCGCAGGAGCCATCCTTTGAGCAAGTGGTGCGGCGAGATTTGGTGGATGATGGGCTGCAACAGGCACGCCTGGTAATGATGTGGCGCACTCCGGGCATTGCGGATTTGGAGGAGTCCTATCCCTTCGATGTGCTGGCGTCGATCCTGGGGCGGGGGCGCACGGCTCGCCTGATCCGCGACCTGCGCGAAGAACGCCGCCTGGTTTCCCGCATTGCCGTCAGCAACCTGTCCTACTACCACCAGGGCTTGTTCTACATCTCCGCCGAACTACCCGCTGAGCATTTGCAAGAGGTGGAGGAGGCGATCGCCCAGCACATCGCGCAACTGCATGTCGATCCTGCCACCGATTCAGAACTCAGCCGGGTACGCACCCTGGTAGCAAATCGCTTTGTCTTTGCCAATGAGTCACCCAGCGATCGCTCTGGGTTATACGGCTACTACCACGTTATGACAGGCGGCTTGGATGCCGCGATCCGCTACCCCGATCGCATCCAATCCATTCAGGTAGATGCCCTCAAAGCTGCTGCCCAAACCTATCTCTCGCCCAACGCTTACGCCGTTCTCACCATGCGTCCAAGCACCACTCCTGTCTAGGATGGGGATGGGGTGTATGCTTTCCGGTTATACAAAATGTTTAGGATAAGGGCACGTAGAGTACGCGATTCTCATACTCTTCGGGTTTACTACACAAAATTAGTAATTCCAGATCGTTGAGTACTCGACCAATTGGTGCTGTTGCGATGACTTCAATCACACCCGGCATGGTAGTTCCCGGTTGACTCGCTCATACGCGTAGTGGATAAGCGTTGCAACGTCATGAGTTAGCAGGATGCGACGTTCCGCTGCTGCCCACTCAAGAATCGTTGGATCATCCGCATGTCTTAGCCCAACATCTTGCACACGAACAATATCTAAATCAGGGATGCGCCTTAAGATTCCCCTCAAGATGGAGCCATTGAAGTTCTCATCTGTCAAGAAGCGCACTCTTCTTTTACTCCTTCCCAGGTTGCCGAGCCAGGAGTCGTTCTCGCAAACCCATTAAGTTGTGACGCTGAGCCAAAACTTGTCGTCTTTGCTCTGCTCGATGGTGGCGTTCTTCTAGATACTGATCAATTTGCTGCTGATTCGCTAGATAGTAGGCGATCGCCGCATATATTTCCTCCAGGGTGAGAACAGAGTATTGGACAGCGATTTCTTCGGGAGTTGCCCCTTGGTGATAGGCGGCGAGCAAGCTATCGAGCGTTACCCGACTCTGACCAATGCGAATTCCGCCCGCCTCATCCCATCTCGGAGGGGGCAGGGTCGCACGAAATTCAGTCTGAGCATTCATAGCAACGAACAACCAGATGACTGGCTGATGAAAATGTAGTGCCATCCTACCCTAGCACTACAGTTCAATCAGGAGCTTTCTATAGCAAACAGGTAGCTACAGCGCTCCGGCGGCGGTTTTGTCGAGGACGCCTGTGCCGAAGTGGGTAGTGATGTTGAGGGCTTGGATCATCGGACGGCGATCGCGCCCTTTGGGATAGTCAATCACGCTGACGGCACCATTGCCCTGCTTGAAGGTCCAGAAATGCTGGGGTTCCAGTCCGGTAAGGTAGCAGAGCAGCGCTTTGTTGATGGCGTCATGGGCAACAACGAGGATGGTAGTGGGACGCTCCGTTTCGGCGTTAGCCAGAATTTTTTCCCAGGCGGCGATCGCCCGATCCCACACCTGCTGGAGATTTTCGCCCTCCGGCATCTGCACCTTTTCGGGGGTCAGCTTCCACTGGTTCAGGGTTTCGGCGTATTCTGCCTCAATTTCGGCTTCCAGTTTGCCTTCCCATAGCCCGTGGGCAATTTCCATGAGCAAGGGTTCGGTTTCCAGCTTCACAGCGGGATGATGCTTCAGGATAATTTCGGCGGTTTCCTTCGGGCGCAGCATGGGACTGGTGATTGCCGCATCAATGGCAACATCCTTTAGAAACGTGGCAGCTTTTTCAGATTGCGCCCGCCCTGAGTCGTTGAGGGGAACGTCAATTTGCCCCTGGAAGCGCTTGTCGCGGTTCCAGTCTGTTTCTCCATGCCGCACTAACAGAATGCGTGGTCCCTTGTGCCCTTCGCGGGTTTTGGGCAGGGGCATTCCCAGATGGCTGGTGAGGTTCACCGACTCCAGTTGCACCCCTTCTCCCAACTGACCCGGGAAGTTCAAAACGTTGATAGCACAGTTGGTTTGGTGAATGGTGTTGTAGTGGTCGGGGGGAAAGTCGGCAGCCACGCTGATGAGGGAGCGGTTGATGCCGCTGTGGGCAACGACCAGAATCGTTTTGCCCCCATGCTGGGGCAGAACCATGTCCCAAAATTGCTGTGCCTGTTCGCGCAAGTCCAGCACCGGGTAGAAGGACTCTGTGCCGCCTGTCTCGGTGGGGCGCTGCATCTGGAGTTCGTGGGGGCGATCGCGCCAGGTCCGAAAGCCCTCTGGGAAGCGCTCTTCCACTTCCGCGAAGGTCATCCCTTCCCATTCCGCCAGGTTAATTTCCTTCAGCAAATCTGTGCATTCGATACTTGGTGGGGCTTCCAGTTGCGCGCAGATCAACTCAGCCGTTTCCCGTGCCCGTTGGAGAGGACTGCTGTAAACCGCATCAAACTGCAAGCCCTGCAACGCTTTCCCGGCTTGCCGTGCCGTCTTTCTGCCCTCATCGGAAAGGGTAGATTCGTCGCAGTGCCCCTGCACCCGACGCTGCAAATTGTAGGTGCTGAGACCATGCCGCACGAGAATGACACGAGTAGCCAGGGTTCTGTCCTCCGTTGAATGCAAGTGAGCAGTGGAAAGATGGGCAAAGATAATGGGCAAAGATAATGGTCAGCTTGAGCTGTTCCTTCAGGCAGTTGTGGACGAGGAAAGTGCCCACAAACAGGAGCATTTTACCCCGCCTTCGGAGCCAGAGTGCGATAATGCCAAAAAGCTGTACGAATTTTCGAAGGTTGGCAACAGGGGATGACAATCAAGCGCTTAATCCTGAGCATACTGACGCTGGTCGTGGTCGCACTGGTCGGTAGCTCCCTGATCGGTAGTTTGGGGCAACCGCAAATCACAAACCGCCTGGAACTGTATCAGACAAATTTAGTCCTGCTGGCGACCGAAACTTCGCCCCCGGTAGAGTCTTCAGACGTGACGATTGATGGAGAAGCCGTCGAGTCTGTGCAAAATCAGTTGCAGCAGTCCGTTTTGGGCGAAGACCCCCTGGGTACGGCATTGGAGAATTACCAATCCGTGCGGGAGGATGCCCAGGAAAATCTGACGGATGTTGAAATTCGCATGGCGTCGGGTAGTCCGACCCAATATTCCAACCTGATTCGACAACAGGAAAACCTGCTGTGGCAGTTGGATATGCAAATTGGGCTGCTCCAGGCTGTGCAAGGCGAAACCCAGCCAGCACAGGAAACCTGGTCTGCTTTGCTCACCAAGCTGGAGCGCCGGGAAGGGGGACGGGCGATCGCCCAGACCACCACCGTCCTCAGCAACTTGTGGAAGGAACCGCCTGCAGTGAGCGACGATGCCGCAGCCATCCTTCGCACTAACCTGGACGGCTGGTTTCAGGATGAAGCCCTGGCACGGCTCTACACCGTTACCGACAACGAAACAGCGTTGACGGCACTGCAACTTAACCGGGCGGCGATCGCCCGCTCTACCCTGATCAAGCTGGCGCTGGTCGGCATCCTCCCGGCGATCGCGGCGATCGCGGGCAGTGGATTGGTCATTTTCCTGCTCGTCCAGCGCTTTACCCAGGGCAAAGAAGCCCTGCTCTCCCTCCGCAACCAGGCATGGGAAACCCCCTGGGATGCCGAAATCATCTGGCAAGTGTTGATTGTGGGGTTCTTCCTGATGGGGCAGTTGATTGTGCCCCTGTTGCTCAGCTTTTTGCCCCTTTCCCTGGAAGACAGCACCAGTCGTGCCCGTGCCTTCTACACCCTGGGCTACTACCTGACAATGGCAACTGCCGGGTTACTCGTCCTGTTCTTCTCTATCCGTAAATTCCGCCCATTGCCCAAAGACTGGTTCCGCTTCCAGGTCAACGGTCGGGGGCTGTTATGGGGCATTGGTGGCTATCTCACCGCCCTGCCGCTGATGTTGGGCGTTTCGATTGTGAACCAGCAGATCTGGCAGGGGCAGGGCGGCAGCAATCCCCTCCTGCAAATTGTGCTGGAAGAAAACGATCCCGTTGCCCTTGGCATTTTTCTGTTTACCGCCGCTGTAGCTGCTCCTGTTTTCGAGGAACTGCTGTTTCGGGGATTTTTGCTGCCCTCGCTAACTCGCTACTTCCCGGTATGGGGGGCGATCGCCCTCAGTGCCCTGGTCTTTGCCATTGCCCACCTCAGCCTCTCCGAAGTGCTGCCGCTGGCGGTGCTGGGCAGTGTGCTGGGGGTGGTGTATGTGCGATCGCGCAATCTCATGGCTCCCATGCTGCTGCATAGCCTCTGGAACAGCATTACGATGATTGGACTGTTCATCCTCGGCAGCGGCAATTAAAAGCGCCCAAAGCATCCATGCCTTTGCGATTTTCCTGAAACCCTTGCTTTGCCTGCGCGCCGCGCAGGCAAAGCAAGGGTTTCAGGAAAATCGCAAAGGCATGGTGATTAACCCGCAGATCCCTAAAATCGCGTTTCAAATTCTAGAATGGCTCCGGTGCCCCCATCCGTATCGAGATAACTCCGCACCCGAAATTGATCATTTATCTGATAGCGTACGTTGAATTGCACGGGGGCTTCGGCTGTCAGAATTGCCAGGGTTGAAACCGAGAAATTTCCCGTAATGTTGTAGCCCAACTCAGAAGCCAGTTCCAGGGTTGAGCTAGAACCTGTCTCGTCGGTGGGCAGCAGGGTTGGGTAAAGGCGGAAATCGCTAACACCGAGGGTGCTGGTGACGAAGTTTTGCACCTGCGTCAGGAGCGCCGACCCCGCCAGGTTAGCGATCGCCAATGTCCCATCGCCATCTGCCAGCGAATTCACTACACTGCCGCCCAACAGCGCGATGATTTCATTCTCACTACGGGCAGGACTGCTGGAGAGCACCAGGTTTTCGTTGAGCTGGCTGGCGGGTCCCATAGCAGCCGCTTCAATGCGTACGGTTCCCACCGAACCGATGTCTGTAACCAGTGTTTCCTGAATTTCAGCGGTTGCGAAGGGTGAGGTCGGAGGCGCAGGGGCACGCCGCACCTCTGGAACGGAGGTGACCAGCCGCACATCCAGGTAGGGATCAAGCCCCCGGTTGGGCTCAAATCGTGCCACATTGTTGTGTCCTCTCAACAGCCCAAATTGGGTTGTAAATAGATTCACCTGCCCGCTCCGGAGTTCAATCACCCCATTCGGGCGCAGATCGTTGGGGGGGCCATTAATGACCATGTCACCCCGTGCCACCATATTCAGGACAGGGCTGAGGGTGATACGGAGGCGATCGCCCAGGGTAATTTGCAGATTTTCCAGGCGGGGAGGGGTGAAGGGAGAGTCGGCATCTGGGGCAGGGGCAGGGGCAGGGGCAGTACCCTGTCCGCCTGCCAGTTCGACAACACCTTGCCGCAGCAAAATATCCCCAGTAATGAGCGGAGCAAACGCAGAACCCGTAACGGCAACCTCCCCTTCTACACCCCCGCGATAAAGCCCTTTAAAGTTCAGTTGTGCCTGGTTCAGGGTGACAATTAAAGGATTCGCTGGGGACAAATCACTCCCCACAGGAAAATCTTCCGCATCAAACACTGGCAAAATGCCACTGACTTCGACCGAACCCTGCTGGAACTGCCCCGTGACACGGTTCACTTCGATCAGGCGACCATTGAAGTCCACCGTTCCAGTTACATTAGTAAGCGGTTCGGGCAGGGTAAGCGCAGAAATAATGCCGTTGTTAAACTCCGCATTACCTACAATTTCAGGCTGAGCCAGGGTTCCAGAGACGGCGATGTCAATTTCACCCTCTCCCCCTTCCCATGCCACCTGATTGGTGAACAGGCTGATCAGTTGCAAGCCATCATCTTCGACCCGTGCCGTCAGGCTGATTTCGTTGGAGTCGGGTGCCACTGCCATAAACGGAAACTGGTAGGGAATACTACCCTGGAACCGCGCCGGGTCCGCATCAGGAATGCCCACCTGCCCGACAAAATTGAGCCGGGCATCGCTGTAGCCAAACAACGTTTTTGATTCCTGAAGCGGATTCTGGTTATAGGTTCCCTGGCTCAGCACAATCTCGCCCTGTGCCTGGGGATTGTCGAGGTTCCCGCCAACCAACACATTTGCCCCAAGCAATCCGTTGATATCAATGGGGAGATTGAGGAAGTTTGCCAGTTCTGCCGCTGGAATGCCCTGGGCTTGAAGCTGCCCTTCCTGCCCATCGCCGCCAAACTGCCCGGCAACATTGACGAAAGTTGTCTCGTTTGCCTGAATCCGCAGGGGAAGCAGGGTAACGGTTCCGTCGCTAAAATTGCCATCTGCGAGTACCTGCTCGAACTGATAGGTGTCCCACACCCAGTCCTGCCCGCGCATATCAAAATCGGCTTCGACCCCAGTTTGAGCCGTGCCATTGAAGGCGATCGCCCCAGTCAAAATCCCTGTTAGTTCTGTCAGGGCGGGCAACTGAATTTGTTGATTGGCTGCCGCTGCCTGAAACTTTTGCAATGCCTGAATTTCTGCTAACCGCCGCAATTGGTCGATAAGTGACGCCTGAGCATTTCCCACCGCCAACGGCGTCACTGCCTCCGCCGGATCATAGGTGGGAGCCTTGAAGCCCCGTGCCAAATCGCTAATTTCAAACCATTGCATCGTCCGGAAAACATCCTGCACCTGCAAATCGGCAAGGCGGATGACGCCCTGATAGGCGGGATCTTCACCCAGCGTTACCCCGCCATCCAGCAAAATGCGGCTATTTGCCAGCAACAGTTGTCCATTACTCAGCCGTCCAACATTATCGGCATAGCGAAACTCGCCGCTAAGTTGGTTCCCTGCGATGAAACCTAATGCGGGATTACTGACAGCGAAGCGTCCCGCCGTCGCCAAGGTGTTGAGATTAATGTCGGCAACGGCATTTAGATCTCCCTGAATAATACCCAAGCCCTGTGCCTCTGCGGGAGCGAGGTTAAGGGTTTCCAGGGGAAAATTATCGAGTCGAGCCTGGAGGCGATCGCCCTGCGTTGTTCCCTGCGCCAGCATCGTATCCCGCTGCACCAGAAACTCCAGGGGACGCTGGCGATCGTCAATCCGAGCAAACACCCGATCTTGCCCATTTCCAGCCAGATCAACCATTCCTCCAGAGCGCAAGGCAAAATCCACCGGACCCGTCAGCACCGGATCAAAGGCAATTTGGTTGATGCCCAACCCCGCCAACCGCAGATTACCCGCCGCTGCCGGATTATCCACCGTCCCACGCACCTGCCCATCAAAACTCGCCTGCCCAACCAGGCTGACCCGCTCTGGCAAAAACTCCCGAATTCGCGCCAGGTCATAGTCCTGCACGGCAACCGCCAGATCAAAGGAACCCACCCTGGGTTGCCCGTCCAGGTTGATGGTTACAAAGCCACGGGCATCCAATCCTGATCCACTGAACTGCTCAAACTGGATGCGATCGCCCAGCCAGCGAAACGAAGAAGACAGAGGACGCTCGAAATAGGGCACCCCTTCAGATAACTGCACCGCACCCTCGGCACGAATGCCGCGAGGGCTGAGGTCAGACAACTGCCCCGAAGCCCGCACCGTTCCACTCAATGCACCCTGCAACTGCGGCGAGAAAGCAGAAAGAAGAATGTTGTCTGCCTGTGCTTCAGCCCGCCACTGTTCATTGGCGATCAATCCGCTGGCGTTAATCGTACCGCTTGCCGTGCGGGCAGTGGTGTTGCGAAACTCAATGGCTCCATCGGCGATCGCAATCTCTCCGCTGGCTGGAAACGTTCCCTGCAAAGCTTCCCAGTCAATTTGCGTCACCACCCGATCGAGCGGACCCGAAACCACAACATCCGCCGAAGCCGTGCCAATGCGAATATCGTTGGGCAGATTAGCGCCATAGCTGCGGGCGATCGCATCCGCCGCTACATCCCGCAGTTGGAGGGCGATCGCCAGCCCTGCCGCCGTTTCACCCAAGCCAATGCGCCCTTCCCCCCGCAGCGTGCCCCCCGTCGCCAAACTTGCCTGGATGTCCTGCAAATTCAGCACATTATCGCCAACATCAATGGCAAAGTTAGTCCTCGCCGACTCCACATCCACCCGATCGATTCGCACCGGACCGCTAGTTGCCACCCGCCCCTCAATATTGGGGCTGTCGATCGCCCCCAGCAGTTGCGCTGCCACATCAAACTGCCCTTCGACGGGAATGGGCAAGTCAAATTCCACAGACTCTTGAACCGTTGCAAATGCCAGATCATTGGATTCTGCAACCAGATTAAACCCATCCTCCAGATCGATCGTTCCTGCCAAATCGGCGGGAATTGAGCCGTACTGAAGGCTGGTATCTTCCAACTCAATCGTTTGCTCGCTCAGGCGTATCCGACCATTTACGGCATTGATCGGGGCAGGTACATCCACAATGCGGGCACGACCATTCTGCACCGTGGCAGTGCCATCGAGCGATCGCAGCGCGGTTCCCTCCACCTCGATTGTCACATTCGCAGACAGCATCCCCTCATCCAGCGTGACAGGAATAGCTAACAACGAACTGATATCCGTGGCGTCCATGCGGCGTCCCCGCACGGAAATGATATACCGCTGTTCTTCGAGCAACGCCTCCCCTGCAAACGTGACCCGCCCTCCAGTTTCCGGCTGAACTTGTACCCGAAAATCGAGTTCCTGTTCTTCGTTGTTCAGCCCTAATTGTCCATTCACATTCCGGTAGGTCACCAGCGGCTTTACACCCGGACTGCTACCAACCCCTGGTCGGTTCAGCTCCCGCATAATGTCCTGGGATGGAGCCAGTGCTACGTCCCCATTCCAAATCCGCAGGCGATCTAACTGCACCTTGACGGGTCCTTCCCGATCCTCCTCCTCCTCTTCCTCTTCCCCAAAATCGAGGTTGAGCCATTCACCATCCGCTTCCTGCTCAATATAAAGATTGGGGGAAACCAGGGTGATCGTCAGCCCCAACCGTCGTTGGGTCAGCACTTCCAGGAGGTTGAAGTTTGCCCGAATTTGCTCTACTTCCAGGCGATCGCGATCGCTCTCCGTTGCAGGCACCGCCGAGGCTCCAAACACTATCTGCGTCAGAGAAAACGACTCCAGTTCCCCCACCTCGACCTGGCGGTTAATCAAGTCAGACATTTCCCGCGCAATCAATGGAGCCAGTTCCGTTCGGATGAAACGCGAACCCCATAATGCACCGATTGTTCCCGCTGTAATTGCTGTAGCAGCCAACCCCCAACCCGCCCACAGCCATAGCCGGGGCGATCGCCGCCGTCGCCCCTTCCTGGGTGGATATGGCTCTAAATCTGGGCTTGGTTTGCCATCTGGTGAACTAGACATGCTCTCTCCTATCACCCCAACCCAATTTGCACCCACTTATCCCATCTAGGCGCATAACAGGATCTACTTGTCCCATCTATCCCTGTGCCAGCCCTTCTTTTTCAAATAAGACTCTATCCTAAAGCGCCAGGTTTCCCAACCCCTCTACATTTGCTGCCCTTTACTTTTTTAAGCCTGGGAGAGGTAAATCGCATGGACAAAAAAGCTCCAGAAAGCCCACTGGCTTATTTTTTGGGAGGAATTTATTGATGCTTCAATTGATGCTTCAAAAGATGGGCGATCGCATCAAATGTGATCCTTCCCTAAAATTTTGAAAGCTCATCATCTGCAAATTAAATTGGTCAGTCCTCCAGCTCATTAATAGTTTATTGAAACAAAATATTTATTTATGCGAGCCCAATGAGCCTCAAAGCAGACCCGTGAATATCAGTGAATATATAGAGGCAAAAAAGAAAATGTCCAGAAATGAATTACAGCTAAGGATTACGTACGAAATAAAACCCGGAATTTTTGATGAGAAGCGCGGCAATGCCGCGCTTCTCATCAAAAATTCCGGGTTTTATTTTATTTCTTGGAGGACTCCAAGTTCAAGGCGATCGCAACATCGAAACAAATGTCAGAAACAAATGTCAAAGACAATTTTCTGAAGGCACAAATTGAGGAGCGCCAGTTGTTTGCTGGTTATAAAGGAACTTGCGCCCAATTGAACTTGCGCCCAATTACAGACAGATTGCTTGATTTAGGGGGTAGCAAATAAATAAAATTCCAGAGAGAGGGAGCGCGGGCGAAGCCTGCGCTCCCTCTCTCTGGAATTTTATTTTTAAGTAAGAAGCGCGGCACTACCGCGCTTCTCATCAAAAATTTTGGATTTTATTTTGTACCCAATCCTTAAAGATGATTTTAATTTTTAGATTTTAATTTCTATCGGATGCATAAGCGGTAGCGTATTGTACTGCGGTCTTGCAAAATTTCGAAAAGCTCTTGCTTTAATTTTCACCACAGTAGAAATAACTATTTTTGAGAGCCTGGCTATGGCACTACCCAATTTTACCGCAATAATACGGTTCGGATCGGTATATACGGTTGTGACTGTGCAGGGCTAGGGATGAAACTTGACTTAATCTTGATCGTTTCTTGAAGTAAAAACCATGATCCGTGCGAAATACTAAGAGTAGAGACGCAGCAGATCTAAAAAGGTTTGATCATCGTTCGATGTGCTTCAATCTTTGCTTTGTCAAGCATTGATCAAGGTCTCTGACAAGGGACTTCGTCAAAAATCTTGCCCCAAGTTTGGTTACTCACTCCCTTCCTTGTTGAATCCGTATGCGCGGTAAATTCTTTTTCAAAGCATTGCACTCAACGCATCTACCTTGAGGAATTGTGGGAACACTACAGAAACCAGCCATCCAGCATGCATCCGCCTCGAATGGATCACATGGATCGTTTTGGAGGAAACCTGAAAGGACATCTGCCTCCATGAAATCAAAAGACGCAAAAACACAACGCCGAGAGCTTGCCCTCGGTATGCTGGGGAAAACCATCGGGGGTCGCTATCAAATTGTTCGCCATCTTGGAGGTGGCGGATTCAGTCAGACCTACCTGGCAGCCGATCAACATTTGCCGGGGAAGCCCCACTGTGTTGTAAAACTCCTCAAGCCCAAGGTTAATGACCCCGACTCTCTTCAGGCAGCGCGGCGGTTGTTTGACCGTGAAGCTCAGGTGCTTTACACCCTGGGTAGCCACGACCAAATTCCTCGCCTATACGCCCACTTTGAGGAAAACGAAGAGTTTTACCTGGTGCAAGAATTTGTGGAAGGGGCGTTGTTGGGTCGCGAGATCAAGGCAAATCGCGGATTTGATGAAGCGTACACCATCCAACTATTAAAAGATGTGCTGACAACGCTGGAGTTTGTCCATGAGCAACAGGTCATTCACCGCGACATTAAGCCTTCGAACCTGATTCGCCGCAAACAGGATCAGCGCATTGTCCTCATTGACTTTGGGGCAGTCAAACAGATCGGAGCGAGCCAGGTTACCGAAACCTTTGACCACCAAACCAGCTTCACGATCGCCATCGGCTCCAGTGGCTATATGCCCAACGAGCAGATAGCAGGAAGACCCCGGTTTAGCAGCGATGTCTATGCGGTGGGGATTGTTGGCATTCAGGCTTTAACCAGTGTGTCGCCCAGCCACTTGCCCGAAGACCCCCGTACAGGAGAATTGCTGTGGCGCGATCGCGTCAACATCAGCCCAGAACTGTCGGATGTGTTGGACACAATGGTGCGCTACGACTTCCGCCAGCGCTATCAAACCGCCTCAGAAGCTTTGGCAGCCCTGGAGAGTGTCTCGCCATCTCCCACCCATTCGGTGATTATTTTGCCCACTGCGCCCAAGGAAAACCTGGATGGGCACACGGCATGGTTAGAGCGTGGAGATGATCTGTTTCAGCAAGAGCGCTATCGAGCGGCGGTTGATTGCTACGACAAAGTGGTTAAAGTGAAGCCCGATGATTACCTTGCCTGGTTTAAGCGAGGGATTGCGCTGGACAATTTGAAGCAATTTGCGGAAGCCTCAGAGTCCTATGCCAAAGTTTTGGAGTTGAACCCCGAAGACTACCTTGCCTGGTTTAAGCGGGGGCGGGCGCTGGAACACCTGGAGCGGTGTGATGAGGCGATCGCCTGCTACGACAAGGTGATTTCGCTTCAGCCCGACAACTACTGGGCATGGCATGACCGGGGGCGCACCCTGGAAGCTGCCGAGCGCCTGGAGGAAGCGGTTGAATCCTACACCCGTGCGGTTAACCTCAAACCGGACTTTAAGCTAGCCGTGCAAAGCCGCAAACGCCTGCTGAGTGAAATGAAGCAAGTCGATCAGCTCTATGGTTTGCAGCACTACGAAGAGGCGATCGCCTCCTGTGATACGGCGATCCGGGCTAACCCCCAGGATCCGTTGGCATGGCTGATGCGCGGGATGGCAATGGAAAACCTGGGACAGCATCAGTCTGCGGTTGCCTCCTACAGCCAGGTGGTTAAGCTTCAGCCGGATGATCACCTTGCCTGGTTTAAGCTGGGGGGCGTGCTGGAAGCCATGAATCGCCATACAGAGGCGATCGCCTGCTACAACCGGGTGCTCAAAATCCAACCCGACAATTTCTGGGCGTGGCATGACCGGGGACGTGTCCTGGAAACCCTGGAAAAATTTGAAGCAGCATTAGCCTCCTATGACAAAGCTGTGCAACTGAAGCACGATTTCACTGCTGCCATAGAAGGTCGGCAACGCACCCTCAACTGCCTCAAAGCCGAACATTCTGTTTCCCGTGCCATAGCTCAGCCTTAGGATCGCGTACGAAATAAAACCCAGAATTTTTGACGAGAAGGGCGGCATTGCCGCCCTTCTCGTCAAAAATTCTGGGTTTTATTTTATTTTCAATCCTTAGGCGATCTCCAGAAAAGAATATCCCCATTTTTTGAGGGAGGGCGCGGCTTAGCCGCGCCCTCCCTCAAAAAATGGGGATATTCTTTTCTGGAGATCTTCCAAGAGGAACATTCGCGATGCAATGGCGTCAACAGGGCAGAACCCTTTTTCCCTGGACTTTTTATGCCAGCTTCTTATGCCAAATTTTTATGCCATAGGTCTGGCGATCGCAAAGGGCGATCGCACGTTCATCCTCCTAGAGGAAGACAATCCCTGGGCGATCGCCGTCAATAATCTTGGGCGATCGCCGTCAATAAATAGAGTCCGTAAAGTGAGAGATCTAAACTCAGTAAATCCAGTACAATCTTGCTGGTAAGTTGGGCAGGATAAACTCGCCAGAAGATGGCTCTCAATATTACCCCCTTTGGAGTGAGTACTTGGTGTGAAGAGGAATCGAGAGGCTACAATGACGCATCCGTCTACAGCTAACCATTCAACCCGCAAGCGTATGACTCAACTATCGCTTTGGTTGAGCATTGGTCTTGTTGGTGGCATGGGCACCCTGGGAGCAACCCTAGCCCACGCGCAAAATACACCCGAAGCTGAGGCGATCGCGGTTCCCAGCGCAGAAGAATTATTGTCAGCACCGTCGGCTCCTGAGCCAGCCCCAGTTGCAGCTCCTGCTCAGCCTGCTCCGGTTCCCACAACCCCCGAAGTCTTTTCCCCCGCCCCCGAAGCGGCACCAGCGCCCGTGGTGGAAGTCGCGCCTGAACCCACCGTGACCGTGGATGAGCCAGTTCGGGCAGAGGTAGATTTCAGCGAACTTTATATCGATCCAACCGATTACAGTGTTGGGGCAACCCGGTCTGACCAACCCACGGTGGTTTTGTCTGAACGCAGCACGGGTTGCGAAGCGGCGGTTCAGCCCGGACAGGTCGTAGACAGCAGCGTTTGCCGTGCTATTCGCAATCATGCGTCTCAGCAGATGTATCCCCCCGGTTCTGTGCCAGTAGCGGCTCAAAGTGGTGGCGCACGCAATTTGCCCCTGGGGGCAGCGGTGGTTCAAGATTTTTACAACCGCACCCTGCGTCCTTCCGCCTTTTTGGGTAATGGCAACACACAATTGCTCTACCCGCTTGCGACCCCCGGACGGTTGACCTCCAGCTTTGGCTGGCGGATACATCCCATTTTTGGGAACCCTCGCTTCCACAGTGGGACGGATATTGGTGCGCCGAGCGGAACCCCTGTGTTGGCTGCGTTTTCTGGGCGCGTCAATACTTCGGGCTTTTTGGGTGGCTATGGTTTAACAGTCATTCTGGAGCATTCGGGCGATCGCGCCCAAACCCTCTACGCTCACCTTTCTGAAGTGTTTGTGCAGCCGGGAGAAGTGGTCGAACAGGGCGAGGTCATTGGTCGCGTCGGCAGCACGGGTAACTCCACCGGACCACACCTCCACTTTGAGTACCGCGAGTACACCGCCGATGGTTGGGTAGCGATGGATGCAGGCGCTGTCTTGCAAGGTGCGCTGACAAATTTCTTTGAAGGGTTTGGCGTTGCCCAATTGCCTGCACCCAAACTAGAGGAAGCCGGATTGGTGAACATCGAAAGCCTGGCAGACTTTGGCAAACTGGTTGCCGATGTTATTCCAGAGGGCAAGGTTGTTGATGCAAGTAAAGACCTGACCCAAGCGGCGGCTGAAACAAGCCAGGCTAAAGAGGTAGACCTGCCTGAAGTTGTCGTTCCAGCTGTTATGTACCCGTAGGACTTACCCCAACATGCTCGCCATTTTTCCTAAAACCTTTGATTTTTCGTGCGCGGAGCGTACACAAAATCAAAGGTTTTGGGAAAAATGGCGAAGGTATTGTTACCTGTAGGGTTATTTTTTGAAAGGGGGCGCGGCTCAGCCGCGCCCCCTTTCAAGCATTTTGTTGGGTCTGCGATCGCCCATTACACCCATTACACCCATTACAAATATCCATGCTCTGACAGAAAACCCATGTTGATCGGCATTTCAGGCATAGGTAGGGCGATCGTCCCATCCTCAACCTGCCCTGCAACGGGATTCACGTGCAGAAACTTCTCAACATACTTACCCAACAAGTCGCCTTCCAGATTAACGGGATCGCCCGGTTGAAGCGCTTGCAGGTTCGTTTCGGCATAGGTGACGGGAATTACGGATACCATAAACTCCCATCCACCTGGGTCGCAGTCGGCAATCGTAAGGCTGATACCGTTGATGGCGATGCTCCCTTTGGGCACAATGTAGCGGGCAATGCGATCGCCCTCCACCCGAAAGCGCATCTCCCAGGAGGTCGCCGTAGCGGTCGCCGATTGGAGGAGCCCAATCCCATCCACATGCCCCGTCACGAAGTGCCCGCCCATCTTGCTCCCCACGCGCAAGGAAGGCTCCAGGTTCACTGGGCGATCGCCCAGTTGGTAGCCTAAAATCGTGCGGCTCAGGGTTTCGGGGGAAACCGCCGCCACAAAGCCACTGTCAAGGATTTGCGAAACCGTGAGGCAAACCCCATCCACCGAAACGCTATCCCCTAGCTCTAATCCCGCAGCAATTTTCTCTCCGCGCTGGTGGTAAGAAACCAGCACTTCATACTCTCCTCGCCGTTGCAAAATTCCCGTCGCCTGTACAAGTCCTGTAAACACCGTGATTTCTCTGGTTGTCGTAATGTTCAGCGAATAATGGGAAGCGATCGCATTTGCTACCCATTCTCACCTTAGAGCTAAGCAAGAAAATAAAGAACCCATTTTGGGAGAGATGCGGCTTAGCCGCATCTCTCCCAAAATGGGTTCTTTATTTTCTTGGAGCATTCTTGGACTTTGGCGATCTCCAGAAACAATACCTTCGCTATTTTTCTAAAACCTCTGATTTTGCGTGCGCTTCGTGCGCAAAATCAAAGGTTTTAGAAAAATAGCGAAGGTATCAAATTGAGTTTCTGTGTATTTTGGCTTCACGTTTTAGCTTCATGGTTTGACTTCATATTTTGGCTGAATAAATTCTGAATAAAAATCTTTGGGCAAAAAAGTAAATTCAAGAATTTTGCTATCAGCTATGAGCATTTCTTGACACCCTTGAAAAGGCGGAGATCTCGGTCAATCAAAGGAAAGTCTGTCTATGGGATGTAGGAAAAGTTCAAACTTTGTAGTCAAACTTTCCGTTTGTTGCGGTAGCACTCTGACCATTTCAGGGCATACTGGTGTTCAAGCGAGCCGTCTCAACTCGACGTTCTTGAAGGAGAGGATCGAAGACTACCTGCCTGAGATCCGATGATTCACGGCATCATAGAGTAGAGGATATGCCGCATTTCACCTGCATCGTACCTGCTTCCAGTTTCCAGGAAAGTTTAAGGTTCATGCTTAACATACTGGAAAGCTCTCTGGCTGACCGGATCGGACAGTTTAGAGACTCATTTTTGAAGCCTGCAACGTTGATCTAATTCCATTACACTACAACTCATCACCGGGTTTCACCTATTCGATTCTCAACGGATTCAGAGGCTCAGCAATGATTGAAATGAAGGTCGCTGGAATCGCCCTTGAGGCTGCTACCCGCAGTCCCATTGTGCTTCTTCGGGATGCTTCCGAGCGACGACAACTGCCCATCTACATTGGACAAGACCAGGCACGCGCCATTATCAGTGTGCTCGAAAACCAAACTCATCCTCGACCCCTGACCCATGACCTGATGGTCAACATCTTCGACGAAATCGACGTCGTACTGGAGCGAGTTGTGATTCACTCCTTGCAAGACAGCACCTTTTTTGCGGTGATGACGGTACGCCAGGGCGAGGTCAAGAAGGATATTGACGCCCGACCCAGTGATGCGATCGCCCTTGCCCTGCGGACTCGCAGCCCCATTTGGGTGATGGAAGAGGTGGTCGCCGAAGCCGCCCTTCCCGTAGACCGGGATGCCGACGAAGCGGAACAGAAAGCGTTTCGTGACTTCCTTTCGAACTTGAATCCCTCAGATTTTACCCAAAGAGGGCGTTCCACCAGCAGCGAAAGCTAATTTCTTCAGGGGTAGGCTTTGGTCTACCCCTGACTGTATCTCGCCAGTATATTTCGCTCCTGGCATCTTGTACCTGCTTCCTGACTGACATCGCACGATGCGCTATCGCCGCTTCGGCAAAACCAATCGCCATCTTTCCGTGTTCTCTCTGGGAACGATGCGTTTCCTGGCATCCGAAGCGATCGCCCAGGCGACAATGCAACGGGCGATCGCCCTGGGGATCAACCATCTGGAGACAGCGCAGGGCTACGGGGAGAGCGAAGTCTTCCTGGGCAGGGCACTCCAGCAAGGAGTGGAGATTCCCCGAACTGAACTATTTTTGACAACCAAGTTAACGCCGACCCCTGATGCAGCGACGATGACAGCGGCGATTGACCGTTCTCTGGCGCGGTTGGGGGTTGACTATATAGACGGGTTAGCCCTACATGGGATCAATACGGAAGAGCATCTGGGCTGGATTGAGGCTCCGGATGGCTGTATGCAGGCGGTGAGAGCAGCGATCGCCGCTGGGCGCATCCGTCATGTTGGCTTCTCGACCCACGGCAGTCTGGATGTGATTTTGCGGGCGATCGCCACCGACCAGTTTGATTTTGTTAATCTGCATTATTACTACTTTTTCCAGCGCCATCTGCCAGCGATCGAACTGGCACACCAGAAAGATATGGGAGTGTTCATTATCTCCCCCGCAGACAAGGGCGGAATGCTCCACACGCCGCCCGAACGCCTACGGGCACAATGCGCTCCCTTCGACCCATTGCACCTCACCTACCGCTTCCTGCTCAGCGATCCCCGCATCACAACCCTCAGCACGGGACCTGCCAATCCCAAGGAACTGGAATCCATCTGTACGGTGATGAATCGCGATGAGCCACTGACGGAGGCGGAAAAGTCCGCGCTGGAGAATTTGCAGGAGCAGCAACGGGAGCGGCTGGGGTTTGAGGGCTGTAGCCAGTGTTATGCCTGTCTGCCCTGCCCGGAAGCTATCAACATCCCCGAAGTGCTGCGGTTGCGGAATCTGGCGATCGCCCATGACATGACGGAGTATGGGCGCTATCGCTATGGCATGTTTGAGCGGGCAGGGCACTGGTTTCCGGGGCGACGGGGCGATCGCTGCACCGACTGTGGTGACTGTCTGCCCCGTTGTCCAGAAAACCTCGATATCCCTTCTCTGCTGCGAGATACGCAGGAGCGTTTGGGTGGCAGTCCCCGGCGTCGCCTTTGGGAATAGCCTCATCAGCGAAAAATCGGGCGTTGCTTAATCCAGGGATGAATTTTTTGTTTGGAACCGCGCACTGCGCGGTTCCAAACAAAAAATTCATCCCCCCAATCAGCAAAGCTAAAAATCGTTATCCTGGAAAACAGTAGGTAATCTAAATAATTCCCCCTGCCCAGTAGGGGGATGCTACTGTAAAAAAGATTGTCATTGCATTGCACTGACATCCTGGAGTGGGGGATTGGACGGTGTTTCATCCTTGCCTTGACGTTCACTTCAGGGATATCTGTCCATATGCAGTGGCGTTTTCACATCAAAAACGCGTAAAGTCAACCGAACATTTTGCAGAACCGAGCACCGGAGATTAAATAGTGGTTGCAACTCCCGAAAAACTGGAAAAAACCCCAGTCAGTGGTGCGGCGGGCGATCGCGTCGCCGTTCTACTCATGGGCTATGGCGAAGTCGAGAGCTACGAAGATTTTGCGAACTATAACGAGCAGGCGTTGAACCTGTTGACGGCAAAGTTTGCCCCGGTTCCGACCTGGCTCTACCCTCCTCTGGCAAAGCTGCTGGCAGTATTCGATTTGCATGAGTGGGATCATCAACACGGGCACTTCATTTCCCCGCACAATGCCATCTTTGAGCAGCAGCGGGCGGGAATTGAAAAAGAACTGAAGAAGCAGTGGGGCGATCGCATCAAAGTCTTCAAAGCTTTCAACTTCTGCGCACCGTTTCTGCCCGAACAGGTGATGGAGCAAATCCGCGATGAAGGCTTCGACAAGATTCTGATCTATCCGCTCCTTGTGGTTGATTCCATCTTCACCAGTGGTATTGCTGTTGAGCAGGTCAATGATGCTCTCAACAAGACCTTCCAGGGCAGTGGCAGCGAACACTGGCTGAAGGGAACCCGATATATCCCCTCTTTCTACAACGAGCCTGCCTACATCAATTTGGTAGCGCGTATGGTGGAGGAAAGGGTCGAGCAGGATCTGGCAGTGGCGCATCTGCCTTCCCAAACCGGGATTGTGCTGATGAACCACGGTTGTCCCCACGAAGCGAAGGGCTTTACCTCTGGTATTGACGAGAGCCAGGCGCTATTTGAGCGGGTACGCGAAAGGCTCATCAACCGCTTCCCGCTGGTTTCTGTGGGCTGGCTGAACCACCAAACGCCGCTGATTAAGTGGACGCAGCCTAATGCGGAACTGGCAGCGAAGAATTTGATGGATCTGGGGGCGACGTCCATCGTCTTTATGCCCATCGGCTTTGCGACCGAGAACCACGAAACGCTGCTGGATGTGGATCACATCATCCATGCTCTGCGTCGTCGTCGCCCGGATGTGACGTTTGTGCAGATGCCCTGTGTAAATGACCACCCTGAGTTTTTGGCGATGGCAGCAGCATGGGCTTCGCCACAAATTGCCGATTTGTTGTCTGAAACGGCTATGGTGGTGAATCCTTCGCTGGCAGCGGCGCAGGCGGCGCATTCCCACAGTCATGATCATGGGCATAGCCACGATCATGGACACAGCCACGATCATGGACACAGCCACGGGGGTGGACATTCCCACGGTCATGACCACAGCCACGGGCATTCGCACTAAGGCTTTTTGCAAGCATATTGGCTTGTTCTGAGTTTCCTAAAAAACAGGTTGTGATGGAGCGTGTGTTGTTGAATGGCACACGCTTTTTTTGCTTGAAATCGTCGCAGTTGTTTTTGTGAGAGCTGCGCGGAGTGCGGTTCTCACAAAAACAACCTTGTTACTCTCGGCTGGATGAAGGTTGCTGATGAGCGTTTGGAGTGTGGCTTGGGGGCGCGCCGCCCCCCAAACCCCCTGGCTGGGGGGCGCACGCCCGCCCCCCAGACCCCCTCGGCGAAGGTGCTTTGCATGGGAGGCGTTGAGCCGCTTCGCATCGGTGGGGGGCATCCGGCTGGGTGCGGTGTTGCGCTTCTGCTGCGTTTCTGGAGTCATCCCATTTCTCTGAAAACCCACTTCAGATCTTTTGTGAAATTCATGCGCAGCGTAAATTTCACAAAAGATCTGAAGTGGGTTTTCGAGGACTTGATAGAGGACTTGATATTAGTTATGTCCGCGTCCGATAACGGATAGCCCTTCGACGATGATGGAGGGGGTGTAGCATTCGCCGCTCCAGACGGCGTCGCTGCCGATTTCGATGACGTTTTTTAGGGCAGTGTAGACGTTGCCAGCGACCATGGTGTCTTTGACGCGTCCCAGGATTTCGCCGTTCTGGACGGTGTAGCCAACTTCGACATTGATGGAGAAGTCGCCAGAGATGCCAGCGCTATCGCCCAGCATTTGATCCACAATCAGCCCGTGGGACATTTCCTGGATCATGGTTTCGAAGGATTTAACGCCGGGTTGGACGAGCAGGTTGAATAAGCCGGGGGTGGGGTAGCTCTCTAGACCGGGGCGGAAGGCGTTGCCGGTGGTGCCACTGCCGAGCGATCGCCCAATTCTCCGATCGGTATAGAACAGTTGCAGGGTTCCCTCTTTGAGGAAGGTGATGGGCTGTGTCGGGGTGCCTTCATCGTCAAAGGGGCAACTGTAGGGACCCGCTTCTGGGTTTTGGGTGAGGGTGATGAGGGGGGAAACGACGGTGTCGCCCAGGCGATCGCTCCAGGGAGATGCCCGTTCAATCACTTGCTTGCCGTTTAGCGCCGACTGCACTGTTGACCACAGCATATCCGCCGCTTTGGAGGTGAACAGGACAGGAATTTTGCCGGTTGGGGGCGCGACGTTTTCCTTTGCCCAGTGGAAGCGATGCAAAATCTGTTCTGCCAGATCGATGGGATTGAGATTTCCCCGGCGGGTTTGCCCATCGGCGACGTTGAGGAAGTCGTCGCCCCGAATCAGTTCGGCTTCCATGTAGCAACTGAGGGTGGTGTCGGTGTAGCCGCAGTCCAGCCCTTCGGAGTTGATCAGCCGGGTGGTTTCGCGATCGCACTCCCATTCAGCGGAACAGAGGAGTTCGGGGAGGGCGGTGCGGACATGGGCGATCGCCTCTTTGCCCCATTCCACCAACTGCTCCACCGGCACAGGCTGCCCCAGGTCAGGGTAGTGCCCGGAGGTAACCGTCGCCATTTCAATAATTTCGGGTTCGTTGAGTTGGCTGAGGGCGATCGCCCGTTCCACCAACCCCGATAGTTCAACAGGACCGTAGGCAACCGCCAGCCCTGGTCGTCCATCGCGCCAAATCCGCAGTGCCAAACCTTCAGACTGCGAGACTTCCAACTGCTTCAGGCGGTTTGCCTCAAAAAAAACCGGGCGCGATTGAGCATTTGCCTGATAAACCTCTGCCGCCTCGACTCCAGAGCGGAGCGCGAGTTCCAAAAGTTCTTCCGCCAGGGAAGATGAATGCCGAAAATCTGACCCCATACCTGCGTATCTCAGCGCATCGAACATCGGTTCTGCAGACACCCTCAAAGAAAATCCCTCAAAATCCGCAAATTAAGGGATAAAAATCACTCAATGCTTCTTCCTGTCTGCATCACCCTGCCTCACCTTCAGCCTGTGTCAACGGAGAACTCTACCCATCATCCGGGATCGGGGGACATTACGCTAGATTCAGTTCTTGCAAAAGCCAAAATCCGGCAAACTCTTCGCTCTCAGGGTTCGTTTGTACCCCTAGAAAATGCACCTGATTGGCGGCTTGCTTCGCCGCTTCAAAGGCTTCTCCTTCCTGCTTCAGCGCATCTGTGCCCAGAGTCGCCAGCACCCATGAATCATTGCTGCCTGTCTCCAGCAACAACTGGGCAGGTTTTCCTGGCAGGTACTTGACCGATGCCAGTTCTAGCCCCGACATCCAGGCTGCCAGGGGCAGGGCGCGGGGGGAAAATACCAACAAGCCGGGAATCGTCATGTCGGGCGCTATATCTGCCAGATCAAGCGGAAAGCTTTCGCTAAAAGCAACAGACCACTCTGGCAAATCCTGAAATGCGCTGGCTTCCAAATTTACAAATGCCCATTTTTGCCCAATCAACTGATCGGGTAAAGGGCGTGGCGAGGGCATTCCCATGCTGACAGAGGGATTGCTGCTCTCCTTGTAGTTGGGCATGGCAGGGTAAACCTCCGCCATTCGCTGGTTAATCCAGCGGTTCAGGGCAATGGTGCGGCGGCTAGCATAGGCGGGAACTCCGGCTTCCTCCGCTGCCTTGAGGATCATGTTGTTCATCTGGCGGCGGAAAAAGCGAATTTTGTCGGGTGGGGCGGGAGCCTGGGCGATCGCCTCCCCAATCGCTTCCCGCAAAGATGCCGAGTTAACGTCTGTGTTGAGGAAAAACTTAGAATACTGAAATAGCGAATCCACCGGGCGTTCCACCCCCAGCGCACTCTCGCAGATCAGCACTTCCCAAAGTTTTTTCTCGTTTTCCCCGAGGACGGGGCGCGAGTAGAAATCCAATTCCCAAATTACGGTCATGGTGACGTAACGGCTCAACCCAACACTAAAGTCTGACCTTGATCATACGGGTTGACGGGAATCTTTGAAATGCGATAACGGAGCGATCGCCTCCCATCTGCGTTACGTGAACCAGAGGTGGCGATCGCCCATCACAAAAATTGGCGTTGCTTAATCCAGGTATGAATTTTTTGTTTGGAACCGTACTTTGCGCGGCTCCAAACAAAAAATTCATACCTCCAACCAGCAATGCCCAACAATTAATTCAATAAAAAGCGGGGCGGGGTCAACCAAAACAGCTCACAGGCTCCCACCACAGAACCCGACTCCGGCACTCGCAAGCCAATCACACCCGCTTTCTTCAGCTCAATGCGATGGCGGATCTCGCCCCAAACCATTTGCTCTGCCCAGGTGCTCAGGTTTGGCTCATGTCCCACCAGCGCCAAACCGTTCTCCCCCATCTGCTTCCACCGCTCAAACCAGGGTTCCCAATCGGCGATCGCCCCTTCTGGAGCCAGCACGCGCGACTCTTCAATGGTTTTGCCCACCTGCGCAGACTGCAAAATTTCAGCCGTCTGGCGTGCCCGCACCAATGGACTGGTAAGCAGGCGATCAAAGCGAAGCCCCATCTCATAAAGGCGATCGGCAACCTTACGGGTTTTCTGCTGTCCCTCTTCCGTCAGCGGACGTAACTCATCGTTGGGATAACTCCCATGCTCCCCCGCCAGTCCGTGACGAACGATATACAATTCGATAGCCATAAGCAGAAACCTGGTTCTATTACACATCCACCGAAAACTCGATAGACTTTTGGGCGTCCAAAGCTCACGAATGGGTTTCAAAGGGCTTTGTAGTACCCTATTTCAGGGGTTGCACTACGAAGGCTGAAGCACATCGTCCCCTGGATTGATGATATGCAGAAGTTTTTGCTTGATCTGACTATCAAAAACTTCCCACTTCACCCGAGCATAGTCACTATTTTCATTGAAGCCGGAAAGAAAGCCAATGGGGATCTCAAAGCCCCCTGCCATCGATCGCCCGCCCCCATAGAAGCGTCCCTGGGCGTCTTGCCCAAAGGCTTCCTTGAGAAACTCGTCGGGGTCAATCGTCAGCTTATTGGTGCGCATCGAACCAATCACCACTTCAATATCCTCGTCTTCGTCATGGACGATACCATACACGACAGCGGTGTGGATATTTTCTTCGGTAACGAGGAAATCAGCCGCCTGGGGAATGGCATCGCGATCGTCATAGCGTAGGTAACCCACCCCAGCGATGGAGTAGCTGTTTTCGGTGAGTCGATTCCGCAGCGATTGCTCAATTACATCCATCACCCGGCGCGATCGCGCCGATTGCAACACCGCACTTAGCAACTGGCTGTCATAGAAGCGGCTGAGGAAAGCAGCGGCGAGGAAATCCTCTTCCTTCGCATAGAGCAGCCGATTGGTGTCGCTCCGCAGTCCATGCATCAGCGCCGTTGCACACTTCGTATGCTCCACCATGCTGTTATCCAGCGTTAGCAAACCACCCTGGATATACTGCGTCATGATCGTGGCGGTTGCCCGCACCCCAGGGCGAATGTCCGAGAACTCTGCCTCAATCTTTTCTTGGGGGCTGTGGTGGTCGATAATTGCCAGTATCGGAAGCTTGATCTTTTTCACCTGTTCCCAAAGCTGGGTGGTTGTCCCCTGATTATCCACCAACACACAACCGCTATATTCCGATAGATCTTTTTCTCGCAGCATTTGCGGTGTCCAACGCTGAACGGGTAGCCCCAGGAGTTTGACTAGGGCAATATTTTCTTGATGGCTCAGCGTGCCTGCATAGACAATATCGCAGCGGATATCGTACTGCTCGGCAATGAGCTTGTATGCCCAGCCAGCAGAAAGCGCATCGGGATCGGGGAAGTCCTGTAGCAGAATAATTTGGCGATCGCCCCCATGCCGAGTCATTAATTGCTCAAATTCAATCAGGCGTTGCTCGGCTAACCGCTGATTCTGATTCAAAGTCGTAGAACCATTTCCCCCATGTGGTTCGCTAGCACGCAAACTGGGCGAAACGGGTTTTTCTGATTGGGTTTGCAGCAAAAGAGGATCTGACATGGATTAAAAACCGTTGAGAGAAATCGGTAAGGTGGTTGAGTAAATCGCGATAGAGCAAACGGCTAAAGGTAGATGCAAAGGTTCAATGAGGAGGTTACAAGGCAGTAAATAAGCTAATAAAAAACCAATAAAACTGTGGAAAAGCGTGATGAGCAGAAGACAGTCAGGAAAACTGATCATTAAGGACGAGTGACCTGAAACCGCACCGGGCGACGAAGCACTTTCAGTTGCACACTTGCCCCCAACCCTGATGACCTGCCTAATGACCTGCCTGATGACCTGATAGGCACTCAAGTGGTTGAAAAACCTGACTGTGGAAATGTTTTGGCTATATCCAACGACATTTCTGGAGAACAGCAAAGCTTAGAAGCAATACAAAGCCTGGAAGCCACATCGAGTGCGCCAGAGAATGTAGGGGTAATAAGAAGGTTCCTGCCCCAACCAGAATTCAGCTATAGCGCTGGCTGAAGCTGTAAAGAAAACGATCGCATTGCAGGAACATCGCTCAATCTAAGGTGCAACTGCTTACCAAAAACTGTCACATCTCACTCGATCGTCCACATCTCATTCGATCTTCGCAGAAATTCATGGCTATGGCATCTCTCCTGAGGTGCCATTTACCGAACGCTCCCCACACCAAAGAGAAGCGCCCCACCAGAAAACCTGCCGTGTTTGGATTTCCCCAGAGCTTTTGATTAGGGTGCTCATCGGCTAATACTTTGAGAATCATTGGCGGGCAATTTGGCGGTTAAGAGTTCGCGAAAGCTCCAGATGTGGTCAGTTAATCCTGCCGCCAGCGCCGGGGTTCGTTGTTCATATTGCGGCTGGAAGCGTGGAGTCTCGATGGAGGCATCCTGTAGAGCGCGTCGGAGGCTCATGTGGGGTCGCGCCAGGTTGTAGAAG
>Ga0081520_100227_pt1 | contig 34653 bp, 34 predicted proteins | sample HotLakmasection1_FD_70988 | JGI IMG/M metagenome (GOLD analysis project Ga0081520, IMG submission 70988) | Hypersaline microbial mat communities from Hot Lake, Washington, USA - Section #1 (SPADES assembly) (version 2) | ecosystem: Environmental > Aquatic > Non-marine Saline and Alkaline >... | reverse complement strand
CCAAACAGGTCGCCCGGCGAGCGCCCTTCCATCAGCCGGTCCAGCAGGTCTTTGTCGATGCTCATACGTGGGTCTCCTCTCAGAGTAGTTACCACGTCAGCGCACAAAATTCAGGATAGTCCCGCGGGACACCCATCCGTCGCCTCGCGGGTGACTTCATTGCCGTCGATGTTGAGGGTGCGTTTCTGGGTGTAGACTTCCCGGATCTCGCCCGAGGCGGTTCCGCTGCCCCAATCCCACTCCACCTTTGTGCCTTCGCCAAATCCGGCCATGAGGCCCATCCCTTCATACGACTTCGCAAGGACAAACGCCCGGATCGAAAGGAAGTTGCCCTGACTGAAGAAGACCCATGTCAGTCGGCTTCCAGCCGCACCATGCGCAACTCGATCCGCTTGAGTTCGCGCAGCGTGGAGAGATGGTTCATGCGCAGCCAGAACCAGATCTTGATCAGGCCAACCGAAATCCAGCCCGCGAGTGCACCGGCGAGCCAGACGAGCCCCTCACGCGCGTCCGCCACGCCGGTCAGCTTCCAGAAACAGACGATCGACAGCGCGAAGAAGATCAGGCCAAGGCCCCAGGCGAACACGGTCCACGCGCCGAGCGGGCCGGAGAATGTGTCGCCAATCTGAGCAAACAGTCCGCGGCGCCCCTCCAGATCCTTCAGGAAGGCCTCGTCCTCGGCGGTGAGGCCGTCACGCAGTTTCAGGTCATAGTCACTCATTTTCGTCTCCCTTGAGATCGGCCCGGAGTTTCGACCGGGCATGGAACAGGCGCGACTTGACCGTGCCCTCTGGCACGCCAGTCGCGCGGGCAATCTCGGCAAGGCTGAGGCCCTCACCGAAGAACAGGACAGACGTGGTGCGGTGCTCGAAGGAGAGCCGTGCGAGCGCCTGGGCGATGGCGGCGGCATCCTCACCGCGCGCGGAAAGGGCCGGTTCCGGAGCGTTCTCCGGGTCAGCCTCTCGCGCGCGCAGGCGCTGGTTGCGCTTGATCTGGTCGCGGCACTTGTTGTGGAGAATGCCGAACGCCCAGGCGGGGAAATGGGCCGGGTCGGCGAGCCTGCGCCAGCCGCGCACGATGCCGATCCAGGCCTCCTGCACCGCGTCGCGGGCAAGCTCGGCGTCGCCAAGCATCCGCCGCGCCGAGCGCAGTAGCCGCGGGGTCCAGCGCCGGGCGAGACGTTCCGCCGCCCGCCGGTCTCCGTCCCGGGCAAGCGTGACGAGCAATTCGTCATAGACACGCGATGTCTCGTCATGGGTCAAGACCGATCCTCCAGCGTTCAGAAGATCAGTCTGTGCGCAAGAGGGAAAGGTTCAGTCGGTGGGCGAGGCGAACTGCAATTTGCCTGACCGGTGGCGCGGCGGGCCAACGTTTATTCCTTCAGTCGGTCGTGGGGACCGCCTTTCAGAGGAGACCGCAAGATGAAGAAGACACTTTTTACCGCTGTTGCCGCATTGGCCTTCCTGTCCGGCGGCGCGATGGCGCAGGACAAGGAAGGCTTCGCGTCGGACGGCGGGCCTGGGACGACACGGATCGATTCGGTGTCCGGCCTCGATCTCGGCAGCGGGCGCTACACCGAAGTGGAATGGACCTATCTGAAGGACAGGCAGGCCTACGGCTTCAAGTTTGAAAGGCCTGAAACCCGCGCGGATGCCGAGCCCAAGGATGATTTCATGAATCTGATCTGCTCGCAGCCCGATAAAAATCTTGGCAACCACGAGATCCAGCGTTTGAGGATCGTCCTGTCGGGCGGGACCACCATGCAGGCATCGAAGCTAAAGGATTTGGAGGCCGAGGATCGCATCTGCAAAGTCTTGCCGAAGGGTGCCGGCGTGCTTCTCGCTGACGAGCCAACTTCGCTCGACTATCTCGTCATCACCATGGAAAATTAGGTTCCCGGGTCCGGCAGAACAAAAGGCCCGGCGCATTTCATGCCGGGCCTTTTCATTTTCGACCTGTCGGAAACCTCAGAGGTCCAGCAGCATCCGCTCCGGGTTCTCCAGGCTTTCCTTCACGCGCACGAGGAAGGTCACGGCTTCCTTGCCGTCGACGATGCGGTGATCGTACGACAGCGCCAGATACATCATCGGGCGGATCACCACCTCACCATTGATCGCCACGGGGCGCTGTTCGATCCGGTGCATGCCAAGCACGCCCGATTGCGGTGGGTTCAGGATTGGTGAGGACATGAGCGAGCCATAGACGCCGCCATTGGTGATGGTGAAGGTGCCGCCCTGCAGGTCTTCCAGCGAGAGCTCTCCGTCACGCGCCTTGCGGCCAAGCTCGCCGATGGATTTCTCGATGCCCGCCAGCGAGAGCTGGTCACAGTCACGCACGACCGGCACCACGAGGCCGCGCTCGGTACCCACCGCGATGCCGAGATCGTAGAAATTCTTGTAGATGATATCGGTGCCGTCGATCTCTGCATTGACCGCCGGGATTTCCTGCAACGCGTGCACGCACGCCTTCACGAAGAAGCTCATGAAGCCAAGCTTCACGCCATGCTTCTTCTCGAAAATGTCCTTGTATTGCTTGCGCATGTCCATGACCGCCGACATGTCCACGTCATTGTACGTGGTCAGCATGGCGGCCGTGTCCTGCGCCTCCTTCAGACGGCGGGCAATGGTCTGGCGCAGGCGCGTCATGCGCACGCGCTCCTCGCGCGGCCCGAGATCGCGCGGAGCCCCGGTGGCCGAAGGGGCCGATTTCTGGCCGCCGCCGTTTTCGAGATAGGACAGCGCATCGCCCTTGGTGACGCGGCCATCCTTGCCGGAGCCCGGAATGTCGGAGGGGTTCACATCGTTCTCTGCCGAGATGCGGCGCACGGATGGAGAGACCGGACGGTCGCTGCCGGTCTGTGCCGCAACGGGCTGTGACTGGCCGCCATCGTGGGCCTCGGAGCGGCTTTCCGCCTTCGCGGCAGCCGGTTTGGCCGACGCGCCCGAACCCGCCTCGATGCGGGCGATCACGGCCCCCGGCGCGACGCTGTCGCCTTCCGCCACCAGCCATTCAGCGAGCACGCCGTCCTGCGGCGCGGGCACTTCGACGGCGACCTTGTCGGTCTCGATCTCCGCGATCGGCTCGTCCTGTTTGACGGCTTCGCCCGCCTTCTTGAGGAAGCTCGCAATCGTGCCTTCCGACACGCTTTCTCCCATTGTCGGGACCGTTACGTCTGTCATGGAACCCCCTGAGGTCTGATCATTGCTGGCAGGCTCGCCGGTTTCGCCCGGTCCGCCATGATTGGGAAGGGCCTCGGCGGCCGAACCATTGCGGCTTGCATCGGCCTTGGCCTCGCCGAGACGGGCGAGGATCGCACCGATCTCCACGGTCTCGCCTTCGGCGGCAACGATTTCGGCGAGCGTGCCGTCTGCCGGCGCCGTCACCTCGACGGCGACCTTGTCGGTTTCCAGTTCCGCGACGACCTCGTCACGGCGGACCGTGTCACCGGGTTGTTTCAGCCATTTGCCGACGGTGGCCTCGGTGACGCTCTCGCCAAGTGTCGGGACGGTGATGTCGGTCATGGTTCAGACCTCCGTCTTGTCGTTGCCGGCAGAGGCGACGGTGTGTTCGACTTCCGCCTGGCCTAGCGCCTGGTTGATGAAGGCATCACGCTCCTCGATGTGCTTGGACATGAGGCCGGTGGCGGTGGATGCCGAGGCGGCGCGGCCAGCATAGCGTGGACGCGGATGCCTGGCACCCACGCGACCAAGGCACCATTCGATTTCGTCGCGAATGAAGGTCCAGCCGCCCATATTGCGGGGCTCTTCCTGGCACCAGACCATTTCCGCGTGCAGGAAGCGCGAAAGCTCTTTCATCAGCGATTTGCGCGGCACGGGGTAGAACTGCTCGACCCGCAGGAGGTAGATGTCGTTGATGCCGCGCTTTTCGCGCTCCTCGAACAGATCGTAATAGACCTTGCCCGAGCAGAGCACGACGCGGCGGATCTTGTTGTCCTTGGCAAGTTTCACCTCGCCAGCGCGGCCCGGCGTCTCGGCATCGTCCCAGAGCACGCGGTGGAAACTCGTGTCGGGCGAGAGATCCTTCAGTTCCGAGGTGGCAAGCTTGTGCCGGAGCAGCGATTTCGGCGTCATGATGATGAGCGGCTTGCGGAAGTCGCGATGGATCTGACGGCGCAGCGCGTGGAAATAGTTCGAGGGCGTCGTCAGGTTCACGACCTGCATATTGTCTTCCGCGCACATCTGCAGGAAGCGCTCAAGCCTTGCGGAGGAGTGCTCCGGTCCCTGGCCCTCATAGCCGTGCGGCAACAGGCAGACCAGACCCGACATGCGCAGCCATTTGCGTTCGCCCGATGAGATGAACTGGTCGAAGAAGACCTGCGCGCCATTGGCGAAGTCTCCGAACTGCGCCTCCCAGAGGGTCAGCGTGTTCGGGTCGGCCAGCGAATAGCCATACTCGAAACCGAGCACGGCCTCCTCCGACAGGAGCGAGTCGATCACCTCATAATGGGCCTGCTGGTTCGACAGGCGGTTCAGCGGCGTGTAGCGCTTGCTCGTGTTCTGGTCGACAATGTGGCTGTGGCGCTGCGAGAAGGTGCCGCGTGCGGAATCCTGTCCCGACAGGCGCACAGGGAAGCCCTCGTCGAGCAGGGTCGCGAAGGCGAGCAATTCAGCTGTGGCCCAGTCGAGCCCCTTGCCGGTCTCAATGGCCTCGGCGCGCGCCTCGATGACGCGCTTCAGCGTGCGGTGGGCCTCGACGCCGTCCGGGATCGTTGTCGCGGCCTTTCCGAGACGCTTCAGGCGGTCGATGTCGACGCCGGTCTTGCCGCGGCGTTCGTCATCCTCCGGCAGGCCGAGGCCCGACCATTTGCCGTCCAGCCAGTCGGCCTTCTCGGCCTTGTAGGTCTTGCCGGCGTCGAATTCGCGGTCGAGGAAGTCCTCGAAATCCTTGAGGTCCTTCTGGACCTCGTCCTCGGTCACGAGACCTTCCTCGACGAGACGCTTGCTGTAGATCTCGCGCACCGAAGGGTGGGCCTTGATGGTCTTGTACATCAGAGGCTGCGTGAACATGGGCTCGTCGCCCTCATTGTGGCCGAAGCGCCTGTAGCAGAACATGTCGATGACGACATCCTTGCCGAATTTCTGGCGGTATTCGGTGGCCACTTTTGCGGCATAGGTCACGGCTTCCGGATCGTCGCCATTCACATGGAAGATCGGGGCCTGCACCTGCAGGGCGACATCTGACGGGTAGGGCGAGGAACGCGAATATTTCGGGCTCGTCGTGAAGCCGATCTGGTTGTTCACGATGAAATGGATCGTCCCGCCGGTCCGGTAGCCGACAAGGCCCGACAGGGCGAAACACTCAGACACCACGCCCTGGCCGGCAAATGCCGCGTCACCGTGCAGAAGGAGCGGCAGCACCTTGGCGCGGCTCGCCTTCTTGTCCTCGCGCTGGTCGAAGCTCTGCTTGGCGCGTGCCTTGCCGAGTACGACAGGATTCACCGCTTCGAGGTGTGAGGGGTTGGCGGTGAGCGACAGGTGTACCCTGTTGCCGTCGAATTCGCGGTCTGAGGAGGCACCGAGATGGTATTTCACATCGCCGGAGCCGAATTCGTCGGCACCCTGCGAGGAGCCGCCCTGGAATTCATGGAAGATGATCTCATAGGGCTTGCCCATCACGGCGGCGAGCACGTTGAGCCGGCCGCGATGCGGCATGCCGAGCACGATCTCGTCAACGCCGAGATTGCCGCCGCGCTTGATGATCTGTTCCAGCGCCGGGACCATGGACTCGCCGCCATCGAGGCCGAAGCGCTTTGTGCCCGGAAAGCGCTTGTGCAGGAAACGCTCGAAGCTTTCTGCCTCGATGAGCTTGGCAAGGATCGCCTTCTTGCCCTCCGGCGTGAAGGCCACGCCCTTGTCCGGCCCCTCAATGCGCTCCTGCACCCAGCCTTTTTCTTCCGGATCGGAGATGTGCATGAACTCGATGCCGAGCGTGGAGCAGTAGGTGCGCGAGAGAATGTCCAGCATTTCGCGCACGGTTGCGTATTCGAGACCCAGCACATGATCAATGAAGATCGGGCGGTCCTGATCGTCCTCGTCAAAGCCATAGGTTCGCGGATCAAGCTCGGGCTGCTTGCCGAAATCCTGCAAGCCCAGCGGGTCGAGGCGTGCGGCAAGGTGGCCACGGATGCGGTAGGCGCGGATCATCATCAGCGCCTTGATGGAATCGCGCGTCTGCTGGGCGATGTCGGCCTCGGAGGCGGCGGCCGGTGCGCGCTCCTTGATCTTCTGCTCCACGGCCTTCACCGCGGTCGGCCACTGGCCATCGAAGGCGGCGATCATTTCCCCGGCATGAGACGGGGGCCAGTCGAAACGCTTCCAACTCGCGCCCTTGGCATTCCTGCGCGCATCTTCGCTGTCATCGCCCAGTTCGGCGAAGAAACTCCGCCATTGCGGCGGCACGGAGTCCGGATCATTGGCGAAGCGGGCCTGCATTTCCTCGATCCAGGGCGCGTTGGCCCCGTAGAGGAAGGCCGTCTCCAGGAGCGCGGCGTTTGCCTCGCCCCGCATGCCGCCCATTGATCCGTCGTCTGCCATTTGTCGTTTTCCCGATCTCGATCCGCTCAATCCGGATCGCATACACCTGCCACGCTACATAGGGAACTTCCCGGTGCTGCAAAATCCAACCTTGGTGCAAGGTCGTTATGCGTCAGGGCAGGTCAGCGATGCGGTTTGGCGGGCGCGATCCGGACGCGGCGGAGGCCCGACGCCGTGCCGGGCCTCTCGGCGGTGATCAGCCCTTGAGCACTTCCACCATGGTCGTGCCGAGGCGGGCAGGGCTCGGAGAGACCCTGATACCGGCCGCTTCCATGGCGGCGATCTTGGATTCCGCGTCGCCCTGTCCACCGGAGACGATGGCGCCGGCATGACCCATGGTGCGTCCCTTGGGCGCGGTGCGGCCCGCAATAAAGCCGACTGTCGGCTTCTTGCGACCTTTTGCGGCCTCGTCCTTCAGGAACTGGGCGGCTTCTTCTTCAGCGCTGCCGCCGATCTCGCCGATCATGATGATCGATTCGGTGGCGTCGTCGGCCAGGAACATCTCCAGCACGTCGATGAATTCGGTGCCCTTGACCGGGTCGCCGCCAATGCCGACAGCGGTGGTCTGGCCGAGGCCCGCCTGCGAGGTCTGGAACACCGCCTCATAGGTCAGCGTACCCGAGCGCGAGACCACGCCGACCGAGCCCTTCTTGAAGATCGAACCCGGCATGATGCCGATCTTGCACTCTTCCGGCGTCAGTATGCCCGGACAGTTCGGTCCGATCAGGCGGGAGGAGGATTTGTCGAGCTTCGCTTTCACGCGGACCATGTCGAGCACCGGAACGCCTTCGGTGATGCAGACGATGAGCGGGATCTCCGCGTCGATCGCTTCCTCGATGGCGGCGGCTGCGCCTGCCGGGGGAACATAGATCACGCTCGCGGTCGCGCCGGTCGCGTCCCTCGCCTCGGCGACGGTGGCGAACAGCGGCAGTTCCTGGCCATTGTCGGCGGTCCATGTCTCGCCGCCGCGCTTGGGATGGGTGCCGGCCACCATCTGCGTGCCGAAATAGGCGAGCGCCTGATTGGTGTGGAAGGAGCCGGTATTGCCGGTCATGCCCTGCGTGATGACCCGGGTGTTCTTGTCGATGAGAATGGACATGGGAGTTTCCTGTTACCTGTCGTTCTTTGTGTTGGTCGGGGATTCGGGAAGGCGTTCGGTTGACCGGCTCATGAAGAGCATGTCGAAGTCCGGGCTCATGTTGGCACCGATGATGATGTCGTCGTTCGCAGCGATGCCGTTGTAGCGAGCGGCCGTCATATCTTCACCGCCGGGCATGGGCAGGGCGCGCACATCGCCGCAGGCGTCGAGGGTTGGAGCCGGAAAAGATGCCGTGGGCGTTTTCATGAATCTTCTCCCCCGATAAACGGATTGATCACCCGGACGCCGTCATAGTCCTGACCGTCATTCATGACTTCGGAATAGACCGTCTTGGCACCCAGCCGCTTGGCGGCAGCGAGGATCGCGCCGTCCCAATAGGAGGTGCGATAGCGTTGCGAAAGCTCGATTCCCGCCTTCACCACTGCAGCATCCAGAGGCTGGCAGGGCTTCTTAGAGAGTTGCGTGACCCATTCCATCGCGATCTCGGGGGAAAGCGGCGCCGGGCCCTTGCGGGTGGCATTCACGTAGAACTCGGCCAGCACCTGTGAGGACAGACCGAAATCCATCATCAGGACGTCCACCGCGCGGGCGTGCTTCTCCGGCGCTTCGGCCTTCCCGCCGGCGGCATAGAGCAGCACATTGCTGTCGAGGAAGAGATCAACGCCACCGGTCAAAACGCTTGGCCCCCGTATAGCTGTCCTCGCGGACAAAGGGTCCGGGACCGAAATTTGCCTCGCTCTCGCGGGCAAGTTTCAGGAGCGCGGCCGTCGCCTCGTCATGCAGCTTTTCGGCCTCCACTTCGGCGGAAAGAAACTCCCGCACCATGGCGTTCACCGTCGTCCGGCGCATGGCCGCGAGCACCCGCGCCTTGTCCAGCAGGTCTTCGTCAATGGCGAGGGTGATGTTCTTCGTACCCATGGCAAGGGCTTAACACAGGATACGTGGAGCACACAATATGTGTTGCGATGTCCGGCGCGGTCAGTTGCCGTAGCGCTTTGCGAATTCCGTGATCAGACCGAGCAGTTCCTCCTGTTTCACGTCGAGGCCCTGTGTGCTGATTACAACGCCCTCGGCGCCCACCAGCGAACGATTTGCACTCCAGCTCATCTTGGCGATCCGCGTGGGCTCCATCGTGTCGAAGACCTGCCGGGACAGGCCGACATGCACCATGCGCTGGCGGGAAATCGTCAATCCGCTGACGGAGCTGACGGCACTCCAGGGGACGGGGCGCTTCGCGATGCGCACATCGAGAATGCCCTCAGGAGACACCGAAAGCGTCGGACCAGAAGCCGTAAAGCCTCGCCAGAAAATGAGAACGGCGAAAAGGAGGAACAGCCCGGCCGCGACGGCGCCAATGACCCGCATGAAGTCCGTGTCGCCGATTGAAAGGACAAAAATGCCTGTCGTCGCCAAGGCCAGAGACAGGACACCAATCAAGACCATCTTCAATGGCGATTGCCTGAACTCGTGGGTCTGGCTGGTGTCCGTCATTGCGATTGCCGCGGTTGAGCGAATGAGGTCCTACCCCTTCACAGCCGCCACGATCTTCTGTGCCGCGTCGTCGAGATCATCGGCGGGGATCACGTTCAGGCCGCTTTCGGCGATGATCTTCTTGCCGGCTTCGACATTCGTGCCTTCAAGACGCACGACTAGGGGCACGGCGAGATTGGTCTCGCGCACGGCGGCGAGCACGCCTTCGGCGATCACATCGCATTTCATGATTCCGCCGAAGATGTTGACGAGGATGCCCTCGACCTTCGGGTCCTTCATGATGATCTTGAACGCTGCCGCGACCTTTTCCTTCGACGCACCGCCGCCAACATCGCAGAAGTTTGCCGGCTCGGCGCCGTAGAGCTTGATGATGTCCATGGTCGCCATGGCGAGGCCCGCGCCGTTAACCATGCAGCCAATGTTGCCGTCGAGCGCGATATAGGCGAGGTCCCATTCCGCGGCCTCAAGTTCCTTCTCGTCCTGTTCGGTCTCGTCGTTCAGTTCCTGGATGTCGGGATGGCGGAACAGCGCGTTGCCGTCGAAGGAGACCTTCGCGTCGAGCACGCGCAGATGGCCGTCCTCCATGACGATAAGCGGATTGATCTCCAGCATCGCCATGTCCTTCTCGGTGAAGGCCTTGTAGAGGATCGGGAAGAGCGACATGCCGTCCTCGCGCGCCGTGCCGTCGAGGGCCAGCGCATCGCAGAGCTTCGCCGCATCGTCCGCCGTCACGCCTGCCATGGGGTCGATGGGCAGGGTGAGGATCTTCTCCGGCGTGTCATGGGCGACCTGCTCGATGTCCATGCCGCCCTCAGTTGAGGCCACGAAGGCCGGCTGGCCCATGCCGCGGTCGACGAGCAGGGAGAGGTAGAGCTCGCGGGAAATGTCGGCGCCGTCCTCGATATAGATGCGGTTGACCTGCTTGCCCTCGGCGGAGGTCTGCGCGGTGACGAGGTGCTTGCCAAGCATGGCCTCGGTGTGGGCGATGGCCTCTTCCTTGGAGAAGGCGAGGCGCACGCCGCCCTTTTCGCCGGCCTCGGGCTCGATGAACTTGCCCTTGCCCCGGCCACCGGCATGGATCTGTGACTTGATCACCCAGAGCGGCCCGGGCAGCTGGTCGACGGCAGCGGCAGCGTCCTCGGCCTTCAGCACCGGAACGCCCGCAGCGACGGGGGCACCATAGGATTTCAGGATGGCCTTGGCCTGATATTCGTGGATGTTCATGTAAGCTGCCCCTTATCGTGCGCTGCAATATTCCCGGCGCTTATAACACCGAAGAGTCACCCGGCAAGCCGTGGTGGTTTAGACAATAAGGCTGAGATCCGCTGCGCCATCGCGGGGGCTCAGCGCGGCAGGTCGTGGGGGCGATCCTCGGGGCTTTCCGGCGCATCGGCGGGCGGTTCGCCACGCGGATCGATCTCGGCGACGGCCACGGAGGTCGGCTGCGCCATTTCGAAGCTCTCCCGGTCCTCGTTCGACGCCTTGGGCCGCTGACCCGTGCGCCACAGCATGGCGAGGGTGAGCAGGCCCGACAGCGCAGCCGCAAAGACGAACAGCCCGCCGCCGCCCTCGCTCAGGCGGAAGGACAGGCCGGCCAGAGGCGGCCCGATCACCGATCCGGCGGCCCAGACAAAGAGCAGGCCCGACATCAGCGGCGCGGCGTCTGCGGTTTCGGTGCGGTCCACGCCATGCGCGACCGCGACGCCATAGAAGGACAGAGACCCCGCGCCCCAGAGTGCCAGCAGTCCCATGACCGGCCAGAGTGTCAGGCCCGCGCCGAACAGGCCGAGCGCGAGCGCGGCGGCCCCGGAAACAAGCCCCATGCCGGCGATCACGAGACGGCGGTCGACAAGGTCCGACAGCCGTCCCATGGGCCACTGGCTGACGACACCGCCGATCCAGGCGGCGGCCATGGCGATGGCGGCGATGGAGGTGCCCGCACCCGCCCCCTCGCCAGTGCCGAGTTCCAGCGCATAGACCGGGAGGAGGGCGAGCGTGCCGGTATTGATGACGCCGGCGAGGACGCTGCCCCAGAGCGCGGCGGGTGCGATTCTGAGGATTTTCAGCGGCCCCATGGCGCGCTTGCCGGGACGGGCAGGCTCTCCCTGCCGGGTCAGGCAGATCGGCACGAGGCCAGCAATGGTGAAGATCGCGATCCAGATCCATGGCGCAGGCGCGAGCGCGGAAATGCCGGCCACGAGAAACGGCCCGCCGAGCATCGCGGCCTTGGCGATGACATGGTAGAGGCCGAGCACACGTCCCCGCCACTCTGCGGGCGTCGAGGAGGACATCCAGCTTTCGGCGCTTGCGAACATCCAGGCCATGCCGAGGCCCTGTGCCAGCCTGACCAGCGTCCAAAGCCCGGCATCGGGCTCCAGCCCCATCAGCAATGCGCCAATGGCGACCACGCCAGCGGCGGCGGCATAGGTGCGGATATGGCCGACGGCGGCGATCGCGCGGGGCGCCGTCCACGCCCCCACCATGAAACCCGCCGCATAGAGTGCCGCGACCCCGCCGATGATTTCCTCAGACAGGCCAAGGTCGGACAGGCCGAGCGGCGTCACCACCCCGAGTATCCCGCCACCGACCTGCATGAGGCCGATGGCGAGAATGAGCACGGTGACATTGCGATAATTGGACATGCGGGCCTTATGGCCCGCTTCGGCGCTCATGTGGAGGGGGGGCGTCAGGCGGAAGGGGGTGGAAGCGTCCTTGCAATACGGAAGCCGACACGGCTTCCCTCGCTATCGCGTATATCGTGGCCTCGTTGCGCCGAACGGACGAACTGTGGGAGCGAGTACCAATAGCCGCCGCGGATGACGCGGACGAAGTGTTCGTCGCCGTCCCAGACGGACCCATCTGTCGGCGCGCCAGCATAGTCGTCATGCCATGAATCGGCGCACCATTCCCAGACATTGCCGTGCATGTCGCAAAGGCCAAACGCGTTGGCTGGAAACGATCCGACTGGAGCGATCCCTCCTGCGCTACCGGCTTCGCCTTCAGAAAACTTCGCCTGTGACTGGTTGATTCTCTGGCCAAAGCTGAACGGCGTTGCTGTCCCCGCCCGGCAGGCATATTCCCATTCCGCCTCCGACGGCAGGCGAAAGACGTCAGGCCGGCCCATCAATCCCAGCTTCTCATTCAGCCAGGCAAGATAGGCCTGCGCGTTTTCCCAGGACACATTGATCACGGGACGGTTCGCCCGGCCCCAGCCAGTATCGTAAGGTCTGTGAAGACTAGCCCCTGCCGCTATCGCAGCGTCCCATTCGGCAAAGGTCACCGTGTGCCTACCAAGGGCCAGCACATAATCAATCGTTACTTCGTGTTGGGGGCGCTCGTGGTCACTCGAGCCTTCTTCGCCTTCTGGTGCCCCCATCAGGAACCGACCCGGTGGAATCGCCACCATTTGTGGCACCGGCCAATTCGGGACGTCACCGAGTCTTACCGGAAACAGCCGCTCAGCCACAGGCTTGCCCGCCTTCGCAGCCAGCGCTGCGCGCGCCGCCTCCGGCCCCAGCCGGTCTTCCCATTCGCGCAGTTCGCGCGCCTCAGCCTCCGCCTTCGCCCGCTCCGCCGCCTCACGTTCCTGCTCTGCCTTGAGCTCGGCTTCGGCAGCGCGTTTCATTGTCTTGCGGGCGTGGTCGTCAAGGGCGGCAAACAGGTTCGCGCCCCTGGCGGGGTCCTTGAGGAAATCTGAGACCGCCTTTGACCGGTCCTGATCCACACCGACCCAGTCTTCGAGCTGTCGGCGATGGCGGCGGGCCTCGAACGCTTCCGGCGCGGTTGGAAAGACCTCAAGGAAATCATCATAATCGCGCGGGTCGAGGCTCTTCTCGATCAGCGCCCAGCGGGTTTCTGAAGGTGACGGGGAGCGCGCGGTGCCGTCCTGCGAGGGTGTGGCGGGTGCTATCGCCTCGCCCTGATCCTCGTCCAATTCCGCCTCTGCCGCAGAAAGGACCATCGGCTCGACCGCCGACAAGGCCGGGAGGGTGGCCAACAAGCGGATCACGTTCTCCGCACGCCGCTTTTCTCCAAGCCGGCTCGTCACAGCATCGATCAGGCCGGCAATGGCTTCGCCCGATGGCTCGCCCGTCCAGTTGACGAGGGGGTGGCCTTGCGCTTCGTCCAGCCCGATCGGAGCCTCAACCCATTCGAGATAGGCCTGTACCAGCTTGCCGCGTCTTTCGGCCCTGTTCGCCTCCGACCGAACGAATTTCGATTTCACCGCACCTGAGCACCAAAGCACGATGACCAGCTTCGCGACTTCGAGCTTCGCCTCGATCTGGTCGCGGACATCCGTGCCGATGGCGAGCGAGTAGTCCCACCATACCTCATAGCCATAAGCTTCCAGAACGGCCGCAAGCCTTTCAGCATGTGCGCGCCGTTCCTTCTTGTAGCTGATGAAGATGTCCGCCATGCGCCTTTGCCCCTTCCTTCAGGGCTTGCTTAACGCAGGCGTGTGAGCGGTGCCACCGTCCTGTTTGCCCCTACCGTACCCCGATATCGCCAAACCGCGCGGTGGCCGAGCGCGCCACGCTGCCGTCTTCGCCGCGCAGATTGAGGCCCACGGTGCCGGCTTCCCAGTCGATGACGATCTCGCCGAAATTGACCGGCGCGAAGCCTGCGCCGAGCTGGCGGACGTCCACTTCGTCGCTGGTTTCGCGGAAGGAGAGGTTCAGCGATGACGAGGTGATCTCATAGGCCGGATAGGGCAGGGCTTCGGTGTCGCGATAGAGGAAGCTCGTGTGACGGTCGCCTGAGAGGAAGACCACGCCGTTCGCCTCGGTGTCACGGATCAGGTCGAACAGGCGCAGGCGCTCGGCGGGGAGCTTGTTCCAGCTCTCCCAGCCATGGGCAGTTGGCAGGACCTGAATGGACGAGGCGATCAGGCGCAGGTCGGCGGGCTTCCTGAGTTGGGCTTCGAGCCAGTCCCACTGCGCCTCGCCGAGCATCTGCTGGCCCTCGCCGCTGGCGGGTATGTAGCGCTCCTTGCCCTTCACGCCCCATTCGTCTGTCGGGGTCAGGCCAGAGCGGAAAAAGCGGGTGTCGAGCAGGATGATCTGTGTCCGCTGGCCTTCGGGTCCGAACAGGTAGCTGTCATAGACGCCCGGGCGCGCACGCACATCGTCCGGCACCTGGAAGAAGACCTCGTGGATGCGCTCGGCAAAGCTGCGGAAGGGGAATTCCCGGCCGGCATCATTGGCACCATAGTCATGATCGTCCCAGGTCGCGAGGATAGGCATGGCGGCGCGCGCCTGCATGAAGGCCTCCTGCCGGGCGAGATCGGCGAAGCTCTCGCGCAGTTCCTCAAGGTCCGGATCATTCACCGCATAGGACCGGCCATCCTTGTCGCCATAGACATTGTCGCCCAGCATCAGCATCAGGTCGCCCGGCATGGAGGCGGCCATGGAGAGGGCCGGGGCGGCAATTTCCTCGTCATTGCAGGAGCCGAAGAGGATGCGCGTCAGCACTGCGTCCCCGGCGGGAAGCGCCGGGCCGTCCGGCATGGTGGGCAGGACGCTGTCGGGAATGGTGGCGTAGTAGGCCTTCAGCGCGGCTTCGGCCGTCTCTGGCGCCGTGCCTGCGCCGGTTCCGCCCGGTGTCTGACAGGCCGCCAGTGCCAGGGCCGAAAGACCCGCCATCATCAGTGCCCGCATCATCCCGCCTCCGTTTGCCTGTCGGAGACGGGATAGCATTCCTGCTTGAAGGTTTCACGACGGATCAGGCCGAAACGAAAGCACCATGGAAGCCGAGCGGCCAGGCATGGCGTGCGCGCCAGCTGACAACCGGGCCATCGCCGATGGCTGAGGCATCGAAGACATGCACTTCGCTCGCCTGCGCGCGGATGTTCAGTGTCGTGCCGATGATCCAGGCTTCGCGTTCTGATTTGCCGCCGGGCTTCGGGATGAAGAGGTGCTCCTCCACCATCTGGTCGGCGCCGAAACCGAAGGTCTCGTTCGTCCCCGCCGTCCAGTCGGTCAGGGTGAGGCCGGTGGCGATGGGCCTGCCCGGCACCGCGCCGCTGGCATAGACGGTGAGGGAATGGCCCTGACCGGAGAAGGCCGGATGGATCTGCGGAAACTCACCCTCGCCGCCGCTGGATACCAGGTATCCATCGCTCTTTGGCGGAAGGACGAGCTGGGCGAATTCCGATTTCAGGTCGTCTTCCTCAGCATACTCGCCCCGCATGAGGTTTGTGCCGCCGCCACTGCCCAGCACCGGTTCGGCGTAGAACGCCGCGTCCAGGCGGATCGTGCCGTCGGCTTCCTCGAAGGCGGACCCGGTGTGGAAGAACGCCCGCGGCGGGCACTGCACAGAGCGCTGGATCTCCAGTTCGTCCTTGGAGACGACCAGCACGATGAGGCCCTGTTCCGGCTGCCATTCCAGGCTGTTGACAATTGGCGGGCGGTTACGCGTCATCACCCAGGGCTGGCAGAGAATCAGCAGGTGACGCTCCGTCATCGCCCAGTCGTGGACATAGCTCGCCATCGGCATGTCCACCATGGCGAAGCGATTGAGCTTGCCGGTCGGCGCGATATCATAAATGCCGACCATCCTGCCCGAAACCGCCAGATTCCAGACCCGGCCACCCGGCTCGACCTTGGGATGCGCGAGAAAGGGCATGCCCTTGAGATCATCGCGCCAGTGCCTCGGCCCGATCGTCTCCAGGCTCTCGCCATCGAACTCCATGGCCGAGCCGGCCTCCCAGAGCGCGTACATCTTTCCGCCAATGGGCAGGATGGAGGTGTTGGCCGCGCTGACATCATCCGGGCTCATCACGCCATAATCCGGATCGCCGGCGGTGCCGAAGCCCGGTGCGAGGAAGCGTCCGGCGGCCTGCTCGGCAACGCGCTTCGAGGTTTGCATGAAGCGTCCGGAATGCACGGCATGTCCGGCCTCGATGGCGATGCGCTGGACCATGCCGTCGCCGTCGAACCAGTGGCCCTGGAAGTCCTTGCCATAGCTGAAGTGCGCGGGTCCGTTGCGGTAGAGCGCGCCCTCAAGGCCCGCCGGAGCCCGTCCCGCGATGCGCTCCATGACCGAGGGCCTGAAGCCCCCGGCTGGCGCATTTCGGAAGCCGATCTGCCAGCCGGGCAGGGTTTCCTTCGCAAGGGCTGCAGGTGCGATGGCGGCGAGCGATCCTCCGGCAAGAGCGGCGGCGGCGAACTGGCGACGGGACAGGCGCATGACAGTCATTCCTCTTCGCTTGGCGGCTTACTTGACGTTCAGGGTCTGGGTCGTGCCGGCCTCGGTGATCTCGAAGGCGGCCTGATCCCACTTCGCGGGACCGAAATTGCCGCGGGCATTGTTGGAGAAGGCATAGGGCTCGATCGGCATGCCGAAGGGGTTGGTGTCCATCTTGCCATTGTCATTGACGTCATGGAGGAGCTTCACGCCGTAGGTGCCGGGCGAGAGGCCCTCGAAGGTGACGATTTCGGTGGCCTCGTCCACACTCACTTTACGGCCCGCGACCGGCTGGCCGTCACTGTCGAAGGCGTCGGCCTCATCGAAGAGCGCAATGTGAACGGTGCCGGTCGGCTTCAGGCCTGTGAGTTCCAGCGTCAGTGTCCCGATCGTTTCGGCGGACATGGCCGGGGCTGCCATGACGGATGCGGAAAACGCGATGGCGAGTGCCTTGGTCTTGATCAGTTTCATGTTGTCTCTCCTGTTCGGGGTTCGGCGTCAGCGGTCTGCCAGCGCCTTCGAGAGACAGGATTGCGGGAACGGTTCCGCGGTGCCACTTCGATTGCATGAAGGGACTGATCTCCTTCGCGAAATGACGCTAATGTCGTTCGCGAAACGCCAATGACAGTGGAAATTCGGCTTGCGCATCGCCATTGACTGGCCCGCGAAGGGACGCGAATTCGCGATCCTCGTCGCCATCGGCACCTTCCTGACCTTTATCGGCCCGTTCGGTTCCTCGGCGTCCGGCGACCACTGGTGGCGGCTCTGGCTGTTCTGGACCGGCGTGATTGTGACAGGCGGCCTCATTGGCGAGTTCGTCTCGGCCTTCCTGATGCCGCTCATGGCGAAGCTGCCCATGCTTGTTCAGCTCCTTGTGATCGCGCTCGTCATGTCCGTGATCATGACACCGATCGTGGCGATGTTCGGCTTGCTGATCGGCGATCCCTTTCCGCTCTCCTACTGGCCGGAGCTTTTTGGCGGCGTGTTTGTCATCTCCGCTTTCATGACCGGGTTCGGCTTCTTGATGGGCAAGGCGCTGAATGATGAACCGGAGGGAAAACCTGACGATCCGTCGGAAATCACCGCGCGTTTCCTGATGCGCCTGCCTCCGGCCTTTCGTGCCGCGAAGCTGCATGCGGTCGAAGCGGAAGACCATTATCTCCGCGTTCACACCGACAAGGGCTCGGAGCTCATCCTCCTGCGGCTCGCCGATGCGGTGCGCGAGCTCGAAGGCTCGGGCGGGCTGCAGACCCACCGCTCCTGGTGGATTGCCGGTGACGCGGTGAAGGATGTGAAGCGCCAGAATGGCCGGCTTGTGCTTGTGACCCATGGCGATGTGGACGTCCCGGTCTCGCGCACCTATGCCAGGGCGGTGAAAGAAGCAGGGATCGCCTGAACGACGATGGCCATTACGAAGACCTATCAGGGCACAGAGCCCGTGCGCATCAACAAATGGCTCGCCCAGTCCGGTATCTGCTCACGCCGGGAGGCCGAGACGCTGATCGGGCAGGGCGCGGTCAGCATTGACGGTGAGACGGTGACGAGCCCGGGCCACAAGATTTCCGCCGGGCAGTCACTGACAATCGGCGGCGCGGCGCAGAAACAGCTCGAATCGCGCTTCACCGCCGTGCTGAACAAGCCTGTCGGCTATGTCTCCGCACAGCCTGAGGGTGAGCAGGTGCCGGCTGCCCGGTTGCTCACGGCCGCCAATCGCGAGGGGCGGGGTGAGGTGCCATCCTCGCGCAAGAGCCTTGCCCCGCTTGGCCGGCTTGATGCCGATTCGCGCGGGCTCCTGCTCCTCTCTGACGATGGCGTGCTGGCCAAGGCGATCATCGGGCCGGACAGCGAGCTGGAAAAGGAATATGTCGTGGAGGTGAAGGGCCGCATCACCGCCGACAGGATCGACCGGCTCTGCCATGGGCTGGAACTCGATGGCCGGAAGCTGAAACCCGCGAAAGTGACGAAGAACGGCCCGACCGGGCTGAGATTCGTCCTGAAGGAGGGGCGCAAGCGCCAGATCCGGCGCATGTGCGAACTGGTCGGGCTGGACGTGGTTGACCTCTTGCGCATCCGCATCGGGCCACTTGAAATGGCATCGCTTCCGCCGGGCCGCTGGCGCGCGCTGTCCGATGACGAGCGCGACGCCATGATCCGCGCGGCCGGGCCGAAGCCAAAGCCGAAGCCGCGCCTCCATCCGAGGACGCCGCGTAGATGACCGAGCTTTTCGCCACGCATTTGCGCGAGACCGACCTGTCGCCCGACAGGAATTGGCCATCCCTGCGCGAGGCGCTGGAGGACGCGATATACATGCTCGCCGAGGAGGACGAGGCGGGCAATGAGTGGTGCGCGCGAGAGGGGTATCCGGGCTACACGTCTTACGCCTCGCTCGATGACCTGCCCGACCGGGCACCGGCCTTTGCGAGCCTGAAGGCGCGGCTGGACCGGGAAGCGGCGGCCTTCGCCGGGACGCTTCTATGGGACATGGACGGCCGGTCGCTGAAGCTCGACTCGCTCTGGGTGAATGTGCTGGCCGAAGGCGGCGTGCATTCCGGCCATATCCACCCGCTCGCGGTGATTTCCGGCACGATCTATGTGCGCGTCCCTGAAGGGACTTCGCGCATCCGATTCGAGGATCCGCGTCTTGCCATGATGATGGCGGCGCCGCCGGTGAAAGCGGATGCCCCGGAGGCTCGACGGCGATTCGTCGGGCGCCAGCCGCATGAGGGCCTGATCCTGATGTGGGAAAGCTGGCTGCGCCATGAGGTGATGCTGAACGAGAGCGAGGAGGACCGGCTCTCGGTCAGCTTCAACTACGCGCTCGGCTAGACAGATCCGCCGCCCTAATGATCGTGGCCGTCATCAGGGCCGTGAATGCCCGCAGGGTCGAGCGGATTGCCGGAACGCGCCGTCACCAGTCCCGAATCATCATGATCATGCGCGCCATGCTCATGCGGAACGGCGATGACGATGGCAAAGGCGACCGCCGCGCCCGCCATCACCGCTCCGGCCGCGCGCTTGCGGGGCAGGTCTGTGGCCGCTGTCAGCAGGGGGCCGCAGGCGACATAGAGCAAAAGCCCCGCCGAAAGGGCAAAGAGCGCCGAAACACCACCTTCGCCAAAAAGCGCGAAGATCGGTTGCGATCCGAGTGCGCCGATCACGCTCATGCCGCCGACGCTGGCGACGGTGAGGCCGATCGAGGTGCCGGTGCCGATGCCGGCCGTGCGCAGGAAGCCGAAGCAGAGTGCGGCCACCGGCACCTTGTGAAGCACCAGCGCGGAGGCTGCGAGAATGGCGCTGCGCGCACTCTCGGCATGGCTGACGGCGAACACCACGCCGTCGAGCAGCGCGTGCAGGGAAAGCCCCAGCAGAGGCACGAGCGCGCGCTCGAAATGCGGCGTGATGCAGGCCCCTCTGTGATGGTGGCCGAACAGGAGCGCTGTCACCGCCCCGCCGAGAAAGCCTGCCAGCAGGAGCGGCGCGGCAAGCTCACCGCCCTCCAGCGCATGCGGCATCAGGTCCAGCAGGACAAAGGCCAGCAGCAGGCCCGCCGCTGCGGTTGAAAACAGCGCGGCGTGACGGCGCACCCAGTCCGGCCGGATCGCGAGCGCGAGCGCGCCGAGGCAGGCCGCGCCGATGGCGAGGAGGCTGAAGCCCGCAGGCGTGCCGAGTTGGGTCCACATGAAAGATCGCTTCCTTGCTGTGTCACGAACATGTTACCGATGCCGGGAGGATGTTGCTTGCGTCCATCCGCTTGCCGGATCGGACTTGTTATGTTGTATCATCGAGTGGAAATCAAACCGCATTTTTCATTTCTGAGGTCCCATCCCATGTCTCGACCGCTCCGCCGCCCGAACTGGTCCGCTTCCCTTCTTCTGCTCGGTGCCGTCGCGCTGGCCGGCTGCGGCGCTACCGACACGACCGAACCCGGTGAGACCGCAGACGAAGCTGCGCAGATCGGGGAAACCTCCACGCGCGAGGACGCGGACACGCCCGCCGAGCCGGACTTCACCGAGACCGTGATCGAGGCCCCCGAGGATGAAGGCCCTGGCATGCATGTTCATGGGCTTGGCGAGTTCTCTGCTGCGATAGACGGCGAGACGCTGGTCCTGTCCCTGCGCTCGCCCATGTACAATCTGGTCGGGTTCGAACGCGCCGCCGCAGACGAAGCCGAGGAGGCCGAACTGGCGGCTGCGAAGGCGACGCTGAGAGCGCCGGAAAGCCTGTTCGAGCTTCCCGAAGCCGCCGGCTGCACCTTGACCGAGGGCACTTTCACCTTCGTGCAGGCGAAGGCGGGAAAGGGTGAGGATCACGATCATGATCATGACGAGCACGACCATGGCGACGACGAGCACGACCATGGTGAAGATGAAGATGGGCATTCAGATGATGATCATGACCATGCCGAGGATGAGGACGCAGAAGCTGTGGAGGCGGACGCCGATGCCGAGCCCGGCCTTGGCGATCTGATCGCCGACTGGAGCTATGTCTGCACCGACATTGACGAACTGGACAGTGTTTCTGTGGTGCTGTTTGACGAATTCGAGCGGTTCGAGACAGTGTCTGCGATCGCCATTGGCGACTCCACGGAAACGGCCGATCTCACCCCTTCCGACAATCGCCTCGACATGCCGGACTGAGACGATAGCGTTGCAACAATGAAAGTGCCCGCTGCCGTTGAGTTCGAGAGTGTCCGCTTTGGCTGGACCACAGACAGAGTGTTGCTCGACGTGCCGTCGTTTCGCGTCGGGCAGGGCGAGCGGCTTTTCCTGCGCGGGGCGTCCGGCTCGGGCAAGTCGACCCTGCTGAGCCTCATCACTGGCGTGCTTCAGCCGCAGGACGGCACGATCCGACTGTTCGGCGAGGATGTGACGCGTTTGCCGACGGCGGCACGTGACCGGCTGCGTGCCGACCGCATCGGCGTCATCTTCCAGATGTTCAACCTCCTGCCTTTCCTTTCGCTCACGGGCAATGTGATGCTGGCGGGCCAGTTCTCCGCGCGTCGACGGAAGCAGGCCGAAGGCGGCGCTGAAGCTGAGGCGCGCCGCCTGCTCGAGCGTCTTGGCCTTGCGGGCGACATGCTGAAACGTCCCGTTCGCGATCTCTCGGTCGGCCAGCAGCAGCGCGTTGCCGTCGCAAGGGCCCTGTTTGGCAGCCCGGATCTTGTCATCGCTGACGAACCGACCTCGGCGCTCGACACGCTCGCGCGCGACCGCTTCATTTCGCTCCTGGTGGATGAGACGACGCGCACCGGCGCGACGCTGATCTTCGTCTCGCACGACCCGGGCCTCGCCGGGCATTTCGACCGGGCGGTGGACATGGCGGAGATCAACACGGCCCATGCGCAGGCAGAGGCGCTATGATGGCGCTCCTGAAACTCGCCTGGCAAAGCCTGCGCAACCGTGCCTCGTCCGCCGTGCTCACGCTTGTGGCCGTGGCTGTTTCGGTGGCGCTGTTTCTCGGCGTGGAGAAGGTGCGCGAGGGTGTGCGCTCCAGTTTTGAAAGCACGATTTCAGACACCGACCTGATCGTTGGCGCACGCTCGGGACAGGTGAACCTCCTGCTCTACACCGTCTTCCGCCTCGGCAATGCCACGGCGAATGTCTCATGGGAGGCCTATCAGGAGATCGCGACGCGCCCGGAGATCGAGTGGACCGTGCCCATGTCGCTTGGCGACAGCCATCGCGGCTACCGAGTGCTTGGCACCTCAGGCGAATATTTCGTGCGATACAAGTATGGCGGCGGGCGCGAACTCGCCTTTCAGGCGGGCGCTCCGTTTGCTGACATTTACGAGGCTGTGATCGGCGCTGAGGTGGCTGAAGCTCTTGGCTACACGCTCGGTCAGGAGATCGTTCTGACACACGGGCTCGGCGGTGTCGGTGATTCGAGCGACCACAAGGATCGTCCTTTCACTGTCGTGGGCATTCTGAAACGCACCGGCACGCCGGTCGACCGCACCATTCATGTCAGCCTGGAAGCCATTACCGCGATCCATGTCGGCTGGGAGAGCGGCGTGCGAAACCCGGCAGCGGTGGAGGCGGCGCGAAGGCTGGAGGAAAGCGGTGTGGAATTCGACTTCACGCCGCGCGACATCACCGCCTTCCTTGTCGGCCTGAAGCCCGAGCAGCGCCGGGCGATCCTCAATGTGCGCTACCAGATCAATACCGGCCGCGGCGAGGCGCTGCAGGCCATTGTGCCGGGTGAGGCGCTGCGCGAGCTCTGGCAGGTGACAGGCATTGTCGAGACCGCGCTCGTGGCGGTGTCCGGCTTCGTGATCGTGGTCGGGCTTGTCTCGATCCTCGTCTCCATCCTCACGAGCCTGAACGAGCGCCGGCGCGAAATGGCGATCCTGAGAGCCGTCGGCGCGGGGCCGGGGCATGTCTTCTTCCTGTTGCTTCTGGAAGCCGCGATCCTCGCCCTTGTCGGCGCGCTTCTCGGCTGGGCGCTCGTCTACGGGCTCCTGAACCTGCTCGCACCGTGGATCGCTGCGACCTATGGCGTCGTGCTGCAGGGGCTTTCGCCGGGCCTGTTCGATCTTTATGTCATAGGGGTGGTGACGCTCGCCGGCATCGTCATGGGGCTCTGGCCGGCGGTGAGGGCCTATCGCGCTTCACTCGCTGACGGCATGACGGTGAAGGTCTGACAAGGGAAAGCTGATACAGATGAGGTACGAGATGACGCGAACAGCACTGGTTCTTGCCTTCCTTTTGACCGCCGCCGCCTGTGGTGGCAGCGAGGAAGCCGAGGCTCCCGCCGAGGTCGAACGCGAGGCACCCGCACAGATACCCGATCCTGTCACCTCGGAACCCGCAGCGGAGCGCGACGAGACGGAAGTCGCGCCCGGAACCCGTGTCGAACAGCCTGAGCGTGAGCCCAATCGGAGTGCGTCCATCGTGCAGCCCGTCACGGCTGACGGCTACATGGAAATCCTCTGGGAAGACCTGATGCCGGAAGGCGAGGAGGAACGCCTCGCCGCCATGTATCAGGAGCAGATGATGATGCTCTATTCCGACGGTCCCATCGTGGAAGGCTCACCGCAGGACATCGCCACCCAGTTCGGAACCTTCAATGCCGTGGAGGAACTCGACGGCGTGAAGGTGCGCCTGCCAGGTTACACCGTGCCCTTCGATTTCAGCGCGAATGCAACGATCAGCGAATTCCTGCTGGTGCCTTACATGGGTGCCTGCATCCACGTGCCCCCGCCGCCGCCGAACCAGACCATACTGGTGCGCGCCGCCGAGCCGGTGACGGCACGCGACCTTGCCCAGGCGGTCTGGGTCAAGGGCACGCTCAACATCGAGATTGCCGAAACCGAACTGGCCGATGCAGCCTATGTGATCACGCTCGACGAGCTGACTGACTACGATTACTGAGTTTGCCGGCGTTGGTGATCAGTCGATCACCACCCGGTACATCGCCCCGTCGAGTTGCTTTGTGACGACATAGAGATAGCTATCCGGCCCCTCGACCACGTCGCGGATCGGCAGGCCCTCATCGGTGAGCAGGTCTTCACGGCCCATCACCTGTCCATCCTCGAGATCGATCCGGACAAGCTTCAGCCCGTCCGGGCCCTCCATGGCACCGATGAATAGATCGCCCTTCCAGCCCGGATAGGTGTCGGTTGTCGCGACCGCCATGCCGCAAGGCGCAATCGAGGGCACCCATTTCGCGAGCGGCTGCTCCATGCCGTCCTTCGCCCTGTCGCGCGTGATGATGGAGCCGTCATAATTGATGCCATAGGTGATTTCCGGCCAGCCATAATTCGCTCCGGGCCGGATCAGGTTCAACTCGTCGCCGCCCTTCGGTCCGTGCTCATGGGCGTAGACGGAGTCACCGATCACGACGAGGCCCTGAACATTGCGGTGGCCATAGGACCAGATGGCTGGAGCGGCACCGTCGGCGAAGGGATTGTCCTCCGGGATCGAGCCGTCCGTGTTTATCCGGACAATGGTGCCATGGTAATTGCCGGTGCTCTGGGCCTCATCCATGTAGCGAAAACCGTCACCAAGGCCGACCAGCATGGTGCCATCGGCCATGAAGTCGATTCGTGAGCCGTAGTGAAAGCCCGTCGCCTGGTCGGTTGAACGGAAGATGACCTCACCATCCTCGAAGCCTGACAGATCCTCGGCCAACCGCGCCTTGAAGACCGCCGTGCGATTCGCCTCATCGGTGCCCTCGCTGAACGTGAGATAGACGAAGCGGTTGTCGCTGAAGTCCGGATCGAGGGCGAGATCGAGATAGCCGCCCTGACGGTTGTAGAGGGCGTCGGGAGCGCCGGTCAGCAGGTCCGGGGTCAGCTCGCCGTCAGCGGTGATCAGGCGTACGCCACGCTCGACCTCGGTCACAAGCGCCTCGCCGCCCGGCAGGAAGGCGATGGACCAGGGATTTTCCAGACCCTCGGTCACGGTTTCGAGCGAGACAGACGTCTCACTCTTCAGCTGAGCCTCGGTCTGGGCACGAGGCGCTTCATTATTGCCCGGAGCTGCAGATTGCCCGCAGGCGGCAATGGCGACGGCGAGCATTGCGGTGGCAACATTCTTTTGCATGGTGATCAGGGTCCCCTCGAGCGTTGATCCTTGGATTTCCAAGCTGAAAACTAGAGTGACGTTGCCCCTGTGCCAAGCGCCACGGATGCAGGCATATTTGAAAGCGCTCGAAACACCAGAATATGCTACCTTAGGTAGTCAATTTAACCCCCAGTCAATAATTCGCGCGTAGGTAGCATTTCAGAGAAATTCAATCACAGGATAATTCGCACTCAGAAAAACGCTCGTCCCCAGCCTTGCGTACATGATTGATCGCCTGCTGATTGCGAAGGCTGGGTTGATGTGTTGCAGGGCATTCGGATTGGAACCGCTGTCGTGAAGCCGCCCTCCCACCAGGACAGCAGTTCCAGTATCCCCGCCCCGGCAAAGCCAGTCTGACTCCGACTGCGTTGCCGTTTCAGCATATCGCTTCGGCGGGGAAACCAATGGCAGGTGCGGCCAACGCCGCCCCCTGAGGTCGCCCCTGCCATATCGGCTTCCTCAGAAAGAGGCTTTTGCCAGTCCATCTTGGACTTGTGTGACGAAATCGCTCGAGGTCTCTCCATCATCGAGCGCAGACTAGCCCCGGCGATGCAACGACATTGCCGGGGTTTTTTTTCACAAGCGTCCGAAGGGCGACTTGTCAGGGCCGGTTTCCAAGCCCAGCAGATTGGCCATATGGACGATGGCGAGCACAATCAGAAATGCCGAGAGAACGATCATCAGCTTCCACGGAATCCAGCGCGGGCGCAGCGGATCGGCGGGCCGACCCGCACGCGCATTCGCCAGCACGAAGAGACCGATGCTGAGCGCGAGGCCTGTCAGTGTCAGGATCCAGTCGAGCGTGTGGGACATGGGGCTGCGGCTCCGGCATGTGGCGGCCCGCTGCATGTAGGCGATCAGTCTGGGTTTCGGAACACCGCAGGTTCAGGCAGCGGCTCAAGGCGCGTGAGCCCGTGATCGGTCTTCGCCCAGAAATGGGGTTGGAGAACAGGCCGAACAGCGCACGTGCGGCTGCGAGGCTGTGCAGAGGCCAGTAAAGCGGTTGGGTGAGGAGCGCCAGGACGGGCATCCGGCCTGAGCGCAGGCCTGCCAGAAATGCGGCCAGAGCATTCACCGCGATCCCGGCTGCGAGCACGGCCCAATCGGCACCGGTGAGTGCAAGGCCGGGCACGAGCAACGCTGCGACGATCCCGGCCGCAAGCCAGGGGTGCAGGGCCGCAGAAGCCACCGCGCCGGCAAGCATGAGATGGATCGCAGCCCATTGCAGCGCGCCGAGCCGTGCCGCTTCAGCCCTGCGGCGAATCGCGACCAGCCAGGTCTGTGCATGACCCTTCAGCCAGCGCGAGCGCTGTGCCGTCCAGGTCCTTGGCCCGATCGGGGCTTCTTCCAGCGTCGGCGGGCGCACGACGCCGATGTGGTAACCATTCCGGGCCAGACGCAGCCCCAGATCGGCGTCCTCGGTGACATTCCAGGCATCCCAGCCGCCGAACTTGCGCAGGATATCGACATCGAAATGATTGCTGGTGCCGCCCAGCGGAACCGGAAGGCCGAGCCGGGCAAGCGCCGGAACGATGAGGCCGAAATGCACGAGGTATTCCAGCCCCCACTGAGCAGCGGGCCAGGATTCGCTTGTGTTGTAGGCGATGAGCGGGGCCTGCAGACAGGCCGTCTGGCGTCCGCTGGCGGCGAATTGCGCGACCGCAGCACGCAGCTGGTGGCGGTGGGGCCTGTCCTCGGCGTCATAGATGACAAGACGTGTGCCGGTGGCGAGCGAAAGCCCGAAATTGAGCGCCCTCGGCTTGGTGCGCGGCTGTCCGTCCGGCACGGTGACGATGTGGAAATGCGGCGGAGGTGGCATGCCGGACAGGGCGTCCCGCGTGCCGTCATCATCTTCTTCTTCGACAAGGAAGAAGACTTCCATCCGGCTCGCCGGATAGTCGAGCGCCGAGAGCGAGGAGACGAGCCCCGGCAGGGCGTCCTGCTCCCTGTAGAGTGCGACGAGCACGGTGTATCGGGGCAGGGCGAGGGGTGTCACCGGAAGCGACGGGTGCGACCGCCAGCCGAAGAAGAAACCCGTCACAACAAGCACGAGACGCCAGACAACAAGCAGGCCGAACCCCGCCAGCAGGAACACGTGAAACACCCCAAGTGTGGTCTGAGGTGCGAGCAGGAGCGCAATCGCGAAAGCCGACACAATCAGGCGCAGCCCCGTCACCTGTCACGGTGCAAGACAGCGGCGCGCGCTCTCGCTGCTTGCCAGCGGTCTCGCCTGTTCAGGCGTGCCGAGGCGCTCTGCGTTTGGCAAAGGTTTTTGCGTGTAACAGCCCCATCGCTCAACTGAAGCGAGAGTGTGTGAGCGGTGCCACTAGCCAGCGGTAGTGCTGTGGAAAACTTCAACCGTGAATGTTCATTTCGACATCGAAATTTCCATAGATGGTGATCAGCCGATGACCTCGCTGAAGGCGTGGGCGAGCAGGGCATGGCGTCGGGCCAGCGCCGGCACATCGCGATCATAACCGCCGCCGATCACACCAACGATCGGCAGGTCCCGTTTCCGTGCCCAGCGTGCGATGCGGCGTTCGCGTTCCATGAGTCCGTCATCGCTGAGCGCGAGCTTGCCAAGCCGGTCATCGCGGTGCGGATCGACCCCGGCATTGTAGAAGACCAGATCCGGCACGGTGTCGGCTTGCAGGCGGTCAAGCGCCCGGTCGAGCGCTTCGAGATAACCGGTGTCGTCGGTGCCTTCGGGCAGGCCGAGATCGAAATCGCTGCTTGCCTTCCGTGTCGGCCAGTTCTCCTCGCAATGCAGGGAGAAGGTGAAGGCGCGCGCGTCGCCGGCGAAGATCTTCGCGGTGCCGTCGCCCTGATGCACGTCGCAGTCAATGATCAGAAGACGTGCCGCAAGTCCCCTGTCGAGCAGGTCCTGCGCGGCGACGGCGACATCATTGAAGACGCAGAAGCCTGCCCCGCCCTCGCCATCGGCATGGTGGCTGCCACCGGCGGTGTTGATCGCCGCGCCGTACCGGAGGGCGAGTTCCGCCGCCAGCAGCGTCCCGCCGACCGAGGTGCTGGTCCTGAGCGCAATGGCCGGCGTCATCTCAAAGCCGATGCGGCGTGAGCGCTGGCGGTCCACTTCGCAGCGCATCACCGCCTCGACATAGGCGGCATCGTGCACATTCGAGAGGGTCTCATGCGAGGCAGGTTCGGGAACCTCATAGCCGCCGGGAGAGACCAGACCATCCAGCATGAGTTGCCTTGCAAGCAGGGAGTATTTCCGCATCGGGAAACGGTGGTCGTCACTGACGGTCTCGGCGTCATAGGCCGGGTGGTGGACGAAGTGGAGCATGCGCTGTCATCTGTGCTCTGGTGCACCGCACGTCCAGTCGTTAGGGCGTGATGGATGTATTCCCCTGTTCCGGCACCGCCGCTCACCCGCACGCGCATCTTCGCCATCAGCGTGCCGGTGGTTTTCGCGCAAGCCGCCACTGCGCTGACCGGCGTGGTGGACACTGCCGCCATGGGGCTCGTTGGTGACAAGACCGAACTCGCCGCCGTCGCCGTTGCCTCGGCGGTGTTCAGCTTTCTCTATTGGGGCTTAGGCTTCCTGCGCATGGCCACAACGGGCCTCACGGCGCAGGCGCAGGGGGGCGGGCAGGGCGCAGAGGTGCGCGCGATCCTGCAGCGCGCCATGCTTCTCGGCCTTGCGCTGGGCCTGACCATCGCGCTTGCCTATCCGCTGTTTCGCGGGCCTGTCATCACCCTTTTTGATGTCACACTGCCGGTCGGCGAGGGCGCGCATGCTTATATGGACGCCCGTATCTGGGGCGCACCAGCCGTGCTGATGGGCTACGGCGTGATGGGCTGGCTGCTCGGGCGGGGGCGGACCGGCGCGCTGCTCGCCTTCCAGATCGTCCTGAACGGCGTGAATGCAGGGCTCGACGCGCTGTTCGTCCTCCATTTCGACTGGGGCCCGGCAGGCATCGGCGCAGGCACCGCGATTGCGGAATGGGTCGCCTTGGGCTTCGGACTCATTCTCGTGCGTGGTGGCTTGAGGCCCGGGCGTGAGGTCCTGGACCGCGCAAGGCTCAGCGCCCTGTTCAGCACCAATCGCGACATCATGATCCGCACGCTCGCGCTCCTGTTCTGCTTTGCCTGGTTTGTCAGGTCCGGCGCGCAGGTTTCGACTGCCGCAGTCGCCGGCAATGAGGTGCTTCTGCAGTTCATCGCCGTCAGCGCCTTCGTGCTCGACGCCTTCGCCTTCACGGCGGAGGCCGAGACAGGAGCCGGCATTGGCGTACGCAATCCCGCACGTGTCTGGCGCGCCTTCCGGCTGACAAGCGAGTTTGCAGTGCTCGCAGGCGCTGTTTTCACCGGGCTCTATCTCGCCTTTGGCGACGAGATCGTCCGCGCGGTCATTGCCGATGCGGAGGCCCGCGAGATGGCGCTCGCCTATCTGCCATGGTGTGCGCTGACGCCGCTGATCGGTGTTCTGGCCTGGCAGCTTGACGGGCTGTTCATCGGTGCGACGCGCGGACGGGATTTGCGAAACGCCGGCGTGGCTTCGGCGATTGCCTATGTTGCCACCGATGTCATCCTCTCGGGCCAGTACGCCAATGCCGGGGTCTGGACGGCCTTCTTGAGCATGTATCTCTACCGGGCGCTTGGGCTTGCGGCCTGCCTGCCGTTGCTCGTCTCGGACATCAGGTCGATGCAGATGCGCGAGACGAGTTCCACGCCCTCATAGACAAGCGCGGAGTAGAGCTGCACCGCCTGTGCGCCCGCTGCGAGCTTGGCCCGCACATCATCTGCCGACGCAACGCCGCCCGCGCCGATCAAATCAAGCTCACCCTTCAGGTGCTGCGCAAAGAGGCCCACTACCTCGGTCGAGGCCTGCATGAGCGGTGCGCCCGACAGCCCGCCCGTTTCGTCGCGGTGCGGCGATGTCAGCGTGTCCGGCCGCTTGAGTGTCGTGTTCGAGACGATCAGCCCGGTCAGCGCGCCGGAGCGGAGCGCGACCTCGCATATCTCGGCAATCGCGGTCACGTCGAGATCGGGGGCGACCTTCAGGAAGACCGCGCGCGGCCCGTGCGTCGCCTCAAGCGCCTGCCCCGCCTCGGCGGCACGTCGCAACAATTCCTCGAGCGCGTCGCGGTCCTGAAGGCCGCGCAGGCCCGGCGTGTTGGGCGATGAGATGTTGAGCGTGACATAATCGGCCTGTGGCCAGACCGCATTCATGCCGGTCATATAGTCCCCGGTCCGGTCCTCCGAGGTCTTGTTGGCGCCGACATTCGCGCCAACAATTCCGCCGGAGCGGTCACGGGCGTAAAGCCGCTTCACGAAGGGTTCGAGCCCCTGATTGTTGAAGCCCATGCGATTGATGACCGCACGGTCTTCAGTCAAACGGAACAGGCGCGGCTTGGGATTGCCCTCCTGCGGCAGGGGCGTGACGGTGCCCGCCTCCACAAAGCCGAAACCATGGCGCAGCATGGCGCTGAACGCCTCGGCATTCTTGTCGAAACCCGCCGCGAGGCCGATGGGGTTGTGCAGGCGCAGCCCGGAAACCGGTAGCTCGACCGCCAGGCGCGGATCGCGGGTCACCGGCGGCGGAGCCGATGGCGCGCCAATGCCCTTCGCCAGAAGCGAGATGGTGAGATTGTGTGCGGTCTCCGGCTGCAGCGTGCGCAGGACCGGCCGACCGAGGCGCGAAAGGAGGCTCATGGGTGCCTGAATGGCAGGCCGCTTGCGGGCTGGCAAGGCGTTTGCTGGCATGGATATCGCACGGACAGGAGACCCAGAGCAGGCGCGCATTGCGTTTAGTTTCCGCTGAATAGGTTTACTTTCCTATCCATTGGCGCTAGGCATCGACCCGTTGGACACCAGTCAAAAGGCACGCAGCCATGCGGCATGAGGATATCTGGCGCGGCATCGACCTTCTCGCCCTGAAACACGGGCTGACGGCCTCCGGCCTGTCGCGCATGGCGGGGCTCGATCCGACCGCCTTCAACAAGTCCAAGCGCAAGGGCGCGAAGGATGGCAAGCCGCGCTGGCCGTCCACCGAGAGCCTTGCCAAGGCGCTTGATGCGGTCGGGGCCGGTTTCGACGAGTTCGCCGACCTGGTGGAAGGCCGGCGCAGCCGCACCGTGCCGCTGATCGGCATGGCGCAGGCCGGCGAGGGCGGTTTTTTCGACGATGCGGGCTTTCCCGTGGGCACGGGCTGGGACGAGGTGGAGTTTCCGGGCCTTGAGAGCGCGGAGAGCAGCTATGCGCTGGAGATCAGCGGCGACAGCATGGAGCCGGTCTTCCGTGCCGGCGACCGGATCGTGGTCGCGCCGCATGAGAGTGTGCGCGTCGGCGACCGCGTGGTGGTCAAGACCCGTGAGGGCGAGGTGCTGGCCAAGCAGTTGTCCCACCGCAGCGCAAAGCGCATCGAGCTGCGCTCCTTCAATCCCGATTATCCGCCGCGGGAATTCGATCCGGCAGAGCTGGAATGGATCGCGAGAATCGTCTGGGCGAGCCAATAGGCCCGCCCAGCGAAATTGATATCGTCGGGATCTGGCCCGGCCTCAGCCGTAGACCTTTTCCTTCTTGAAGTGCTTGGTGAGCAGGTAATAGACCACCGCGCGGTGCTTGGCGCGAACAGACTTGCCATACTGCTCGATGACGGCCTGGATGCCCTCGTCGAGTTTCGGGCCGTCCTTCAGGCCGAGCTTCTTGATCAGGAAATTCTGCTTCACGCGCTCAAGCTCCGACGGGTCGGTGGCCGAAACGGTGGAGGAATCCTTGTTGTAGATCGACGGGCCGCAGCCAATGGTCACCTTGCGCAGGAGATCCATGTCGGGCGCTTCGCCGACCTTCTCCTTGATGTCCTTGGCATACTTCTCGATCAGTTCATCACGTTTGGACATTTAAGCCCCCCTTCGTGGTTTCCGTGCACGGAGCACTCTCCAATAAGGGTGATTCGAATGGGGCAAGCGCAAGGCAAAAGTGCAGCCCTGACCTCTTCCGGGACCCGGTGCCGTCAAGAATACGCCCGTTTTCCACAACTGATTGCGACTGGCTTCGCCTGCAATGGGCCTCGCCTGCAACGGGCCTCGCCTGCAATGGGCCTAGCCTGCAAACGCCGCAATCAGGCTCGCGGTAACCGGATCGTCGGCCTGGCCTTCGCCCTTCAGCGCCGCCTTCAGCCGCCCGGCCATGGTCTTGCCACGCTCAACGCCCCACTGGTCGAAACTGTTCACGCCGTAGAGGACGCCGGCGAGATAGGTGCGGTGCTCATAGAGCGCGATCAGCGCGCCGAGCGCTTCGGCCGTGAGATGAGGCGTGTGGAAGAAGGTCGAGGGACGGCCACCGGCATGCACCTTCTGGCGCGCAATGGCCTCAGACAGGCCCGACTCCTCGGCCTTGACGGTCTCAAGGTCGCGGCCATTGGCGAGCACTTCGGCCTGGGCCAGCGCATGGGCGGTGAGCGCGGCATTGCCGCCTGCGGCATCCTCAAGCGCCGGGGCGAGGATGAACTCGCAGGGCACGATCCTGGTGCCCTGGTGGAGCCACTGGTGATAGGAGTGCTGCCCGATCGTGCCTTCACCGCCCCAGAGGAGTGCGGCCGTGGGCTGGGTCACATCAGATCCATCGGGCGCGACCGACTTGCCGTTCGATTCCATTTCAAGCTGCTGCAGATAGGCCGGAAGCAGGCGCAGGCGCCGGGAATAGGCGAGCACGGCGCGGGCTGGAAAGCCCATGGCGACGGTGTTCCAGATGTCCAGCAGGGCGAGTTGCGCGGCGAGGTTTTCCGCCACCGGCGCGGTGCGCACATGCTCGTCCATCTCATAAGCACCGCGCCGGAACCGGCTGAGCGTGTCCTCGCCAAGCTCTCCGGCGCAGGCGACGCTGCCGGCCGACCAGATGGAGAAGCGCCCACCGACACTTTCCGGCATGTGCAGGATTTTCACATCCGCCCCGTCGGCCCAATTGCGCGCCCGCTCTGGATTGGCGGTGACGAGGGCGGCATGTTTGGTCCAGTCGGCCCCCAGCGCGGCGCGCAGCCAGTCGCGCACGCGGTCGAGATTGTAGAGCGTCTCTTCTGTGCCGAAGGATTTCGACACGCCGACAATGAAGGTGGTCGACGGATCAAGCCCGGCCAGTTCGAAAGCGAGGTCTTCAGGGTCGATATTGGCAACAAAGCGGACCTGCGGCACTGTGCGCTCGATGGGACGCAGCGCATCGACGAGCAGGCGCGGGCCGAAATCCGATCCGCCGATGCCGATGTGGAGCAGCGTCTCGACCGGCTTGCCGAGGGTTTCAGCCAGCCGCGTCGTCCTGATCTCGCCGCCGAAAACGTCAGAGGCGATGGCCGCGGCGCGAACCTCCTCGGCCAGTGGATGGGAGGAGGGCGCAGCGAGCCTCTGGGCCCAGTGCAGGGCCGGGCGGTCTTCGGAGGCGTTGACATGATCGGCGGCGAAAAGGCGCTGGATCGCGGTCTCCAGCCCGGCCGTCCCGGCGAGGTCGCCCAGCGCAGCTTCCGCGCTCTCGTCCAGCCAGTGGCGCGAAAGATCAGCCGACCAGCTGCCAACTGTGAAACGCCTCCGTCCCGCGCGTGCGCTTGCCAGATCAGAGAGCGTCGCGGATTTCAGGCGCGCAGCCTCGGCCCGGATGGTGTCGAACATGGTGTAGTCCCCTTGGATATGAAGTGCTCAGGGAGCCCAATAGACCGAGAGACGTTCGCCGAGAAGGGCGTCGAGCCTGTGAACGGGCAGTTCCTCCGAGCTGTTCTCGAAAACCGCGCGCTTGTCCTCGCCGGTGATCAGGAGCAGGGTGCGCCGGGACCGCCTGACGGCCGAGGCGGTGAGGGTCATGCGCTGAAGATGGTCGCCCGTCACCGGGCTTGGCTTGGCGGTGATCGCCGCGACCGGCGCGTCATTGGCGGTGTCCATGGCAAGGTCGAGCCCGTCCGCGCCCGGAAACCAGGACAGTGTGTGCCCGTCCGGTCCCATGCCAAGCACCAGAAGGTCGGCCGGCAGGATGAGGCCGTAGCGTCCGGATGTGTCTGCAAGCCCGTCTTCCGGCGATGCGGAGCCTTCGAACATGGGATGGAACGCATAGTCTTCGCCCGACTTGCCTTCAACCGACTCGCCTTCAGCCGCCTCCCGCCGGAGCAGGGTTTTGCGCACGAGCCCGGCATTCGAGGCGTCATGCGCCTCCGGCACCCAGCGCTCATCGGCAAGGCCGACATCGATCAGCGACCAGTCGAGGCTGCAGCGCGACAGTTCGCGGTAGAGCGGGCCCGGCGTCGAACCGCCAGAGCAGAGCAGTGTCGCGCGCCCGCCACGGGCCAGCGCCTCGGCCAGCGTTGCACAGGTTGCGGCCGCAGCAGCGTCGATGAGATTCGCCCGCGTCTCGAAGACTTCCATGGCCAGACGCCCTTTCCTGCATGTTGCTTTCATGAGGGTGAACAGCGCTCCGGCAGCGGGGTCAAGGTCGCCTGCGGTTCGTCTCTGGCGCGATTTCCTCCGCACCCGGCAGGATCGAAGGCGCAGAAGCCGCGCTGAGCCCCTTGCCATCGCTGCGAGGGCCGATTATGTCGCGCCTCCAGTGGTGATGCGGCTCCGAGGCGGGCCGCATCTTTCTATGGTCCAGAGGCGTAGCCAACTCGCACGCCTGCCGAACGAGGAGATGCTCCATGGCGAAGGAGAAGTTTGCGCGTACGAAGCCGCACGTCAACATTGGCACGATTGGTCACGTTGACCATGGCAAGACGACCCTGACGGCGGCGATCACCATGGTTCTGGCCGAGGTGACGGGC
>Ga0081520_100226_pt1 | contig 35066 bp, 35 predicted proteins | sample HotLakmasection1_FD_70988 | JGI IMG/M metagenome (GOLD analysis project Ga0081520, IMG submission 70988) | Hypersaline microbial mat communities from Hot Lake, Washington, USA - Section #1 (SPADES assembly) (version 2) | ecosystem: Environmental > Aquatic > Non-marine Saline and Alkaline >... | reverse complement strand
CGGCACCTCTCCTTCTCAAGGAGAGGTTTGACAAGACTCTAATTCCTCTCCTTGAGAAGGAGAGGTTAGGTGAGGTTCTGCCCGATCAAACAAAACTCCAGTTCTCAACTTAGACGTGGTTTATTTGATCCTCATTCCTTAGCGGATGTTTACAGACCCGTAGCCAGTTTGTTTTGCACCCACTCGACGACCTGCGCCCCCAACTGCACATTTTCGAGGCGATCGATTTCGCGGATGCCGGTGGGACTGGTGACATTGACCTCAGTGAGGTAGCCGCCGATGATGTCGATGCCGACAAACATCAGGCCATCGCGGCGCAGCGTCGGGGCCAGTTGGTGACAGATCTCGCGATCGCGCTCCGTAATCGCCACCTGAGCCACGCGGCCCCCCACCGCCATATTGCCGCGAAATTCATTCCCCGTCGGAATCCGATTCACCGCCCCAATGGGTTCGCCATCTAGCAAAATAATCCGCTTATCCCCTGCTTTGGCCGCCGGCAAATAGGTCTGAATCATCACCGGCTCACGACCGCGCAGGGTGCTAATTTCAATCATCGAGTTGAAATTGCGATCGCCCTGTTCCAAAAATAAAATGCCCTCTCCCGCCTTGCCACCCAGGGGCTTCAGCACGGCTCGCCCCCAGCGCTCCACGGCCTTCTGAATGACCGCCTTGTCGCGACTCACAATGGTTTCGGGGATCGCCTGGGTAAATTGCAGGGCATACATTTTTTCGTTCGCCGCCCGTAAGCCTTGGGGCGAGTTCATCACCAAGGTCTTGGTCGGGTCGATGTAGTCCAACACGTAGGTAGTGTAGAGATAGGGAATGGTGACGGGCGGGTCGGTCCGCATCATCACCACATCCATGGCTTCTAGAGGCTGATATACCATGTCTCCCAGCAGAAACCATTCCTTGACAGCGACCCACCGATTGTCGCCCAACGTTACCGGCGTCAGGGTGACGGGCTGCATCCGCGCCATGGCCTTGCCCATTTCGACCCCCAGCCACTCGGCCTGGGTGATCCATACCTCATGACCAGCTGCCTGGGCTGCTTCCATCAATGCCACACTGGTATCATGCCCTGGATCTAAAAGCTGAATGGGATCAATGATGAATGCGAATTTCACGGTTTAAGTCCTGATAACGTTTTGGGCTTGAATTATTCCAGCATCAATGGTGACATACTCAGATTTATTTTTGCTTGGTCAAGTAAGGGATGGCTCACCGATCACCGCAAGGGTCGCCAAAGACGACATAGATTTTTTTGTGATTTTATAATTTTACGACTTAGATCCTATGAAATTTTTAGAATTTACGACTTCTCTCCAACAAAAACTAAATCTAATATTCAACAATATCCAATCTAAGTTGCAGGGGCCAACCACCCAGAAAATCCTCGCCAATATTGGCTGGTTAACTATCGAGCGCCTGCTGAGAATGGGATTGGGATTTGGGGTAGGCGTCTGGGTGTCGCGATATCTTGGCCCCGAAAAGCTCGGTTTATATAGCTATGCGATCGCGTTCGTGACCATCTTTGGCACCGTGGCAACATTGGGGCTTGAGCGAATTGTCGTACGCGATCTTGTGCGCTTTCCTGAACGAGAAGATCGGTTGCTTGGCACAGCCCTGATCCTGAAATTTTTAGCTGCAATTATTACTTATCTACTACTACTGCCATTCAGTTATTTTCTAAATTCGGGAAATCCTGAGGCTCATTTTCTGATCGGCATCGTCGGCATTGGCATTGTCTTTCAGTCGTTAGATCCTATTGACTTTTGGTTTCAATCAAAAGTTCAGTCAAAATATACCGCTTATGCTAAAAGTGCAGCATTTACGCTAATTTCTTTCATTAAAATTTTACTGATCATATTCAATGCTCCTCTCACTATGTTTGCCTGGGCCGGGGTAGCAGAAGTAGGGATCACTTCATTGGGATTGGTCATTGCCTACCTGCGCATGGATACCACCAGTAAAAAGTTATCCTACTGCTACACTACGGCCCGACATTTGCTCAAAGATAGCTCACCATTTATTTTGTCAGGACTGATGATTATGATCTACATGCGTATCGATCAAATCATGGTCACCAGAATATCAGGGGAATATGAAGCCGGATTGTATTCGGCGGCGGTGGTGATTGCAGAAGCTTGGAATTTTGTGCCGCTCATTGTCGTGCCTTCCGTATTGCCCAACATGGTGACAACATTGGCAAATAATGAGGAGTTTTTCTATCAAAAAATGCAGTTTCTTTATAATGCGATCGCGGCTTTTTTTTACGCCATTGCCATTCCCACAACCCTCCTTTCTGGGTGGATTATGCCGACCATTTTTGGTGCAGACTACGCTGATGCATCCCCGATGCTGGCAGTACTAATCTGGTCATCCCTATTTCTCGGATTAGGCATCGCGAGAAGTTCTTTTTTAACGGCAAAGAACTGGGCGTACCTGCATTTTTTGGCGATGGCCAGTGGCTGCGTCATCAACTTATCTCTAAATTTTGCCTTCATTCCAGCTTTCGGTGGGTTAGCGGCTGCGGTAACCACTCTAATTTCCTACGGTTTCGCCGCCTATTTATCTTGCTTCTTTAGCAAAAAGTTGATTAGAAACGGGCAGATGATGACCGCAGCCCTGAGTTTTCGGTGGCGGTGGCGAGGCAACTTTTGAGCCTCAACCGATTGAACAGTACGCAATACTACGACTCCTTGGCTGCACTCAGGGTTGGCTGCACTAAGGAATGAGGATCAAATAACATCCAAATGGTTAGGGCAGACATCTTGCCTGCCTTGGGACAGCCGAGACGGCTATCCCAACTGATTCAATTCTCATTCCTAAGTAGGAAAGCGCCAGTAGGAAAGCGCCATCAAAGGTAAGCCGATGTAGGTTGCGGTTGCGGCACAAACCCCACCGCCCGCATGGGTTACGCCATCGCTAACCCATGCCAAATTTGAATTAGCCTAACCCCCTGAACCTGGTTGACTGACAAAACTCTCAGAACCTTCATTCTGCCGTAGATTGGGTAAAGCCCTCCGGGCATGGCTGAGTGCAAAGCACTCGCTGCGCGAACGCTAAAGCGACAGCGTAACCCAACGAAACCGTTGCTGGTGTTGGGTTTCGTGACCTCAACCCAACCGATAAAGCGAACTTTTGGCAGTCAATCAGCCCCCTTAAACCACGTCTAAGTTGAGAACTGGAGTTTTGTTTGATCGGGCAGAACCTCACCTAACCTCTCCTTCTCAAGGAGAGGAATCAGAGTCTTGTCAAACCTCTCCTTGAGAAGGAGAGGTGCCGCAGGCGGTGAGGTTTCCCACATGCCAAAACTCCACTTCTGAATCTGGATGAGGTTTAACAAGCAGAGTTCACCGTCGGTCGGATTGGGGCCAGGCGTTTGGTACACCACCAGTTTTGCTCAGCACTGGAGAGGCGCGTAGTGTAGAGAGTGGTGACGAAGGGCTCACTACCCCCCTGACCCAGAATCTCGACACAGTAGGAGGGAAACTTGCGGGTCGCCATATCGGGCACTAAGCGCCGCCCAATCCGCCGCCAACTCGGCTCTTTGCTGCGCCACTGGAGCCGACAACAGGGCCAGGGCAGTTGCTCGCGATCGTACAGGCGGCAACAGGGACCGATCACTCGATAGGTCAGGTGGGCTCCCGGACTCTGAAAGATGTGGCCAGAGGGCCAGGGATGCTCAGCGTTAGCGGGCAAAGACGGTATCATCGAAACAGCAATTGTGTCCATTCGCAAACGACTTTTACGAGATCTATCATGTCAGAGCCTATTACTGCTGCGGTGAGCGATCGCATTTGCAAGCACATGAACGACGACCACGCCGACGCCGTGCTCATGTATGCCAAATTTTACGGCAAGGTAGAGTCGGCGATCGCTGCCAAAATGGAGTCTATCGATCCCGAAGGCATGAACTTGACCGCTGAAGTGGCCGGTACGCCAACGCCCGTTCGCGTGTCCTTTGACCATCGGCTAGAGAGCGCGAAGGAAGCCCATCACGTCTTGGTAGAAATGCTCAAACAGCCTCGCGAAGCAGCTCAGGGATAGGCGTTGCGGGTGGTTGAATAGACCGCCCGATGCGGTGAGCTGGAGTCGGTAAGTGGCAGGGGCAGCGGCGAATTGGGCAGGCAGGTGATGAGGGTCAGAGCATTCCTTGATCTACTGTGATCTACGGCGTTGAATAGCCGGGGTGACGACTCACGGCTCCGCTTCCCTGGGTTGCTCGTGCCGTTGCCGCTTTGCCTGATGCCCGCCAGTGGGTTCAGTATTTGGGATTGCAGAGGGTGATCGAGCTATGACGGTCAAAATTAAGTTTGTGCCAGGTGATGTCACGGTGAATGCGGAAGTCGGTGAACCCTTACTCCAGGTGGCCGAACGGGCTGGGGTCAATATTCCGACGGGCTGCTTGATGGGCTCATGTCACGCCTGCGAAGTGGAAATCGAAGGCCAAGCCGACCCCATCTGTTCCTGCATCAGTGCAGTGCCGCCGGGACAACCGGAGTTGACGATTAATCTATATGTTGATCCCACCTGGTAGGGGGTTATTTTTAATACAATCCATTAGGAAACTGCCATCTTTGTTAATCTGCGAGACCCGTTGGGAAGGTTAGGGATAGAAGTTGAAAGCGGCGAGGCTCTGAGGGCGTTAACTGCACCCGTTACGGTTCGGTTCTACCTACTCGCTGTCAGTCAACCGCTTGTTACATTGATATCAACTGTTACATAAAAACATTTGCACATATTTGTGAACGCAGTTAGTCTGTCGCTAGCCGATTGAGGTAAGGATTGTGAACAACTCTTCAGGCCAAACTCCAGCTTTTTGGGAAAATCAGAAAGGAGGCGGCAATGCTCTACTGGAGTATGTCCAGGCGATGTCGCCGGAAACTGTGGCGCAGCTATCTCGTCCCGTTTCTCCAGATGTTATGCAGGCAATGGAGCACAACATTATCGGGCTCTTGGGCGGTCTCCCTTCCCAGCATTTCGACATTTCGGTCACGACCAGTCGCGAACATCTGGGGCGTTTACTCGCTTCAGCGATGATGAGCGGTTATTTCTTGAAAGGGGCAGAACAGCGTTTAGCTTTTGAGGAATCGATCGTCTCTGCCGTTGATGCCGATAAAGACTTCGATTAGCCCCCTTTCAGCTCGACGGCGGGATTGCACCCACAGGTTCTCTGATGGAAGAGACCTCTGGATTCAGCAAGATGATTCAGGCGGAATGCTCTAAGGTATCTTCTGTAAAGTCGCCTAGAGATCGCTTGAGTGATTCAAGATAGTACGCTAAACAGAGAGCCTTTGGATCGCGATCGCTCGGCGGAGTCTTTAGAGACTTGGCCGAGCGATTTGATTTTGCCGCTGCAGCAAACCTTGTTGACCTGGTATGGCGAGCAGGGACGCAAACTGCCCTGGCGCGAGACGCGAGATCCTTACGCCATTTGGATTTCGGAAATCATGTTGCAGCAGACCCAGGTCAAAACGGTGCGGCCCTATTACGATCGCTGGCTCCAGCGCTTCCCCACCGTGCAAGACTTAGCCCAAGCCGATCAGCAAGCCGTGCTCAAAGCCTGGGAGGGGTTGGGGTATTACGCCCGCGCCCGCAACCTGCACAAAGCGGCTCAGGTAATTGTGGAACAGTATGGCGGTCAGGTTCCCGATACGTTGGAGGCGGTAGTCGCGTTACCGGGCATTGGGCGCACTACCGCCGGGGGCATTCTCAGCGCGGCCTTTAACCAGCCAGTACCGATTTTAGACGGCAATGTTAAACGGGTGCTCGCGCGGCTGATCGCCCTCCGGCAGCCCCCGAGCAAAGCGCTGGATCAGCTCTGGCAGCTCTCGACGATGCTGGTGCCCGCTGAGCAGGGCCGCGACTTTAACCAGGCGTTGATGGACCTGGGGGCGACGGTTTGTACCCGCCATCGTCCAGCCTGCTTGATTTGCCCGTGGCGATCGCCCTGTGCAGCGTACAATCAAAACGTGCAATTGGAGGTTCCGATGACCGAAAGCCGTGCGCCCCTGCCTCACAAGCTGATTGGTGTGGCTGTCGTGTGGAATGAGCAGGGCCAAATCCTCATCGATCGCCGTCCCCAAAAAGGGCTGCTGGGCGGCCTGTGGGAGTTTCCTGGCGGCAAGATTGAGCCAGGAGAAACGGTTGAGGACTGCATTCGGCGGGAGCTGCAAGAGGAACTGGCGATTGACGTGGAAGTGGGCGATCGCCTCACCACCATCGACCACACCTACACCCATTTCAAAGTCACCCTCAACGTATTTCACTGTCGGCACATCGGCGGCGAACCCCAGCCGATCGAGTGCGATGAGGTGCGCTGGGTCGAGGTGGCGGAGTTAGACCAGTTTCCCTTCCCTAAGGCAAATGGGGAGATTATTGAGGCGATTAAAGCGCAGGTATGAATTTCGGGCCAGGGGCAAGCTGCCTTCCGGGTTGGGCGGTTGGGCGGTTGGGTAGCTGGGTGGCTGGGCCTGCCTGATTGGGGCACTACCGCTGCATCCTCAGCCTCAGGTTAGGCCGATGCCCCTGGCCATCAATGATGCCAACAGCGGAATTGCGACAAAGCCCAGTAATTCCCATTGAATGACCCGACGGAGGCGGCTGACCATAGCCTCAGGCAGTTTGGGGGGACTACCGGCGCGCAATGTGCCCACCCACAAAATGAAGGTGACGGTGGGATAGAGGGAAATGGTGCCGACGATCAAAAACGCGATGATCTTGGCCCAAAAGACCGGGTTTTGGGTATAAAAGTCGCTGCCCTGACCAAAATACAACACCCGCAAGATGCCCGTGACCAGCACGAGGGTCGCTGCAATCCCGTAGACGGCATCAGCGATTACGATGCGCCAACTTTCCTTGAGGGTGAGTTCTGGCTTGAGGCTCAGTTGCTCGACTGTCAGAGCCGCAAAACTCACCATAAAGCCCACGTAGTGCAAATAAGCCGCGATCGCACTTTTCTCCATCCCCAGTTCTCCCTTAAATTTGCCAAAGAAAAGGGGCAGCGATCGCTACCCCTAAACGAGACGCTCAACCTTTGCCAGGTTGACTAAACGCTTTAGACTGCCGCCAAGTTGCGATCGCCTTGCAGGGCGGGCAGGCGATCGATGACGCGCTGCATCATGGTACTAGCGTTGAGGGCGACCTCTTTAGCGCGGGGGCTGTGCACCATTAAGAACATCATCAGCGGGTCGACAGCGGACACTTCGACGCGGCCATCGGCATGCGCTTGCACCACCACATTGCAGGGAAACAACACCCCGGCCTTATCGTCTTCCTCCAGGATTTGAAACGCGGTCTGGGGATGGCAGGCTCCCAAAATGGTGTACTGGCGAAAATCAATATCCAGCTTTTTCTTAAAGGCAGCCTGGGCGTTGATCTCGGTCAAGATCCCCATCCCTTCGGCTTTGAGGGCATCCGTCACAAGGGCGATCGCCTCATCAAAGGACGCATTAACAATTTTACTGAAGTGATACATAGTTTCTCTCATTTGGCCCCGGCATCCAGGGCAGAACACGACTTGCATTAACAATACTACAAATTATAGCCATATAACTTTATGGTTGAATAGTTTTTGAGAATCAGTGCAGGTCTTGCGGCAGTTGGGCTAATGGCGGCGATCGCTACCAGGGATCATCCAGTAGGCTGTCGGGGAGTTGGGGGGCGGGGCGATCGCTCGTTTGCAGACTGCGGGCGATCGCGGTGCTCAAGGTCTCACTTACCAGGGCATAGCCCTGCGGGCTGAGGTGAATGTGATCGCGATATAGCGAGGCGGGGTCGGGGGTCGCCTGAAAGGCAGCCAGAAAATCCACATAGGGAATTTGCGCCAACTCTGCAAACTGTATCACCCGTTGCCGGGCTGTGATTTCGTAGTCCCTGGGGCCGGGTGGCTGCACTTCGCGCAACAGCGGTGTCATCGCCAAAATCAAGCGGCAATCAGCGGCGTCGGCCAGTTGCTGGAGCTGACGCACCGCTTCGAGGTTGACCCCCACGCGATCGCCCCCTTCTTGCTGCACGGCCTCCAGTTCAGGAATGGGGGGTGATTTGATGAAGCGCCCCAGCACTTCCCCCAGCGCCAGCGGCGGATATCGCTGGGGATAGGCGCGATCGCGCCCCACCTGCACTGAGGTTGGCGCGGTGGCGAACAAGTCATCGGTGTTGAGCAACAGCACCAGAACTTGCGCTTCAAAGGTGCCAAATTTCGCGACGTAGGCCAGTTCATTGCGCGGTCCCCAAGAGTTCGCGGACGCATTCAGCACCTCCACTGCGGTGTAACTTTCCAGAGGCAGCGGCACCAGTTGTTGCTGCAGTTGCACCGACAAAATTTCGGATTGGTCGGTCCACCAGCCACCATTGGCAATGGAGTCGCCCAGGAGCAATACGCGCAGGGTATTGGTCTCTGGCTTCGGGGCGATCGCGGCTCCCCGCATAGAGTATTGGTTAATCTCCAAGACGTTGCCAAAGCGCTTGGTGCGCTGGTTGGGGGCGAGGCGATAGCCAATTTGCGGATCCGCCACGTACAGTGGTGGTTTGCCAAAGCCAAAGAAAAATCGCAGCGCCAGTTCTGCAGCGCCCAGAGCCAAAATGATCAGCCCTGCGATGATCAACGTGAGTTTCACCCGCGCCAGTCTCCCAGAAGTGCCCTAACAGTTTAGAGGATGCCCAGCAGCACACAACAGACACCCTTCATGAAAATGACGGAAACAGTGTTTGCCGGTCGTTACCAACAGGTTCTCTACACATCGGTATATCGATCTTAGGGGTGATTGCTTGCAAAATTAAGGTCTGTGGCTTAGGAATGAGAATTGAATAGGTTGGGATAGCCGTCTCGGCTGTCCCAAGGCAGGCAAGATGCCTGCCCTAACCATGGATGTTATTTGATCCTCATTCCTTCGCGCCCCTGCCGACTAGGGAGTAATGGCGTCACCGCTTTACAGTCGCCTGCGCCGCTTCTGGTGCGCCTTTACGACCAATTCTCTATGGCTGGACGACAAAAAGGGGGTAGAGCCCCTTTCATCAGAGGACGGCAAGAGGAGCACGACAGCGGGGGAGCGCCAAATTATAGCGCTAGTTTGCCGTATCAGGGGCAGCATCGCCGCAGACAAGTTGACGTTCCACATATAGGGCCGATGGACTATTTAGGAGATTGGATCAGCAATTTACTCGGGTTGCAAGCTTCATCTTTGTCGGCCACCCAGATGGGCCTGCGAGCGATCGTGATTTATCTGGTGGCGTGGTTGATGTTGCGAGTGGTGGGCGATCGCCGGTTTGTCGGCAAATACGCCGCCATTGATGTCATTCTCAGTATCACCCTGGGAGCGACCCTGAGCCGGGGCATCAACGGTTCCGCCGCCTTTGTTCCCACGTTAGCGGCGGGCATCACCCTGGTCATCATGCACTGGTTGTTTTCGGCCATCACGTTTCACCTGCCTCAACTCGAACCCTGGATTAAAGGGCGAACCCGGACCCTTGTGCAAAATGGCGAGCTCCACCATCCTGCCCTGCAAAAATCACACCTGACCGAACGCGACTTGGGCATGGCTTTGCGCTCTAAGGGCAGCGGCTCGCAGCTTGATAACATTGCGCTAGCCACCCTGGAACCCAGCGGTGAAGTCAGCGTCACGCCGCGATCGTCCGTGCATGTAGTTGAAGTGCCTGTAGAAGCGGGAACCAAAACCCTCCGCATTGTCGTGGAGTAGGCCAGCAGTGGGCGATCGCGGAATTGAGAGTGCAGAATTGATGGCTGATGGCGATCGCGGTTTCCCATCGGCTCAAACACAGTCGATAATCGATAGAGGGAATCGGGTTTCTCACCACATGGCCCCGGTCGCGCCCAGCCCTCCCGATGGCGATCGCCGCCGTGCAGGTTAAAGGAAATCGCCCCCATGACCGGCCTCTGGCAAAATTTCCGGCTGACGGATGCTGCCAATCAACACCCGCATGCTCTTTTCCTGTAACCGTCCCCTGAGCGGAGTCGAAGGGGACGTTCTAGCTGAGTTTTGGCTTCGACTTCGCTCAGCCAGCGTAGTTCCTGGGACGGTTACCTTTTCCTTGAGGACCTCGCGAGCTTTATCTTCGTCTTCCTCGCTCAAGGTCACTTCATGATCGTTCTCTAAAGCCATTTGGATGAATTTTTGGCCCTCTGGTTCTGCTCCTAAAACAATGCAGTACATCGCTGGGTATGGTTAATCTTGAGTAATGTTTAACTGGTGGGAATGCTATTAAATTCTCCGTTGAGAACTCATCTCTACAAAGGCACACCGCTTGGGCAAAGGCCAAATTAAAAGCAGAAATCGCTAGATTTTTAGCCAATTTTGGCGGCTCAGGAGCAAGCCACCGTATTGAGATAAACCGATTATTCAAAATACGGAATACTGTTTTTGCAGCAATCAGTGCAATAGAATGAATGCCGCTTGTTCGTGATGGTTAGTCAGCTTGATGAGCCCAAGTGAATCATCAAGATTGTTTTGATACGCTGGCTCATTTAGGGTTCGTTAAATTGTAAATTTAGGTGTAGGAAAGGGTTGCAGGCGTCCGTGGTGAACGAATCACGATCGCCCCCACCCGCTATGTTGGCGATAGGTGTTGATGAGAACCGCATGAAGAAGTCGCTATGTTTGTTTGGGGCGATCGCCCTCGGGGTGTTGCTGCCCCAGGGCCACCACTATGCTTATCTGATCCGCTACTTCATTATGCTGATTCTCTTTTCCTCCCTGCTGGACTTAAAGGTGGACGCGAAGTCGGCCCTCAATCCGCGACTGGGGACGATTATCGCGATGATGATGGCGATCGCAGGCATTGCCGCCTGGATTGGCAACTGGTTTAGCTCCGAGTTGGCGCTGGCCGCTTTTATGATTGCCATGGCTCCGACCGCTGCCGCCGCCCCGGTTATGACCCAATTTTTAGAAGGCCGAGTGGACTACGTCATGTCCTCGGTGGTGGTGACCAATAGCTTTTCGGCGATCACGCTGCCGCTGGTGTTGCCACTGTTGAGTCCCAATGGCCAAGCGGGCATCAACCTCATGGGTCTGCTCAACACGCTGACCGTGGTGCTGTTGCCCCTGGGGATCACGCAGCTCATGCAAAAATTTGCGCCGACGTGGGTCGACGCCCTCAAGCCGATTCGGGGCGCTGGCTTTTATTTTTGGATGGCGGCCATTTATCTAGCAACCGCTAAGGCCACTTATTTTATTGAAGCCGAGTCCACCTCCCCGTGGAGCGTGGTCGTAGAAATTGCGGCCGTGTCGCTCGTGCTGTGTGCGCTGAACTTTGGGCTGGGGCGCTGGTTGGGCGGGCACGACTGGGGCCAGGAAATGGGACAGTCCCTCGGGCAAAAAAATACGCTGTTCAGCATTTGGATTTGCCTCACGTTTTTGACCCCCGCGATCGCCCTGGGACCAATGTTTTACATCGTGTTCCAAAACCTCTATAACTCGTACTTACTAGCCCGCAAAACCCAATTAAAATCCGGCTAGTGGGGAGCCGGTGCCAGGGGTTGGGGATTCGGGATGGGGGATTAACCAGCTCTGCCCTGTTGCGCCGACCTGTTGCATCGAGTACCCGACACCCCACCCACAAGCCAATCCCTAATCTCACCCCCCTGCTGCCCAGCCACCCTCATACCCTTCCCCATGTACTCCAACGTCTACTACCTCCTGCGCTCCAGACAAGATGGTCGCCATCTGGCCGCCCGTCCTGAGGGACCAGAGAGCGATCGCACGTTTCTGCTTATCTTTCAGGCGGATCATGAGGCGCTGTCGTACCTGAGCAGTCACGCGCCGGAGATGCGCGATCGCTTTGCGGTGGAGTCAGTGCCCGCCTATCAGCTCAAGGGGATGCTTACCCGCTGGGGGTTCACTGGGATTGGCCTAGTCAGCGATCCCACCCTTCCCAAGGTGGACTTTATGCAGCGCGATCGCCTGACCTAAAGAACGTCCCCATCAAACAGCATCGCCACCTCACCGACTCCACCCACCGCCGCTAATCCACCGACTCCGCCAATTGCCGCAAATCCGCCCCGTGGGCCAGCATCGCGTTGGGATCGATTGCCAAATGCTGTGCCAGCTTGAGCAACTGCTTTAACATCGCCTGCGCCTGTGCCGGTTCGTAGTGGCGCAAAAAGTCAAGCCAGCTAGTAATTTGTTGCCAGTACAGTTCTTGCGATCGCACCAGCGAAATGCCGCCCAGATCGGCCCCCAGGGTGATCAGTCGCCGCAGCCAATCCACATCTTCCAGCAAGTTTTCGGGCCGAGGATTATCGAGAAAATGGCGCAGCGATCGCCAGATGATCCCCTCTAGGATGCGCTGGCCTTCGGGAATTGAACAATCACAACGGAACTGTTGGGCTTCCTGGGCAATGGTTTCGAGCTGCATCAGATGCACTGCTCCCCGGTGCAGCGGTCCGCCGTTCAAGTCGGTCGTTTCCTGCTCTAGCAATCGCAAACTTTCCAAAGCGCGATGGCGAATGGCCACCTCAGCCGCTACCTGTAACTCCTGCGGCACGAGCAAGCCATCCCGGTGGAAGGCTTTAATCAAGCCGTAATTGTTGCGATAGACCTGGTCATAGAGCTGATCGAGCCGCTGCAGGGTATCCCGGCTGAGGAGCTGCATAATGCGGTGGCGTTCTTCGGTAAACAGCGTTTGCAAGTTATACGCATGATCCCCAAAGACCTCATTCATCGCCAAAATCACCTGAGCCGCACTACCACTGGTAAAGGCCGCCATGATCGTCTCTTTGGCTCGCTGATAATCGAGCCGCCGCCGGAAGCCATTCACCGTGCAGTGGAAATCCCAGCCGCCCAGATGCAGCACCACAAAACTCAGGTCGGAGCGATCGCCCGTTACATCAGACATCACCTCTAACCGACCCACCGCCAGTGACAGTGGCCCCATGCGCTGCACCTGATAATCATGCTGGTGAATGGTGTAGCAATAAAGGCGCTGCTCGGTTTGGTAGGGCGTAAATAGAGAACTCATGGCGTAGTGCGCCACCACCTGCTCCAGACTCACCTGGGAGGGGATCGCCAACTGGCGGTAGACCCCCGCCGCATTGTGAAACTGGGGCACATTGCTCAGGCCCGGCTCTAGGCGATTGATGAATTCCGACTCTAGTTCGATGCCGCTGACCTCGCCCGCGAGTTCGATCGCACGGGCCGCGTAACGCAAAATCTGTGTGCCCTCTGGGCGGGAAATTTCGTCAAAAAACCAACCGCAACTGGTATACATCAGCAACGTGTGGTGCTGCATTTCCAGCAGTCGCAGCGCCTCCACCTGTTCCGCCGCCGTGAGGGCATGGGACTGATGCGCCGCAAAGAACTGTTGCCGACTCTGGGCTGTGCGCTGGCGAATTACCTGCACATACCCGTCGCGCGCTGCCCAAGGATCACGGAACAGCGGTGTCCCGTACTGCTCAAAGATTTCCGCCAGTTCATCCCGCAGCCAATCCAACGCATCGCGCAAGGGGCGTCGCCATTTTTGGTGCCACAGCCCGCCGCCGCCACAGCCGCAGTCGTCTTGCCAGCGATCGACCCCGTGGGAGCAGCTCCACGCCGTAATGGGCTTCAGCACGGCTTCCCAATGCGGCGGATTGCTGTGCAGGTAGTGGGCAAAGTTGGTCACGGTCCACCCGTAGTTGGGAAACTCTTGGGTGACAGCATAGGCCAGGGTCTTCTCCGCCCCGCCCTTGTGGTGGCCAAAAGTTTCGCCATCGGTAGCGACCCCAACAATTTGGGCGGGGCGATGATCCCCACGGACGGCTTGGCCGATGCGACCAGCAAAATGCTGGGAAGAACTCAGCACATCGTTGAAGCCCATATCGCGGGAGATCGGGCCGTCATAAAAAAAGACGTCGATGTAGCGATGGGAGCCGTCGGCGTACTGGCTGGGTAGGTAACAGCGGTAGGGCCGATTAGGATCAATCTGCCCGCCCCCCACTTCCTGCCAATCGGGCTCAGGATGCTCCTGGGTGGGCAACGGACGGCACCGCTGCACTTGAGAAGGCGCGAGGATGGTGAACTGGAAGCCTTCGTCGACCAAGGCTTCAAGGGTGGGATAGTCGACAGCGGTTTCGGCTAACCAGATGCCCTCGGGATCGCGCCCAAAGCGGGCGACAAAATCGGCTTTGCCCCAGCGGATCTGCGTGTATTTGTCGCGATCTTTGGCCAGGGGCATGATGATGTGGTTGTAGACCTGGGCGATCGCATTCCCGTGCCCCGAGAGGCGATCGCAGCTTTCGCGATCGGCTTCTAAAATGCGGCGATAAGTCTCGGGATCATGGCGCTCCAACCAGCTCATCAGCGTTGGCCCGATATTGAAGCTGATGTGAGCAAAGTTGTTCACAATATCGATCACTTCCCCCTGCTCATTCAAAATCCGGGCATAGGCATTGGGGCGATAGCACTCGTGATGAATCCGTTCATTCCAATCATGAAAGGGGGCCGCACTGGGCTGACACTCAATCGCGCCTAGATACGGATTTTCGCGAGGGGGTTGGTAAAAGTGGCCGTGAATGCAGACACAGACCCCCGTGGCCACTTGGGGATCAACCGATTGGTGATGCAGCGTCGAAGCTTGAGGCGTTGTTTGGAGATCACTCATAGAATCAGAAAACACTGGAATAGTAATGATAGAGGTGGGGATCAAGAAATAAAAATGGGGATCAAAACAGACGGGGGTAATTCTCGTCAACGCTCAACGGCAGAGGAAATTCCTTTCCCAACGGCGATACTTAAAGAATTTAAAGACTGGGGGAGTAAGGCGATTTCCTGAGGCCCTGCGCAGGCTAACCAAAACATGACAACGGCAGCTAAACAGAAACCGTGATTGGCTGCGATGGAAATCAAAGTCCCTTCAAACAGGATGCCTGATATCTGCCAAAGTGTGCTTTTTCCTTACATTCCTTTAAGGCCGAAACCCCGATCGCGATGCTGCTGGGGTTTTCCTACTGACCTTGAGGCTTTCAGATAAGCTACCCATCCGTCAGTCCTACTCCTTGCGCGAGAGCCGCGCTTTTTCCCCAATACGTCTTTGAGGCCGTGCCGGCTCAGCCGGTTCAAGCCGCCCTACGAGACATCTTTGCTCGATGGGGATAGCCTCAGGCGCTGCGGGTCGAATGGCCCGCCGTGGGGAAATCGCCACCACAGGCCTCAGGCGCTGACGCTTTGGCTGGTCGGGTGAGGCCTTGACGTCATTCATGACCGCCCCTATCGGCCAACCGACAATAGCCAAACGCTCGCACGGGGTGCTGAAACGTTGGATTGAACCGGCACAATCTCAAGCGGGGAAAAAGCAAACTAGTGCTGGGTAATACAAAATTCACGCCTGCCAGAAAGGTAACGTGCTCAATCATGCCGTCTTCTACCTAAATAAATGGAAGGAACATAGTCTTTATGGTGGCTACCCAAGAGATCTCCCTACCCCGTAATTGCACCTTTACCCCTAGTGATTGGCAGGCGCTGGCACCCTTTTGGTATCCGGTGGCGTTTTGCCATGAGATTACGACAGAAAAGCCCTACGGCACGCGGCTATTAGATGAGCGCTTGGTGATCTACCGCACCTCGGCAGGCTCGATTACCGCTGCCAAAGATCTGTGCTTGCATCGAGGGGCTCCCCTGAGTCAAGGGTGGGTTGAGGGCGATCGCCTGGTCTGTCCTTACCACGGTGTGCAGTACGATGCCTCCGGCAAATGTGTGGGCATCCCCGCTGAACCGAACGCCACGATTCCCGGTCGCCTCAAGCTGACCACCTATCCGGTGATGGAGCGCTACGGTCTGGTGTGGGTGCGCCTGGTGGATAATGGTCCCGTCCCCTTTCCGGCAATGGTGGAGTGGGAGGATCCCGATTACCTGCAAGTCTTACCGGATATGGTGGAGTTGGATGCAGCCGCGGGTCGCCAGGTAGAAGGGTTTCTGGATGTGAGCCATTTTGCGTTCATCCACGTCAAATCCTTTGGGGAGAGCGACAATCCAGAAGTGCCAGACTATGCCATCGAGCAAACCCCGGCTGGGTTTAAGGCCGACTATGTGAGCACGGTGAGCAACTATCCCCACGGGATGAAGCATCTGGCCCCGCCGGATTTTAAGTGGCGGCGGCTGTTTGAGGTGTTTTTGCCGTTCACCGCCAAGCTCTCCGTCACCTTTCCCAATGGGATGTTGCACATTCTCAATGCGGCGTCGCCGGTTTCGGCACGCAAGACGCGGGTCTTTTGTCCCCTTTGTCGCAATTTTGACAAAGATGCCCCGCTGCAAGACACGCTGGATTTCAACCACCAGGTGTTTGCCGAAGATAAGGCGATCGTGCAGGAGCAGTGGCCCGAAGATTTACCTTTGAAGCTGGCTGATGAAGTTCATATCGCGGGGGATAAGAGTTCAATTATCTTTCGCAAGCGATTAGGAGCATTGGGCCTGGGCAAGTCGTTCACGGCATAAATCTGCCCTTGCCCCACGGGCATCAGTTACTTGGGGGAATCTTTACCGGTAGTGCTATTTGGCAAAATCGGTATGGCTTCAGCAATTCAAGTATTTGGCGCTGCTGAATCCAGGAATGAATCGGTTCCACTGATAGATGCGGTCAGCCCCCTTAAATCCCCCAATTTTTGGGAACTTCAGAGATCGATTTCCCCCCGTGTTGGGGGCCTGCCGCTTATCCATAAGTTTCTGGCTGACTGCTTCCAGTGGTTTAGGAATGAGACTTGAATAAGTTGGGATAGCCGTCTCGGCTGTCCCAAGGCAGGCAAGATGCCTGCCCTAACAATTTGGATGTTATTTGATCCTCATTCCTTAGTCCCCTAAATCCCCCAATTCTGGGGGACTTCAAACTCCGGTCTCCCACCAGAACTGGGGAGACTAAGGGGGGCAAAATTATACCGCTATTCAGCAACGCCCAGTACTTTGATGGCACGGCTCCTGGCTGGACCGCTGATTGCCGCTAAGTTTACAGCAAAGGGACAGGCGGCCAGGGATCGGGTGATGCTGCGGCAGTATGGTCAATGCCCCGTCTGGCTAGTGTTAAAGTCTGCGAATGAATCTCAGATGAACAGTAGATCTCAGAAAACTTTGCTACGCTCATGGGTGAGAGCAGAAATGCTGGCCTCACCCCCTGTTGTTTTGTGAATGATTTACCTGCAAACCTTTCTGAATCAGTTCGTATTTCTATGAAAACGAATGCCGCCAGAATCCTTGAGCAGCAAAAAGTACCGTATGAGTTGGTGACTTATGAGGTTGATCCTGATGATTTGGCGGCAGAACGAGCTGCTGAGAAGTTAGGACTACCCCACGAACAAGTCTTCAAAACGCTAGTGGTCCGGGGCGATCGCTCGGGGGTTTGTTTTGCCGTCATTCCGGCGAATGCTCGCCTCGACCTCAGGGCTCTCGCCAAGATGTCTGATAACAAAAAGGTCGAAACAGTGCCGCTAAAAGAAGTGCAGGATTTGACCGGCTACATTCGCGGGGGCGTCACCGCTTTGGGGTGCAAAAAGCCCTATCCCGTTTTTATTGATATTTCAGCGACTCAGTTTGACACGATCGCGGTCTCGGCGGGCAAACGCGGCCACATGCTGATGGTTTCGCCTACCGTATACCAAATTACCGTTCAGGGCACCATCGGCGCGATTACCCATTAGGGGCAAACGCTGTCAGGGCTGCCTCCACTTGTGAGTAAAGCTGCGGCAAGGTGGCTTCATTATCCAACACGACATCGGCGCGGGCGGCTTTTTGGGCCAGGGGCCACTGATTTTGGATGCGCAGTTCTGCGGCAGTTTGAGACAGGTGATTACGCTGCATCAAGCGTTGCCGTTGTGTCGCGGCAGAGCAGACGACCACCCAGATTTCGGTAACTTGGGCCGTCAAGTTGGCTTCAAACAGTAGCGGCATCACCTGCACCACGACGGGGGCAAGGGCATGTTGGGCCATTGCCTCCGCAAATCGCTGCCGCACAAAGGGATGAATCTGCTGTTCTAGCCAGGTTTTCTCGGTGGGGTCACTAAAGATGATCTGCCCCAATTGGGTCCGGTTGAGGGTGCCGTCGGATTGCAGAATAGCTGACCCATAGCGCTGGGCGATCGCCGCCAAAATGGCTGACCCTGGCGCGACTGCTTGCCGCGCATATACATCGGCATCTAGCACGGGCAAACCGTGTTGCGTGGCTAGATACTGGGCAACGGTTGATTTGCCGGTGGCGATGCCGCCCGTTAGGCCGATGATGCGCTGACCCATTGTGCGATCGCCTCGGTAAGTCCTTCTAGTGTGTATTCGGTGGCGGCAATATCCACCCGCCCCAGTAGTTCGTGGCAGGTGTCAGAGGTTTTGGGGCCAATGGAGGCGATCGCTACCGTCGCCACAACCTGCGCCCACTGGTCGCCCAGCCCCTGCTGCAACAGGTGACAGGTGTGGCGCACCGTTTTGGAGCTGGCAAAGGTGATGATGTGCACGTGTCCCGACTGAAGGGCCGCGATCGCGGTGGCATCGGGGGCAGTCGGACAGCCCGACTCGTAGGCGGCAACTTCAATGACCGTGGCCCCAGCAGCCGTCATTTCTTTCACCAATACTTCGCGACCGCCACTTTCCACTCGCGGAAAGAGGATCTTTAGCCCCGTCACCGGCTCGGGAAAGTCGGCGACTAAAGCATCCGCCACAAAATCGGGGGGAATGAAATTGGCTTCTAGACCCTGTTGCTGCAATACACGCGCCGTTTTTTTGCCGACAACTGCTAGCTTCACGCCTTGCAAATCGGCAGGATGCCCCACAGTGGCTAAGCGCTGACAAAAGTAATGGACCGCATTGGCTGAGGTCAAAATCAGCCAATCATAGGTTTTAAGGTCGGCGATCGCGGCGTCCAGCGGTTGCCAACTCGTCGGTGGGCGAATTTCTAGGGCGGGCATTTCTAGCACCTGCAACCCAACCGTTTGCAGCAATTCCGAAAACTGGCTAGATTGCCCTGCCGATCGCGTCACTAAAACTGTGATAGGAGAACTTTGAGTTTGCCATCGAGCCATAAACCTAGCCGACCAACACCGCATCCTTCAGTTTACGACTGCCCAGGACCATGTCTGACCTCCAGACGGTGATGACTTCACTTTTTGTTTCGCGACCCATGCGGCATGGCGCTGAATATGGGGATCCATCTTGATGTTTTCCCAGGTTGGCAGACGTTGGGCAAGCGTCATTTCGTCGTCATGATCGGGAATGCCATCGTGGCAGAGACGGCAAATCCAGATGCCCTGGTTTAATTCAGCTTTGGCATCGTCTTTCGGAAAGCGGGTGCGGCGATGTAGCTTGTTGGGAATGAGGGGATGAAAGGTCAGCTTAATCCAGCGTTGGCAGAGCGGACATTCGCCCGATCGATCAGTGGCTACCATTGCTCGTGAATGCCTTGAAAATAAGCCGCCGTAGTCCACTGTGTTGGGGTAGGGGTGTCAAGCGGGTTCTGGGGTTATTGCAGCGGCATCAACCTCTGAAGGTCATACGCTTGCCCCCGATGAGACAGCAATTCTCATTTTGATGCCTTTGTACTGATTTTTGGGCTTTGATGGCACTCGACATATCATCCTTCGAACGAAGGAACAGGCCTTTCAGGACTCATGGATGAGCCAAAAATGAGAACTGTTCTCATACTGAGAATTGCTGGGGGCTTTAGGGTGGGGCCAGGTCACTCCTGGTTTTATTTTCCGTCAAATCCTACAGACAAGTCATAGGGTGCCATCCGCGCAGCGATGCACCATCGCCGGATGATTTGCTGAGCAGGAATTGCCCTGCTTTAGCCATAAAAGCGATCGCGTTTATCGCGGCGGTACTGGCGATATTCTCGGTGCTCGACGTAGCGTTTGAGCTGTCGGGCCATGCGTCGCATCCCCTGCTTTTCGTCCTGGCGGATGAAGGGCAAAAATAGATTGGACAGCACCCCCTTAAACCGTTCCTGGTGAGTGTAAAGCGTCCGCGTCGGACTCAGATCTTGCACTTCAAAAGAATGCTCACTCTTAAAGCCGGGCATCTTGGCCACCCAGCGTAAGCAAATTTGGGGCTGCACCAGCGTAATCAGCGGCTCAAAGTCGGTAAACTCATCATCTTCCAGTCGCCGCACTGAGACAAAGATTGCTTGCCCCTGACGAATCGCCAGGGCCGGGTCCGCATCAAACAAAAACGTATTCCACCGCCGCCACTCATTTTTGCGAATGAGCGCTTCCCAGACCACGGTGCGAGGCGCGTTGATTTCGATTTCAGTCCGCAGGGTGGGCATGGAAGGGGGAGTGAGTGGGTGTCAGGGTGGATGAGTCGATGGGTAAGAGGGCGTTGGGGAGCGGGGATCAGGTTGCGGGGAATTCAAGCAATTCTCTGCATTCCGCACTCTGCATTTCGAATTCCGAATTCAATCCCAACGTCAGGATTCCCCTACTTTAGGAAACTGACCTTGGTCTCTCATCGCGAAATCGGCATACCATTTTCTTACAGTCTGCCCAAAGCGGTGGATTTTTTCAGCGCTGGTTTTTGATAGCTTCATGCAGGAAAGTTCATGGTTCAACTCACGCCCAACTCCAGTTACGGTCTGACGCTCCGCCTCAAATTGCCGAATCAGACTGGCATGTTGGCTCAGGTCACCCAGGCGATCGCCGATGCCGGGGGCAACCTGGAGGATGTGCGCCTGCTGGAACGCACCCGCCAATCGGTGACTCGCGAAATCACGGTCGATGCCTTCAGCAGTGAACATGCCGAAACCATTGTCGCAGCGGTGAAGGCGATCGCGGATATTCATGTATTGAAGGTTGAGGATCGCACCTTTCGGTTGCATGAGGGGGGCAAGATCGAGGTCACGAGTCGCATTGCCGTGCGCAATCAGGATGATCTGGCGATGGCCTATACGCCGGGCGTCGGGCGGATCTGCAAGGCGATCGCGGCTGACCCCGAGCGGGTCTATGACCTGACGATCAAGCAAAATATGGTGGCGATCGTCACCGATGGCAGTGCGGTGTTGGGCTTGGGCAACTTGGGGCCAGAGGGGGCGCTGCCCGTGATGGAGGGCAAGGCGCTGCTGTTCAAAGAATTTGCCGGCATTGACGCCTTTCCGATTTGTTTGGCCACCCAGGACACGGACGCCATTGTGGAGACGGTGAAGCGCATTGCGCCCGTGTTTGGGGGCATCAACCTGGAAGACATCAGTGCCCCCCGCTGCTTTGAAATCGAAGCTCGCCTCAAGCAAGAAACCAACATTCCCATCTTTCACGATGATCAGCACGGTACGGCGATCGTGGTGCTGGCGGCGCTGACCAATGCGCTGAAGCTAGTCAAAAAATCCTTTGCCGAGATTCGCATCGTGATTAACGGGGCAGGGGCAGCGGGGGTGGCGATCGCCCTCCTGCTGCAAAAAGCGGGGGCCAAAACCATTCTCATGTGCGACTCGAAGGGGATTTTGTCCCGCGATCGCCCCGATCTGAATCCCCAAAAGCAAGGCTTGGCTGTCGACGAATCGGGGCTGCTCGCCGATGCCATGAACCAGGCTGACGTCTTTCTGGGGGTGAGTGCTCCGGGCGTCGTCTCCGTGGAGATGGTGAAATCGATGGCTGCCGATCCCATCGTGTTTGCCATGGCGAACCCCATTCCCGAAATTCAGCCGGAGTTGGTGGCGGGCTTGGTGGCGGTGATGGCGACGGGCCGCAGCGACTATCCCAACCAGATCAATAATGTGTTGGCCTTTCCAGGGGTCTTTCGCGGCGCGTTGAATTGTCGCGCGAAAGCCATGACGACGGAGATGTTTTTGGAAGCGGCCCACGCGATCGCGGCCCTCGTCACCCCCGACGAACTGGATGCGGAGCACATCATTCCCTCGGTGTTTGACCCACGGGTCTCAACGGCGGTGGCCTCAGCGGTGCAGCAGGCCGCTCGGGAAGCAGGCGTGGCCCGAGTGTAATCGCCCTTGAGCCAGATTCTGGAGCGATCGCACCCCGGTAAGATGAGAATGACGGCTAGGAGAAAATTGATGTTAGACGAACAGGCCAAGAAAACGCTGCTCCGCAAAATTCCCCACGGGCTTTACGTTTGCGGCGTGCAGAACGGTGAAGATATGAACGGCTTTACGGCAAGCTGGGTGATGCAGGCGTCTTTTCAACCGCCGCTGGTGGTGAACTGTGTGAAAAATGATTCCGGCTCCCACGAAATGCTGAAGCAGAGCGGCGTCTTTGCCCTCAGTTTTTTGGCAGCGGATCAAAAAGACATGGCCCAAAACTTTTTTAAGCCCCAGCGCCGCGTCGGCAACAAGTTTGAAGACATCGAGTTTTATGCAGCGCCAGCCACCGGCTGTCCCGTCATCAAAGACACCCTGGGGTATGTTGAATGTCGCGTTGTGGGCAGCGTTGAGCATGGCGACCACACCGTTTTCGTCGGCGAAGTCATGGGCGCAGCCGTCCACCGTGACGGCGAACCGCTGCTGTTAGAAAGCACCGGCTGGAACTACGGCGGCTAGAAACTCCCCGCTCAATCCTCTACCCCCCCTGAGTTTCGGCTCCGCTCGACCTGACCAATCTGCAGGTTGAACGGGGGCGAAATTTTCCGTCCGTGTGGAAATGATTGCCCGTCATTCGGGTCCGCATCAGCCCGACCATCGCCATGGATGGCAAACCTTGCCAAAATAATCAGTGTTGTTTGGATTTAACGTGAACTGCAATGGCGGATGCCAAAAACGTTTTGGGTGGCCCCTTAGAAACCTGTTCGGTGGACCCGATGACGGGCTTTTTTCGCGACGGCTGCTGTCATACTGGCGCAGGGGATTTGGGGTCGCATGTGGTGTGCGCCCAGATGACCGAGCCTTTCTTGAGCTACACCAAAGCCCAGGGCAACGATCTCAGTACGCCGATGCCGGTGTACCACTTTCCGGGACTGCAGCCGGGCGATCGCTGGTGTCTCTGTGCCGCCCGCTGGAAGGAAGCCTATGATGATGGCGTCGCGCCGCCCGTCGTGCTAGAAGCTACCCACGAACAGGCTTTGCAAGTGATTCCTCGGGAAATTTTGCAAGAGTACGCCCTGGATCAAGAGACCACCGGCTAACGCTCTGTATTGCCCCGACCTCACCCACTTCCCCGACCTTACCGATTTCATCCCTCGCCCTTTAGGCGCATACTCAAGTCCAGCCAGGGCGATCGCGTAATCGGGGCACTGGTCGAAATGTAGTCCACGCCGGTTTGGGCGACGGCTCTCAAGGTGTCGAGGGTGACGTTGCCGGACGCCTCAATTTTGATGTGGGGATGGGTTTGGCGAATGCGCGCCACAGCGGTTTGCATGGCCGCGATCGCCATGTTGTCGAGCATGATGATGTCGACGTTGGCGGCCAGGGCTGCTTCTACCATGTCCAGATTTTCGGTTTCCACCTCAATCGTGAGGGGGTAGGGCAATTGTTGCCGAATCTGCTCGACGGCGGCGGCGATACTGCCCGCGGCGGCGATGTGATTGTCCTTGATCATCACGCCATCATCCAGGCCCAAACGATGATTACGGGCTCCGCCAACGCTGGTGGCGTACTTTTCTAAAATGCGCAGACCCGGCGTCGTTTTCCGGGTGTCCACGAGTTGAGCAGGCAGGTCAACAATTTTGTCCACATACTGCCGGGTGAGGGTGGCAATGCCGCTCAGCCGCATCGTCAGATTGAGGGCGACCCGTTCGCCGGTGAGCAGTGCGCCTAACGGTCCGACGATGTCGGCGATCGCCGTTCCCGACTGACAATATTCTCCTTCCGGGACTAAGGGCGTCAGGTGCGTCTCGGCATCCAGCAGCGCAAAGACCCGCTGCGCGACGGGCAATCCCGCAATGATGCCAGGGGCTTTGGCAATCCACAGGGCTTGATGAGGCTGCCGAGTAATGTCGCCTAACCCGGCGGTGGTGCGATCGCCCCGACCAATATCTTCCTGTAGCCAGCTTTGCAGCATGGGGTCTAAAACCACATTTGGCGGTATCACCAGCGATCGGCTCCAACGGTTGAGGGTTGTTTTTCACTCTACTGCCTTGGTTAAAGTTTCCCGCCAAACTCATCCTTAGATCACTAGATCACTGGGCAAAAGCCGCTTCACTGCCTCGTTCGCAGGTGCTCCGAAGATTTTTCTCTCAACCCCCCGATTTCTAAAAATGTGTGTTAGCTTTACTTCAGTGCAATCTAAAGGACTGCACCGAACACCTAAAGACAAACCGTTTAGGGATTCAAGGAGGTGATGCCCATGAGTGATAGTAGTAAATGCATGGGTCTTCAGGTTGAGGTAAGCCGGCTGTGCGCCGGGGCTGTTCGCTAGGAACCAGTGTCAATCTCGTTGCAGATTGCCTGACCGATTGAAACTGGATCCCGGAGTTCCTCCTGGCAGTCTGGTTTCAGCCTAAGACCCGCTACACCGCCCCTGCTCTCTGAAGGAGTTTCCTTCCACGAGCAGGGGCGGATAGTTTTTTAAAGGGCAATTTTTAGACACCGCCGCGATCGCCGCCTCCGCCCGCACCTCAGGTTTCACTTCAAACTCCTTGCTGCAGGGCGGCGATCGCCCACTCATCGACTCCACCTACGCTCACCGACTCCCCAATCCGTGACTTACCCACCGTTCTAAATCCTTGGCTTCTATCAATTGAGGGTAGAAAATGGGACCGTTGGGATCTACGGTCAACACTGTAGACATTCCCAGGAGACGAGAGCATGGCAACGCTACTCTCAGACAACGAAATTCAAACCAAATTACAAAGCCTGAGCAACTGGACCCAGGATGGCAGCACCATCAAAACGGTAAAAACATTTGACGGATTTCCCAGTGCGATCGCCTTTGTGAATCAGCTGGTAGACCCAGCAGAAGCCGCCGGACATCATCCCGATCTATCGATCTCTTACAACAAAGTCACCATTAGCTTGAGCACCCATGATGCGGGGGGCTTAACCCAAAAAGACTTTGACCTGGCCAACCAAATCGAATCCTTGTGATCAAGTAGATCAAGAATCGCCCCAAAATCAGACCCGGCAGACGGTATGGGCGGATTTGGCCCGAGGTGAACTCCATGCCGCGGCATGGGCTAAAAAAATTCGGCTTAACTGTTGATCGTCGACGGCGCTCAGTTGTCACTGTCTGGATCTCCAGCGGAGTTCAAGCCCCGCTGAAAGGGCGGTTTGGCCAATTATCCCCTGGCTTCAACGCAGCAGCGTCAAAGATCAATGCAATGTGCCAGATTTTTTTAAGGCCCACGGGCTAGTGTGCTTGAAATAGATCTGCTAGTATTGCGATGTGTGTTTATGCTGGTACGGTTTAACGACCGTTTTTACGGCAATAACACAACCGTTAGAGTTTAATCTCTGGCCAAAAATTAAACCTTAACCTCAAGGTGTGAGGAGAGTGTAGGGTAAATGTCTAACAACAAATTGTGGAAAGTATTGTTGGCAAGTCCCGCCGTACTCGGTGTGGGTTTTGCAGGTGCTGCGGTTGCTGCTGAAGCAACTAGCGTCGAGTCTTTGGAAGCTAGTCAAGATAGCGTTCAGTTGGCTCAAGTGAGCACCATTGATGAATTGGTCGACGTGTCTCCGACTCCCGATAACTGGGCTTTTGGTGCACTGCAGTCCTTGGTTGAAGATTACGGCTGTATCGAGGGTGACCTGGGTACGCGGACGTACCGTGGCAACCAGTTCATGACTCGCTATGAGTTTGCCGCTGGTTTGAACGCCTGTTTGGATGCCATCCGCTTCCTGATCGCTGACGGCGGTATCGATCCTGATACCCTCGCCACTATTCAGCGTCTGCAAGAAGAGTTTGCGGCTGAACTCGCGACTTTGCGGGGTCGGGTCGATGCATTGGAAGCTGAAACCGCTGAACTGCGCGCTCAGCAGTTCTCCACCACCACCAAATTGCGTGGTCAAGTGGACGGTAACTTGGTGGCTCCTTTTGGTGAAACCACTATTCGCATCGGCGGTGGTAATACTGGTGTTGATGTTGACACCGACGATAATATTGCTTTCACTGGTCGTGCTCGCTTGAACTTTGATTCGAGCTTTACCGGCAATGATCGCTTGCGCGTTCGTCTGCAAGGTGGCGATGACGATTTCGACATCCTGGGCACTGCAGGGGGTCTGGCCAATTCTACTGGTGGTAACTTAGACGTTCGAGTTGACGACTTTTACTACAGCTTTGGCGTTGGCGACAACCTCGACTTCATCGTTGCGGCTAACAGCATCGCAACTGATGATTTCGTCGTCAGCACCATCGTGCCTTTCGATGGCCCCAGTGTGGCCGATGCCGGTGGGCCTGTGCTCTATGACTTCGACATGGGCGGCGGCGGTTTCGCCTTTGGCGGTAGTTTTGGTCTCGGCGATAACTTCGTGATCGATGCTGGTTATTCGGCAGATAATGGCGAAGATGGTTCTAACGACCCTCGCGATGGCATTGCCGGTGCGGTGAGCCAGTCCTACATTGTTCAGGGCAGCTACATCAGCGATAGCTTCATTGACGCCGCGATCGCCTACATGCGGGGTAACGACGGTGACGATAGAGCCTTCACAGATACCTTTGCCGGTCTGTTAAACCTGGACTTTGACGGTTTCTTTATCGCTGGTACTGCGGCCTTCCACGACAATGGCGATGATGATGACTTCTCATGGATGGCGGGCCTTGGCTTCCAAGATCTGCTGTTTGAAGGGTCCGAGTTCGGCGTTTACTATGCTGAGTTGCCTGATTACGGTGACAACGATCCTAGTATGATCGAAGCTTACTTGGGCATTCCGGTCAACCAGTTCCTGACGATCACCCCGGCTGTGATTTATGGCGACTTGAATGACGCTCCCCGTAGTGACAGTGGCGCAGCTAGCCAGTGGTACGGTGCCATTCGGGCGACCTTCGAATTCTAGACAGCCACTTCTGTTTAGCTAAAGACTCAAGGGGGCGTTATCGCCCCCTTTTTTATGGCGTTTTCTGCTGAGTGCTGGGGTTAACGGTCAGTGTGCTTTTTGATCTCAAACTGCGGTGATCGTAGAATCCTGCAAACCCGACTGGAGAACCGGGGTTATACTAGGAAAGCAGCTTCGCCTTAGAAAATCCTGTGGAATTGTCTAGTAAAAGTGAATATGCGCTGTTAGCCCTGCTCGAACTCGGACGCGGATTTGCGAGTGGGGAGCCGATGCAGATTCGGCAGATTGCCGCTCAGCAAAATATTCCCGATCGCTATCTGGAACAACTGCTCGCAACGTTACGGCGGGCTGGGTTTGTGAGAAGTCAGCGGGGGGCTAAGGGGGGCTATTTGCTAGCGCGATCGCCCTGGCAAATTACGCTTTATGAGGTGGTGAGCTGTATCGAAGGCTTTGATGTTGCCAAGGAAGCGGCGACTACCCCGCAAACCTCGGAAGGGGCGGTGATTGCGGAGGTGTGGCAAACGGCTCGACAAGCTGCCGAAGAAGTTCTGAAAAAGCAAACGCTACAAGATCTGCTGGATCAGTGCAAAGCGAAGCAACAAGTTGATCTCATGTACTACATCTAAAGCTTATGCGTATCGCTGAAAATGTCACGGCTCTCATTGGTCACACGCCCCTCGTACGACTCAACCGCATTCCGCAGTCGGAGGGGTGTCAGGCCGACATTGTGGTCAAACTAGAGGGCATGAATCCTTCGGCCTCGGTGAAGGATCGCATTGGCATCAATATGATCAATGCGGCAGAGGCCGCGGGCAAAATCGCCCCCGGTCGAACGACATTGGTGGAGCCGACCTCAGGGAATACGGGCATTGCGCTAGCGATGGCGGCGGCGGCGAAAGGCTACCGCCTGATTTTGACGATGCCGGAGACCATGAGTAGCGAGCGGCGAGCCATGCTCCGGGCCTTTGGGGCCGAACTGGAGTTAACCCCAGGGCTGGAGGGCATGTCGGGGTGTATTCGCTGTGCGCAGCGACTGGTCAACACCCTGCCGGATGCCTACATGCTGCAGCAGTTTTCGAACCCCGCTAATCCTGACATTCACCGTCAGACCACGGCTGAGGAGATCTGGGCCGATACGGATGGTGCGGTGGATATGGTGATTGCCGGGGTTGGTACAGGCGGCACCATCACCGGCATTTCGGAAGTGCTGAAGGCGCGAAAGCCAACCTTTCGAGCGATCGCTGTTGAACCCACCAACAGTCCGGTACTCTCCGGCGGTCACGCAGGGCCGCACAAGATCCAGGGCATTGGGGCGGGCTTTGTTCCGGAAGTGCTGAACACCAACATTATTGACGAGGTCATCACCGTCAGTGACGAAGACGCCATCACCTACGGTCGTCGTCTAGCTAGGGAAGAAGGTTTGTTATCAGGGATCTCAACCGGGGCCGCCCTGAAGGCGGCGATCGCGGTGGGCTCCCGCCCGGAAAATGTGGGTAAGCTGATCGTGATGATTCAGCCGAGCTTTGGCGAACGATACCTCAGCACGCCGCTATTCCAGGATCCGGAGCTGCTGGCTCCCATGGCGATGGGGTGAAGTTGAAATTCTGCATTCTGCATTCGAAGGTTGGAAAGCATCGAACATGCTAGTGCCCAGTCCCCAGCCCTCGAAACCGCAAAGCGTCGGTATTTAGCGATGCGCTGGCAATTCAAGCATCTACTCTCGACTCGAAACTGACCCAGCCGTCTGGCTACCCAGCTAAGTAGGTGGACATCAATAAACGATGTTATAGGGTGCTGTTAGGCGAAGCCGTAACGCACCATGCCACAGGGCATGGCTGCGCTACGCTGGCGCTCTAGCGCAGCCATGCCCGAAGGGCTTTACACATCCTACAAGTCATTAAGCCCATCTACTGACTACCGCGACCGGGATATTATTTGCCCGCCGGTTCCTAAGCGCCATCATGGCCAGATAGACGGACGAGGTTGTAGGTGTCGGTGGTGACCAGGGGGGTTTGTGAACCGGGCCATTGGATGTCGGCGATTTCCTCGCGGGTGCCGACTACCAGGGCTGACGGATTGGGCTGAGTTGCGAGCAAGGTCTGGCGCAGGTCAGCCGATCGCTCGATGTAGGTGACGGGCTGTTGGGTGTAAAAGACCAGCGAGGGTTTCATGAACCCCACCATGTAGAGCGATTCGCCCGGTTGTTGCGCCGCGATCGCGGTGGCGGCGATTTCCCGGAGCGGCTGCTGGCGCACCTGATCAGCGAGCTGTAGAGCGGGCAAAATGGACAGCAAAATGAAGGCGGTGAAGGCGACCAGGTTCACGCTCCAGAGCCAGCGATCGCGGCGTTTCAGCAAGAGTCCAGCACCGGCAACGAGCGCTAGCAGCCAAATCCCGGCAGCCCGCACCATGATGCCAGATTCGCGTACCAGGGCGGGCAGATTGGGCATGGCGGGGTCGTTGCCCATCCAGTTGGGACTGTAGAGGGCAGCGATCGCCAACACCCCAAAAATCAACAGATTCACGCCATAGCTGCCCCTAAATCCCCATCCAGTGTGCTCACGCTGGGGCGAGGGGCAGAGGCGATCGCTCCAGCCCAACCCCACGAGAATCGCGGCGGCGGGCATCAGCGGCAGCACGTAGCTGGGGAGTTTGGTCACGGCAATGGTGAAGAAGCCGAAGATCACGACAAACCAGGCCAGGGCAAACATTCCTAAGTGTGCAGACCGGGGTTGGGTTTGCCAGAATTGCCGACGATGAGAGTGGAGACGGGCGATCGCCCAGGGCAAGAAAGGCGACCAGGGCAAAAAGCCGATCGCGACCACCAAAAAGTAGAAATACCAGGGCGCAGCGTGACCGTTCACGACATTTGTGAAGCGCTCTACGTTGTGGTAACCAAAGAACGAGTCGATGTAGGCCCGGCCATTAGCGGCGATGACGAGCACATGCCACGGCACGGTAATCGCGAGGAAAATGACGGCCCCTTTCACTAGCGGCATTTCTCGCAGCACTTTGCGGACCTGCCCGACATAGAGCAAAAACACGCCGACGATCAGACCTGGCAGCACGATGCCCACGGGTCCCTTAGTGAGCACGGCGAGTCCTAAAAACACGTAAGACGTTAAATACCAGTGGCGCTGGCGCTGGGGAAACTCGGGCTGGGCATAGCCCAAAAAGAAGGTGAACAGGGCAATGCCCATGCAGCCCGACAGCAGCATGTCGGAAACGCCACTGCGCGCCCACACCAGCGTCTCGGGGTGCAACGCCATGACGGCTGACCCGATCAGCGCTGACCAAAAGAGGTTGCGCTGACTCAGGCGCGATCGCTGGGGTTGCCCCACCGTCACCTCGCTGAAAGCGATGGCCAACTCGGGTCGCGAAAAGCCAAAGCGCCGCAGCGTATAAAAACCCATGCCGACCAACGCCATCGCGGCCAAGGCGGAGGGCAGCCGCACCGCCCATTCCCCGACCCCAAAAAGGTGAAAGCCGATCGCCATCAGCCAGTACACCAGCGGCGGCTTATCAAAGCGGGTCGCCCCGTTGAAGTAAGGCGTTACCCAGTCCCCCGTCTCGACCATCTGACGAGATGCTTCGGCAAATAGGGGTTCGGTTTCATCCATCAGGCCGACGCTGGCGAGCCCCCAAAAGAAGGCAATGCCGCCGATCACCATCAGCCACACCAGGGACACCATGACCTCTTTTGAGGCGGGTCTCAGGGCGGCGGGCGGCGGTAACGGAGTCGAGCTATTGAGGGTAGAACGCTTCATGGTCGGGAACCAGGCCACAGGCCAGCAAAGGGAACCAGTCTTATACCTTACAGCGATTTGTGAGAGGTGATGGGGCGTGGCGGGTCAAAAAGGGAGGTGGCATAGGGGAGAGTGGTGGGGTGTGAGGGTGGCTGGGTGGAGTGGGTGAGGTAAATGGGGTAGGTGGAGTGGGTGGGTGGCGAGGAAGAGAAAAGTCATCTTGTTGGATAGCCGTCTCGGCTGTCCAATGGCAGTTAAGCATACTCTCCATTAAAATTTGGCTGGCCGTCGTGGCTGTCCAATAGCAAGCCAGAATATGCCCGCTACCAAAGTTTGGCTGGCCGTCTCGGCGGTCCCAGGGCAAGCCAGAATATGCCCGCTACCAAAGTTGGGCTGGCCGTCTCGGCGGTCCCAGGGCAATGTTGAATGGATTTTTGCATCTGGGAAGGGAATCTTCCACAATGGGGCAGAGGGCGATCGCGCTCTGTTGTTCCTGAGGTTTGTTTGGACGCTGCTATGACTTCTAAGTCGGTTGAAACCGATCACTACCGCACGCTGAATATTTCTGAAGAAGCCACTCAGCAGGAGATCAAGCAATCCTATCGGCGGCTGGCGAAGGAACTGCACCCGGATACCCAGAATTCCCAGGGGGATGCGGAGAGTATTAAGCGCTTGAATGCGGCTTATGAGGTGCTGGGCGATCCCCAATTGCGATCGCACTATGACCGCGATCGCCGGGCGCAGCGGGCTGGGTTTGACTCGGAAAGCCAGATGCGCGATCGCACAAACCGGACGGCGCGATCGCAGGAGGCTTATCGTCAGAGCCGCACCGCTGCCAAAGCGGCAGATATGGCCGTTGCCGATTGGGTGCGCCTGGTCTACAACCCCGTTGACCGACTCATCGCCAAAATTTTGACTCCCCTCAAAGGCGAAATCCGCGCCCTTTCCGGCGATCCTTTCGACGATGAGCTGATGGAGAAATTCCAGAACTACCTCGAAGACTGCCGGGACCATTTGGAGAAAGCTCGGAGCAAGTTTCAGTCAGTCTCGAATCCGTCAAACACCGCTGGTGTGGCGGCCAACCTCTACTACTGCCTCAATCAGCTTGAGGACGGCATCGAAGAAATGGAGCGCTACACCTACTGCTACGAAGAGAGCTACCTGCACACCGGGCAAGAACTGTTCCGCATTTCGTCCAAGCTCCGCAAAGAGGCGAAAGATCAATTAAAGGTGGCGAGCCGCTGAGGAGTGGCTGGGTAGCAGGGTGGACTCGTTCTCCCCGAATGCCTAGCGATCGCCCCGGCCCTGTGCTAGCTTGACATCAAGAAATCCTTACGCGCCTCAACTGAGCGTTTGTGCCGATGGCGACCCCGATGGCTTCATCATCTGTTGAACTCCTCACCTGGGATGTGGAGCGCTACCATGCTGCGGCGCAAGCGGGACTGCTGGGCGATCGCCGCCTTGAATTGCTAGACGGGTTGATTACAGTTGTGCCCAATCCTGACCAATTCCACGAGTGGATGATTCGCCAAATTATCAAGCTGCTGGTGCAAGCGTTGGGGAATGCGGGGCTCGTGGATAAGGGACAACCTGTGCAACTGTCGGAGACTTCTGAGCCAGTGCCCGACATTGTTGTCCTCAAGCCCCAGACCCACGAGTATAAGCGCATCCGACCGACCCCTGAAGATGTGTATCTGATTATCGAAGTCGGCAACAGTACGCCAGAGCGCGATACCGAGGTGAAGCGTGAACTCTATGCTCGGTTTGGCATTCAGGAATATTGGGTATTTGATCTAGCCGCTCGGGAATTGCGAGTATTTCGTGACCTGCAAGCTGGCGACTACCAACTAGATGTTGTCTGGACTGACGACAACATTGCCATTCAGGCGTTATCTGACCGCGAATTCGACGCTCAGAGACTCCGTTCTCTGATGAATGATTAACCGCGATCGCCCCTCCCACACCAAAACTTTCTGATCAACAGGACAGGATTTTCTGCGATAATGAAATGTTTGCTGAAACGCGATCGCTAAAATAGATCTATCACTCCATTCATTTCCCGGCCTTAGCTCATGCCTCTTCCTATTGTTGCCATTATCGGTCGCCCCAATGTGGGCAAATCAACCCTCGTCAATCGACTGGCGGGGGTGCAAGAGGCGATCGTCTTCGATACGCCGGGGGTGACCCGCGATCGCACCTACAAGCCCGCCTTTTGGGCCGATCGAGATTACTTGGTCGTGGATACGGGCGGGTTGATATTTGACGACGACACCGAGTTTTTGCCTTACATCCGCGAGCAGGCCATGACGGCGCTGACGGAAGCCAGTGCAGCGGTGATGGTGGTGGATGGTCAAGAAGGGCCGACGGAAGCTGATCGTGAAATTGCTCAATGGCTGCGGCAGCATTCCGTGCCCGCATTACTGGCGGTGAACAAGTGCGAGTCACCGGAGCAGGGCTTGATTCAGGCGGCGCAGTTTTGGGAGTTGGGATTAGGCGAACCTTACCCGGTGTCGGGCATTCACGGTAACGGCACGGGGGAACTGCTGGATGATCTGGTGACCCACCTGCCGCCGCCGGAAGAGATTGAGGAACCGGACGAGGTGCGGGTGGCGATCGTCGGGCGTCCGAATGTGGGCAAATCCAGTTTGCTGAATGCGTTTGTGGGCGAGAATCGGGCGATCGTCAGTCCAGTATCGGGCACCACGCGGGATGCGATCGACATGCTGGTGGAGCGGGGCGAACAGCGCTATCGCCTGATTGACACCGCGGGCATTCGCAAGAAAAAGAATGTAGACTACGGCCCCGAGTTTTTTGGCATTAACCGGGCGTTTAAGGCGATTCGGCGGGCGGATGTGGTGCTGCTGGTGATTGATGCGATCGATGGCGTTACCGAGCAGGATCAGAAGCTGGCGGGTCGCATTGAAGAGGATGGTCGCGCCTGCGTGGTCGTGATAAATAAATGGGATGCTGTCGACAAAGATTCCCACACGATTTACGAATACGATCGCACCATTGGCAGCAAACTGTACTTTATGGAATGGGCCAAGCGCATCTACACCAGCGCCGTGACTGGGCAGCGAGTACCCAAAATTCTTGATTTGGTGGATCAGGCAGTGGCGGAGCATCGCCGTCGGGTGACGACCTCCGTGGTGAATGAGGTGCTGGAAGAAGCGGTGAGCTGGCATACCCCGCCGACTACCCGCCAGGGCCGCCAGGGCCGCATTTACTACGGCACTCAGGTCACGGCGCGCCCGCCGACCTTTGCCCTGTTTGTAAATGATCCAAAACTGTTTGGCGACGGCTATCGCCGGTATATTGAAGGGCAGTTTCGTCAAAACCTGGGCTTTGAAGGCAGTCCGATTCGGTTGCTTTGGCGAGGCAAGAAAATGCGGGATTTGGAACGTCAAAGTGCCAACCGCGCCACGAAAGTTTAGCGTCTTGACCTAGCGCATGGATCTGCTCAAAACCCTGCCCATTGGCTTATATCTTGAAGAACCCGTCACCTGGCTGCATCGGCTCGATCCGCGGGTGAAGCTATTTTGGTTGATGAGCATTTTAATCAGCCCAATTTTGGCGAATGCGACCTGGCGCTTTTTCATCGTTGGGTTGTTGATTCTCTTAACCCTGTTGGCGATGATTCCCCTGCGGGTGTGGCGACAGCAAATGGGCTGGCTGCTGTTTCTCTGCACGCTGATGTTGGTACTCACGGCATTGCTGCCGGATGGGCTGGCGATCGACTACCAAACCCCCATCCCCTCACCGGCAGCCATGCAGCCAATCGAGCCGTTTCCCGATCAGTTTCCGCCGGAGTCATTTTTTGAGGTGCCGCCCGCCACAGGGTATCAGTACGTCATCCTGGATGCCTGGCGGTTGCGGATGACCCAGCGATCGCTGGAACTCGGGATTCGCATCAGTACCCTGCTCTTTACCCTGATTTACGGCACCAACCTGTTTCTTCTGACGACGGCCTCGGAGGAAGTCACGGTGGCGATGGAGGTCTTGATGCGGCCTTTGCGATCGCTCAAGGTGCCCGTCACGGAAATCGCCCTCACTGTTACCCTGGCGCTACGCTTCATCCCCCTGGTGCTGGAAGAAACCCAAAACCTGATTCGCTCGGTGCAGACGCGCGCCATCAACTGGAAAAAACTGGGCTTTCGCGGCTCGGCGCAGGTCTGGATTGCTGTGATCGAGCGGCTGTTGAAAAATTTGCTGCTGCGGGCCGAACAAACGGCGGCGGCGATGGCGGTGCGGGGCTTCACCACACCGAATACCCATCGGGTGAAATGGTCGCAGCTACGCTTAGGGAGCGCCGATTTGGTCGCGTTGGTAGCCCTGGTCGGCTTCTGGTACGCCCGGATTGGGTGGGGCGGCGAAGGGGTGTGATGCTGTCACCGTGGTACGTGCGATCGCGCCCCCTGCATCACCAAACGGGGGCCGAGATTTTCTCCGCACTGTATGGCCAAGCACCTGGCAATGGCGGGG
>Ga0081520_100215_pt1 | contig 36964 bp, 29 predicted proteins | sample HotLakmasection1_FD_70988 | JGI IMG/M metagenome (GOLD analysis project Ga0081520, IMG submission 70988) | Hypersaline microbial mat communities from Hot Lake, Washington, USA - Section #1 (SPADES assembly) (version 2) | ecosystem: Environmental > Aquatic > Non-marine Saline and Alkaline >... | reverse complement strand
ACTGAATCAAGGCATCTTCGACCCAGTGGACGATGCGACAGACAGTCGCCTCGCTCACCCCCCAACTGCTGCCAATGTGAAAGTAGGTGCGGTACTCACGCCAATACTCCAAGGTCAGTAACACCCGATCTTCAAGGGCTAGTTTGGGTTTGGCACCGGGTTTAGGATGGGGTCTCCACAGTGGAGTCAAAGTCTCAATCATCTGCTTAAAGGTCTTGCGTTCCACGCCGAAACGACGCTTAAACTTCCGATTGGAAAGGGTTTGCGCTATCGTGTAGTTCATCATCAGGATAGTGAGATTTTGTTTCTCCCTGATGTTTCCTTATTTTTGATTCGGTAGGCAAGACTCGCTCGCGCTAATTTGCAAGAGGTCTATTACAGTTCACCCCCACATAAAACTTGGACGCTCCCGGTTGAAACCCCTGCGCCTTGAGCACCTGATAGTCCGCATCAGGGCTTTGCTGGAAGTGGAGATCCTTTTTCTGCCGCAGGGCAAAGGCAACCCCTTGACGCTTCAACCAATCCGCCAGTTTCGGGCTATGGAACTCCCGGTCTCCCAGCACTAAGACGGGATAGGGTTTGAGGAGTTTGAGGGCGATCTGCAATAAGCGTTTTTGCGTGCTCAGGCTACTGCTGCCGACCTGCGGTAAGAGTTGCCAATACAGGGGCAAGGCGTGGGTGCCCCAAACGACCGTCACCATCAACAAGTTGCGGCCTTTCCATGTGGTGCGGTCGATGGCAATCAGCCAGTGACCATAGTGCAGATGCTGCTTTTGTAGATATCGCCTTTGGGAGCGGTTTAAGCGATGTCCGGTTTGCGCTTGTCGCAGCCAATATTTAATCAGCGGAAACCATAACACTTTCACACTCAGCTGAGGGAGAAGCAAAAACCGCTGCAAATTGCGAATCCGACTCTCGTATTTAATCGGTTGGGGAAACACACTTGCCAACATCGAGAGTTGAACCTGCCGATGAGCTTGTATCAAAAGTATCAGCAGCTCCAGGGTCAGATATTGCTGTTCGCTGAGATGCTTTCGCAGGACGGTTTGGTAAGATGAGGGCAACATATTTTTTGGGGGGGGCAGTCTGCCCCCTATTTTTTTGACCCTATCATTGTCTCAAATCTCTGCCAGATAAGCCCTCGAAGGGGGTTGTCACCCTTTGAGCCAAAAAAGATGCGGCAACTGCATCAAACAGATTGCCGCAGGGCACACGCAAGTTGTATTCAAGGAGAAGCAAGCGCAGGTTGTGGGTTTAGAAGGAGTTGGGGAGAAAACCAGAGACAACTCAGAATCAATCAATAACGGCTGGCACGGGCATAGTCCCCTACCAGATAACAAAGAGACTTGAGGGTTGCGATCGCCTGTTGCTCCAGGGTGCTGTCGCTCATCAGCTTGGCGACCACCAGGCGTTGTTCGTAGCACTCCAGCGCCAGGGTGTAGTTGCCCATCGAGTCATAAATCACCCCCAGGCTTTCGAGTGCCTGTTCTTCATTGCGATAATCATTCAGGGTGCGGGCAATATCCAGGCGCTTCCGATGATATGTAACCGCTTTTTCGTAGTTGCCCAGGCTGTAACAGGCACTTGCCAAATTTTTCAGGATTTGTCCTTCCATCTGGCGATCGCCCATCCGCTGCGTCAGCTTCAGCAGTTGCTCGTAGCACTCGATGGTTTTGTTGTAATTTGCCTGAGCATGGTAGGCATTGCCCAGGTTACGCCAAATCTGGCTTTCAACCTGCCAATCGCCCAAAATCTGAGACAGGCGTAAGCCCTGTTCATAAAACAAAATAGCAGCGGTATAATCGCCGATGGCTTTGTAAACCATGCCCAGGTTGTTCAGCGCCGCCATTTCCCCCCGGCGATCGCCAATATCCCGCGCCACATTCAAGCTTTGCAGCTTGTACTCAATCGCTTTCGGGAAGTCGTTCAGGTGGCGGTAGGCGTTCCCCAGGTTGCCCAGGGCTTGTCGTTCGGTGCGGCGATCCATCAACTGACGGGCGATCGCCAGGGCTTGGTAGGAATGGGCGATCGCTTCGGCATATTGCCCCATCGCGTAGAGCACCAGCCCCATCCCGCTTAGCGCCATCCCTTCCCCTTGCATGTCTTGCTGCTCGCGATAGCCATCCAGCACTTGCCGGAAGACCGTCATCGATGCATCAAATTCTCGGATCTGGTACTGCTCAATCGCTTTTTCAAGCAGCACATCAAGCTTTAGCTCTGAGGCATGAGGGGAAACACCAGACCGCTTTTGGGCATCACGCATCCGGGCAGGTGCCGGAACGTAAGTGCCGTGATTACCTTCTTTTGTGTCTTTCATCATAAGGCTGCTCTCCCTCGTGAGCCGATCAGCCTGGAGAGGCTGTCAGAAAAACTGTAGGGGTGTAAGGGTGTCCAAACCTGTGTTGTAGAGATCACCCTTGCTTGCCAAGCAGCAGACACAAATGGCAAAACAAACCACCCTATCAATGATTCGGGTTGTTTAATCGAAATGGCTGTAGACATCCTTCCTGCGCAAATGCTTTAGGCGCAACTATTGGGACGGGAGTTGATGCTGGAAAAATGACGATTTCAACAGGGAAGGGCTACGGGTTCGAATGGCGATCGCCATTCGAATTTAATTTCACCCATGTCTTTGCCAGATATATTCCTTGATAACTATCCCCTGGTCAACACTATTTCTTGTCTAAATATTTTTTGTTCAGATATTTTTGATTCAGAAATCAGGTCAAAAAATTCTTTTGCGAGAATCTTCGGGGATACTGGAACACCGTCTTATCAATGCGCCTGGTTCTTATTAACATCTTTAGGTTGCCATAAAGATTAGATGAATTCCTACGGTGTATGTTCTGAATTGATGGGTTGGAGATTCACACAACTCTGCCTGGAACATCCGCAATTCCCTCAATTATCATTCGTTGAGCATCGAAAATAAAATAAAAACCGGAATTTTTGATGAGAAGCGCGGCATTGCCGCGCTTCTCATCAAAAATTCCAGGTTTTATTTCGTACGTAATCCTGAGCAGAGAATTAATGGGTAAAAACTGCCAAGCAGAGATCCCATCAGGTATGCGAGGATGAAGGCGATCGCGCCTTTCCCCTCCTCTATACTTCCGTAGGCACAGGCAACGACAGATCCGCTGGAACACGCCCCGCCGAACCGGAGAATACCACTCCCCGTTGGACATCCAGCGTCAACAAGGTACCATCCCGAATAACGCTTGTCGCATTTTTTACTCCCACAATAACCGGAACGCCAAGGCGTAAGCCAATTACGGCAGCGTGGCTGGTCAGGCTATCGTCTTCCGTAACGATCCCGGCTGCTTTGCGAATTGCCTCAACATAGTCAGCGTTCGTACTAGAAACAACCAGAATGGAACCCGGATTGAAGTTTTTGAGGTCATGGGTTGTGTGGGCAACGCAGGCACGACCACTGACAGAACCCTGCCCAATGCCGACGCCCTTACCCAAAACCGCTGTCACCACATCTACCTTGATCAGGTCAGTAGAACCGGCAACTCCTTGCAGCGTCCCTGCTGTCATCACCACCAATTCCCCTTCAAACAGCAGTTGCTTTTCCTGAGCCACATTCAGCGCTGCCTGAAACGTCTGCCCGGTGGATGGCAGATCCAATATGAGGAGAGGGCGCACCCCCCAAACCAACTGGAGCTGTCGGGCAACATCCACATGGGGGGTAATGGCAAGGATGGGGGTCCGGGGACGGAATTTTGATACATTCCGGGCGGTTGCTCCCGTTTTTGTCAGGGTCATAATTGCCGCTGCCTGAAGCTGGGAGGCAATGCGCCCAACCGCCTGGCTGATGGCATTGGGAATAGAGTGACCGGGTTTATCCTCCAGGTTGGGCTGAGCCGGTTGGTCTCGCTCGATCCGCACTGCAATGCGTGCCATCGTTTCTACCGCTTGCACCGGAAACTTGCCCACAGCCGTTTCATTGGAGAGCATGACCGCATCGGTGCCATCCAGAACAGCGTTTGCCACGTCAGAAATTTCTGCCCGTGTGGGACGGGGGTTGTTCACCATGCTGTCGAGCATCTGGGTCGCTGTAATGACGGGAATACCCAAACGATTGGCAGTTTGAATCAGCCGCTTTTGCAGAATAGGGACATCCTCGGCAGGCAATTCAACCCCCAAGTCACCCCGTGCCACCATTACCCCATCACAGATGGAAAGGATGGCTTCCATTTGCTCGATCGCTTCATGCTTTTCAATCTTGGCGATCACAGGAACATTTTTTCCGGCGCTGGAAATCAGTTCTTTTACTTCCAAAATGTCCTGAGGATTGCGGACAAAGCTGAGAGCGACCCAGTCCACCCCCTGATCTAACCCAAACATCAGGTCGGTTTTGTCCTTGTCTGTCAGGGCTTTGATGGACAGGTAGACCCCAGGAAAGTTGACCCCTTTGTTGTTCGATAGGACGCCGCCCACCACAACGCGACAGTGCAATTCGCGGCTAACGGTATCGACGCGCTCGACATACATCTCCACCTTGCCATCGTCTAGCAAAATGGTGGAACCGGGAGGAACTTCATCTGCCAACGGCTTATAGGTGACGGAACTCATTTCTTGGGTTCCTGGCATGGGATTGCTGGTGAGGACGTAGGGATCACCTTTTTCGAGCGTAATTGGACCATCCTTAAATTTGCCCAGGCGAATCTTGGGACCCTGCAAGTCTTGCAAAATGCCGACGGGCTGATTCAGCTCAAAGGAGATTTGGCGGATGAGGCGAATGTTGCGCTCATGGTCTTCGTGGGTGCCGTGGGAGAAGTTGAGGCGCAGGGTCGTTGCTCCAGCCAGGATCAGTTCTCGCAACACTTCGGGGCTACTGGTGGCAGGACCGATGGTTGCAACAATTTTGGCACGACGCAGGGAATGGTGTAATGACATAGGTTTCAGACGTTTGCAGAAAAGAGGATGGGGAGTGTCCCAGACAGTATCAGTCCCAGACAGTATCAAACGGTATCAGGCAATGGGGAATTGCAGGATAGGATTGACCGAAAGCACTTCAATAGGAGTTTCTATTTTTTGCTGAAAGCGTTTATTAAATAGGCTTCTGAGGCATCTCATTGGGGAGCTTTTTGGGGAGCTTCAATCAGTTATGCGGGAGCGGGATCACATTATCCAGACGATTTTCATTAAATAAAGCGGTCGTTTTGAGCGGAGATGTGGAAAGCCGATTTGGAGGTGGGGGCGATCGCCCCATCAAGGTTCAGTCTTCTCCACCTCCACTGCCCAATTCCATCTTGCCCACTGCTCTGTCATTGCATTGTCGCAATCCCATCTTTGACGCTTGCGACCTGACCATGACAACTTATTTGATTGGAGTATATCGAAGTTAATGCACCTCCTATCAAAAAGCGTCAAAATAAAGTCAGGACATACAAATGTTTTTGTCCGATCGCGTCAGTCTCATAGCTGGAATGACCTCGACTTTTAGGCGCAAATCTTTCCTGCTAGTCTAGATAACCGCCTGTCTGCGCGCCTTTGCAGATCGTCTGTCGTCTCTGTCGTAATGGCTTGCCTGTGACTTTTTCCAACGATCCATCTGCCAAAATTTTGCCCCTGCTGAAAGATCCGGAACGGCTGGAAGCGCGTTTGAAGGAACTGCCCCAGGAACCAGGGGTTTACTTCATGCGCGATGCTGCCGACAACATCCTCTACATCGGTAAGTCGCGGAGTTTGCGATCGCGCGTCCGCTCATACTTCCGACAGGATCACAATCGCGAACCCCGGATTGCCATGATGGCGATGCAGGTGGTGGAGATTGAGGTTATCGTTACCGATACCGAAGCAGAAGCCCTGGCGCTGGAAGCCAATCTGATTAAACAGCACCAACCCCATTTCAACATTCTGCTGAAGGATGATAAGAAGTACCCATTTCTCTGTATTACCTGGAGCGAAGCTTATCCCCGGATCTTCATCACGCGGAAGCGGCGGAAGGGGGGGCGCGATCGCTACTACGGTCCCTATGTGGATGTGGGGACGCTGCGGCGAACGCTGAACATCGTTAAGCGCGTTTTTCCCCTGCGCCAGCGTCCGCAACCCCTGTTCAAAGACCGTCCTTGCCTGAACTATGACATGGGGCGTTGTCCGGGGGTGTGTCAGCAGCTCATTTCCTCCGAGGACTACCACAAGACCGTGCAAAAGGTGGCGATGATCTTCCAGGGACGAACCCAGGAGTTAGAAGACATTCTCACGGCACAGATGGAGAAAGCCGCTGAAGATTTGAATTTCGAGACGGCAGCACGGATTCGGGATCAGTTGCGCGGAATTCGATCCCTGTCGGCGGATCAAAAGGTGTCGTTGCCGGATGATACGGTGTCGCGAGATGCGATCGCCCTCATGACAGATGACCAGCACGCCTGTGTCCAGCTATTCCAGATTCGTGCCGGACGACTGGTGGGACGGCTCGGCTTTGTTACGGATGCCCAGGCAGGTTCGCCAGGAGCCATCTTGCAGCGGGTGCTAGAAGACCACTACGCCACGGTCGAGAATATCGAGATCCCCGCCGAAATCCTGGTACAACATCCCCTGCCCGATGTAGACATCCTGACGGCTGCCCTGACGGAGCGGCGCGGACGCAAGGTGTCCGTTGATGTGCCCCAGCGCCAGACCAAAGCCGACCTGATTGAGATGGTCGAGCGCAATGCGGGCTATGAACTGGCACGCACCCAGCGGTTTGCCGATCGCAACCAGCAAGCCATGCTGGATCTGGCAGAAATTCTCGACCTGCCCGACCTGCCCCATCGCATTGAGGGCTACGACATTTCCCATATTCAGGGTTCCGATGCGGTGGGATCACAGGTCGTCTTTATCGACGGCTTGCCTGCCAAACAGCACTATCGCCACTACAAAATCAAAAATCCCACCGTGCAGACGGGGCACTCTGACGACTTTGCCAGCCTTGCGGAGGTTATCCAGCGGCGCTTCCGCAAGTATCGCCGGGATGACAGCCCCGACTCGTCCGCTAACGGCTCTCGCAAACGTCCCTCTGTGCTGGGCGGCTCCCAGGACGATTTTCCTGATCTGGTGATGATCGATGGCGGGAAAGGGCAACTGTCGGCGGTGGTCGAAGCCTTGCGGGAGATGAATTTGTTGGAAGAGGTAAAGGTGATCAGCCTTGCCAAGCAGCGAGAGGAAATCTTTTTGCCAGGGGAGTCTCTGCCCCTCTCAACCGAAGCCGAGCAACCGGGGGTGCAACTGTTGCGGCGGCTGCGGGATGAGGCTCACCGCTTTGCTGTGAGTTTCCACCGTAAGCAGCGCTCAGACCGGATGCGGCGATCGCGCCTCGAAGATATTCCCGGTTTGGGACTGCACCGCCAGAAGCAACTCCTCGCCCATTTCCGCTCCATCGACTATCTGCGAGAAGCCAGCCCCAAGCAAATTGCAGAAGTGCCGGGCATCGGCTCCAAAATGGCACAGCAAATCTACAATTATTTCCACCCCAATCAGGGGGAAGACATCCAAGAGAGGGTACGGGAAACAGATCGGCCCAATGATGAAGAGGGCACCGTGGAAGGACAAGAGGCGATCGCTTAACCCTACCTGCTTTTTGCTCTGGCGATCGCCTCCTCCCCTTATCATGGAAGTAGCAGCAACAAAACGTTACAAAATCATGGTTGAGAAAATTCACAAATCCGACGAAGAATGGCGGCAGCAACTGAGTCCCATCCAATACAAAGTGACCCGCCAGAAGGGAACCGAACGCGCCTTCACTGGGGACTATCACGACAACAAAGCCTCTGGCGTCTACAAATGCGTCTGTTGCGGGACGCCACTATTCAGCTCTGAAACAAAATATGACTCTGGCACAGGCTGGCCCAGCTTCTGGGCACCCATCGAACCAGACAACGTCGCCTACGAAGAAGACCGTACCCTGTTCATGCGCCGCACCGAAGTTCTCTGTGCCGCCTGCGATGCTCATCTGGGGCATGTCTTTCCCGATGGTCCCAGACCAACCGGGCAGCGCTTCTGCATGAACTCCGCCTCCCTCGACTTTGAGCCCAAATCCACAGAAGCAGCCAGTTCGTAACGCTAGCAACAAGTAAAGTTCAATGCACGCAATAAAAAGCGGTGTGGCGCTTTGCGTCACACCGCTTTTTAGAAAATTTCTGAGAAAGAATATCCCCATTTTTTGAGAGAGGGCGCGGCTAAGCCGCGCCCTCTCTCAAAAAATGGGGATATTCTTTTCTGGAGATCGCCTTATTACAGGCATTGAATACCAAGTCTTCGAAAACCAAAACCGAATATTTTTTTGAAACGACCGTGCAGCAGTCGTTTCAAAAAAATATCTGAAGTGGAATTTCAGAGATTTGGCATGACCCGACATGATATGGCAGCACATCTCCTGGATTCTCAAACTCTACAAAGTCACCCAAAAGCCCCCGACTTCTCCCGACTTCTATAGTCGAGGGCTTTTTTCCTGCACTACACCAACCTACCTGCGCGACTTGAACAGTCATAGTACTCTGTGCCCAGAACCAGGATGATGCTTTTTGGGAAAGCGGCGCAACGCGAGCGGGATGTTGACCAGGCTGACGCTAGCGCCAGATACTCCTACAGGCAGCCTCAAGAACCACTACTCTGGGCAAAATAGCCGCCAATGTTGAAGTCGGTTGTATCTTCGATTTGTTTCATCATGGAGCGGGTAATCAGCTTGCCTTCTTCCACCAGCACTTGCCCGGTAATGGGGTGCAACAGGTTTTGCTCTGCCCGTCGCCCAATCAACACCTCAATATCTTGCAGCGAGTTGATGTACATACCAGGGGGCAGCTCCACTACAACCCCATCTCCCAAAACGCGTGCCTGGCACGCCAGCCGGGAGTTGGTCTTGCAAGTGGTGATGACTTCCAGGGTACGTTGTTCCCGGCGATTAATGGGCGACAGTTGATCCATCCCATCTTTCACATAAACGTGACAGGTGGCACACATGCCGCGTCCACCACATTCACGCAGTACATCCAGGTCTTTATTAATGAGAACCGAGAGCAGATTGCCATTGGTTTCGATGGCGGTTTGCTGGTTAATCGGCTGTAGTTGAACAATCTTGACCATGACAATTTTCTCCTGGGGTATAAGCCTAGTCCTTGGGCAACAAAGTCTTTAAGCGTTCATCAACAACACTTTGCTGCACTAAATTTTTGAGGTCTCGAATGACCTTGGAGCACCGATCGATAAATGCTGCTATCCATTCACGGACCCACTCCTGCTGTTCCTCTGTCAGAGTTTGAGCAGCTTCAGTAGGGGTTGCAGCTTTGAAACTAAATTGGGCGGACCGATCGATCTGAAACTGGTTGAGCCAGTCCCCCGATGGACGGGTGGACTTCCAGTAGTTGGCTACTACCATATTGCCCAGGTAATGGGTTGCGATCTGACTCATCTGATTGAGAAATGCGGCAATCTCTTTTGTACTGAGGCTCAGGTCTAATGCTGGGGCAGGAGTCGGTGGGGGTGGGGGTGGGGGTGGGGGCGGCACAGCCGGAGCCGGAGCCGGGGCTGGCGGGGGGGGTGGAGTCGTGCTTCCATTGAGTGCAGACGGGGTGGGGGTAGCGTCAGACGCAGTGGATGGGGGATTGGCAGCCGGAGGGGCAGATGAAGTACCGGGCTTAGACCAGTTATTTTGGCTGGTAACAGTGACATTGCCAGCAAACAGGCGGAAGGTAGCGATCGCATTTGCTGCATCTTGTTGCAGTTCCGAGCGCAGTTGTTCTACCGCATGGTGAAATTCGGGCAATACCAATTGCTCGCCCGTAAGTACCAGAAGGATGATGCCATGTTGCAATTTGTAAATAAAAACCTGATGACCAGTAAATTGGAATTCAAAGGTCCCAAATGAACTGGGGGTTGTATCAACCACTTGTTGAATTCCCTGGGCAAGGGCTTCTTTTTGCTGGAAGTTGAGCGTCTGGTCTACCCCAAAAAAATAGGGGCGCGATCGCCCATCCATCAGGGCAACACCCGCAATTCCTGGTAAATTCAGAAAATCCTGGATAACCTCCCGCTTCATAAGATGCTCTAATACATAAATAATGCGATTTGTAGGGAGAAATTATCGACCAATCGACTGTAGACACATACCCACTTGCTTCAATTATCCCTCTGAACGTTTGATACTGTCCGATTTTTGCGGATCTATATCAAGGTAAGAATTTAAGGATAAACAGTTTGACGGCAACCTCTGTAGTTAAACGTACCCATTTTTTTGCAAGATGTTTTGCAGGGTAAGAAATTACGTTGACAAAACTTTGGAAAAAGTGTGCCGTATTGCAGTCTAGGATGACTGCCATGTGGCTCGACAGATCTCGCTATAGTTTTGATCGGTGTGGGCGATCAACCTTCTTTCTCGCTTCTTCTGATGGTGGTTCATCGAAACCGGATACTTTTGGGGTAGCTATTCTCTCCGAAATCTCACTTCTCTCGGACTTATACCTATGTCTGACCTTCCATTTACCCTCGATCAGCTTCGCATCCTCAAGGCGATCGCCGCTGAAGGGAGCTTCAAACGAGCAGCTGATAGCTTGTACGTGTCGCAACCCGCAGTGAGCCTGCAGGTGCAAAACCTGGAGCGCCAACTGGATGTTCCCCTGTTTGATCGAGGTGGGCGACGGGCACAACTTACCGAAGCTGGGCATTTGCTATTGCGGTATGGCGATCGCATCCTTTCCCTTTGCGAAGAAACCTGCCGCGCCCTCGAAGACTTACAAAACCTTCAGGGCGGCACGCTCATTGTCGGAGCCAGCCAAACAACCGGAACCTATCTCTTGCCCCGAATGATTGGGCTATTTCGCCATCGCTATCCAGAAGTAGCGGTGCAACTCCATGTCCATTCCACCCGTCGCACTGCCTGGAGCGTTGCCAATGGGCAGGTCGATCTCGCCATTATTGGTGGCGAAGTTCCCCCAGAGTTGCAAGAGTCCCTCGACATTTCCCCCTACGCAGAGGATGAACTGGCGCTGATTATGCCGCCCTCCCATGCTCTGGCACGGCATGGCGCAATCCAGAAAGAAGACCTCTACAAGCTTCAGTTCATTACCCTCGATTCTCAATCCACCATTCGCAAGGTTATTGACCAGGTACTCACACGGTCGGGCATCGAAACCCGTCGCATTAAGGTCGAAATGGAACTTAACTCCATCGAGGCCATTAAAAATGCGGTGCAATCCGGCTTGGGTGCAGCGTTTGTCTCCATTTCGGCGATCGAAAAAGAGTTGCAGATGGGCATTCTCCGCCGTATTCGGATTGAGGACATGGTGGTCAACCGCACGCTATCAGTCATCGTGAATCCGACCCGCTACCGTTCTAAAGCTGCCCATGCCTTCATGGAAGAAATTTTGCCGCAGTTTAGCCTCTACAAAAACCAGTTGGTGAGTAAAACCAGAGATGATGCCTCTTCCCTTGCCTCCGGCGCTGCCGCCACAGGCAGTGGGGCAGCCGAGGGGCAAAATTTTAATGCGGTTGATGAAGGTAAGCCTGTTTCGCTGGAAACAAACTGACCCGTTAGTTTTTGCCCGTTTGCTTCACCTGCCTGCTTTGCCTGTTTGCTTTACCTGTCTGCTTTACCTGTCTGCTTTGCTTATCTTTTTGGCTCTGCCTGCTTTTAGGCTGTTGCCTATTCGTTGCCTATCCGTTTTTCGCTTCCTGTACAATCACTCCTCCTTGCCAGAAGCCAGTTTCGGGCGGTTTTATGGGGGATTGGGGTTTCGTACTGAGGTTTGATGCGAGGATGCCCATTTCAGCGTATTCTGAGGGAGAGTGACAAAGGAATGTAACGGTACCGCATCATGGTGGAACGTCCAATTAAGAAGGCTGAGTGGCAGGCGCGTAAGGCAGCAGAGCAGTCAGAAAGCTCTGGGAGCCAGGAAGATAATCGCGAGAGACAGGGTGGACGGGGCGATCGCACCCAAAACCGCAAGCGCGATCGCCGCAAAGGTGGGCGGGGCAAAGACGAAGAGCGTAAGCCTCCGGCAAATCCGGCATTGATGAAGGGACCGAAACCCAGCCAGAAGAAAGACGAACCCGCTCCCATTGAAGAGCCCGCCGTAGCAACCACGGATGAGACCCCGGATGTGGCGCTGGAAAATCCTGAAGTCACAACGGAAGCACCCGATGCGACACCCGCTGCCATCGAAAATGAGCCTGCAACATCAGCAGATACCCCCGTGGATGCGGTCATTAATGCGACAGAGCAGACCCCTGCGGAAGCGGTTGCCGAACCGGCAGCCAGTGCTCCCGAGCCGCCCCCTGAGCCTGTGATTCAGGAGCCAATCGTAACCCAGATTGCTGAACCCGCTGCAACCCCGGAAGCAAACGAAACGATCGCTGAACCGATGAAAAGTGCGTCAGGGATGGATACCCCCATCAGCGCTGAAGCCGTTGCCGCTGGGGGTGGAGCGATCGAAGAGGTGCCTCTTTCCACCGAAGTTGAACCCGAAGCCGTACCCCCCGAAGTCGCTGCGATCGCCGAATCTGCACCCGATGTCAGCACAGCTGAAGTCGCGAATCTAGCCGCCGACAACGAATTGCAAGAAGTTCCCGATGTCGCCCTGTCGCCGGAAACAGAACCTCCGGTTTCGACGGAATCTACAACCCTGGCGGCAGAAGAGACGGCGATCGCCGAGGAAATGGCTGCTGCCGATGTCGCGCCCCCAGATGCGAGCGTGACTCCTGACCGCACTACGCAGGACATCGCAGTACCCGCACCAGAAACAGCTGAAGACGCTTCTTCAGAAGAATAAGTGCGCGATCGCTGAACCCACGTTCTCAATGACGGCTAAGATGACGGCTAAGATGACGGCTAAGATGACGGCGGAGAAAGCCTTAGAATCGAAACCTTTCTGCACCGCATCCCCATCCGTTGTCCCGGTCGTCTCCCGTCTCTCTCCTGATGTGCCGCTGCCAAGCCAATTTTCGTTATGACAACCTCTTCCTTTGCTTCCCTGGCGGATGCCGATCGCTTCCTCAAACAGTTTGACTGTCTCAAACCGGAAGAAGCTCAGGCAGCAGACTATACCCAAATCCGAGAAGCATTGGCGATCGCGGTGGAGCATTCGGACTACCAGATCCTCGGTATTTGCGCAGGTTCCCTGGCAGAGGGTACTCAGGCACTGATGAGCTATACTCAAGTGCTCGGAACATCCCCTGAACCTAAATTTCAAGCAGTAGAAGGGGCGGTTTATATCAAGTTCAATCCTCGCTCTGGCTTGTGCTACGCCGAGTCATACCAGGGTGAGCATCGGGGTGTGCTGGTGTCTTGCCAGTCAGATTTTAGCGATGGGCATAGCCAAATGTATGGGCATCTGCCCCTCAATTTGTTTGAATCGATCTAGGGTAGAAATGTCGATCCAAACTCGAACTAAACAGGAATTTTTTCCTTCAATTCACGCCTAATTTGCCAATTTTGAACTTCGCAGATATTTCCGAAGGTGTGTCAGGTCAACAGGTGGCACCGTCCGAGGCATCTCCCATTGAGTTGCGGGTAGAGCAGGGTGGCGATCGCCTGGATCGCTGGCTTGCTGAGCAACTGCCCGATCTTTCGCGGGCACGCCTCCAAAAGCTGATTGAGCAGGGGCAGGTCTACCGCAATGGGGTCGTGTGCCAATCCAAAAAAGACACCGTGCAGCCGGGCGATCGCATCCACCTCACCATTCCCAGCGCTACACCGCTCGATTTGCCCGCCCAGGACATTCCCCTTGATATTTTGTATGAGGATGAGGATATTTTGATCCTCAACAAACCTGCGGGCTTGGTCGTCCATCCGGCACCCGGGCATGAAGACGGCACACTGGTCAACGCGATTCTCGCCCACTGCCCCAATCTGCAAGGTGTGGGTGGCGTGCAGCGCCCCGGCATCGTCCATCGGTTAGACAAAGACACCAGTGGGGCGATCGCCATTGCCAAAAACGACCACGCCCATCACCATCTCCAAGCCCAGTTCAAAGCCAAAACTGCTCGTCGCACCTATCTGGCAGTTGTGCATGGCGCACCCGCTGTGGATTCTGGCACCATTGATCAGCCCATTGGGCGGCATCCGGGCGATCGCAAAAAAATGGCAGTCATTTCGCCCCCCGCCACCGGACGATCCGCCGTCACCCACTGGCAGGTGCGGCAAAGACTGGGGAACTACAGCCTGCTGCAATTTGAACTGGAAACAGGGCGCACCCACCAGATTCGCGTTCACAGCACGTTTATTGGCTATCCGGTCGTGGGCGACCCGGTTTATGGCTCCCGCCGCTCTGTGGGGGTCAATCTACCCGGTCAGGCGCTCCATGCCTGGAAACTGCGCCTCCAGCATCCCCGCACCGAGGAGTGGATTGAGGCGATCGCCCCGCTCCCTCCCTATTTCGAAACCCTCATCCGAGTTCTGGAACAACGCGCTTCCCAGTAATACCAGCTCTCAAAGAACCACTTCAGATATTTTCAAACGTCCGCTGTGCGGACGTTTGAAAATATCTGAAGTGGTTCTTTGAGGACTTGGTGTCGTCACTCATCCAAAATCCAAACTTGCGATCACCCTTGCGCCTCTACCAGGCGAAAGCGGTTTCGTCCCCGACGTTTGGCTTGCTCCAGCGCATCATAGGTTTGCTGCACCAGCGAGGATGCCTCGATAGACTGGGACGGATAGGCGATCGCCCCACCCATGCTGACGGTAGTCGGCTGTGTAATGCCATTCTCCAGTTGCAATGCCTGATCCGCAAAAGCCGCCCGGATCGCTTCCCCATAATCATTGGCAGATTTCGTGTCCAAGCCTGTGGCAAGGCAGGCAAACTGTCCCCTGCCGTTGTGATAGAGCCAGTTGCCCTCGGCAGTTACCTGGCGCAGTCGCTGGGCGATCGCCCGCTGCAAGTGCTGGCTCTGGGTCTGATCCATCGGGGCATCGCTGGGTTGATTCGCTTCCAGGAGATAGAGGCAAACGGATGCTACGGTTTCCGCTGCCCCGTCCGTGTTGTGGCGTAAATGGTATCCGACCGCCTCTGCCAGTACATCCCCTTTGAGCAATCCGGTAAAAGGGTCAAGGAGCGAGCCAGCGGCCAAAATTTCCTGCGCTCTGAAACGAACCCGTTCCGTCTTTTGGGCTTCGGCGGCGATCGCCTGATCCTTTACCTGTAGTTCGTAGTTCAGGTCTTGAATCTGCTTTTTCTGGCTAGAAATTTTCAGGCTCCGGCGAATCACACTGGGGGACAAAACAAGTAGCCCCACCAGAACGCCAATGGCGAGGGTGATCAGCAAAAACAGGGCGAGGGGTTCCTGAAACTGGGCACCAAAGAAATTGATGATGACACGGGTGGTGTTTTGCAGGGCAAACAGGACGGTTCCCAAGGCGATGACTAGAGCCAGAATGATCAGAAAAGGCATGGGTAATGGAACGGCAGGATGGGCACAGCGAAAAATGTAACAGCTAGACAGGCTGCCCCTAGAGTCGCATAAATTCTATGATTTCAGCAAAAAGGGGTGAAAAACGGAAGCGATCGCCCCTGCGGAGGCGATCGCTTCTCAAGATCTACCCAAAGAGGTAGTTTCCGTGCAGGACGTTAGACCACAGGTGCCGTGCCAAACCGAGCATAGGGAACCACATCCTCACCAAAGTAGCGAGTGTATTCCGGGCTGCTCATCAGCTTCGAGACGGCAACCCCTAATCCTTGCTGGATGAGCAGATCGCAGTACTCTTGCAGTTCAGCCGAGTTGGCAGGCATCCGTCCCAGCAAATGGCGGAACAGCAACTCCGTTGCCTTTTCCTGGGGATAGGGCTTGAGGAAACGATCCGCATACACACTGGAAACCACCAGGCGCTTCACGAACTCGCGCACCGAGATCTCACCGCGCTGCAGCATGCCTTCCAGATCCAGACGGCGCAGCTCCATGTGCACATCCCCGGCGGGAACCCCCATCACTTGCTGGTAGAGAGCGGCGATCGCCTCACGCACCTCTGCCTCTGCCATTCCGGGCGTAACCTGGAAGATGCGTGCCGAAGTTTGCACAGGAACAGCAAGCGCTTCTCCACCAATGGTACGGCTCAGGCTGACATAGTCTGGAGCAGCCGCTTTGCTTTGGGTGGCGATCGCCTCCTCCATCAACGGCATCTGCGTCGCATCCATCCGCCCATTCGTAGGCTTGAAGCTGGGAACAACAAGCTCCCGATCCTGCTTCGTCAGCTTGTTATAGAGCGTCTGTGTATTGGGGAAGTTCGCCGCAGGCAGTGTCAGATAGCGGTTGTAAGGCACCGTATCTTCCCCAAACGCTTCCACATACTCCCGGCTGGTTACCATCGCACTGATAAAGCCCTTCAAGCCCTGAGTCGCCAGAATCTGGTTATACTTCCGGATTTCTGCCTGATCCAGCGGCGCACGTCCCAGGAAGTGCTTCGTACCCAACTCAATCACTTTCGTGTTGGGATAAGGCGTGTAGAACTCCTTGATATACAGGCTCGACAAACCCAGCCCTTCCACAAACTCTTTCAGGGTAATTTCCCCGTTCCGCAGCTTGCTTTCCAGTACTGAGAACTCGTTCTTCACGATATAGGGCGGAATATCGCGCTCGAAAATTTGCCGATAGGTAGCTCCAATCACCGTCTCGACGATCGTCGGATCGGCCAAAGAGATGAGCTTGAAGACCTTCGTTTGCTCCCGCTTCTTGCTCACACCCTGAGTCGAGCGGAACTGGATATCGGGGGCAGTGCGCGTCTCCGCCACAGTACCCAACTGCACGAAGCGAGGCGTTTCTTCCACCATCGACTTCATCATGCCCTTGTCGCTGATGCTGCCCATCCGATTAGTCCGCAGCGCCAGACCCTTCGGCGTAACATAGCGCTCGTAGGGCACGGTGTCTTCCCCAAAGGCTTCAGAATATTCGGGGCTGTCGATAATTGCATCCACCAGCGCATAGAAGCCCTGCTTGGAGCAAATATCAAAGTAACGGTTTGTCTCCTTCCGTCCATAGGTTGGGCGACCCAGCAGACGACGGTGAATGTATTCCACCGATTTCATCACGTAGAGCGAGGTCCAGTACATCTTGCGGAATGTCTCCGACTTCGCCAGTTGCCGGATGAACTCGCGCACGGGAATCTCACCCGTTTCCAGGCGATTCTCCGATACCTTTAGCCGCTGCCCATCATAGACATCCCGCCCAAAGACTTGCAGGTAGGCTGCCCGAATCACTGCCTGAGTGGAGCTTTCGGAAAACTTGACACTGGCGGCTGGGTTCTTGCTGCCACCGCTCAAAGAGCCCGTGTAGCTCGAAACCTGATCCAGCTTAAACACCTTGGGACCGAGAGTTCCAGGTGCAATACCACGAGCCTCTGGATTGCTCAACTGGTTGTTGATGCCAGGACCCCGATTGATCAGAATGCGGCGCGTATCTTTGCCAAAGGGAGCGGGGCTGCTGCTGGGATTGCGAGTTTCCTTCGGAAAGATCGCTCCAAACTGAATTTCCAGCGGGTCGTTGCCAGAACCATAAACATGCTGGTCGGGCAAGGGCTGGTTGTAGCTGGCAAAGGTGGTGATGAATTGAGGAATCTTGCGGAAGGGAGCGCTGTACTTGAGCAGGTCTTGCTGCGGTCCCCAGTTGCGACATTCCTGGGCTTCCTGACCCAAGCCCCGCAGATAGGGAACGGTTTCCTCACCGAAGTAATCGGCGTATTCCTTGGAATCCACCAACGCATCGACCAGAGCAGCCAACCCCCCCTGAGAGACGATCGAAAAATACTTCTGCACCTCTTCCCGAGAACTTGGACCCCGCCCCAGAATGTGGCGGAACGCCAGTTCCAGCGCACGGCTGTTGATATAAGGCTCAAAGAAATTCTTGCGGTAGAGCGGTGACTTAGCAATCCGGCGAACAAACTCCTTCATGGAGATTTCGCCATTCTTCACCTTCGATTCCAGGTCAGAAATTCCCAGAGAGTAGGCGCGAGTAATGTCACGCTCAAAAATTTGGCGATAAGCAGCTTTGATCACCTCATTTTTTTCAGAAGCAGACAGTCCCGGCTTCATGGCGTATTTGGGACGGCGCTCGGCGGCGTTGAAGTAAATCTGCGGCAGTTGAAGCCCCTGCTGGTCGGAGGTTGGGCGCTGGCGCAACTTATCCGAAGGCGTCGGTGCGACAAATTCATTGATCAGCACTTCAAAGTACCGTGCCACAATTTCTGACGCTTCCTCATCCTGCCGGAAGTAGGTCAGGGCACCGATCCGCATCTCTTGCAGGGCAACGATGGTGGCATCCGAAGAACAGGCGTTTTCAATGATTTCCCGCAAGCCCCGCACGTTGACGGAGATGATGTTGGGGTCGCCTGCCACGATGGCGTAGGTCAGGTAGCGCAAGAACCAGCTCAAGTCCCGTAGAGACTTTTGCATGTTGCTGGGACCGTAGCGTGCCACGTTAATCGGACGAAATCCGGGAGGAACGGGACCACTGCTGGGGGTCAAAAAGAGGGTGCGTAGCCCCTCCAACAATCCACCGCCACCACCCGAAACGTAGGTGACCGTGCCCAGTTTCATGCCTTCCTGGGTGTCGAGGGCAATGCCCCCCTGGGTCATCTTCACTGGCTCCTCCGCTGGCGGCTTTTCCAAAAACGCCATTGGAGAGCCGCCGACGAAGATCCGGTTGGCGGCACGGGAGACGATTAATTCAGAATTTTTGGTGAGGGCATCAGCGATCGCCAAACGCTTGAGACCAGAACTAAAAAAGCTCGATAACTCACCAAGTTCACCCATTCCCAGGAAGCGATCTTGCTGCTCTGCCTGCGTGATCGTGGACATGGGTAGGGTTTGATAAAGATTGGGGCGTGCTACAGAGCTTCCACCACTTGCCTTAACACTCATTGGATTTCAAAAGCTCCCTATCAATGTTGTCGTGGTCTCTAAACCGTTTTGTCTTAAGCATTTTTTCCATTTGCAGTGCCCGATCGCGGCGAACCATGCCAGAAGCAAAAATTCCGCACCATCCCAGCCGAACCCATCGGGACCATCTCGCTGACTCTCACGAGCCAACCCAACTTTAGGTTAGAGCGTTTCGTTTAGCCAGCAGCTAAATATTAAGAAGTGTATCGAACCAAGCATGGCGCAATCACTTCGCTGATCATACGGGACGGGGGGAGGGAAGATGAGAAGCGGTATAAGTTTTGTTACGTTCGCTTCAAGATGGCTAAGATTCTTAGCGGATTAGGCAGCCAAAACAGACTACCGTCTAAAAAAATGAGACGCTATTTGACCGTCCCTTTCTTGACCGTCCCTTTCTTGACCGTCCCTTCCTTTTAGGTCTACCTCCCCTAATTTCCTACAAGCTATCCGTCACCACTTATCATGTCTGATTCCGATCGCATCAGTTCGGCTGTTGCCCGCCTCTACGACACCTATCCTTTTCCGCCTGAACCCCTGCTGGATGAACCCCCACCGGGCTACAACTGGCGATGGAACTGGGTCGCTGCCTACAACTTTTGCCTGGGACGCAAGCCTGCCCGTCACGATGTCCGCATTCTGGATGCAGGTTGCGGTACGGGCGTCGGCACGGAATACCTGGTGCATCTCAACTCCGAGGCAGAGGTCGTGGGTATTGACCTGAGCGCAGGAGCCCTGGCTGTTGCGCAGGAGCGCTGCCAGCGGTCGGGAGCCGATCGCGCTACCTTCCACCACCTCAGCCTCTACGATGTGGCACAGGTTCCTGGCGAGTTCGACCTGATTAACTGCGTCGGCGTGTTGCACCACCTCCCCGACCCCATCCGGGGAATTCAGGCGCTTGCTCCCAAACTGGCTCCCGGTGGTCTGATGCATATCTTCGTTTACGGCGAACTGGGGCGCTGGGAAATTAAGTTGATGCAGGAGGCGATCGCCCTCCTCCAAAAAGACGACCCCGGCAATTACCGGGAAGGCGTTCGTCTGGGGCGCGGGATCTTCGCTGCCCTCCCCGAAACCAATCGCCTGGTGCGACGCGAAAAAGAACGCTGGTCAATGGAAAATCAGCGGGATGAAAATTTTGCCGATATGTACGTCCATCCCCAGGAAATTGACTATTCTATCCCTACATTATTTGAGTTGATCGATGCCTCTGGGCTGGAGTTTCTGGGCTTCTCCAATCCCCAGGTGTGGAATTTAGAGCGCTTGCTCGGCAGCCATCCAGAGTTGGTGGAGCGGGCGCAGCAGCTTTCGGAGCGCGATCGCTACCGCCTTGTCGAACTCCTAGATCCAGAATCCATCACCCACTACGAATTCTTCCTGGGTCGCCCACCCCTTCACAAAGAAGATTGGTCGGATGATGCCAAACTGCTCAGTGCCATCCCTGAACGTAGCCCCTGCATCGATGGCTGGGACAGCCCAACGCTGTTTAACTACGACTACCAGATTGTTACTATCAGCCCTGCTCAGTCAGCATTTCTCCAGGCTTGTGATGGCAACCCTGCCCATACCGTTGAGCAGGTGTTAGCGCCTCTGGATTTGGATCTGGATGGGGTGCGATCGCTACTGCGCCAGCAACTCATCGTGCTCACTCCCGCCCATTCCTGAGCCAAAACAGGCATCCATCACAACGGGCATCATCACACCAGTAATTTGAATTGGGTAATTTGGATTGGGTAATTTGGATTGGGTAGGTAGTGCTGGCAGTGGTTTCCAAAAATAATTTTCGGGGAGATCTCCATCGCATTAAGTATTGTTACCTGTCGATGATATGATCTGGGATGGTGAACCGCATGGTTCGCTTTTCCGCAGGACGCTTGTTTTACAGGACGTTTTTTTGGTGGATTCATCAAACACACCCACGCCCGCCGACAACGGCACACCTACCAATTCATCGACAGCGACATCCAATCAACTGGTTGCAGAACCGGATGCCTCCATGCAGGAGTTCAATCAGCTGCAACAAAGTTTGTTGAAGGTAACCCTGACTTTGACAGGAATTATCTTTGTTTCTGTGTGGATTTTTTACTCTCTCAACGTTGCTTTGAATTATTTCATTGGAGCGTGCACAGGTGTGGTTTACTTGAGAATGTTGGCGAAAAACGTGGCGCAGCTTGGGCGCGAGAAGCAACGGATAAGTAACACTCGGTTGGCATTGCTAATTGGAGTTATTGTAATTGCCTCTCGAGTCAACGAACTGCAAATCCTGCCAATTTTTTTGGGTTTTTTAACCTACAAAGTGGCGGTTATTCTCTACATGGTACAAACATCCTTCATGTCAACTTCCTCTGACTGAACCTATTCGGAAATTGAAATCAATTTAATAGGTTAGATTTAGCTGCTGACTAAATGTTTTCCAATCCCGAATTCAGTTTGAGTGGTTTGTGTCAGTAGTAAACCTCTTGAATATTCCTGGCATTCGAATTTTCTAAATTTGAAGGAAGGGAATTTCGTCCGGTATATCCTCATATATTCTCTCCACTGCACTGAGAAAGATGTATTTAACGGAACCCCTTAACTACCTTAGCCATATTCATCTGCCCATTGCAGAACTTGAGGTTGGCAAGCACTTCTATTGGCAAGTTGGAAACCTGAAGCTACACGGTCAGGTTTTTCTCACCTCCTGGTTTGTCATTGGTGTTCTGATCATTGCGGCATTTCTTGCTAGCCGTCGCTCTGATCGCATCCCCACCGGATTTCAGAACTTCATGGAATATGTTCTGGAATTCATTCGTAACCTGGCAAAGGGGCAGATTGGCGAAAAGGAGTATCGTCCTTGGGTTCCATTTGTGGGTACGTTGTTTTTGTTCATTTTTGTGTCTAACTGGTCTGGAGCACTGGTTCCCTGGCGGTTGATTGAACTTCCAGAGGGTGAACTGGCTGCCCCCACCAGCGACATTAATACGACGGTTGCGCTTGCGTTGCTAACCTCTCTGGCTTACTTCTATGCCGGGTTTAGCCGCAAGGGATTGGGTTACTTTGCCAACTATGTTGAGCCAGCCCCAATCATGTTGCCGTTCAAGATTTTGGAAGATTTCACCAAGCCTCTTTCCCTCAGTTTCCGACTTTTTGGAAACATCCTCGCAGACGAACTGGTCGTCGCTGTATTGGTTTTGCTTGTGCCGTTGTTTGTGCCGTTGCCGCTGATGGTCTTGGGATTATTTACCAGCGCAATTCAGGCATTGATCTTTGCAACCCTGGCAGCCGCTTACATTGGCGAGGCGATGGAAGGACATGGTGAGGAAGGGCATGAGGAGCACTCTTGAGGCTTCTCAGTTGAGTTCAGTCATTAGTTCCCCATTTTGGGTGTATAGGACTGAATTTCAGGGAACTAATGCTGTTTGGAGCGACGTTCCAGAGTTAGCGTGTCAACGTAAAACTGTAAACTCTATTTCGGAGAAAAGAGAGCATTACTATGGATTCATTAACATCTGCTGCATCTGTTTTGGCTGCTGCTTTGGCTGTTGGTTTAGCTGCAATCGGTCCTGGCTTGGGTCAGGGTAATGCTGCTGGTCAAGCTGTTGAAGGTATCGCTCGTCAGCCTGAAGCAGAAGGCAAAATTCGTGGAACTTTGCTGCTGAGCTTGGCGTTCATGGAAGCACTGACAATCTACGGTCTGGTGGTTGCGCTGGTACTTCTCTTCGCCAACCCCTTCGCCTAGTCAACGGCTTTATTGTAGAGGTGCGCTTATCCGCACCTCTACATCTATCGTCCAAATCTATCGTTCAAGTTTATTTGGAAGGTAGTTTCTTGATTTTGATTGTTTAATTCTTGAGATTTTGGGTTTTCAGGGTTTGACAGTCTAAATTCCTAGCAATTTCTAGCAATATTGGCGAATTTGTTCTGTTGCTGGTGAACGTCTTTTTATAGTGATGGTTTTATCAGTAAGAGGATGTTAGGGGAACCCGCGTCGGTGGCTCATTCTTCGCTCAATGTTGCACGGTAAAAATTATGCTCTGACTGAGCTGAATGGGTTGAGTACTTATGTTTCACTCGCTAATCCTTTTGGTCGCAGAGGCGGCGGCAACCGAATCGGAGGGAGGACTATTTGATCTGGATGCCACCCTTCCCCTCATGGCGATTCAATTTTTAATCCTAGTTGCAGTCCTCAATGCCCTGTTCTACAAGCCTCTGGGCAAGGTTTTAGATGACCGTGACACCTACATCCGTGGGACACAGGCAGAAGCGAAAGAACGGTTGATGAAGGCGCAGGAGTTAGCGCGGCAATTTGAGCGGGAACTCGCCGAGACACGCCGCGAGGCTCAGGGAACCATCGCCAGCGCCCAGGCAGACGCAGAGAAGATCTCTGCTGAGAAGATTGCGGCTGCCCAGCAGGAGGCACAGGCGCAACGGGAGCAGGCGCAGGCTGAACTGGATCGGCAAAAGGCGGAAGCTATGCAAAGCCTCGAACAGCAAGTGGACGCCCTCAGCCAGCAAATCTTGCAAAAGCTTCTGGGAGGTGTTTCCCTTGGTTAGTTTAAGTATTTTGGCACTATCGTCACTATTCCCTATGGACCCTGTGAATTGGCTGATTTTGGGTGAAGCGGAAGAGGCTGGTTTTGGTTTGAACCTGAGCCTTTTGGATACCAACCTGATCAACCTGGTCATTATCATCAGTGTTCTTATTTATTTCGGTCGAGGCTTTATTGGTAAGTCGTTGATTGAGCGGCGATCGCAAATCGAAACCGCTATCCAAGAAGCTGAAGCTCGTAAGAAATCTGCGTCTGCCGCCCTGGCTGAGGAGCAGCAGAAGTTGGCTCAAGCCAAAGCTGAAGCGGAACGCATCCGTCAGAGTGCCGTTGAAAGCGCTGAACGGGCGAGAGCCGCTATCCTTGCGGAGACGGAGCAGGAGTTGGCACGGATGCGAGAAGCCGCCAGCCAAGATATTACCTCTCAGCAGGAGCGGATTGCCCGGGAACTGCGGGAAGTGATTGCCGCCCGTTCACTTTCCATCGCTGAAGACCGCCTCAAGTCTGGGTTGAACCCTGATGCCCAGCGGCAACTAGTTGAGCAAAGCATTGCATCATTGAGAGGTTGAGCATGAAGGGAACCACACTATCTGAGGTCGTTGAACCTTACGCCCAGGCGTTGTTTTCCATCGCTACGTCCCAGGATCTGGTTGATCGTTTTGGTGAAGATGCATCAGCCTTGCTGGACACCCTGGCGGAATCCGATGAGCTAGTCCAATTTCTGGGAAATCCTTTCCTCAATCCAGAAGGGAAGAAGTCAGTATTGCGGCAGTTGGCGAGCGATCGCCTCCACCCCACCATGAACAACTTCTTGCTTTTGCTGGTCGATCGGGGACGCATTATGTTCCTGGAAGGCATTTGTAAGCAATACCAGGCATTAGTCCGTCAGTCTCGTGGCATTGTTTTGGCGGAAGTCAGTTCTGCCGTCGAGCTAACGGATGAGCAGAAGGAAGCCGTTAGACGCAAGGTTGTCGAGCTGACAGGTGCTCAGCAAGTAGAGTTAAGCACCTCGCTGGATCCAGAGCTGATTGGCGGTGTCGTCATCAAAGTTGGGTCGCAGGTATTCGATGGCAGTTTGCGGGGGCAACTACGCCGCATGAGTTTGAACTTTGCCAGCACGTTGTCGGCTTAACGTCAGTTTTCGATTTTCTTTGACTGAAGTATTGCCGCAATATTTTGAGTCACGTTTGTTTTTCAACCCATTCACTCTGTGTAGTTCTAACCAACAGGAAGACCTATGGTAGCAATCAGACCCGACGAAATTAGCAGCATTATTCGTCAGCAAATTGAGCAGTATGACCAGGAAGTAAAAGTTTCCAACGTGGGAACTGTGCTTCAGGTCGGTGACGGGATCGCCCGTGTGTATGGCTTGGATAACGTCATGTCGTCTGAGCTGTTGGAATTTGAAGATGGTACCGTCGGTATCGCCCAGAACCTGGAAGAGGACAACGTTGGGGTTGTACTTTTCGGTCAAGGCTTGGGAATTCAGGAAGGAAGCCCTGTCCGTGCGACGGGTAAAATTGCTGCCGTTCCTGTAGGGGATGCGATGGTGGGTCGGGTTGTCGATGCGCTGGCACGCCCGGTTGATGGTAAAGGCGAAATCCAGACCAGCGAAACCCGCTTGATCGAATCCCCTGCACCTGGAATTATTGCCCGTAAGTCGGTATATGAGCCAATGGCAACGGGGATTACATCCATTGACGCCATGATTCCCATTGGTCGGGGTCAGCGGGAGTTGATCATTGGAGACCGTCAGACAGGTAAGACAACGGTTGCGATCGACACCATTCTGAACCAGAAGGGCAAGGACGTCATCTGTGTTTATGTCGCAATCGGTCAGAAGGCTTCTACGGTGGCTCAGGTGGCTCAAGTGTTGCGCGATCGCGGCGCGATGGATTACACCATCATCGTGGATGCAAACGCCAGTGACGCGGCGGCTCTGCAATACCTCGCCCCCTACACCGGAGCTTCTTTGGCTGAGTACTTCATGTACAAGGGCAAGGCAACTCTGGTTGTGTATGATGACCTTTCCAAGCACGCTCAGGCGTATCGTCAGATGTCGCTGTTGCTGCGTCGTCCGCCCGGTCGTGAAGCCTATCCGGGAGATGTGTTCTTCCTGCACTCCCGCCTGCTGGAGCGAGCGGCGAAACTCAGCGAAGCATTGGGCGAAGGCAGCATGACGGCTCTGCCTATCATCGAAACGCTGGCAGGGGACGTTTCCGCTTACATTCCGACCAACGTTATTTCGATTACTGACGGTCAGATCTTCCTCTCCGCTGACCTGTTCAACGCGGGTATTCGTCCGGCTATTAACGCGGGTATCTCTGTATCCCGTGTAGGTTCGGCAGCACAGACCAAGGCAATGAAGAAAGTTGCTGGAAAACTGAAGCTGGAACTGGCACAGTATGACGAACTGAAAGCCTTCTCCCAGTTTGCCTCTGACCTGGACAAAGCGACCCAAAACCAACTGGCACGGGGTGCGCGTCTGCAAGAGTTGCTGAAGCAGCCTGCGGCTTCTCCGTTGTCTGTGGAAGACCAGGTTGCTATCATCTATGCCGGAACGAACGGCTACATGGATGATGTGCCGTTGGACAAGGTAACGACCTTCACTAAAGAACTGCGTGAGTACCTGCGCAACAACAAGCCGAAGTACAGCGAACTGCTTCAGTCGGGCAAGCAATGGTCTGATGAAGCCATTGCGGTGCTGAAAGAAGGCATCACTGAATTTAAGCAAGCCTTCAAAGCGGTTTAGAAACTGACTAGAGGCGATCGCAAATCCTTGCTGACTTGCGATCGCCTCCCTCTCCTCCATCAGCGAGGAATTTAAAAATTCATTTGGTTATGACCTGAAACCCAAGAGGTCCATTGCAATGCCTAACCTGAAAGCGATTCGCGATCGCATCCAATCTGTAAAAAATACGCGAAAAATTACTGAGGCAATGCGTCTGGTGGCGGCGGCAAAGGTGCGTCGTGCTCAGGAACAAGTGCTGGCGACCCGTCCCTTCGCGGATCGCCTCGCGCAAGTGTTGTTCAACCTCCAGACTCGGCTGCGGTTTGAAGATGCGGACTTGCCCCTGTTGAAGCAGCGTGATGTGGAAACCGTCGGTCTGCTTGTAATTTCGGGTGATCGCGGTCTCTGCGGTGGCTACAACAGCAACATTATCAAGCGTGCCGAAACTCGTATCAAAGAGTTGAAGGCAGAGGGTCTCAACTACAAGTTAGTCATTGCTGGACAGAAGGCGACCCAGTACTTCAAGCGCCGGGAAGCACCTGTTGAAGCCAGCTTTACGGGGCTAGAGCAAGTTCCCACTGCGGCTGAAGCCTCCAAGATTGCGGATGAGCTGCTGTCTCTGTTCCTCTCCGAAGAAGTGGATCGGGTAGAGCTGATTTACACCAAGTTTGTTTCGTTAGTTAGCTCTCGTCCGGTCGTGCAAACCCTGTTGCCACTCGATCCTCAGGGTCTGGAAGTCGCAGACGATGAGATCTTCCGCCTGACCTCACGGGGTGGAGCTTTCGAGGTGGAGCGGCAAAAAGTTACCGCACCTTCGTTCCAGGCAATGCCTCAGGATATGTTGTTTGAGCAGGATCCCGTGCAAATCCTGGATGCTTTGTTGCCTCTGTACCTCAACAACCAATTGTTGCGGGCGTTGCAGGAATCGGCAGCGAGCGAATTGGCGGCACGGATGACAGCTATGAGCAACGCCAGTGACAACGCTTCTTCACTGATTAAGACGCTGACGATTTCTTATAACAAAGCCCGTCAGGCATCCATTACTCAGGAAATTCTGGAAGTTGTGGGTGGTGCCGAAGCGTTGGGCTAGGGCAGCAAAAAGCTGTTCTGCTAGCCTCGACGCCGCAAGCGCACCATAAAAAATCCATCCATCTGCTGATGGTGGGGTAATACTCGAAGCCAGCCCGCTGGATTGAGGAACGGCGATGCCCACGGTGCATCCGGTTGTTCAATTTCCCAGTCGGGCTGATTTTTTAGGAAGGCTTCGACTACTTCTTCGTTTTCTCTGGGGTGCAGCGTGCAGGTGGAATAGACCAGACTACCGCCCGGTTTAACCCAGGCGGCTCCCTGGGTCAATAACTCAGACTGCAACACCGAGAGTTCCTCGATATTTGCGGGTGTTTGTCGCCAGCGGGCGTCGGCATGGCGGTGCAGGGTTCCCAAGCCAGAGCAGGGGACATCTAGTAAGACGCGATCGCCCTCACCAACAAACTGCTCAATTTGACGACTGTCAGCCGCCAGGGTGCGAATGCTGTTGAGGTGGAGGCGTTTGGCATTTTCCTCGACTTTTTGGAGGCGTTTGGGGTTGCGATCGCACGCCCATACAATGCCGCGATCGCCCATCAGCTCGGCTAAATGAGCCGTCTTTCCGCCCGGAGCTGCACAACCGTCGATGACCAGATTATCAGGGTGGGGATCAACCAGTTGCGCCACCAGTTGAGCGCTGGCATCCTGCACCATCCACTTGCCTTCAGCAAATCCGGGTAGGCGATCGACTGCCCCCACGTGAGAGGCGAGCCGTAATGCCTGGGGAGCCGCCGCCAACAGTTGCACCGTCACTCCCGCTGCTTCCATCTCGGCTTGCACATCGGCGAGGGACGTTATCAGCGGGTTGATCCGCAAGTCAATACTGGGAGGCTGGTTCATCCACTGGCAGAGGGCTTCGGCTTCGGAGGCTCCAAACTGCTCAGTCCAAACCTGCACAATCCAATCAGGGAAGCTGTGGAGAATGCCGATCCGCTGAATGGGATCATCAGGCAGACGCAGGGGATCTCTCTGTTCTGACTCGCGCAGGTAGCGGCGCAGGACTCCGTTGACCAGACCTGCTAGCCCAGCAAAACCGTTTTGCTTGGCAAGCTCAACTGTAGTGTTAACGGCAGCAGAGGGTGGGATATGGCTCAGGTAGCGGAGCTGATAAAGTCCCAGTTGCAGAAGGCAGTGCAGCGGCGGGGGCGGCGACTTTTTCACAAACTGCTGAATGAGTGCCTCCAGGGTGCGGCGGCGACGAACACAACCGTAGACCAGTTCCGTGAACAACCCTCGATCCTTTTCCAGCAATGATCCCCGCTGCAATGCCTGGTGTACAGCGACATCGGCGTAGGCTCCTCGGTACACGGACTGGAGGGCGAGGAGCGCCAGTTGTCGAGGTTGTTCGGGGACAATGGGGGAAGCGGCTGGAGACAAGATGCAAAACCTGCGGGAACGTCATGGGTCGGGAACTGCCGATTTCCATTCTGCCCTGATTTTGAATTTTGAGGATGGCTTTCACGTTGTACGAAAACCAAATCAAGAACCCCCTTTGGAAAGAAGGTGCGGCTTTGTCGCACCTTCTTTCCAAAGGGGGTTCTTGATTTGATGCGCAGTTCTAGAAGGGTAGGTTGAGTCCCACATATCCAAAGATGGTGTCCAGCCCTGGGTTGCCCGAATAGATGTCGCCATTGGAGATGTGGTGCCAGCGTAAGCCAACCATGAGGCGTTGCTCGTCGTTGAGGCGGATGGTTGTGCCGCCGCCAACCTGGGGGGTGAAGTTGAAGCTGGAGCCGCGTGCAGGAACATCGTTGGTGGTGCCTAAAAGCCCAGCGCCACCGTCGATGTAAAGGGACCAGTCGGCTTGCCGGATGAAGTGCCAGCGCAGAATGGCGGACAGATTCAGTCCCACAGCATCATCTCCAGGTTGGTCGAAGATCATGCTGTTGAGTTCCAGGTTGATGCTGTGCCCATCGGCAAAGAAGTGGGAGGCTCCTGCACCCACCAAACCAAAACGGCTGGTTTCATCACCGCCCAAAGTTGTGGCTCCGCCTGCATGAACATACCAGCGCTCAGAACCATCGGCTCCGAAAACGGGTATAGCTTCAGCGGTTTCTGCTTCAGTGGGTTCCACTTCGACAGGGGCAGCTTCGGGAGATTCAACATCGGCAGGTGTGGGAGTGGGAGTTTGGGCGATCGCTCCATCCCTCTCCCACTCAGCTTCCATTGGCACAGCAAGTATGGAAGGATCAATAAAATCAGTGGCGAAGAAAGGCTGGGGATCATCAGCCGCGAGGGGTTCTGGCAAGTCACTGAGCCAGCTTTCTAAACCCGTTTCAGTAACGATGGTTTGGGTAGCTGTTTCTTCAAAGCTTGCAGTGTGAATAGACGCCTTTGACGGAGATAGCGCAGTCGTTTTGAGCGATTCGGCTGGAGTCGCATGGGCGGGTTGAAGGGGAGCCAGGGCGATCGCCAACGCAGCGATTGGGAGAAGCAAAGCACCTTGATTGTAGTGGTGCTTTTGCAACAGCTTGAGGCAATGGGCAGAGTAATCGGATAAAGCGAGGAGAGTTAGGGCGCTGGACTTTTTCATAAATGTCAAAAAATCTGATGAGCTTGAATAAGCCGGAGTTAGGGTGTTTTTGGACGGGACGATGCACCTGGATAGAACTACGTTTAGCCAAACCAGCACAGTATAATAGAAGATTCTGAGTGGTCGCTCCTGGCTCCGCAAAAAGTTCTGCAAAAAAAGAACAGGCATGGTTCTCTTCAAGAAGAAAAACACGTAGCCTGCTCTTTAGATAAAAATCTGCTAGATAAAGATTTGGACGAGGGAGGGGCGATCGCCCCTCCCTCTGATGAACCCGATTGAAACCAGATTTATTCGTGAATCCAGGGCATCATCGTAGGGACCCAGCTTGCCAGTTCGGTGTCAGAGAACCAGAGGGAAACCTCTTGCTGAGCGGTTTCTGGAGCGTCCGAACCGTGGATGATGTTGCGTCCGATGTTGGAGCCAAAGTCACCCCGAATGGTGCCAGGTTCAGCGGTAAGCGGATTGGTTGCGCCGATGAGTTTGCGGGCAGCCGCAATGACGCCATCGCCTTCCCAGACCATCGCCACAACGGGACCAGAGGTGATGAATTCTACTAGCCCAGCAAAGAAGGGGCGTTCTTTATGGACAGCGTAGTGTGTCTCTGCCAGTTCCTTGCTCACCTGGAGCATCTTCAAGCCCACCAGCGTGAAGCCTTTCTGCTCAAAACGGCTAATGATTTCTCCGACCAAACCCCGTTGCACACCATCGGGTTTGATGGCGATAAAAGTTCTTTCCACGGCAGCTACCTCGTCAGTTGCGTCTAAAGTCCTTTTCTATGCTCAGGAAAATGGGATCGTTTGTAAAGTGAGATCTGGGCAATTTTATTGTCTGGTCTATTATCTGCTCCTGATTGAGCGTTCAGTATGGAGGGGAAACGTGCTGCCAGCGGCGATCCTTCGAGAGTGTGTTGATTTACAGTGGCAGTGATGATGGTGGAGAAGCAAAGAGGTTGAATATGGTAAGCAAGCAAGGTATGCCGAAGGATAGGGTTGGATGGGCGCAGGAGCAAAAAGTACTGTCCCCATCTGCAGATGGGTTTTCCGCCAAACGGTCCTGGTCGATTGAGGATAGCGAAGAGTTATATCGCATCCGGGGGTGGGGCGATCCCTACTTTTCTATCAATGCGGCGGGGCATGTCACGGTTTCTCCCAGGGGCGATCGCGGCGGTTCTCTGGATCTGTACGAATTAGTCAATGCGCTGAAGTCGCGGAATCTTCACCTACCTTTGCTAATCCGCTTCTCTGATATTTTGCAGGATCGGATCGAGCGGCTAAATGCAGTGTTTGCAAAGGCGATCGCTCGCTACAACTATGAGGGAGTTTACCGGGGCGTGTTTCCGGTGAAATGCAACCAGCAGCGGCACCTGATCGCGGATTTGGTTAAGTTTGGCGCGCCCCACCAGTTTGGGCTGGAAGCGGGATCAAAACCCGAACTGATGATTGCTCTGGCGTTGCTGGATACGCCAGAGGCATTGTTGATTTGCAATGGCTACAAAGACCGGGAGTATATCCAGGCGGCGATCCTGGCGCGGCGGATGGGGCAAAACACCATCATCGTGCTGGAACAAGTCGAGGAGGTGGATTACGTTATTGAAGAAAGCCGTCGCCTGGGCATTCGTCCGGTGGTGGGTGTGCGTGCCAAGCTGAACTCCAAAGGGGTTGGGCGTTGGGGCATATCGGCGGGCGATCGCGCCAAGTTTGGGCTGACCCTCCCCGAAATCTTGCAGGCGGTTGAGAAACTGCGAGCGGCAGAAATGCTGGACTGCTTGCAGTTGTTGCATTACCACATCGGTTCCCAAATTTCTGCAATTTCAGTCATCAAAGATGCCATTCGGGAAGCCAGCCAGATCTATGTGGAACTGGCAGCACTGGGAGCGGCAATGCAATTTCTCGATGTCGGTGGTGGTCTGGGGATCGACTATGACGGCTCTAAAACCAACTTCTACGCTTCCAAGAATTACAGCATCCAAAACTATGCCAATGACATTGTGGCAGAGGTGAAAGAAGCCTGCGATGAGCGGGAGTTGCCTGTGCCGACATTGGTGAGTGAGAGTGGACGGGCGATCGCTGCCCACCAATCTGTCCTCGTCTTCGACATCCTGGGCACCAGCGACGTAACGGTAGAAGTCCCAGAACCGCCCGAGGAATCAGAGCATCTGATCATCCAGAACCTCTACGAAACCTACCGCGCCATCTCGGTAGATAACTACCAGGAAGCCTTTCACGATGCGACCCAGTTCAAAGAAGAAGCGGTGAGTCTGTTTGGGTTTGGCTATCTCAGCCTGACCGAGCGGGTGCGGGCAGAGCGTCTCTACTGGGCATGTTGTGCCTCAATTTTGGCGATCGTGCGGCAGCAGGAGTACGTGCCCGATGATCTGGAGCCGCTGGAGAAGATCATGGCGTCGATCTATTACGCCAACCTCTCGGTATTCCAGTCGGCACCGGATACCTGGGCGATCGACCAACTTTTCCCCATCATGCCTATCCATCGGTTAGATGAAGAACCAACCCAGCGGGGAACATTAGCCGATCTTACCTGCGACAGCGATGGCAAGATTGACCAGTTCATCGACCTGCGCGATGTGAAGCATATACTGGAACTCCATGCGCTGAAGCCCATCCCAGCCTCTCCGACTACCCCCAGCGGCAACTCCTCTAGCCACGAGCCCTACTACCTGGCAATGTTTCTTGGGGGCGCATATCAGGAAATTATGGGCAACCTCCACAATCTGTTCGGAGACACAAATGCTGTTCATATCCAACTTACTCCGAAGGGAGGCTACCGCATTGAGCATGTCGTCAAAGGCGACACTATGCAGGAAGTATTGGGTTATGTGCAATACGATGTCGAAGATTTAGTAGAAAATATTCGGCGAAAAACAGAACAAGCACTTCAAGAACGCAAAATTTCTCTGGATGAAGCTCAGCAGTTATTGCAAAACTATGAGCACTCCCTGAGCCGATACACTTATCTCTCCCCGTAGATAGTTTTACATTTGCCTTACAGCCTATAGCGTAGCGATTAAACACTACGCTATAGGGCTTTTTAAGCATTTTTGGAAAATCGAAATAGCCTTGTTGTGTTTGCTGGATTTTGGGGAACGCTTTGGATAACCCCAAATCGTCGTCAAGATGCCGTGGACGAACCCTCATACTTCATCAAGTTCTCGTCAAGATTCTTCATTTGCCGTGACAGCGCTTATAGTCAGTCACTAGGATCTGAGCTGTAAGGATTTACGAGCATGAAGGATGAATTGCTGAGATACGGCTCGAACTACTTGCAAAAACTTAAGAGAGAGTGTGTATATGAAGGTGGCTGATTCTGACAACACTTCTATCAGACCAACTATTGAGGCAACATCGTGTCGCTTTGTCATGCCTGCCGTCTTCACTGTTGAACAGGCAGTTACCTTTAAACAAAGTTTTCAGGAAGTTTGCCAGACAAACCCTAATCTGACAGAAGTTATTCTTAATTTTCACATTACTTATTTCATGGATAGTAGTGGGTTGGGAGCTTTAGTCTCAGCCAACAAATTAGCGCGTCAACGAAATATTAAACTCATTCTTCAAAATATTTCAGAACAGGTTTTGATGGTGCTCACGCTAGCTGACCTGCATCACCTTTTTATAATTGAAAACAACGCTGCATCTAAACACGATGCCGATATAGAACCTGTAGATCAAGAGGAAGGTGAGCTGACGATCGCCGCAACAGCTACACCTCAGACCAGCCCTGCGATCGCCAATGGTCTTGTGAAGAGCCAGAATAAGCGCTCCAAGCTTAAGTCAGCCGCTCCCCAACCTTTTATCACTCATCCTTCTGTGCGCTCTGTCCCCAAACGGGTCATCGATGTTGTTGGCTCGATTGTAGGACTGGGAATCGTCGGTGTTTTATTTGTACCCATTGCCGTTGCCATCAAGCTTGACAGCCCTGGTCCAATCTTCTTTGGGCAAATTCGCTGTTCGCGGATGGGGCGGCGGTTCAAAATGTGGAAGTTCCGTTCGATGGTGCAGGATGCAGAAGACCAAAAGCACCTGATCGAGAATGAAGCCAGCGGAGCAATTTTTAAGAGTGCTAGCGACCCGCGCATCACAAAAGTAGGTAAGTTTCTTCGGAAAACTAGCCTGGATGAAATTCCACAATTTTGGAACGTGCTGAGGGGCGAAATGAGCTTGGTGGGAACGCGCCCCCCAACCCCCGATGAAGTGGAAATTTATGAAATTCCTCAGTGGCAGCGGCTAGACGTTAAGCCGGGCATGACTGGAGAATGGCAGGTGAATGGGCGATCGTCCATCAAAGAGTTTGAGGATATCGTGCGGTTGGATTTGAAATATCAGGAAAACTGGAGCTTGACGTACGATCTCCAGCTGATTATCAAGACCATTCTCGTTTTGTTCAACAAGAAGTCAGGCGCAATGTAGTGCGCGGGAAAATCGAGGAGACCAGGATAGTGCTACCAAGCCTGGTTACTGAACCTCCGCTGTATTTCTGTTCCTGCACTGCGCTTGGCGTTTAACACGAGGATGCTGATTTTGGGAAAGCGGTGCACCGCACCGCTTTCCCAAAATCAGCAGTCCTCATTATGGGCTTGATTCCAATCTGCCCTGCGCTAACTTGCATAGGATTGAAAATAAAACCCAGATTTTCTGATGAGAAGCGCGGCAATGCCGTGCTTCTCATCAAAAAATCTGGGTTTTATTTCGTACGTGATCCATGGTGTTGTAATTTAGCGATCGCCCTATCCTCCATCCTTTTTGACGGGGGCTTTTGTTTTTTCAAAAGCCTGCTCAGGGCTCTTCATTCGCGACACATCGCACAATCCTCTCTTTGCTAGTGATGAGATGTTGAGTGATAGCAGAAGTTGCGATCGCTTCATCTTTTTTGGCGATCGCCTCGAAAAGCTGCTGGTGTTCTGCATGGATGTCGGCAAGATCTTCGGCACTCCGCAAGGTGCGCACTCGCAGTAGCGTAATCTTGTCGGAAACTTGCTCCAACAAGGGCGAGAGCCAGGGGTTCCCAGAGCTAGCAGCAATGAGACGATGAAACTGTGAATTGAGTTCAAGAATTTTCGAACTGCTGTCTGACCCCATATCACCGGAAGAAAAATCAGATTGAATCAAGGCTCCCATTGCATTTAGAGTTTGTTCCATCTCCTGAAGTTCTTCTGGTTTGGCTTGCTGACAGGCAGATCGTACCGCTAGTTGCTCCAGGGCAATACGACAGTCGTAGAGATGAAGGGCATCTTCCACGGAGATTTTTGTGACACATAAACCTCCGTTTTCATCCTGCATTACCAAACCTTTTAGTTGAAGCTGTCGAATCGCTTCACGGATGGGAGTACGACTAACAGCAAAGCGGGATGCAAGCTGTGTTTCGATGAGCCGCTCACCCGGAGCCATTTCCCCTGACAGAATAGCTGTATAAAGCGCCTGAAAGGCTTGCTGATAAAGGGACTGACTGCGAGCGATGGGCTGGAACGAGAAAACCAAAACCTTAACTCCTCATTAAACAAAACGAGAGGGGAGATGTCTAAAACTATTTCCCAAAATTGTGAAATTCAACTGGGCAGTCTTTTTAGAATTTAGCTTTTTGTGTTGGCTGAAATGAACATTCTGCAGGAGGAAAAGAAGAGCAGAGGAGCGCAGCAACCCAGTCAGCCAGTTTAAGCAAAGCAGGATCTTGACCGCGATCGCCCACCAGTTGTACTGCCAGAGGCAACCCATTTGCTCCCACACCACAGGGGATTGATACCGCTGGGAGTCCAGTGAGCGTCCAGAGAGCACAGAAGATGGGGTTACCCGTCTGTGCCAGACCTTCTGGGGCTGTTCCGGTGGTTGCAGGGGTAAGGATGCCATCGTATTGACTCAGGATTTTGGCAAGGTGCTGGCAGTAGGACTGACTGGCGTGACGAGCATTGCCATAGGCGAGGGGAGAGAGCGATCGCCCCCGTTCGACGAGATGGCGCAACTTTGGAGAAAAGCGATCATCCCCCCGCTCATAATCGGCTCCATAATTCACGGCTAACCCTGCATAAGCCAGGGTTTCCACATGGGTAAAGTAATTATCGAAGTCAGCGGTTAGTTGCACTTCAGCGATCGTCGCCCCAGCCGCTTCCAGTTTTTGAGCCACCTGCAGGAGATGCCCCTGCCCTTCGGGTTCGACCAGATGCCAGAAGGGACCACGAATCAGCGCCAGCTTCGGCGGGTTGGACGGAGGTGACAGGTTCCATGCGGAGGGGTCTGGATGCCCAGTAACCCAGGTATCGGCATCACGGGTATCGGCACCGACAAGCACAGAAGCTAGTAACGTCAGATCCACCACCGAGCGGGCAAACATGCCGACATGATCCAGGTCACGGCTAACTTGCAACACACCAAAGCGGGAAACCAGCCCAAAGGTTGGCTTGTAGCCAAACACACCACAATAGGCTGCCGGACGAATGACAGAACCCATCGTTTGGGAACCAATCGCCAGGGGAACCATGCCTGCCGCCACTGCCGCTGCCGATCCGCTAGAGCTAGCTCCAGGCGTATGTTCCAGGTTATGAGGATTACGCGTGCGGGCAGGTGACCCAGAGGCATACTCCGTGGTCACTGTCTTGCCCAACAATACGGCTCCTGCTGCCCGTAGACGCTCGACAACCGTAGCGTCGTAGTCGAGGTATTGCCCGGCGTATAGCGGTGTGCCCCACTGGGTGGGCATATCAGCAGTGGCGATAATGTCTTTGATGCCGACAGGGACACCCCAGAGAGGGGCTGAGGGGTGGGGGTCTTGGTCACGGGCGATCGCCCTCTGCATCACCTGTTCCGGGTTGCAGTATTCCCACGCCTGGATCTGAGCGTCTTGTTTTTGGATGCGATCGAGGCATTGCTGTGCCCATGTCTGGGCGGTGAGCGATCGCTGTCTCAGAGCTTGTTTGCCTTCAGTGGCAGTCAGGGGAACAGCGGTTGAAACTCGAGACAGAGGAAGCATGATGGTCCTAATGCTACGTGCGTTGAACAACGTTTCTGAATCTAAGTCGGCAGGAGATGATGCGATTGAAAGTTGAGAGCACCCAACAGACTGATTGAAAACCAGAAAATTTTACTGGCGCAGTGAGTCCGACCAGGTAACGCAATAATGTTTTTTGGTAAAGATTCAGGGGTTTACGCCGCCAAAGGGGTTTCATCCTCTACCGAAGTTTGAGGCAATATCGAAGGAGGCTCCTGCCCCAAGCGAGCAGCATGAATGGCTTGGGTCAAGAATTCCAAAA
>Ga0081520_100213_pt1 | contig 37715 bp, 30 predicted proteins | sample HotLakmasection1_FD_70988 | JGI IMG/M metagenome (GOLD analysis project Ga0081520, IMG submission 70988) | Hypersaline microbial mat communities from Hot Lake, Washington, USA - Section #1 (SPADES assembly) (version 2) | ecosystem: Environmental > Aquatic > Non-marine Saline and Alkaline >... | reverse complement strand
CCCTGCGGGGCGGGCATCCCCCCCGTCAAACACCGGCGGACCGGTACGCTGGCCCTACTCCCCTCGGAGCAGGACCACCGCACCAGCCGCCTGAAAAGCCTCCCATAGATTGACATCCCGACGAGCCGACCGATCCGGGTCGGCTTTTCTGTTGTGACGGGTCCCCTCCGCTGCGCCGTCTCGCGGGTCCGAGCGTTGTGCTCACCCGCGCTGGACGGATTCCAGCCTGCCGCGGAGGCACCTCATGTCACAGGTCGATGTTCGTTTCGATATTCGTTCGAAGATTCGTCCGTTCCCTCGCATGGCTACCTATCTCACCGGATGGGGCGGTCGGCTCACCTTTGAGCAGATCGCATCCGACATCACGCCAAGGATGGCGAACAAGCTCAGCCATTTCGGGATGTACGGCCAGGACATCCCCGACAGCATCCAGACCGGCCTGATGCGCCTGTGGCAGCGACTGGTCGACGAACCGGAGCTGTTGGCGAACGACTCGCTGCTCAGTGCCACCTGGCGCACGCTGGCGATCAGCAAGCAGACGACGCTCGCCAAGCAGAACCGCAAGTATCTGCCTTTCACCGACATCGCGTGCGACTCCGGCCTCGACGTCGACGAGTACGGCATCTCCGGCTATGGTGGGCCGAATCAGGCCGAGCCGTGGGCGTCCTGGGCAGCTGACGTCGACTTCCGACTCGACATCACGCAGGCGATGCAGACCATCGCCGAAGACTACGCCGACGACATCAAGGGGCTGGTCGCACTCTACATCCTGACCACCAGCGTCGAGTCGCAGGCAGCGCTGCGCGCGCACAATCTGGCGCACACCCAGGTCTACGAGCGCATGAGCACGATCCGCGCCCGTCTGCAGCATCTGCTGAAGGACTACGCACCGCGTCCGCCGCGCAGCTGGCGCGACCGCCTCGAATCGGGCGAGGTGGAGCCGTATCTGCGGGTCGTCGAGCACTACGAAGACAAGCCGCTGGCGCTGTTCGCGCTCTACACGCTGACGACCTGCGCACATGTTCGCAAGTTCGCTCGCGATGAGAAGGAGCGCAAGATGATCAGCTACTACCGCAAGAAGTGCCTGAAGCGCATCGAGGCCGCCTACGGACAGGCTGCCTCATTTTGATTTCTGCTATAGCTGGTGAGCATGTGTGCGCGTTCACCAGCTTAAGAGTCCAACCACGGTTCACAGCGGCTGACCGGGGCACTGCATGAAGCTGTGCGTTACAGTCCGCGCCCGGATCGGTTCGACTTCAGCGACCTATATTTTCCTGCTTGCAATTCAACGGATTCAGAGACCTAGACGTTCTCTCAAAACCAACTGTTTCTCGTTCTGCCAACTAGCCAACCTTCGGCGTTGATGTCAGACTTTTCGAGTCTCATATCATTTTCCTTTCCTGAAGATGAGATTGTACATTCAAGAAAGAATGTTCACACTCACTCATAAGGATACAGACTGCGGTAGACACCGACTGACCTCTTCGGGGTATCGCTGTGTTGCGTTTCCAGCATGGCGGTTGAGCGATGACGGTGGTCGCGGCTGCCAGATCGCCGCTACAGGCACAGCCCTCTCGTTCAACTAGTCCCCTTATAGTCCCCTTATAGACTTGCCGCCCGGTATTCGCTTCCGTCTTGGGGATATTGATTAGCTAAGGGCAGACACAGCTGCAGCGACTAAGTTCGTCACCTGTCCCTGCTTCTGCACTTCACCACTGACAACGAGCAGGGGCATTTCACGCCATACTTTGCGGTAGCGGGCGTAGATATCAGGCCGAACGACGACGTTAATGAAGCCATATTCATCCTCCAGCGTGATGAAACGATGCCCTTTGGCGGTGGGTGGCGCCTGATGAACGACCACCAATCCCGCCACCTGCACATTTGAACCGACTGAACACTGTTCCAACTTCCCGCTGTCCAGGATGCCTTGTGAGGTCAGGTGTGATCGATACATAGACATCAGGTGATTGCGCAGGCTCAGCCCGAGCATCTCGTACTCAATCCCCATGATTTCGAGCGTTGAAACCGGCGGAAAGTTCACATCGTCTTCCGGGAAGTTCAGCTCAAGTTCGTCTTCACGGTAGGATAGCTTGCCCAACTCCCAGATCAGCTTGCGCCGCGTCCTGCCCCAGACATCCATCGCCCCCGCAAGTATCAGGTTCTCAACCTGGCGGCGCGGGAGCCGGGTGCGTCTGCAGAAATCCGACAGGTCAGTGAACCGGTCATCGACTTTGGCAGAGACAATCTTCTCTACTGCTGCGTCGCCCAGGCCCTTGACATGACTGTAGCCGAGACGTATCGACGTCCCCTCGATCTGGCAGCCAGCGCCGCTGAGGTTGATGTCCACGGGCAGCACATCAATCCCGTGTCTCTTGGCGTCGTTGACGATGACTGCCGGACTCCAGAAGCCCATGGGCTGGTTGTCGAGCAGCGCCGCATAAAATGCCTGTGGGTGATAGCGCTTCAACCAGGCGGATTGGTAAACCAGAACGGCAAAGGCCGCCGCGTGTGATTTGGGAAACGAATAGCCGCCAAATGCCCGCAGCGTGTCGAAGACGCCGCTCGCGATGATCTGCTCAACCCCGTTGGCCTGCGCGCCTTCCAGAAAGGCAGCGTGGAAGCGTTCGATCTCTTCTGATGCTCGCTTGGCCCCCAGCGCTCGGCGCAGCTGCTCTCCCTGTCCAGCCGTGAACCCGGCCAGATCACGGGCAACCTTCAAGACCTGCTCCTGGAACAGGACCACGCCCAGTGTTTCTTCCAGCGCCGGTTGCAGCAGGGGATGAGGATAACGCACCGGTTCAATGCCTAATCGCCGCCGCAGGTAAGGATGCACCATATCACCCTGCACCGGGCCGGGACGAATCAGGGAAATCGACACGATCAGATCATTGAAGGTGCGCGATCGAAGGCGAGGTAAGACCTGTGCCTGTGCCCGGCTCTCGACCTGGAACACGCCTATCGTATCGGCGCGGCTGACCAGCTCGTACACCGCCGCATCGTCGAAGGGCAGATGATCAAAGTCCAGGATCTGACCGCCTGCTGCCTTCACCATCTGAAGCGAATCGCTGATGGCCGACAGCATTCGCAGCCCCAGGATATCGATTTTGACCAGCCCGGCGGCTTCCAGCGAGTCTTTGTCCCACTGCACCACATAGCGATCTTTCATCGTGGCGGGTTCGGTGGGCAGTCGCTGCGCTAATGGCACTCCCATGATGACCATGCCGCCGTTATGAATACCCAGATGCCGTGGAAAACCATCAATCTGGGTGCAGAGTTCGGTGAGCTGCCCCCACACCCGGGCTGCCGAACGTTCGCCCAGGACTTCCCGAAAAGCCGCCGCATCTCCGATCCTGCCCGCTTTGTAGGTGTCCAGGCTGCCTGATGTGCGTTCGAGCAGTTCGGGGGGCAGTCCGAGCACTTTGCCAACATCGCGGAGCGCGCTGCGAGCGCGAAACGTCACGAAGGTACAGGCCATCGCTGCCTGTTCGACACCGTACTTCTGGTAGACATATTGAATCACGTCCTCGCGTCGGGCGGCGTCAAAGTCGATGTCGATGTCGGGGACGACCTGCCGCTCATCCGACAGGAAACGCTCGAAGACCAGCTTGTGTTCCAGGGGATTGACTGGCGAGATCGCGAGCAGGTAGGCGACCAGCGAATTGGCCGCTGAACCGCGTCCCTGGCATAGAATGCCGTTGCTGCGGGCGAAATGTACGATGTCCCAGACAATCAGGAAGTAGTTAGACAGTTGACTGCGCTCGATCACTGCCAGTTCATGATCCAGCTGGCCTAGTACATTTGCTGAGGGTTCGATGCGCTTGTTGTGCAGCCCGGTGTGGCAGAGCGCCTCCAGGTAAGCATGAGCGCTGAGGTTGTCCGGTGTCGGAAAGGTCGGCAGGGATTGCAGTCCAAAACTGAGTTCAAACTGGCAGCGTTCGGCAATGTGGCGAGTATTGGTCAGTGCCTGGGGATAATCCGAAAAGAGCAGCGCCATCTCATCACCGGACTTCAGAAAGTATTCCGAGTTCGGGCGCAGCCGGTGTCCGGCTTCATCAAGTGAGGTGTTGTGACGAATGCAGACCAGCACATCCTGTAAGCGATGGCGATCCTGGGTGGCGTAATGCACGTTGTTGGTGGCAACATAGCCGACTCCTGCTGCTTCGGCGAGGGTAACCAACCGGGTGTTAAGCATATCGTCGTGGGGCAGGAGATGGTTTTGCAGTTCGATGAAGAAATGCTTCTGTCCAAACCATCCCACATACTGATGAAGGATAGCTTGTGCCGTCGCCGTGTCCCCGCGCCGCAGCGCTGCCGGGATGCCACCCTGTGAACAGCCAGACAGGGCGATCAGACCTTCGGCATGTTCTCTCAGTAACTCCAGCGGCAGCCGCGCTTCCCCTTTGGGCGCGTTGTGGCGGGCCAGGGTGATCAACTGGCACAGATTGCGCCAGCCGATGTCGTTCTCCACCAGCAGCGTCAGATGATGCAGTTGTTCATCAGATTGTTTACTTTGAAGTGTAAGTTCCGCGCCCAGTATTGGGCGAACGCCACTCTGCGCCGCCTGGACGAAACGCACCGCGCCGTAAACAGCATCGTGGTCGGTTAAGGCGAGTGCCGACATGCCTAGTTCACCCGCGCGCGCCAATAAATCTTCCGGCGACGATGCGCCGTCGAGCAGGCTGAAATAGGAGTGGCAGTGCAGTTCAATATAGTTGGCCATCACACGCCAGTTAGCTCAATCGTACAGACGCTGGAGATACCACTGCCCGGTCAGCAGATCACGGTAGACAATGACAAGCAGGCCAGTTTCGGTGGCGAGCTTGTAATGTTCGCGCCAGATATGGACATGCCACCAGCCAAGATCGACCCGCCAGCGTTTGCCAATGTGTTCGACCGGGTGGACCTGCTCGCGCCACCTGAAGCGCAGCGGCGCGCCGGTCGCATCCACCTCCATTGCAATCAATTCACTCACTTCCCACAAGCGGGTCATGAGGCATCCACCTTATATAGGCGGAAACGGCGTTCGGGTAGCAGCGATTCGCTTTCTTCGGCAGCGGCTTCGTAGAAACAGGAGCCATGCCGGGCGGCCAGCACCCGCGCCAGGTCGATGAGCTGTGCCCGGCCCGGCTTGTGGGTGAATAACTCAAGCTGTCTGGGGATGTTGGGGACGAGATGGGCGGCGCACACCTCTAACCCACAGACGCCTTTGGGGAGCTTGATGCGCTCAATAAGCTGCTGGATCGTCCGTGCGATACTACCCGAACTGGCAATCGGACGCAGCAGGTATAAATCATTAGCCCGCACCTGCTCGTTTTCCAGGTAGATCCTCACCGTAACTGCGTGCAGCGCCGCGTTCCGCTCTTCTAAACGCAGCGACAAATCTTCAGCCAGGTGATGGACGATCACATCCAGGCGCGTGCGATCCACCAGCGGGTCATCGAACCAGCGCGCGACGGTCTCGGTTTCAGGCATCCGGTGCGGCTTGACCGGACGGCTGTCCAACCCCTGCGCTAACGCATAAAGCAGTTTCCCTTCGCGGCCAAACTGGGAGAGGACGGCCTCACGGGGTAGCGCTGCCAATTGGCCGATCTCATGGATGTGGAGCAGCGCCAAGCGTCGTGCTGTTTCCTTGCTGGCAGGTAACAGGCCGGTCGCATAGGGGGCGACAAAGGCCGCTTCCTGATGGCGAGGAACGAGAGTCACATTTCCTGTGTGACCGGCCGCGGCGACATATGCCGGGAACTTGCCACTCGCCAGGCCAACAGACACCTCGATATTCAACTGTTGCTGGACAAGTCCCTGAAGCTGGTCGCCGAGATAACGCGCATCCTCGTCGCGCAGCGTGCCCAGATCCAGATAAAAAACGCCCGTCTGGGGGTAGGCAGCCTCATCCAATTCGATACGGTTGGTATAGTCCCACAATAGTCTGAGCAGCCTGTCGCACGCGGTTTGCATCTGATCTCCGTCAAAACTGAGCAGATGTGCGGTGGGACAAAGCCCGCGCGCGCGACTGAGACTCATACCGGCTGTCACACTCGCTTGCGCCACCTCAACCGACACCGCGGCTACCTTGCTTCTTTTCGCCCCATACTTCACCAGCAGCAGGGGCATTCCGTTCAAGATCGGATCGTTCTGGCGTGCCACCTCCGCCGCAAAGTAGGGAAGCATGACACAGGCGATCATGTCCCGTCCCCTTTCACGACATCATCGAAGGTCAGGTCAAGGAAAACCTGTCGCTCACCCGGTTGGGCTTTGTCCTTCAGCACCGTCACCTGCACCCGATAACCAGAGACATCGCGCTGCTGGTACAGCCACGTCTGGCGCTCAACCAGCAAGCGGGTGTGCGTGTATTCATCCAGCGCCTGCCAGGGTGGAGGTTGGGGAGCCAGCAGCAGAAACACAGCAGCACTGCCTGATTTGACCAGCGGCTCGTGTAAGCGCCGGAGCATCGTCCCCAGATTCGTCCCCAGATTACGATTGCTGGATGCTGTACTGGCTGACACCAGATCCAGAAGCACCAGATTGAGCTTGCCCTCCTTAAACAGATCGCGTGCGATTTCCAACGCTTGGGCCACATTTTCAGGCCGCACCAGCAGCAGGCGCTCCAATGAGACATTGCAGCGAACAGCAAAATCTGGGTCAAAGGTACGGCTCAGATCGATGTAGGCCGCTGTTCCCTGCTCAAGCTGGGCGCTGGCGGTGAGCTTGTGCGCCAGGGTGGTCATCCCCGATGTTGGAATGCCAAGCAGTTCGGTGATGCGCCCGCGCGCGATGCCACCGCTGCCTAACACCTGATCCAATTCAGCAAAGCCTGTTGAGATGCGCGTCGAATCGCCGACACTTGACGGGGTATTCAGAACATCGAGCGACTTCTGGCCCCAGCGTTTCTGGACATCCCAAAGAGTGAGTTGCAGGCGCTTCGATGGGTCGTCGTTCACCAAGGTTTCCTTTTTGTAATATACTCTTTGAAAGTGTAGCTTATTTGTTCTGAGAATGAAAAACAAATGTTCGTCAAATTGCGTACGAAGTTAGATAGAATCTCGTTTGTGGTTTGCAGTGCAGTTCAGCTCGCGCCTGATCTAACGGATGGTCTAACGGAAGTGCAACGAACTTTCGGAGCAGCGTACCGTCTCTTGCGGCGCCACGTCAGCCGCGCAGCTGGTGCGATCGCCTCGAATCCGGCGAGGTCGAGCCGTATCTGCAGGTCGTCGAGCACTACGAAGACAAGCCGCTGGCGCTGTTCGCGCTGTACACGCTGACGACCTGCGCGCACGTTCGCAAGTTCGCCCGCGATGAGAAGGAGCGCAAGATGATCAGCTACTATCGCAAGAAGTGCCTGAAACGCATCGAGGCAGCCTACGGACAGGCTGCCTCTTATATATTGTAATCAGCCGAGGGCTGAACAAAGCGAGTACCCCCGGTACTCGTTTTTGTTTGCAGACACAGCCAAGAGTAAAGTGTGGCAACCGACCATATTGGTGAGAAAGAGCGTGCCTCAAGTGGCAAAGACCACGTCAAAAAGATACTTCCCCAATGTGGATGGGACAGACCAACCCTGAACCGTATCCAGTAGCTGGTGACTACGCATCGATAAGAATCGGGTGTGTCTGCCCCTCGGCGCTTTCAAACCAGTGAGAAAGGAAGCCTTATGTCAAATTATAACCTATATGTTGGAGTGGACATCTCAGCCAAGACAGCAACCGTATCGTGGGGATGTAAAAGTGATGATTTATCAGGCCCGATCACCATTAAGCAGCATCGCACAGGATGGCAGAAACTGGTCGATAAAAACTGGTCGATAAACTTGTGTCCCAAGTTGATACCCCGGAAACTTGTCTGGTAGTGATGGAAGCCACAGGCACGTATTGGATGCAGATGGCATTGTATCTGTATGAGTCTGGTTTGACCCTGAGTGTCATTAATCCGATCCGTTCAAAATACTTTGCCCGCATGATGTTGCAACAAACCAAGACCGATGAGGTCGATGCCCGACTCTTAGCTCGGTTGGGAATGATGATGAAGCTTTCTATCTGGACACCACCGCCTGCAATTTATCATGAACTGCAACAACGCCTGGCTTATCGAGATGATCTGGTAGCAATGCGCTTACAAGAGCGCAACCGCCTTCATGCTTTAAGTCACCAATCAACCATTATTGCCAGTGTTCAGCACCGATTGGAGGCACATATCCAGATCATTTCTCAGCAAATTAAAGAATTGGATCAAGAAATCAAAGCTTTATTAGAGTCCGATCATGAGTGGGCACAATCGGCTATCTACTTGCAAAGTGTTCCCGGTATAGGGACGAATACAGCCGCCTGGATATTAACAGCCACACTCAATTTCTCTGCCTGTGATTCGCCTGAACAAGCGGTATCCTTCGCCGGGTTAGCTCCCCATGCGCGACAGTCAGGAACTTCACTTCATTCGAAACAATCGATTGGGCACGGTGGGCATGAACGCTTAAGACGGGCTATGTATTTAGCGGCTGTTCCTGCTGTTCGCTTTAACTCCATGATCCAAGCCTTTTATCAGGAGCTTCTTGCGCGTGGAAAGCCTAAGAAAGTTGCCTTATGTGCGGCTGCGCGCAAGTTACTCCATCTTGCCTGGGCGCTTGTTACGAAACAATGTTCATTTGATCCAAAATATAGGCAACATCCTGCTATTGCCTATATTTCAGCTTGACTTTCAATACCGTATCTTTTTGATTTCCGCTGTGGCTGGTGGGCGTTTGGCACACGTTCACCAGTATTTTTGCGGAGCTGTAATCAAGCGCCCTGACGTTCAACCGGTTGAACCCAAATCGCTCTCCGGTTGAACCGGTTAAACCACCCTGTCTGACCCAACCGAAAGTGAATCGTATGCCTAAGCTTCGCGATCTGAACTAGCAACCAGTTCTGCTGGTCAAAGTCACTCGCAGACCGTTCGTCGGTCGCGCTGTGCCTCTATTCAGCAGTGGCACTCTGATTCTCGACCTAGCTCCCGTCCCTGGTGGTGTCGCTTTCAACTCCGACTCGATCGGAACGCGTTGTACCCACTGAACGTCCTCCTGATCACTGCTCTCATCCCGCTGAATTCAGCCCCACAAATCGCTGATTAACGTTGCCCATGCTAGCAGGCGCGGCCTCTGTCAAAGTCCTTGCGGACTTCGCTTTATCCATTTCTTCCTGGCTTGTGCCGCTGCGCTCACCAGAAATGGATAGCGCCCTGCGGGTGACATCTGCCTTATCCGCCTGCTTGTGGCAGGACAACAAATCAGCATAGGGCTGATTCCAAAGATGAGCGCAAAACGCGCAGGAGGCAACATCATGGGTACGATCATCAGCATCAACATCATCGGCTTCGTTGGCAGCGATCCGCAGGTGCGCACGGTTCAGACCAGCAATGGTGAGCAGACGGTAGCATCCTTCTCGGTGGCCGTCAGCCGCAAGAACGGCGGCGGACAGAAGCAGACTCTCTGGGTGCGCGTGAATTGCTGGAATTCCCTGGCAGACGTGGCGGCCAGGTACGTCCGGAAAGGCAGCCTGGTGGGTGTGACGACCGAGTGGCTGCGCCCGAGTGCCTGGGTCGATCAGAGCGGCAACCCGCAGGCCAGCATCGACATTGACGCCAACCGCCTGATCCTGCTGGATCGCGTCGAAAACGGCGACAGCCAGGATACCCCGGACGAGACCATCCCCTTCTGAGCAAGCCCCTCGCAGGACTCCCCGCGGCAGAGGCGGCACTCGATCGAGTGCCGTCTTTTTTGTATACAGTTTGTAGGCGCTTTAAAGCGTTAGGTTCGCCATAGGCGAAAGAGCAGTACGCTCACTACGTTCACTTCAAAAGTCGCACGTGCCTGCGGCACGCCGCGCCCATCAGAACTCAGAACTCAGAAGTACAGTAATCAGAACATTAAGAGCGGGACACGCGGAAACCCCCGCTGCCGTCCCAGCCGTGAGGAGCGTCCCCGAAGCGGCCGTCGCAGCGGAAGACAACTGCAACGCTGCTGTTCCAGGAACCGCCGCGCAGCACGCGATTATTAGCAGCGCTATTAACGTCATTTGTCTTATTGTCGTAATCTGTCAGGCACCACTCCCACACGTTGCCCGCCATGTCGACCACACCGAACGGGCTGTCTCCTTTGCCCTCATACTGTGTGACCGGGCTCGTTCTGCCAATTCCCTTATTATCGACATTGTTGTTGCACAGATTACCATTCCAGGTATTGCCCCACGGGTAAGCTCTGCCATCGTTGCCCTGCGCGGCATATTGCCACTGATCTTCAGTCGGCAGCATGATCTTCTCGCCTGTCACGTCACTCAACCACAGGCAAAAGGCGACCGCTTCAAACCAGCTTACACCGACGACCGGCTGTACCGCGCCGTTCCATTTACTGTCATTCCAGTAGCGGGGTTCTGTCCAGGGTGTACCTGTTGCTTCCCACTTACGTTTTGAGCTATTCCATGCCCAACCTTTCGCTTTCACGTCCCAACCCGCATCCGTCCACCATTCGCGCTCGTCGTAGCCACTCGCTTCGATGAACTTCGCAAACTGCGCGTTGGTGATGGGGTACTTGGCGATGCTGTAGCCCTTGCCAGGGATTTCGATCCAGGCGAAGGGTGCTGGCATCAGCGAACTGGATGTTGGTCGGAACCGCTGCAGTAGCCCCTGCGGATCGCCATACTCCGGGTATGCACTCATGAAGCGTTCGATGGCTTTGAGCGCTGCCTGAGGTCCGGCTGTCAGCACATAATGCGCCAGATCTTCATACTCGCCATGTATCTGTTTCAGCCGTTGGCGCCTGCGCTCTTCTTCAGCATGCCGCTGCTCGGCAGCCTGGAGTTCGGCATTCTCTTCGTCTACGTCGAAGAAGACTGGCACGTCCGTTCTGCCTGCGATCTTATCCAGCAGATCACGGGCGAGACGAAAGTTGCGGCCTTTTTCCTCGTTGTAGCGCCGCAGCAGGTCGCGGGTCGAGATCTGCCCGTGGGTATCGATCTCTCTGATCTGCGATTCCAGGATCTGATCCTCTTCCGGGGTCGGTGTGACAGCCTCCGGCGTGGGCACACGCGGGCGCAGATGCTGACGCGGATGAATATCCGTCGAAAACTGGCCCTGCATATAGCCCTGCATGATCTGATTGCTCGCGTTCAACACCTTGTTGATGACCTGCTGCATGTTCAGGCCATTCACGCGCGCGAACTGAAGCCGCTGCGCATTGAGTTTTGCGGGATAATCCACGTCCTGCAGCATCAGCGCGATGACGGGTTTATCCAGTTTCAGGGCGTATTCCAGCTCACCCATGCAGTAGACCGAGTTGAGATAGTCCTGGGTGAGGATGGCCACGAAGGCGAAGCAGCCTTCGATATTCACGCAGATGCTGTCCCACCAGTCAGCGCTTTCGGGGATCTTGTTATCGCGCCAGCGATGGAAATGCGTGTACGTGTCAATTGCGGTGTAGAGGTCGTCACACCAGGTGGTCTGCCTGCGGGAATAGCTCAGGAACAGCGTCTTGTTGGGCGTGGTCAACGCATTCATGTGTGCTCACTGCATACTGCGCCTACAAAGGTATGAGAACTATAACATCCCATCAGACTTCAGGCCATTGATGTTGCTGTGCAGTTCGCTCACATGCTGTGCCGCCTCGAACTTTTTTGTCCGCCAACAGGGTGGATGAAGGTTCGCCTGGCAGCGAACCTGGCTGCCGTGAACGGCAGCCCCCGACGCATGCCGACCGTCACGAAGGGAGAGAGCAGGGGTACTGTGCAGCACATGTTCTGTGTGCTTCAGCAACCTGCTCACGGTCGGATGCGGCGCGAGCTAAAACTAGCTCGCTCCTCGGGCCGGAGGGGCCGATGCGCCACGCTCACGTGACGCACCGCTGACCATGCACCCGCGTGCTGGTCAGCGCGTCGGCGCGGTCCTCCACGCCGACCGAACGCACCTGCTGTGCGTTCTTCCACGGTCTGTGGCGTTGCACAGACCGAACAGTGTCATGCGGCTGCGTAGATGCTACGTCCAGCGCCGAAGTACGATTCATAAATGTGCTGGTAAAGCGTTAGGCATTTTTGTTCGTACAAATCAGGCGTATATGTGTCTGGCAGACGTTCATCCAGCATCACGTTGATCGCATTTTGCACCGCCGCTCGCGTATGCTGATGCTTGCGCCAATCTAGCACGAGCTTCTCTTGCTTTAGCGTTTCCAGCAATTCCTGAGCGACCCGTTTGACCGCTTCGCGTTCTTTGTCGTTCAGATTCACATCGGGACGGGTGAGCAGATCAAAGATTGCCAGCTCTTCTTCAGTGAGGTTTTCTCCGATTGCGCGCTTTTCTTCCGCTTCAAGCTCACCGACAAATGTCATCAAACGTTCAAACATCACATCCACATTGACCGCACCTGAATTATAGGCATCTAGCATCTGCTGAAATGCTTCAAGGTAATTCATGCGTGTGCGGTTTTGCCGCACCAAACGTTGGAGCTTATGGTTGATGGAGCCGCGTAGTTTTTCGGTTGCAGTCCTCTTGTATCCCTGCTCGAAGCGTTCGCGCAACGCATCGAAATCAATCCGGCTTAGATCAACGCGTCGACTTGCATCTGTTGGGGACGCTTCAATGATATAAGTCTCAGCGATGACGGATTCGTCCAGTAGCTCTGCGACGTCAGACGCGACATCAGCGATATCCGCATCGGGGATTTCGGTCACGACTGCGTCTGCCAGCACATTCAGCAGCTTGCGGGTGACGTAGAACTCACTGGCGACACGATCCGGCAGGATAGACTTGAATAAGCGGTTGACATCTCTCACCAACGTAAAAAAGTGCTGTGTTGTTTCCGGATCACTGAGCAGAGCTTCGACAGCCTTCTGCTTCAATTGGATCCGTTGAAAGCCCTCCGCGCTGAGAATCGCTTCTAGATCAATCGCGAGGCTATCGCAGAATTGCACTGATTCTCCGATCCGGTCGCGTAGTTCAGCGACACGCTCTGATTTTTGCTTGACGGGCACTTCGCCTTCCGCTGCTGTGCCATCTGACCCTGTGCCGTAGATGGCGAGAGCTTTCTCCAGATTGCGGAATACGCCAATATAATCGACGATGAGACCATCCTGCTTATCGCGGAATACGCGATTTGCGCGGGCGATGGTTTGCATCAGGGTATGATTGCGCATCGGCTTATCAAGATAGATTGTGGAACAGGCGGGCGCATCAAAACCAGTCATCCACATGGCGCAAACGAACACCAGCCGCAGCGGATCTTCGGGCTTCTTGAACTTCTCGTCCAATGCTTCATTGACCATGCGCTGACGGTGCGGCAGTATATCTAGCCCTTTGCCACGGAAGAACTCGATTTCGTTCTGCGCCTGAGATATGACAACTGCCATGTCGGTTTCGCGCATGAACTGATGCTTTGCTTCTAACGTCTTGCGTTCTTCGGCATGTGGCGCTGAAACGATACGCGCTTCCAGTTCTGCGAGGGCTTCAGCCCAGTAGGCGCGGACGCGCTCGTACATGCGAACAGCGGTCAGTTTATCCACACAAACGACCATCGCCTTGCTATGATAGCTGCGTCCCGCGAAACCACGCTCCATGTAATGAGCCACGATGTCGCGGGCGATTTCATCCTGGCGGGGTTCGCGGGTGATAATCTGATACTCCTGCCGGAACTCACGTTCCAGCTTGCTTTCCTGCACGTCGTCGAGCATCGCTGCGTCCAGCAGCGCTTCCATATCATCATTGAGCTGCTCATTGGTGAGTTGCAGCTTAGGGATGCGGTTTTCGTAGTAAAGCGGTACGGTCGCGCCGTCTTCCACTGACTGCTTGAAGTCGTAGATGCTGACATATTCGCCGAAGACCTGCCGCGTTTTTTCTTCGCCAGCCATCAGCGGCGTGCCTGTGAAGCCGATGAATGCCGCGTTGGGCAGCGCTGCCCGCATGTTCGCGGCGAACGTGTCATACTGGCTGCGGTGGGCTTCGTCTGTCATGACGATGATGTCATCGCGTTCAGACAGGACAGGGTAGGGTTCGCCGTCGCGTGTGTGGAATTTCTGAATCAGCGTGAAGATGTAGCGGTTGTCATTCTGCAAGAGCCGCTTGAGGTCTTCGCCGCTTTGCGCCTGGATATCGCGCTGTTTGCCTTTGACGTTCGGCACTGCAGCGACATCGGCGAAATTCTGATAAATCTGCTCGTCGAGCTCCTGGCGGTCTGTGACGATAACGAATGTCCAGTTGCCAGACAGCGTACGCAGGACCTTCTGCGCGAAGAAGACCATGCTGTAGGACTTGCCCGATCCCTGCGTGTGCCAGAACACGCCGAGTCGCCCGCGGTTTTCTTCCAGCGATTGCACGGCGCGGATGGCGTTGTTCACCCCCAGAAACTGATGGTTGCGTGCGATATACTTCACCAGACCGCCCGCCGCCTGCCGGAACAGCGTGAAATTCGCCACCAGATCGAGCAGGCGTGACCGCTCACACACGCCCAGTAGAATCGTCTCCAGGCTGACGCGTCCGGCTTCCTGTTCGTCGTTGATGCGCTTCCACTCGCCGAAGTGTTCCCACGCGGAAGTCATACTGCCAATGCGACTATCGCGCCCGTTGGACAGAATGATAAAAGCGTTGTACCAGAACAGATGCGGGATGGTGTCTTTATAGTCGCTGAGGTTGCCGTTGAAGGCGTGTTCGACGTTGCGATGAAAAGTCTTGAGTTCGAGGAAGCCCAACGGCAGACCGTTGATGAACAACACCACATCAGCGCGGCGCTTGTACAACCCGTTCTGACTCAGCACCCAGAACTGCTGAACCGCCAGCCAGTTGTTATTGTCGGGATCGTTCCAGTCGATGATGCGTACCGTCTCGACGATGTCGTTCTCGTCGGCATCCTTGAACGCCACCTTGACGCCGTCTTTAAGCAGCGCGTATACATCCGCGTTGGCGTGAGCAGGCGTGGCGAGGCTGCGATCTGCCAGCAGTACTTCAATCGCCATATCCAGCGCGGACTGCGGCACGCCCGGATTGAGCCGTTCCAACGTGGGACGCAGGCGCGATAACAGAACAACCTCATCCAATGTTTCTCTGCCCAGCCGACCCCTGCCGCCGATTTCGTCGTAAGCGCTGACCACCTCATAGCCGAGCGTGGCGAGTAATCCCATCACGGCAGATTCAAGGGCATCTTCAGAGTCGAGTTTAGCAGCCATCTATATCCGTCTCCACTCGCAATCTCTGGCAGAGTCTGAGGAATCTACACCATGATAGCTGTTCGTTGATCAGTTTGTTCCGACGAATGCTCTGGTTGTTTACGAGATTGGATAATCTGTATCCGTAGAATTCCCGCGCAGCATTTTCATCAATAATGTTGTCTACAATAAACTGTTCTAGGCGCTCGAATGCGCCCATGTAGCCATCAACTTCATACCATTCGATGTCCGCTGGTGTATCCTCGTCTTCGGTCTTCCAACTACCGTTCGGGCGAAGTGCACTGTGAACTTTGTCGTAAAGAGTCAGACGATTGTCAAACTCAATGAGTAGTTGCGCTTTGGCGAGCTTACGTGCTTCATCGAGTTGCCAGCGAAGCAGCAGGTAACTTCCTATGAAAGCCACAACTGCACCAATTGCAGCAGCCACTATTTCTTGCGGTATCTCAGTCATCTCCGATCTCCATTGCAAATTACCTACAACCAACGCCGGCTGAACCGGCGAACGTACCCCCTAGCTGCGCAGGCGAAACATTGAGATGACAGCGTCGACGCCACCTGTAGCGACGATCTTCTGCTCCCCATGCTTAAAGCTGACCTCATGCGTGTGCTGCTTTGCCAGCCACGCCCCCTCGATGTCCGTGATCTCGCCGGATTTGATGCGCAGCGACAACTGATGGGCGATATACTGCGCGATGCTGTTGTTCGGTCCGGCACCAGCACCCCCCACCGGCATGCCGAGCGCAGCGCGCGTTTCCTCATCGAGTTCAATGGCGATCTGATACGGGCTGACATACATCATGCCGAATTCATCCGGCGCGTAGGTCTGGAGATTGCGCAGAATGCCCCGAATCTTGTCTTCCATGTTGAGTGTTTCCCACTGACTCATCGTTTAACCTTTATTCTCATAGATCTCAATATCACGCACATCCAACTGACCCGACACCAGACGCGGCAGCAGCAGATCGCGGGCTTCGCGCAGGGCGAGATTTTTTTGCCTTAGAATTGCGACCTCAGAAAAGATTGGTGATGCATAACTGCTATAATCTAAGATCGCTTTTGAATCGGGCTTAAGAAAAAGAGTCTCTAACAGATCACCTGGCTTTACTCGTTGATGGCTTGTTGATGTTCCACCAGCTAAAGACCTGAGCAAACCAGAAAAACCTTCAGACGAACACAATGATGCCAAGAAACTCTCGGTTATTGGTGCGATAGGTGTAAAAATTAGGAATTCAGTCGATGCAATAGGACGTTCCGAATGGAACAAGTCAGGTAACCAAGTACGGGATATACGTGGATTGATCTTAGAAACCATGATACTTCTATTTGGAACAAGGTACTTATTGCTCTGAATGCGTCTGCCACTTTCCATAATTGGTACTTTGCCGTTATCAAAGGCGGGAATACTGTAGTGCGCAAATTGTTCGTCGGGATGATCATATGGTTTGATGCTCTCAGAGTGCTTTTTGGCCATTTGCTTAAACCGCACCACCCCCCACCCGTGCGGAATCATCCCGTAATCCGTGCCGGAATCGACCAGCGCGACGGACTCACGCCCCGGAAAGCGGAACTCCACGAACCACTCGCGGTAGAGATCGTGCGCGGCTTGCTCCAACGCTTTGATGCGCCGCGTGTTGTTCTCGATCAGGTCATCGTAGGCGGAGAGGATCGCGGCGATGCGGCGTTGGGTCTCAAGGGGGGGAAGCTCCGGCATAACAAGTTCGCGAATATCTTTCATATTCAGATGGGGAACTGTCGCGCCCGCGCCTAATCCATGAAACGTACCCTGGATTTCATCACCAAGAAGGAGATAGACAAGATATTGAGGGTTAACTTTGCTTTTGTCCGGTCGAATAAGAACCGTACGTTGTCCCAAGCAAACTTCAAGATTAGGTGGAATGATAGCTGCATTACCCAATGGTGCTTCTCGCGCCAAAATGATGTCGTCAGCCTGGGGCACAGCGCGGCGAGACCATAGCTTGTACGTTTCTTCCGATACACGGTTTACACCATCAAGTATGAGTCGTCCACGCCCGACGTTTGGTGTACGAATTGATGGATACCCTGTCTCCTGTGTTGGAGCGGTTTTGTGCTCACAATCAACAATCAATTCGCAAATATCATTTAGGATTAGCTGTTTCACTGCCCACCGCCTGATACAGGTTGTCGCTCAGTCATCGCTACTTGTTCCGTCGCTCACCATCTTTGCCAGTTCAGGCTGTCCACTTCAGCAAAATGCGCGTCATCCGTTATCAGCGTCAGGTCATACTGAATGGCAAGCGCGGCAATCCAGATGTCATTCTCAGGGATAGGGCGACCCTTTGCCCGCAAGCCCTGCTTCGCCTGTCCATATACATCGGCGGTATCAGCATCAACGCGCAATACCACGCGCCCGGCGATGAACGTGGCGACGTTCTGCCGGTTTTCCTCCACACGTCCCGATTTATACGCGCCATAATAGAGTTCTCCTACTGCCACAACTGGCACGAATACATCGGTGGCGGCGGTCAGCAGCTTCTTTAAGGCTTCATCCTCCCGCTGTAGAGCGATGATGGCGTTCGTATCCAGCAAAAACTTACTCCCAGCCACGCCAATCAATCTCCTCACAACCTTCTGCTATCGCGGCTTCCATTTCGTCCAGCGACTGCGCGTCAAAGAAGCCCGTCGCTGCTGCGATGCTCGCGCCGGGTTCGCCCTTGATTACAGGCGTCTTCGTCAGAATCCGGGCAAAGTTTAACAGGCGCTGCTGCTGCGCTTCGTCCATTTTATTGAGTTGCTCAATGAGTTGTTCGCTCAAGGTCATCATCGCTAACCTCCGTTCAACAGGTTACGAATTTCATGATGCTTTGCTGGCATCCATGACCGCGACGGACTCCATGCGGACTGGCTCGCCATCACCTGTAATAAGATCGACCACGCGATCATGTGCTTCTGGCGTGTAGAACGTAGCGCCACATTGAGGGCATACCAGCGCAGGTAGATTTTCGATGATGTACCAGCGCCCCTCGAATTCCTGGAAGCGTGTTACCAGTCGTTCTTCAAGATGCCCTTTGCAGTACAGACATTCATCATTCATCGCTTTTCCTCGTCTTCAAATCCGCGTTCCAATCATCCAGAGATGGTTCATATACGGTAATGACTTTTATCTTGTTAGGATAACTAACCTGAACATGCAACGGTCGTTTATTCTCAGTATAGCCGAGTATCAAACAACTCGGCCCATATTTGTCATCCGGGTAATCTTCAATCACCTCACCAAAAAGCACAGCCTGTTCGATTTCAGGGCTACGTACTCTGCGTTTCGCGGCTCTATCAGAAGCATGATCTGTTAGTGTGTAGGTTTTATTCTGGAATGCCTGTTTCAGCGCGTCATAATCGGGCGGCATCCCTAGTCCCCATTCAGTAGTTGGCGCATATTATAGGCGATGCGTTCTTCCAGTTCGTGCGCTTCGGCGTTCAGCAGTTCCAGCGTCTCGTGGATTTCTTCCATGCGCTGTTTGAAGTCGAAGTCGTCCATGCCCTCACGCGCAGCTACACCCACATAACGTCCGGGATTCAGGCTGTAGCCCTGCGCGGCGATCTCGTCAATCGTCGCCACTTTGCACAATCCTGGTACGTCGCGGTAGATGCCATCGGGGAAATGTTCATTCAGCAGACCCTGACTGCCGTCCACCGTCTCTGGCGTTTCGCCGCGATACAGCCGGGCAATATTCGCCAGAAATTCCAGCTGCTCCGGCGCAAAGTCACGATGAGCGCGGTCAATCTGGCGGTAGATGCTCCGCGCATCGATGAACAGCACGGAGTTTTCGCGTTGGGTGCCGCGCTTGCCCTTATCCAGAAACCACAGCGTGCAGGGCAGGGTGACGGTATAGAAGAAGTTCGAGCCAATCGTCACCATCACATCCACCGCCCGCGCTTCGATGAGCTGCCGGCGAATCTCCAGCTCGCTGTGACGGGCATCGCTGGCGCTGTTCGCCATGACGAACCCAGCGCGTCCTCCGGCATTCAGTGCACTGTAGAACAACTGAATCCACAGGTAATTGGCGTTATCCACGCTCGGCTTACCAAACGGGAAGCGCGGATCGTCCTTCAGCTTGCCTTTATCGACCTTATCCACGTTAAACGGCGGATTCGCCATCACGAAGTCGAACTTGCCCTCGCTCCGGTGGATGTCCTCGTAATAGGTGTTCCCCTCGCGGATGTCGCCGGATAATCCATGCACCGCGAGGTTCATCTTCGCCAGTCGCACATTGCCCGTTACGCGCTCCTGCCCGTAAATGCTGATCTCGGTGGTGTTGCCACTGTGCCGCTGGACGAATGCCGCCGACTGCACGAACATCCCGCCAGAGCCGCACGCCGGGTCATAGATGCGCCCGTGATACGGTTCGATGATCTCGACAATCAGCTTAACGATGCTGGTCGGCGTGAAGAATTCGCCGCCTTTCTGCCCCTCAGACATGGCGAAGTTGCCGAGGAAGTACTCGTAAATCTGCCCGAAGATGTCACCTTCCAGCCCATTCAGCGAGAAGTTGAACGTCTTGAGCAGGGAGACCAGCAGATCGTTTCCGAAGCGGTTGTACTGCTTGGGGAGCACACCACGCAGGTCTTCGTTTTCCTCTTCGATGGCTTTCATGGCGTCGTTAATCGCTTTGCCGATGGTGTCGCCTTCCGTCAGGCTCAGCAGGTAGTGGTAACGGGCGATGTCGGGCAGGTACATCACGCCACGCGCCTGATAGTCGGTCTTGTCAATACGGCGGCGGCGTGTCACCTGTCCGGCCAGTTCGGCTTCCGCCTGCGCGAACTTGTAATCGGCAAAGCGCAGGAAGATTAGCCCCAGCACAGGCACAGAATACTCCGAGGCACGCAGCTTGGAGTTAGCGCGTAAGTCATCCGCCGCGCCCCACAGTCGCTTTTCCAGTTCTGAATTATTGGCAACCATAAAACCAAAGTGTCCTTCTGGGCAATGTAACTCAAAAACGGTCACCATCGCACGCCTGGCAGATGTTACCTGACAAGTCGCGACGCGCCGAACACAACGTTGTTGAATAGAGAACAATACTATTGTGGCACACTTTACTTCTATTGTCCCGTAACATCCACTGCGATTACATAATCGATGCGACAGCGAGCATCACTAGATCATTTATTGTAAGTCATATCTCCTTTGTGGACATCCCACCCTGCGCAAGGCGTTACGCATCACCGCCAATTCAACAGGCCAAAACTGTAATTCTACAGCCCTTGTACATCTCAGCTGGCGATAATGGGGTGAATGCCGGAGTAGTTGGGAAACAACTACAGTGAAGAAATCCATTCGCCGCAGCCTGTCGATGACGCGAGAGATGGCGCAGCGGCTCAACCAGATTGCCAGCGGCAAACCACGCAATATCACCGAAGCAGACCTCATCCGCGAGGCGATCCGCCGTTTTCTGGATGAGCAGGACGACCTGACGGGCAGCCGAAAGCACTTCCAGCGGTCATTCCAGCAGCGCATCGACCAGCTTGAAGAAGCGATTGCCTTCCAGCTCAACGTCCTGATCTATCTGCTGGACGCTGACGAAGCCGAGCTGCGAGAAGCGATCATCACCGCTCGTGAGCGGGGCGGTACGCTGCTGGCGCAGATGAAGGCCGTCCGCGAAGTGAAGGACAAGGGCCAGTGAAGGCGATCATCGTCGTCGATTTCGCCTACAAAGGTCCTAAGCGGCGCGGTCGCGGAACCGGTCGCAAAGGTCTAAGCTCGACTTTAAAGTACCTGCAATTTCGCGACAGGGTACAGAATCAGCTGGCGAAGAATCGCGCCTACGAGCGCTGGCAGGATCGGGGAATGGGGCAGCACTGGCGTGACATCCTGAAGAACTGTGACGAACTGCAGAGTAAGCACGTCCTGGCGTGGACCTGGGTCGTCTCGCCCGCGCCTGACCTCATGGCGCTCGTACCTGAGTCGCAGCGGCGCGACTTTGTTTGTGAGCTGACCGAGCGCGTGGTCGAGGACTACTACACCGAGCGCGGCTTCGAGCTGCCCACATACAGCTACATACTGCACGATCGGGAGACGAACGAGGTGGGACTGCAGCAGTTGCACACACACATCATTCTGCCCGGCACAGTCTCATCCGTGGCCGAGCGACTGCCCGTCTACAACAACAAGGAACGCAGACATGATGCTCTGTTTCGCGAGGTCGCGACGCGGCACTTCGCGGAGATGCTGGATGATGTCGTCGGCCCGGAGTGGCGCATAGCACGCGAACAGGACCTCGAGCAACAGCCAGAGCTGAGTCCGCCGTCGCTGGAGCGTTAGCCTATGCTCTACTGGTTGTTCACCGACGGGCGTGAGCTGCTAAGCGCTTTGCTTATCCCGCTATTGTGTCTGACGCTGCTCATGCCGCTGATCGTCAGTGCCGTTTTCGGTGCAGGCATCCAGCGCAGCAGTGAAGCACAGAATATCTCCGGCTGGAAACGTGGACTGAAGTTGTTCACACATGGGATTGTGCTGCTGGGCGTCACCGCACTTTACCTGATATTTCTGGGTGATATGGCGATTCAACCGGTGCGTGGCAGACAGGCGACGAATGCGCTTATCCGCGCCATTGTCGGTGGGCCGGAGAACATCCAGCACAGGCGTTTGTTCGGCTTCGGCGTCATGCTGCTGTTCGTCTGGGTCGTGATTTCTATTGGCTTGCACAGCGGACTCAAGAATGGCGGCTGGCTGCGCGAGCGCGTGGATCGTCTGCGAACGCCACAGGTTCGGCGTGGTGCGCTGGGATCGTCGCACTTCTGCTCGCAGCGCGAGTACAAACGCTTTCGACGCGAAGACCCGGAAGGACTGACGCTGCTCGGCGCGTTCTGGGGGGAGAGCAAGCGGCGGCTCGATCTGGGCACCGGGCGTTTCTGTCTTGGTGGCGAGGACATCGCACGCGGTATTCTCACACTCGGCGGGCCGGGTAGCGGCAAGACGCAGGGCATCATCCTGCCCGCCATCGCCGACCGCATGCTGGCCGGACACTCACTGGTCGTGGCGGACCCGCAGGGCGAAATCACAAGCCACATCCTGAAGTATGCCGCCGTCACCCGCCATCTGGTCGTTGTACATGACCCGACTTCGACGATTGGCCCGCGCTACAATCTGGCACAGGGCATCGACAATGTGTCCGACGCTCGTGCGATTGCTGACGTGCTGGTGCCTTCGGCGCAGGGCGACAACAAATTCTGGACGGACAGCGCCGCCGCGCTGCTGGCCGCCTGCCTGATCCGCTTCCCAAACCTGGGCGAGATCTACAACGGCATGAATGACCTCAAAGCACTGGCAACCAAGCTCGCCGAAAAGAAGGATGATGCCGCGCTATTGGCAAATAGCTTCATAGCCTCGGTCGGATCGGACGGTAAGGTCGCCTCCAACGTGGTCGCGACGCTGGCGACGGCACTCACGGGTTGGGCATCCACCGATGTGCGCGACAACACAGCGGCTTCGGACTTCGACGCAGAGCTGATCGTCGAGCAGCCGACCGTCGTCGTGCTGACCTGCCCCGGCAGAATGCGGGCCGTTTACGCCTCCTATCTCGGTGCGACACTGCGTAAGGTCATGCTCGACCTGGATACCATCGGTGAACGCAATCGCGGCCCGCTGCCGATGCCTGTCGGCGTGATCCTGGACGAGTTCCCCACCCTCGGCAAGCTGGACTCGCTGGTGGCAGACGTAAACCTGGTCCGTAAACGCCGCATCTCGATCCTGATCGGTGCCCAAACAAAGGGACAATTCCACCTGATCTACGGCAACGAAGGCACGCAGGCGTTGTTCACCGGTCTGGCGACGCAGGTGATCTACGGCGGTTGTGATGCGGACACGGCGGAGTTCTACAGCAAAGCCAGTGGCACAGCGACGCAGGAAGGCAGTGGTGACGACAAATACAGCCGGTCGCGACCGCTGCTGACCGTCGATGAGGTCATCACGCCGCAGGTGGGCAACTGCACGATCTTCGCCCGTTATGTCGAAGCGGGGTTCGCCACGCAAGTTGTGCTGAACGCCCGGCTGACGCGCTTTTATGAACGCGAGGACTGGAAACGCCGTTTGAAAACGGGTGAATCGGTCGAGCCACTGCTGCTGGAGCGCGGTATCTCGCTCGATCTGCCCGCGCTGCCGCCTGCACCACCGGAAGAAGTCGAACGCGATAAACTCAGAGAGGCGTATCAAATGGCGATGGACAAAGCCGGAGAAAAGGCCGATAACACGCACTTCACCCGCATGGACGAGATGCGCCGCAAGTACGAGCAGCGCAGAGAGATGGAGCTGGAGACATGACCCTCAACAAGAACAGGATGGTACGCGAGATCGGGCGGCGCACACGACTGAAGAACCGCGATGTACAGTTGATGCTGGAAACGCTGGTCGATGTGTGGACGGAGGAACTTGTCGCTGGTGGCAGGATCGAGCTGGAGAACTTCCTCGTGCTGGAAACTCAGACCATCGACCGGGGCGAAAGCGCCGGGTCGCTCAAGACAGGCGATGCGCCGCGCCATGTGCGGCGGGTGAGTTTGCGTATCAGCAAAAGATTTCGAAACTCACTTAAAAAATGAATTTATCCGGTTTATGGTGATTGATTATCTGGCGGGCAGTATTGAGTAATGAAAGCTTGCAAAGTTTGTTGCAGGCCGACTTCTTTAATCTGTTCTAAAAGTACACATGCGCGTTCGCAAGCAAGTTCATGGTGTTCTACGCTGACAACCTCAGCAACACGCATACTCTCAATCATATACTGTACGGCTTGCTCTGGAGATACTGATATCATCAGAAATGCTTTTCGTCGCAGAATATCAGGAAGAGAATTAAGAAACGCGGTTTTGCGCAATACTTGCTCCACAGCATCATAACCTTTTGAAAGCGACTTTCTGGAAAAGCTTAGGCGCAATAAACCCAACACACTTAAGATGCGTTCGACAATTTTAAGCTGGTAGTACAAACACAATCCTTTGCCCAGTAGAGGTGAATTACTCTCTGGATAACTATTGACCAGTCGCTCGAACCAGTTCTTTAGAAAAAATAACCGCTGAAGTGCCTGGAGACGTACAAATACTGGAATGTCTTCTTTTGCATCCAAAGCTATAGTTACCCGACCAAACTGACACCATGCTCTGCCTAGTTGATCGTCCGAGTTTTTCAGTAATTTCCATGTTCGATCAAGTTTTCTTAAAGCTTCCTGAACATTGCCTTTCTGAAAGGATGTGTGTGCGCTTTCCTGCCACAGTTGTGCAACCTTTTCAATTGTTTCATTATCCAGGACATTTGACGATTCGTTAACCCGGTCAATAACAAGATCAAGCACCTTCAAAGCTTCCTCATGCTTTCCGACAGTTCTCAAGGTGAAACCGACCAGTTTGCCAGCCCTTGCAAATCCGATGTTATCAATATCCGACTTTAGCCCGGTCGAATAATCATAACTATCTATAGGGGCATGAGTATCGGGGATATGGATTGTTTCATTCCAACACTGGAACCTGAGCCATGCTAGTAATCTTTCAGCAGTGGTCACTATAGGTCTGAAACCAGAAGGATTTGCCTCAAAGAGTTTTCGAATATTTGGCTCGTGAGCTAAATAATCTTCTACAGTGAGCCTACCAGCACTTGAATTCCGATACCCATCTCGAAAATAAAATACCCAGAACACTTTTGTGTTGTGAGCAAGATCTCGATCTTTGCTAGTGTGTGCTTCCAAAATCGGCGGGAATAGATCAAGATCAGCCGCACGATAACCTATAAAACACACATTGTGTTGAGAAACTATATGGTAAATAAAACTCGCACGAGCATCTTCAATCTTGAAGCCGACTTTCGAAAGAGTAATAGCCCAAGTTGTAGGATCATCTGCTGAACCGTGCAACTTCCAAAGAACATTTTCATCCCCGATAACTGCTCGCCAATTATCATAATCTGTTGGATGTTTAATGACATAGAGTTTTTTATTGGAACTTGAGGTTGTTAACCATGCTTGCTCAATCAACGGATCAAGATTTGTAGTAATCACTGTTCCTTTACCGGACTGTAACCATCGAGCAAGAAATAGATGATTGATATTGAAACTCCGAGTCGAAACAGGAACATCGAAGATAGTGCCTGAATGAAATTGTTCCGGTTGTAGGTTTTCATAGAGTTGTTGAAAAACATTCTCCATCAATACGTATCCGCCTTGATCGATGACTTTCAGTAACGTTTCAACCCCTACATCAAGATGCGGCGAGTGCGTTTGCTTACAGTAGTTAAAGAGTGTTTTTAGAACCGTTTTAGCATCTGGCAATTTGCTTGGGCGAAAAATGGAAATGCCAGCGCCAACGTAGAAAGAAGTGGGAACAAGGCTACTATCCTTGCAACAATTTGTCAGCTCATCGAGTGACTGTATGCACTCCTCATAGAAATCAGGGGCTAAATCCGACCAGATCACCTCACTCGGCATAGTTGGAATCTGGCGAATATCACCAAAATCAGATGCAGGTAACATATAAGATGCTTGAATCTACTATACTTTGATTGTAATTATACAAATTTGGCGACAAACAAAAACCCGGCAATGTGCCGGGCATCTGCTTATAGATCAAAATCCGGTGATACTGGCTCGACTTTTGGCTCCTCCTCATCCAGTCGTGTAAATTGCTGGATCGGATCGGTGTATAACCCCTCGGCTTCAATGCGCGCATCGCGTTCGGCATTCCGATTGTAGGGCTGCCAGTCCGCCGGATCGCGGGTCAGTGTCAGCTTGAGGTCGCGGTAGTCGTCTAGCTCCTGCCCGTCCAACGTTTTCCATTCCACCGGATGCCCCTCCAAACGGGCGACTTCCTCAGCCAGTTCAGGACCTTCCAGCAGCCCCGGCATCAGGTAGCCGTTGAACGCCACCCCAAACTTGTCTGCCGCCTCGGTCGTCTCGAAGTGCGCCATCTCCAACATGCGGAATGGCTCATCTTCGGGGATAGCAGGCGTGCCGACCATTTCCGGGTCATGCTCCACCCCGTCGTAGACCACCATGTGCAGCGAGTACCCCAGCGGTGCACCGTCAGGACCATTCACCGGCAGCGTCTCGAGCCGCCAGTGGGGGCTGTGAGAGGGCGCGTCGGCTGTAGGGGTCGGCACCTCGTCGCTCAGCTCCAACTCCCAGGACTGCATCTCGCGCCAGGTGACGCCGTAGCGTGCCAGGTCGGCGTTGATCTCCGTTTCACGCAGCGTCACAAACGGGTCCAGCGGCCCCTGCGCGAAGATGCGCGGATCATCCCGTTCCGGATCGATCACCCCGGCGGCGACGCCTTCGTCCTCCACCAGCCGCATCGCCAGTCGCAGTTGATCGCGCTCAATCAGCGCACTCGCCAGTTCGGCGTTGGCAGCGGCGCGTTCCCAGTCGGGCTGCGGCACGACCAGCCGCTCGTAGGCATCGTCGCCCCAGGTCTTCATGACGTCGAGGAAGCTCTCGCCATTGGCCGAGATCGCGCCGACGCTGTAGCGCGGTGCGGCCTTTTCCAGCGCCAGATCCTGTGCCCGCTGCGTGGTGAAAGGGTCCACCGGGCCGCTGTCGTCGAAGAAGATGCGTGGATCGTCGCGCTGCGGATCGAGATAGCCCGCGTCCGCGGCCATGCGCTCGGCGAGGTTCATGGCGGCTTCCACGCCTTTCTCATCGAGCAGCGTCTCCAGCTCGCGCTCATCGATCGCCGCCTCATCGAAGGTGCCATACTCGCCAACCGTGAAGGTGTCGAAGTGGCGTTCCGCACCGACGACCCAGGTCTTCACGGCTTCCAGGCTGGGCAGATCATTGGGGCCGATGCCATAGCCGAAGTAGTACTCGGGCCGCGGATCGAGCGCGGGCAGTTCGAGCGGCTCGGGGAACGGCTGGCCGTAGGCGTCCGCCACGTCGTAAGCGAACTGCTGCGCCATGTAGACGTCGCCCTTGGCCAGATACATCTCCAGCCCCGGCAGCGGCCAGGCTGAACCGGGGTCATCATCAGGCAGCGGCATGACCGCATACGAGTCGCCGCGTGTTGTGCCATCGTCCATCTCCAGCTCACGGAAGTAGCGCAGTTCATACGGAGATCGGGCGGATTCGTCGCTTTCCGCTTCGTCGCTTGCCGCGATCGCGAACCAGTGCGCGGTCCCGCCACCGTCGATGTGTCGCACCGGTTTCTCCACCTCAGCGGTCTCGGTCACTGTTTCCATTGCCTGTTGGTTTGCCTGCTGATTGGCAAGCGACAGATCAACTCGCTCGACGATCTGCTCGACGGCGTCGCGCTCGCCGGTCGCCAGACGCACGCTGGCGATGTCGCGCCCATTCAATGCGATCAGGTAAGCCGCCACCGGATCAGCGCTGTCGGCATCGGGCGGGAAGATGGCCGTCAGCTGGACGTGCAGTACATCGTCGCTCTGAGACTTCATGCCCTCATCGCTCATGGTGTTCTTCCTTTATGACGTCCTTCTACTTTGCCGTTCAGGCTCACAGGTCGATCTCTGGATTCACATCCCGCTCCACCACCAGCGGAACACCACGCTCAGCTGACCACAGTTCGCGCTGCTGGCTGGCGAGCGCCATCGCCTCGGCCGCGTCGAAGAGCGGCTCGATCCCGCCGCGCTGCGCCACCTGAATCAGGTGATCAGCCGCCGCCTGCGTGCGCTCCCAGTCGCCGGGCAGGCACGGCGCGAGCTGCGCCGCCATCTGGCCCGTCTCGGGGTCCGGACCGAACGAGAGGACGCTGGTGATGCAGTTGTCACGGTCGGCCTCATCCGCCTGAAAGACGCCGACCCAGTAGGCCGTCTGGGAGGGTTCGTCGTAGAAGGGCGGCGGATTGGTGGTCGGATCGAATTCCTCGACCTGAACGCCGATGGCTTTCAGTGCCGCGTGCACATCGAGCGACGAATCAAGCTGAGTCCTTTCGATCTGAGAGTCGATCCCCGGTTCAATGACGCCGCCCAGCTCAAGCGCCGTCTGCAGCAGCGGATCGAGCGCTTCGTCAGGTGGCTCGTCCGCCAGCCAGCGATCGTAGGAGGTGGCGTCTGTCAGCGCGCCATAGACGGTGTACTCATCCGCCGTGGCCCCACGCCAACCGACGTCCTGTGTGTCTGTCGCCATCTCGACGGCTCGTTCTTCGGCAAAGCCGGGCAGCTGATGCGGAGCCAGACCATGTTCATCCATCTGCTGCTCGAGCGCCTGATAATAGGCGACTGCAGGTGCGTCATGGCTGAAGCTGGCGATCGGCAGATAGCTGCCGCCCAGGTCACCCGTCTTCAGGTTGGTATAGAGGTCAATCGCCCCGATCTCGAAGCGCGCATCCGCCGCATCCTCTCCGCGATCCAGGCCAATCAGCCGGGCGTCATGCCACGCCCAGTCGCCTGAAGCAGGCGCATTGAGATCTCTGCCAAAGGCGTCATCACGCCCCCTGAGGTTGAGGTCGAAGAGCGGCAGCTGCGCCTCATCATCAGGTTCAGGCGCGAAGTCGTAGAGCGCATTCATGGCGTCGCCTCGTCAGCCGTCGGTTCAGCAATGGGATGCAGCACGAGGGGTTGCGACTTTGCCTCCGAGCTCCGAGACTCTGTGATTCGCTGCGCCACCTGTGCCAGCCGCGGCTGGAATTCGTCCCAGAACGATTCGAGTAGCGCCGAGCGCGTCAGCTTGCCCGCCGCGACCTGGTCGAGCTGCGCTTCCAGCAGGGCAGTGGCGTCGCTGGCGAAGAGGCGGTCGAAGTGGGTCGTCAGGAAGTCAGCCAGGCGTTCGCCATCCGGAGTCGGACGCAGCTGCTGCCCCTCACGCAAGACGTAGCCACGTGCCTGAATCGTGGCGACCATCCCGGCGTAGGTCGCGGGCCGACCGATGCCGCGCTGTTCGAGCGCTGCGATCAGGCTGGCTTCGCTGTAGCGCTGCGGAGGTCGGCTGATGTGCTCGTCGACCCTGTGGCCCAGCCGCGTCAGCAGCTGGTTGTCCTTCAGCTGTGGTAAGAGTGCGTCGCTGTTTTCCTCAGTCTCTGTTTCGCCATACAGACGGCGGTGGCCTTCCCAGAGCTGAATGCGTCCGCGTGCGTGGAACGCCAGCGGGAAAGGTTGCCCGATGCGCTTCCCGGCGTAGATCACGGCGCGGGTATGAGCGATCAGGGCGGGCGTCATCTGCGAAGCGACGAAGCGCCGCCAGATCAGCCTGTAGAGTCGTGCCGCATCGCCTTTGTCCGAAACTTCCTCGGCATCTTCCTCAGCGTTTTCGTCAGGCAGCAGATGCTCAGGCAGCAGGTGCACATCCGTAGGCCGAATCGCTTCGTGCGCTTCCTGGGCGTTGATCACTCGGTTCACGTAACGCGGCGGTTCAGGCGGCAGATAATCCGTCCCGTAGCGCTCGACGATGAGATCGCGCGCGGCGGACTGCGCTTCGGTGGCGACCTGCACGCCGTCCGTGCGCGGGTAGGTGATCCAGCCCTGCTCGTAGAGCATCTGCGCGATCGTCATCGTCCGTTCCGGTGACAGGCCTAGGGTCGCTGATGCCGCCTGTTGTAGGCTGGCGGTCGTGAAGGGCGGCGGTGCCGATTGCGAGCGCATGACGCGCCGGGTGCTGCCGACCCAGAACTGCGCCGTTGCCAGACGTTCTGCGAGCTGGTCGAGCGGCTGGCGCTGGCTGAAGCGTCGCTTCTCGCCCTTCACCTGCACCAGTCGCGCCTCAAAGGACTGTGGCGCCTGCTGAGTCGCCAGCTGCACAGACAGCGTCCAGGCTGTCTGCGGCTGAAAGTCGGCGATCTCTCGCTCACGTTCGACCACGAGGCGCAGTGCTGCGCTCTGCACCCGCCCGGCGGAGAAGCGGCCGTCCAGCGCCTGGCTCGCCAGCGGCGAGACCAGATAGCCCACCAGCCGATCCACGACCCGGCGCGCGCTCTGCGCGGCGACGAGGTCGGCATTCAGCGGGGCGGGATAAGCCAGCGCGCTGCGGATTGCATCCCGTGTAATGGCGGTGAAGCGCGCCCGGTGGACGGGCTTGTCGTCCAGGTCACCCGCCAGTTGTAGTAGATGCCAGGCGATGGCCTCGCCCTCACGATCCGGATCGGTCGCCAGATAGATTTCCTCCGCCCGGCGCATCGCCCTGACCAGCCGCCGCACCAGATTGCCTTTACCGGGCAATACGACGTACTGCGGGCGGAAATCCTGCGCGACTTCGACGCCCAGTTCAGTCTCGGGCAGATCGCGGATGTGGCCCCGGCAGGCCTCGACGTGCCAGCTGTCGTCCAGGAATTCAGCGATCTTCTTCGCTTTGGCGGGTGATTCGACGATGACGAGTTTCATTGTGGCTTTCCTCTTATTTCATCTGTGATTTGCAACATAACCGTGAAATGAAATGCTTTTGCGGCGTAACCGCGAAAAAAGTTACGCCGCGCCAGCCCAACAATTGCCCCTCCTGACACCTCAAAGTGTCATCACCGGGCATCAACACCTCCTTTTTGCAGCCTAACTGCGGAAAAAGTCCGTGTTTTCGGGTTTCGCATTGCTTGCAATAGCCTCCATTACCGGTCGAATTGAGTCATAGAACTTCAGGCGCTGGACCGATGTATCCAGCGCTGCTGCCACAGCAACTTGGGTCACACGTTGACCTCCTGCATTCAGTTGTCGAATCATCTCCGTGACCGCTTCATGAAGCGCAGTCTCGTGGGTTTCCTGTTGTCGGGTATGGAGTTCCGCGTTGTAATCAGTAAATGTCGCCAGATAAGCCCGGAAATCGGCATGGTAGCGTAGACGTTCTGCGGATATACCCAGTATCCTGGCGACGCCTCGCTGGGTGACAGGTTGCCCCTGTTCTTGTAGATGTGCTGCCGCTCTTTCCACACTTTCATGCCATGCCGCGTGCTCCTCAGCACGTGTAGTTGCTGAACAATCTCTCAAAAAAGCGGCAATGCGTGGATAAACGCATAGCCCCGGACCCGACATGCCCATGCGGCGTGTAACTTCACGTCGAGAGTAAGGGACGCCCTCCGCCTCAATCTGCTCAACAACTATCTTGACCCGCGCCAGATACCTTTCTTCGCGCTGGTCAAACTCTGCTGACCTTTTAGGACTGGATCGTCGTGCGCTTTGACGTTTTGGCTTGCGAATTCCCAGATCACGTAGCAGGGACTGCACCCCGGAATACGGTTTCAAGGTTTTCGGCTTGCATTGCAGCAGATCGCAGATCGCTTGCTGCGTCAGTGGTTTTTCTTCTCGTTCCAGGGCAGCCACCGCCCATTTCACCCGCTCCATCCAGCGGGCTTCGGTGTCCGTTTCATCATCCTGAGCCTGAGTAAACTCATTGCGGAACGACAGACCCAAAACCGCCAGATAGTCGAGGTAGTGCTTGAAGGTTTCACCACGCCCAACAGATCGGCGTCCTTCTATGGCCTGAAAAGCCTCAGAAGACATTCCCAGGTGGTTTGCAAACCCCTGCGGCGTCCAACCCCGGTTCCGCCGTGTCTGTGCCAGGGTCGGGCCGAATGTCTGGATAGGAACAGATACCGTTTCCCAGGGTTGTGGGGTCAACAAGAATGTCAGGTCATCGCTGACTCTCCGCAGCAAAGACCGTTCGCCATGATTCACGGCCCCCGTTTCACAGTCACGCAGATCACCACCACAGGTGGGACATATGCCAATCCGCAGCGGGCTGGGCACCAGAGGTACAGGCGCATCGCAGTGTCCGCAACGATCCAGTAGATGGACATTGTGTTGCGGACATCCCATGAGATGGGTAAAGTGCCAGGACAACCGGTAGTAGTTCGTCTCGCGCAAACACAACGGGCAGTAGCGCAAATCCGTTGCGAGGACATCCGCGAGGAAAATCTTCGCAGGTCCCGGATACACGGAGCGCTGAAACTTCCTCAGCAAATGGTAGAATGTCGTCGCGTGTAACTGTGCGTCGGTACAGTTGGTTGCATCGGGCACTGCGCCATACGATATACGCGGCAGATCCGTCCAGTTGGCTTTGCGCTGCAAATGGGGAAACGCCACCGCAGACAGCGCACTTTTCGTTCGAATGGCGTTCAACTCGGCCAACCGGACAAGATAGCCCGTCAATGATTCCAGCGGCTCAGGGGGCGGGTGCAACGCCAGCGCGTCAAACCACATCATGACCGCCCTCCTTTCAACAAGCCGAGGAAATCCTCCACGCGGCTTTCCTGAACATCCAACCAGGCACGGCGCAGGCGGTCGCCGCTCAGTGCCACATCACCTGCGTCAATAGCCTGCAAACTGGCTTCTGTCACCAGCAGCATGATGTCGCGCAGGATGCCATCTGTGCAGCGTTCAATGATGTGTGCAGGGCCATCTACCGTTTTGCCATCCTGAACCACCTGGCGAAATGCCAGGAACGAGGGTTGGGTGAAAGGCAACAGCAATTCCAGAAACGCCAGTAGTTCTTCCAACCGCTTCCCCGTGTAGGGTTTCAGGCCGAAGTAGTCATTCCAGCGTCCCGCGATTTCCGGATCCCCCCGAACAAACTCCGTCGGATGACAGGAGGCACAGATAATGGGTATTCCGGTATTCTCATTGGAGATTTCCAGCAGTCGTCGTTTCATACCCTCTGTTCGCAGATGTTGAATCTCATCAACGACCAGCACCTCAACACCGCACTTCTGGAAGTACAGGATGATTTTGTCTAGCAGGTCACCTTCCCGGTCTCCTCTCAGGTAGGTTCGTCCGCATTGCAGCACAATCTGGCGCAGCAGACGGTGAGCGGACTTGTTGCTGTAGGGGGCATTGACCTTCACAACCGGAACACGGTTGCGAGCTACCTCAACGACTGGTGGATGATTCAGTACGAACCAGTCCAAGCAGGTCGTCTTGCCCATCCCCGAAGGGCCACCCAGCAGGAAGTTGCGCTGTTGACCGAAGTTGCGGTAGTGGCGTACCCGATCCACCTTGTCGTAAAGGCGGCGCAGGTCCGGGGTCATGATGAACAGCAGATTCCACAACCATGTTCGTCGCTGTGCTTTATCCAACCGTGCGAATTGGCGATCCAGATGCTCACGGACAGCCTGGTAGCCCCATTCGTCCAGCACCTGTAGCGCAATTTCCAGCGGCTCACGCAGAATTTCCAGACGGGTACGCACCCGCTCACTGGTAGCCTGCAAACCGCGCTGTTGACCAACCGTTGTCGTTTCGTCCGCATCCAGAATGATCTGTTCCAGCAGATGGTCTTTCTCCTGCCAGGCGGCATACCAGGTTTGCTGCTGCCGCAAGCGGTCTGTAACATTAAGCGCAGCACTCAAAGGCAATGTCGTTGAGGTGGGCATATCCTGAGTCATGCGTCACCCCCTTCCCGGTTGAATCGCGACAGCAATTCGGTGTAGTGAGCAGCGTAGTCAGGCATGTCAGCAGGCGGAACAGGCTCGGCATTTGACATCTCGACGCGCTCCTGCGTCTGTTGCCAGATCTGTGTGAATTGCAACCAGTCCCGTGCGGGATGATCCATGCTACGAGCGAGTTGACGCGCCATCTCTCGTTCCGCCACACTCAACCGCTGGGTGGTCCCATCTGCCAGGCGCAGTTCTTTGGCGTACACCTCAGCAATCCACTGACCCTCTCGGAAAACAGCCAACCGACTGATGTCCGTTGGCGAATAACGGATGGTGTAACGAATGGTCTGCCCCTGAAGGTCTGTCCGGGGTGCATCGTTCAGTGCTGCCGCTGTGTAGTGCAAGCCGAAGGCAGCAATGCCCTTGCTCGTCAGCGTGCGTGAACGGGGTGCCATACGCCAGAACAAGCGCTCGACATCCGGTGTCAGGTGCGGCACCAGCGGTAGTCCCAGCTGCGACCCTTCCTGCCACTTCTCATGCGGGGTCATCCCACCCAGTCCTGTATGCGGCGTGTGCTGGTAATGCAGGATGATTTCGTGCAGGAAACGGTTCAGGTCGTCGTAGCGTAAGCGTGCCGTTTTCACGGCCTGGGCGTAAGCCTGACGACGCCCCGGTTGGATAGCACCCGGTAAAAACTGACGCACCTGGTCAGAGAAGTTACCAAAAATGCGTTCAATGATGGCACCGTAACGTCCCCGGTACGGCGGGCGAAATGCCAGAGTCATGGCGTTGTACTGCCCACTCATACTGAGCGACCGCGCCAGATCTTCCAGACTGTGTGAGTGATGTGCCCAGGCATTGTCGAGCGACAGATGCTGAGGGATGCCGTAGCAAGCCCAGACACCCGTTAATCCCCACTGCTGGTGAGACTGTTTGGGCCAGATAGCGTGTAGCAAAGCCTGCTGGATGGACTCGATGCAGGGTGTTTCCGACAACAACGCCATACCCAGAACCGACCGGGAGTAGGCGTCCAACAGCAGCGTCAGCCACAGCCGAACCGGTTGTTCCTCCTCATCCAGAACCAGCACATCCATCTGCCAGTGATCTGCAAATACGAACTGCAATGGCGCGGCGGCTTGCGTGATGAAGGTGTCGTAGATCTGGTAAGCGCGTTCCCAGGCATCTTTTCCATAGCGAGCGGTCAGGAGTGCCTGCCCACCGTCGGGCTGCTGCTCGATATGTTTGATGTAGTTGTAAAACCACCGTTGTGACGGCAGCTTGATCTCGACCAACCAGCAGGCGTGATCTCCGTTGGCTTCAATATCTGTCATGGCGATGTCAGCGTTGAACAAGTCGGCGATGAGGCTCTCTGGAACAGCTGTCGTATACCGTTCCGGGTCAATCCAGCGTCCTCCAGTGCGCGCCATGACGGACTGTGCCAGACGGTAAATTCCCATCTTGTTGAGTGGATTGGGACGTAGCGCAACCGCTTGTAACAGGGTGTCGATGAAGTGCAGTTGTACGGCATTCATCCGCAGTTGGTTGAAGCTACTCCGCCGTAAGCTGGCTGCAATCTGTGCCTGATTCCCGTGATGTTGGCGGTAGATTTGCAGGTACTTGTAGTAAGTCGTCAACCCGATGAGAACATCTGCCTCCGCCAGCACCACTTTCAGGGCGGCTGTTTGTTTGACAATGCGTCCCTGCTGCTGCGCTTCCAAACGAAGCCCCTCAGCACGCTGCTGAATTTGCTCCACAATGGTGATGATGAACGCAGCTTTGTCCATGAGGGTCTGCGGTAAGCCGCTGCCGTCTACAAACGCCTGCGCCAGCGGTTGCTGGCGGGCGATTTCATCCTGTAACGCCGCTAAGGTCGGGGCGTACAGACACGGCACACCCTGCCCTGTAAACAGTGCGGCTCCGCTCGATGTCTGCACCAGACCCGTGTAGTGGTCACGCAATGTCACCGCACTACTGTTCGTGTCGATGCCTGTGACCTGGTAGATGTTGCCATGCTGGAAAACGTACCACCCGACTTGCAGTCTTTTCGGTGAGGTCTGCATGATTAACCCTCCCGCCAGATACGAGCCGCTGCCACGGGTGCGGCATCCTGAAACAACATCTGCTGCCAATCTGTCTGAAGCTGACCGTGCCACAACTGGTGCAGCAGCGTTGGCATGATCTGGGCAGGTTCCCGTCCCGTGAGGGTCTGAAGCTGGTTCACTACAGCGGTGAGGGATGTCGGTGTGTTGCCTGGCAGTACATCCGGCAGATGGGACATGATGGCAGCGTCAGCAAAACAGCCTGCTCGAAAGCCAAACAGCAGTTGCAGGTTGGCAAACTCGCTTCCCGTTGGCAGGTCTGTCTCGGTATGCACCACATACTGCCAGCCACGCTCAGCACAGATACGTTGCGCTGCCGCTTCACGCTGCTGGTTTGTCTGGCTACGGCGTGAGGCAAGTGTCACCTCATGCAGCGCGATGTCACCACTCACCGTCCAGACCTGAAAATCCGGGGTGTATGTGGCTGCTCGACCGTGTTCAGTGTGGAACGACAGCGTTTCCGGTTGGCTCAGGTAATCCTGTACCTCCGGGTCACGCTCCAACAACAGCACCAGCTTGTACTCCTGGAAGGACTCGCATTGCACCGTGCGACCGCATTTGTTGACGATGGCAAAGCGTGAATTCCCGTCGATGGCGCGAACCCGTCTCACATTTTGTGCAGGTGGTTTCCTTTTCACCTGTTGTTCCTTTCTATGTTGTGAACGATTCACGCATTATCCTTTGCCAGACAGCACCCGGCACTCGCCTGACGGATCTTTTTCGCGCTTACAATGCAACGCTGTTTGCTGGCCGTTTTTCGGGGATACATTGCAAACCCAGATATTTTTCGCGTTGGCAATGCAACGCCAATTCCGTTTAACCGCACTCACAGCCCTCATCCATGCTCATTTCGTCCGTTTCATTTCGCGGTTGGTCTGCAAAGCACACATCATTTGAGCGTTGATTCGGTTCTCTTTGAGCCAACTCGCGCTGACGCAGGACCAGCCAGAGAGGCCATTCGCGAAAGGCGTGGAAGGCCTGCTCCTCGATCTGCTGCCAGGGGTGAATGCTGTCTTTCTTCGCCATCTGCTAGCACCTTTCCTCTTGTACTTCCTCTATTTGCACTTCCTTTATGTGGTCGAGAAGCGCGCCAGTTCACCCGGCGTGGCGACGGAGCGGCAGTACCACAGCCCCTCGTCCTGGACGTCCAGCACGAAGTGGAAGCGCGGCAGGCTGGCGATGATGTCGCGGTGCTGCTGATTCAGGTGCTGGAAAGCGGCGTCCTCATGGAAGACGTTCATGCCCTGGCGCTGCGAGAAGATGACGCGGATCGGGCTGTTCTCGAAGATCATGCGCGCCTTGCTGTTGTCCAGAAAAATGCTGAGCTGCTGATCAATCGAGACGAGCTTTTTTTTGCGAGTGCGGAACGTCTTGGCGGCCTCGATCAGGAAGTCGAGCAGGGACGGATGGCGCATCAGGCGGTAGACCTCATCGACGGCGATGATGCGCGGCTGCTCGTCGATGAGGCTGTCGCGGCGGATCGCGGACAGCACCTGTGTGTAGGCCAGCGCCTGCAGAATGGGATCGCTCTCCAGCTCGTGGAAGCTGAAGACGCGCGGGCCGATCCAGTCGCGGCCACCGCGGGTGAGGTCGACGTTGGTGGTGCCGTTGAGGAAGTCGGCCCAGGGACCGGACCCCGTGCACAATCCCGCGATCTCATCCGCCAGATCTCGGGCAATCGTCCTGGTCGCCTCCTTCTCACCCAATCCCGACAGCACATCGCAGACCAGATCACAGGTTGGTGTGACGTCAGGCGTCACCTGGCTCAGTTCACCGAAGCCGCGGTAGACGACTTCGAGCGCTTCGCCCAGCAGCCCACGTTCGAGGTTCTGCCGCTGCCCACCGGAGAGCGGTCGCCCCAGCACCGTCTCGTAGATGCGCGTGGTGTGTGACACCTGCTCGATGAGCGTGGGGAACATGACGTCCTGCGGGTTGAGCCGGGTGGCCTTGGCACTCATGACGTACCAGGGCAGCCCGAAGGCTTCGGCGATGTGCCGCCCGTGGCCCATCGGTTCCAGCAGGTCGAAGGGCACACCGTTCTCGGCATACTCGCGCGTCAGGTAGCAGTTGCAGGCGAACGTGTAGGGTAGGTCGTCTGGCGAGCCACCTCGAATGGGTGCTTTTCCATACGCCCCCCTCAGAACCGTGCGTGACCGTTTCCAATCACACGGCTCTGCGTATCTCATACTGCCCG